>Ga0209540_10000077_pt1 | contig 126998 bp, 109 predicted proteins | sample BarGraIncu01121A_FD_184501 | JGI IMG/M metagenome (GOLD analysis project Ga0209540, IMG submission 184501) | Arctic peat soil microbial communities from Barrow, Alaska - Barrow Graham LP Incubations 011-21A (SPAdes) (version 2) | ecosystem: Environmental > Terrestrial > Soil > Wetlands > Peat...
ACAGGTGTTATCTATATGCTATACCAAAACAAGCAATGTATTGCATCTTCTTCTCAATAAATAACCTAAAGCCCTACTGTTCCATGTTTGCTTCAGGCTAATGATAAAAAATGTGTATAAAGATGAGGCTGGCGCCAGGGGTTATTCATATTAAGCCACTTCGTGGCTTTAAAAAATAATTAAAACGGCAGGTACCAAAACTAAATTTTCAAGTATCTCTTACTCTGTGAGATATTAAATGTTGTCATTAGTAACTCATACTTCCGAATAATTACCCAAAATCTAAGGATATGGAAAGGATGAGTGAAGTATCCCCACTCGTTTGGTTGAGTTATATTCCATAATTAGATGCAATTATCCTTGATGTACAAAAATTTGTATGGAAACTAAGAATGACAGTACCATTAGTTTTTTGGGGACATCTTTACTCTTCAGAGCGTCCTCTCACACGAAAGGAGATCCCTCATCCATTCATTCTATATCTGCCAGTTATTTAGGGCATTGCCGGATGAATGGATTCGGGATGACATATTGTTTTGGTTCATAGGGAGGAAGGAAGAAACGGCGGTTTGCCCCTGAAAATTCTAAGCATATATTTTTAAAATGCAAACCGCCGTTTCTTCCTTCCTCATAACTCACCCCCAAAATGGTGTCATCCAGAACTCATCCTTCCCGATAATTACCCAAAATCTAAGCATATGGAAAGGATGAGTGAAGGATCCCCACTCTTTTGGCTGAATTATATTCCATAATTAGATGCAATTATCCTTGATGTATAAAAATTTGTATGGGGACCCGGAATGACACTATCATTATCTATTAATCGTAATACTTCACCCATATAATATAATGTATATCTTCAATTTTCTCTCATTTTACTTATTACGAAAATGGTTATTTAAACAGATTATGCTTAATATTGCTGAATAGACTATGTAATAACAAGGTATTGAAAATTATTATACCATTAAATGAAGATATTGATTGTTGAAGATGAACCGAAGGTAGCTTCGTTTATTAAAAAAGGACTTGAAGAAAACAATTATGAAGCTGAAATTGCCTATGATGGAATTTCAGGTGAAAAACTTGCCCGTATGTATAAATATGATCTGTTTATACTTGATGTAATCATTCCGGGGATCAGTGGTCTGGATTTATGCAGAAAGGTAAAGAATATAAATTCAAATGTACCTGTTCTGATGCTTACAGCTCTTGGCACTACCGATGATAAAATACTTGGATTTGACGCCGGTGCTGATGATTATCTTGTTAAACCATTTGAATTCAGGGAACTGCTTGCCAGAGTTAAGGTTCTTCTCAAGAAAGGAAATCAATCAAACGATATGGCAAACAGGCTTACCGTAGCTGATCTGGAACTTGATCTGGATAAGAAAGTTGCCCGCAGAAGCAGTTCATACATTGATCTGACAGCCAAGGAATTTTCTTTACTAGAGTACTTTATGAGAAACAGCGGAAGGGTGTTATCACGAATCGATATAGCTGAAAAGGTGTGGGATATAAGATTTGATTCCGGCACAAATGTAGTCGATGTTTATGTTAATTTTTTGAGAAAGAAAATTGATAAAGGATATGACAAAAAGCTGATCCATACCAGGGTGGGTTTTGGGTATGTATTCGGAGACTTATAGATATAATGCAAATCAGGACACGATTAACAATACAGTTTCTCCTGGCAGGAGCAATAATTATGATAGTTGCATCAATTGCAATTTATGTTTCATCTTCCCGTTTCAGAAAGGAAGATTTTTATAACCGTCTAAGGAATAAGGCTATAAGCACAGCAACTTTACTATTCAATGCCTCAAAAGATGATGCAAACCGTGTTTTGAAAGTTGAAAAAAACACTCTTGGTAACCTTCAAAATGAAAAAATAATAATTATCAATTTATATAATGATATAGTCTACAGTTCAGATGAAAACAAAGAAATAAAAATAGATAATAGCATTCTGGAAAAGGTAAGACTTGGATACAAGGTTATCTATGAACAAGATCCTTATGAGATCATAGGAACATTATACTTCACTAATTATGACCGATTTGTAATTTTTGCAGCAGCTACAGATGCTGAGGGTGCATTACACCTTGAAAAACTTAAATTGATATTAATAATAGTTTGTATTTCAAGTCTTTTAATTTTTTATATAGTGGGATGGTTTTATTCCGGACAGGCAACTAAACCTATAGCGAATATCGTAAAAAAAGTAGAAGATATTTCTATCACCAGTTTGAATTTAAGAGTATTAGAAGGTAACGGGACAGATGAGATTGGAATGCTTGCCAAAACATTTAACAAAATGCTTGCGCGACTTGAGACATCTTTTGCCGTTCAGAAAGATTTTATTGCCCACGCTTCACATGAACTGAGGACACCATTGACCTCAATAAACGGACAATTGGAGGTTTTGATGATGAAAGACCGTTCTACTGATGAATACAAATCTTCTCTTGTGTCTGTGCTTGATGACATAAAATCTTTGATTGATCTCTCAAACAGATTGCTGTTGATGGCCCGCACTGGTGCAGAAGGTCCGGGGAATTTATACAAAAATATCAGAATTGATGAAATTCTATGGCAGGTGCAGGAGGAGATGAAAAAGTTCAATTCTGAATACCAAATTAACATATCGATAGATGAATCACTAACTGATTCTGACCAGATGATTGTTGCAGGAGATGAGTTTATGCTGAAGGCAGCAGTTTCAAATATAGTTGATAACGCTTGTAAATATTCTCCTGATAATAAGGTAGATATAAGACTGCAGCATATCGAGAAATGGATTGAAATAGTATTTGAAGACAAAGGAATTGGTATTTCTAAAGATGATCTTGAAAAGATTTTTGAACCTTTTTATCGTGCAGCGAATACACTTCCATATTCAGGAAGTGGAATCGGACTTCCTCTTGTTAATCAGATAATTAAAAATCATAATGGAAAGATAAAACTTTCATCTGTCATAGGAAAGGGAACGATATTTACTGTTCTGCTTCCAACAATTTCATGAACTTACCCAGTCATTGCTTAGAAGATCCCTTTATTCACTTCACAGTATTCATTAATGAATTGTGTTATTTTTATATTTTCGTCAGATCATAACCCAATAGTCTGACACTATTTGTCAATAATCTAATATGCTCTGAAAGAGCATTATGTGAATAACCACCGGTAAAACCGGTGGGAAGAACCAAAAAATATTCTTCCAGCTCTGAAGGAGCTGAATATCTTATGGAAAAATCATTTCATCAGGTTTAACATCAGACTGCTATAATAGAATTACTTATTCTTCCTTAAACAATATTTAACCCCTTCAGGGTTTGATATCAGTGCGTTAACCTACCCCCGGCTGGCGCCGGGGGTTATTCATATTTAGCCACTTCGTGGCTGGTAAAGTCCAAAATAAAGTTCTGTTTTATATATTATTTTAACCTAGTAAATAAAAATATATATAAAGAGAAAGCTTTTCAAAGTGGGGATGACAATGGAATAAAACAACACCTCACATTTTTAATTCTTTTTTAATTTTGTTTTAATTATGGTTTAACAGCCGCTGACTACCATTGTAAAAGTTAATTGCATAGTTGAGGTTGAGGTTAAGGTTAAAAAAAAATTGAAAAAAGATAACCCAAACTATGCTTAAGAAAAAGAACTACTTCAGCAATTCAAATGATAACAGGTACTATGTTTTCCTTTTCATCTTTTTGCTGATCATCTCCGGATGCCAATCTAATAATAACTCTTCCAAAACACAAAATTCCAAATTAATACCTCCTCCAGCTACTGATGACTATTTTCAGGAAATTGGGAAGGAAATAGGTATAGATTTTGTACACTCAATTGGGGAAAAAGAACTGAACAACATCATAGAATCAAGCGGCGGAGGTGCAGCATTTCTTGATTATGATCAGGATGGTTATATAGATCTCTACGTAACCAGCGGGACATGGATTGAAGGCTTCTGTAAGGAAGAAAAGCCCGAAAAAATGCCTCATAATCATCTATATCGTAACAAGGGAGATGGTACTTTTGAAGATGTAACCGATAAAGCAGGTGTAGGCGGACATTGCTATAGCATGGGTGTTACTGTCGGAGATTACAATAATGACGGTTATCCTGATTTATACCTCAGCAACTATGGCCCAAATGTTTTATTTAAAAATAACGGTAACGGAACTTTTTCCGATGTTACCAAAAAGGCCAATATTGCAGGCGGAAAAGAATGCAGCGTTGGAGCCGTGTGGTTTGATTATGACAATGACGGGAAGCTGGATCTGTATGTTGGCAATTATCTGAATTTTGATCCTCAGTACAAATATTTCTATGCCCCGGATGGATTTCCCAGTCCGTTAGCTTACGATCCCCAACCTGATGTACTTTATCATAACAATGGAGACGGAACATTTGAAGACGTCACAAAAGCGATGGGTATAAATGACAGAGACGGAAGAGCCATGGGCGTAGGAGCAGTTGATTATGATGATGATGGTTTCATGGATATTTATGTAGCCAATGACCATTCAATGAATTATCTATGGCACAATAACGGAGGAAAAGGCTTCACAGATGTAGGCATTCCCTCAGGAACAGCTTTCGGTCAGTCAGGAGAATCCGCCATTAGTATGGCTGTCGATTTTGCAGATTATAACGGCGATGGACTGATGGATATTTTTGTTTCTGATGATAAATATTGCAGACTTTATGAAAACCTGGGAAACGGGATATTCGCAGATAAATCTTATTCTTCCGGTATCGCTATGCCTGCAGGACAATATGTAGGATGGTCCTCTTCATTTATTGATTATAATAATGATGGGGCTGTTGACATATATAAAACAAATGGTGCACTAAAGCACCTCTACGGCCAGGAGGACCAGCTATTTGAGAATATCGGTGATGGGAAATTCAAGGATGTATCGACAGAAAGTGGTAAATACTTCCTGGAAGAACTAGTTGGCCGTGGTGCCTGTTTTGGAGATTATGACAACGATGGTGATATAGATGGATATATCGTGAATCTGAATGATTATGGAGTTTTCCTGAGAAATAACAAAGGCAATCGAAATAACTGGGTGCTTTTAAAGTTGGTTGGAACAACCAGCAACCGTGATGGTATTGGTGCCAGGGTAAAATTAACTTCCGGAGGTAAAGTTCAGACAGATCAGAAAAGAAGCACTTCCGGTTACCTGTCTCAAAATGATCCAAGAATGCATTTTGGGCTTGCTAAAAATACACTTATAGATAAAATAGAGATAAAGTGGCCCTCCGGTAAATTGCAGATATTGGAGAATATCAAGGTCAATCAGATACTTACTGTCAAAGAACCTTAAATAAACCTTCTAATGTATAATTTGAGAGCGACCATAATTCTAACATTCCTAATGGCCGTGGGCTCTTCAGGATTCCTTTTTACATCCTGCAAAGGGAAATCCATGGAGGGAATGATAATCATTACCCGGACTACCGGTAAAACTCAGGATATAAAGAGTAGCACCGACGAATCACGTAGATATACAACACAGTCACAGATTGTGGTAATAAATCCCGAAAAACCCGGTTATGCTGTGAAAGTATTGACATCAGGATACTTCTCTGCCTTTTCTCCTGAGATTTCCTGTGATGCAATGTACATGTTATTCAGCGCCAGGCAAAAAGAAACTGATAACTGTCAGATTTATGAGATGAACTTAAGTAACTCAAAAATCAGACAGGTTACATTCGAAAAGGATGACTGTACCGATCCGGCATATTTACCAAACGGACGAATAGTATACGGTAAATCGACCGATAATGATATCCTGAAAAGATGTAATTCCCTGTTTACATGCAATGCCAATGGTTCTGATATTAGAAAAATAACATTTAATCCGGATACTTATTTCTCATCAACAGTTTTGAAAGACGGAAGAGTTCTAACTCTTAGCTCTCAGATTTATCCTGATAAGCAGGATGCTATGCTGATTGTTTTACGTCCTGACGGCACTAAAGCAGAATTGTTTTACAAAGGAGAAAAAGGCTGTTCCTTAATAAACGGCGGCCGTGAGACAGGTGATGGTAAAATTGTATTTATAGAATCAGGGAATGATGGTCAGAAAAGAAGTGACGTAATTTCCATAAATTACAACAGGCCCATGCATACCAGGGTTAACCTTACATCTGAATTAAAAGGTAATTTATTCTCAGTACTTCCGCTTCAAACCGGCAAACTATTGATTTCTTACAGACCCTCTGATTCAGATCGTTATTCCCTTTATGAATTTGATCCTGAGAAGAAGGCTCTTGGCCGGAGTATTTATAACAATGCTGAAAATGATGTACTGGAAGCTGTTCTGGTTGAAAAACATGAGAGGGCCAAGAAGCTTCCAAGTGAAGTTGATATGGGGGTAAAAACAGGATTGCTTCTCAGCCAGGATATTAACGTTTTCAATCCTCAATCAGAATCTAATGGTAACCCTTTTCTAAAATCTTCAAGAATCGAAGTGATTGGAATTGACTCAACAATGGGTACAATCAATGTTGAGAAGGATGGTTCATTCTATTTAAAGGTAATGGCTGATACCCCTTTCAGAATTCAGACCATTGATGAAAAGGGTAAGGTATTGAATGGACCTTGTGGCTGGATCTGGTTACGTCCTAACGAACGGCGTGGCTGTGTTGGCTGTCATGAAGACCCTGAGCTTGTACCTGACAACAAGGTACCTTTTTCTGTAAAAAAAGCGCCCGTTAGTGTTCCCGTTCATATAGATAAAGTTGTCGAAAAAAAGATTTCACTAGAATAGATATGAAGACATCATATAAATTATTGCTGACGTTAGGTATTATTGTTGTTCTTGGATTGATCATTCATTTTCCGGGTTATAAACTGGCAAGAGATCATGTGAATTCCAAGACTGCAGTTGAGGACCATCCTCTTTTGTGCACTTCCTGTCACCTTTATACATCAAAGAACAAATTATTGTCAAAACTGGTCAATGCGGATTACTTCTCCCCATTCAATATGGCAATATCAAAAGATGGCAGCAAATTGTATGTTGTGGCTCAGGAAAGCAATCAATTACTCGTAGTTGATTCAAAGAATCGTACGGTAATAAATAAAATAAAAGTAGGTGAATATCCTCATACCGTAATCCTTGATGATGCAGGGAAAATGGCTTATGTCAGCAATCAATGGTCTGATAATATATCGGTTATTGATCTTACTGCTTCTAAAGTTATCGACACTTTAAAAACGGGCAACGGTCCGGCAGGACTTTCTTTGAGCTCTGATGGAAAATTTCTGTATGTTGTTAACTCCTTTTCATCAGGGATTTCTGTAATTGATCTTAAAACAAAAGAAGAAAAGAAGAGGTTTGATACCGGAAATAACCCTACCGGAACACAACTGTCACCTGATGGAAAGAGTTTATTTATCACCAGCAGACGTGCACTTATTGCTCCTTATGGAGATACACTTAAAAGCGAAATAACAGTTGTTGATGAGAGCACCCAAAGAGTCAGGGAGCGATTGAATGTTGAGTCAGCCTATATGATGGAAAATGTGGCCTTCACCCCTGCCGGAGATCTGGCATTGTTAACAATGATCAGGCCCAAAAACCTGGTTCCGTCAATTCAGGTAGAACAGGGCTGGATGATGAATTACGGGATTGTAATAGTTGAACAGAAAGATAAAGGCAGGATCATTCAGCTATTAGTCGATGAACCAAATGCCTACTATTCAGATCCTTTCGATATTGTGATTACACCAGATGGGAAAAAAGCTTTCATGTCAAATTCCGGGGTAAATTGTATCTCAGTAATTGATATTGACTCTGTCAGAGCATTAATTTCCAAGGCTTCACCTGAATTACTCAGCGCATACTCAAACCATCTTGGCGTAAGCAGCAGGTTTGTTGTGAAACGGATCAAAACAGGAGCTGATCCAAAAGGTCTGGCACTCTCTGCCGATGGTAAACTTTTATATGTTGCCGAGCAGCTTGAAGACCGCATTGCTGTGATCAGTACTGAAAGTCTGGAGACTATTAATACCATTGATCTGGGAGGAACGCATAGAATAACAGTAGCCCGACAGGGACGGAGACTTTTCAATAATTCAGGACACACATTCCAGAATCAGTTTGACTGTTATACCTGTCATCCTGATAATCACGAAGATGGATTGGTTTACAACATGGCATCCAAGGATATGGGACGAAACCTTACAAATACCCAGTCTTTACGAGAGATCCGCGATACTCCACCTTTCAAATGGAACGGTAAAAACCAGACTGTCTATAAACAGGATGGGATGAGATTTTCTACAGTTCTGACAAGGACAGAAGCATTTAATTATGATGATCTGGATGCCATTACTGCATATATACTTACAGGTATTAAGTATCCACCGAACCTTCAATACAACCCAAACGGTAAGCTTACACCCGGAGAGCTTAGGGGAAAAGCAATTTTTGAACGCACAAAGGATAATCCTGGGAACATTATACCTGAAAATAACCGGTGCATTACCTGCCATACCCCACCTTTCTTCACTAATTTAAAATTAGCAAGCGTCGGAACTCTTGCCGCCACTGACGATTCGATGAAGTTCGACACTCCTCACTTAAATAATATTTTTCAGTCACCACCCTATTTACACGATGGACGTGCAGCAACACTTGAAGAGATCTGGACAAAGTATGGTAAAGAAGAAAAGCATGGAGTAGCCAATGATATGACGAAAAATCAACTTAATGATCTGGTTGATTATCTGAAATCACTCAGGGCTCCTCAATACGATGAGAAAGATTCAAAAGCACAAAAAACTTCACTTAAATCTAACTAAGATTAAAAATCATGAGAAAATTAATCGGAAGAAGTCAATTTAAATATTCAGCAATTGCAGTTATAGTTTTAGGTATCGGTTCTTTTGGACTAAACGGACAGGTCAAAAATCCTGACGCGAAAAACTCACAGACACAACCCATGCCGGTATATGGCCATTGGCGCAATTTTACCACAAAAGACGGACTGCCTTCTGATAAAGCATATTGTGTTCGCATCGATGGCGACAGAGTTCTTGCCGGTACACATGATGGTCTGGCTGTTTATGAAAAAGGAAAATGGAAAACATATACAACAAAAGATGGTCTTCCGCATAATGGAATTGTTTCAATTGATGTAAGTGAACTTACAGGAGATGTATGGATTGGAACCCTTGGTGGGCTAAGCAGATGGTCCGGAGGTAAATTTGAAAACTTCACTCAGCTTAACAGCGGTATGCCAAACGATTTGGTTTACTGCGTTATATGCGACGGAAAAGATGTCTGGGTCGCTACCGGAGGTGGAGCCGGTCTTTATGATACTTACACTAAAGAATGGGAAATTTTCACTGAAAAAAATGCTCCTATGCATGAACCATGGACTTATGGAGTATCTGCCGGGGATGGAAAGATCTATATTGCAGCATGGGGAGGCGGAGTAATTGAATATACAACCAAAACAAAAAAATTCAAGGATTATACAGATCCTGATGGAGAAATGGAAATTGACCTCCTTCCTGACGATGGTCCGGTTCACGATATAACAACAGGAACAAGCTGGGGAGATGGTTATTTATGGGTTTCATCGTACTTTGGATTATGCAGTTACGATGGTGCTCACTGGAAAGGCTACTTTGATCACGACAGTGGACTGGCAAGTAATTTTATCAACTTTGTAAGATCTGAAGGTCCTGTAGTTTTTATTTGTACCGATAAAGGACTAAGCACTACAAATGGCAAAAGCTGGGTTACTTATAAGAAAAATGAGAATAACAGCGATGGGATGGCAATAATAAAAAACTATGGCCGTATTGATGACAGCACTCCTTTTAAAACGACTAAAGAAATACCAATGTCTCCATCAATTGCACATAATTTTATAATTGGAGTCGATGAGGATAAAGATGTTCTGTGGGTTGCCACTTCAAGCGGGATCAGTCGGGGAGAGTTGCTGAAGTAGACAGAAGACAGAAGACAGAAGACGGAAGACGGAAGACGGAAGACGGAAGACGGAAGACAGAAGACGGAAGACGGAAGACGGAAGACGGAAGACGGAAGACGGAAGACGGAAGACAGAAGACGGAAGACGGAAGACGGAAGACGGAAGACGGAAGCAGAAGACAGAAAAAAGTAGAAATAGATAGAAACAATAAAAATATAAGAAACCAAAGAACTAATGGATAACAGACAATTATTGATAGATCTGGCAAAACTTACTGACGGAGAACGCATAGAGATGAAAAAACTTGGGATTTTATCTCCTGATAACAAGATTGGAGAATCGGTTTATCCCGCAATACATAAACTAAGACCACCTATTGAAAAACATGTTACTCATGCTCCTCACGTAATTAATGAAGCTTATGACTACAAGAAACCATCTTCCTTTTCCCGGGCTCTCCGTCTTGATTTTGGTGGGCATAAAGTTTTACTTATATCCGGAACTGCAAGTGTAAATGAAGAAGGCAAAGCGGAACATATTGGCGACTTTAATGCTCAGCTCTGGAGAACTTATGTAAACATTACCAACCTGCTGGCTGCTGAAGATATGACCTGGCATGATGTTGTAAGAACAACAAATTATCTCAGGGATATCGAAAGAGATTATGCTGAATTCAATAAAATCCGCACATCTTTTTATTCATGGCTAAAACTCGATCCTCTTCCGGCTAGTACCGGTATTCAGGCGAGGCTCTGCTGGGAAACCCTTTTAATTGAAATTGAAGTATATGCGATATGCAAATCTGTATAAATTAAGGTATATGACAACAAAATATTTTCTTCTATCAGTTTTGATTCTTTTAATTCTTAATCCGGACTCAAAGTTATCGGCTCAGGAAAAAAAACAGAACTATGGCAAAGCTCCCGATGAGATTTTCCCATATGATAAATTTGTAAAACCGTATAAATACCATTTTCTTGTACCTCTTGAGTTTTATGGAGCGGGACGTGAAAAACTGGCTCCAAAAGATCTTACCGAAGTGCGTATTGGGTTTCTTGGTCCATTGAGTGGTTCAATTATGGTTCCACAGGGTAAGCAGATGCTGCAGGGTGCTACTCTTGCGATGGAAGAAGCTAATAATAAAGGTGGTTATCATGGCTTGCCATATAAGCTAATGCTGCATAATGATGCAGGTTTATGGGGAGCAGCAGCAAATGAAGTTGTAAAAATGGACGATGAGAAAGTATGGGCCTTTCTGGGTTCTATTGATGATATTGTTTCACATGTGGCACTGCGTGCAGCGCTGAAACTGGAAATATTTATGGTTTGTACAGGCGATCCTGATCCTACTTTTACTGAGACTAATATTCCGTGGATGCTTCGTGTAATCAGTGATGACAGGCAGGGTATTTACTCATTGGTTCACCAGATTTATCTTAAGGATGGTCACTCCCGTGTTGCAGTTATCAGAACAGGAGCACGTTATGGAAGAGTGGCTTTCAAGATATTCTCTGAAAATGCAACCCGGGTTGGTCATCCTCCGGTAATTGAAGAGAGATTCAATGAGGGAGAAACGGATTTTAAAACCCAGCTCGAGAGAATAATGGTAACCAATCCGGATGCGATACTTGTCTGGGGAAATGCCAAAGAATCCGCACTCATTTTACAACAAATGCGTGCAATCGGTCTTAAGCAACCTGTTTATGGATCAGACAGGATGGTTAATCCTGAATTTCTTAAAATTGCAGGGAATCAGGCTGAAGGAATTATAACTACCTGCCAGTATAATCCTGAAAGCGATAATCCTAAATATAAAGCATTTAAGGCCAATTATCTTAAAAGATTTGATCAGGAACCTGATGTATTTGCTGCTCATGCATATGACGGCATGAACCTGCTTATTGCAGCAATTGACAAAGTTGGACTAAACAGGGTATTGATCCGCGATATACTGACAGACCGGAAATCTTTTCAGGGATACCAGGGAGTCACAGGGAAGATCGTATTAGATCAGAGTTGGAATGAGATAAGAGATATTTTCATGGCAAAAGTACAGAATGGGAAATTTGCATTCACACCGGCTCCCCCACTTGATATGAAAGAAAAAGGAAGCATTAAAACCGGAACATATTAATAAACTGTAAAAGATAAAATGGAAACAAATCCATGCAAAAATCCGGTAAAAGTCGGATTTTCAATTCCGCCAAGAGTGAGTCGCAAGACAAAGGCTGAAGACACAATTGTGAATATAAGCGGAGTTAGAATTGGCGGTTCAGAAATAGTTATGATTGCCGGACCATGTGCGGTTGAGAGCGAGGAACAACTATTCGAAACTGCCAGATCAGTAAAAGCCGGAGGAGCAAAAATACTCAGAGGCGGAGCCTTTAAACCCCGATCCTCCCCTTACAATTTCCAGGGAATGGGAGAAGAAGGCTTGAAGCTACTTGGTACCATCAGTAAAGAAACAGGGCTTCCTATTGTTACTGAAGTTATGGATACAAGACAGGTTGAACTGGTAGCAAGTTATGCAGATATGATTCAAATAGGTTCCCGTAACATGCAGAACTATCCTCTTCTGAAAGAGGCCGGAATATGTAAAAAGCCTGTTTTACTTAAGCGTGGGATGATGGCAACTATTGAAGAGTTTTTACAAGCTGCCGAATATATCCTTAATGCAGGAAATGACCAGGTAATTCTCTGTGAACGCGGAATCCGTACTTTTGAAACATCTACCAGGAATACCCTTGACCTGAGTGCCGTTCCAATGCTGAAACAGCTTACCCATTTACCGGTGATCATAGACCCCAGTCATGGTACAGGACTCCGATGGATGGTACCAGCTATGTCGAAGGCTGCGGTTGCTGTTGGCACTGATGGTCTGATAATGGAAGTACATTATAAACCTGAGGAAGCATTGTGCGACGGTCATCAATCTCTCAGCCTTGATGAATTTTCCCAATTAATGATTGATCTGAAGAGAGTGGCTAAGGCCATTGACAGAGAGATTTGACTATACTGATCTTCTGAAATGTGAAGATTAAATGGAATAATTCCATGAGATTTTTAAAAATTCGTTTTCTGTCTTTAGTGCCTTTTATTTATCTGACACTTGCAACCGCAAATGTTCAGGCAAGGCAACATTATGCCACACAGGAAAATAAAATCAAAATTGGCCTGTTAACAACTGATAACAAATCAATTGAGGCCAGACAAGGCGCTGAATTAGCAATCATAAAAGCCAATGAACAAGGGGGAGTAAAAGGCCTGCCTATTGAATTGATAAACCGTTCGATGGAAGGTCCATGGGGAACTGGTTCGAAACAGGCAGTCAATCTTATCTTTGATGATAATGTGTGGGCCATAATGGGTTCACATGATGGCAGAAATGCCCATCTCGTAGAACAGGTAACAACCAAAGCAAGGGTTGTCTTTTTATCAGCATGGGCCAGCGATCCTACCCTCTCTCAGGCATTTGTGCCATGGTTTTTTTCTTGTGTTCCAAATGATCTTCAGCAGGCTTCTTCTTTGATTGACGAAATTTACGGAAAAAGAAAATTAACTGAAATTGTCTTAGTTGCAGATACGGGATATGATTCAAAATTTGCACTAAACAGCTTTCTGAAAATGGCAAAACTTGCAGGGAAACCCGATCCACTGCAATTTTTTTACAATAATTCAAGCATTGATTTTGCCGGGCTCATTGATCAGATAAATAAAGCCGGAGTAAAAGGGATTGTCCTTCTTGGTCAGCCTGCTGCATCATTGAGAATTATTGAGCAAATAAGAAATATTAAAACGGATAAGCAAATATTTGGTTCATTATCAGTTCTTGGAGAAAGAGATTTGACAGATCAGTCTTTAAAAAATTATGAGGGTGTTGCCTTGATTTCTCCAGGTGAATGGTTTTTATCAAATGGATCAGTTTTCAGTAAAGAGTATAAGAAAATGTATGGACGTTTTCCGGGAGCGGCTGCTGCTTTTTCTTTTGATGGAACGAATTTACTTATAGATGCAATCCGTAGTGCATATCCTGATCGTGAAAAGGTTCAGAAATCGCTGGCGCTTATTCATTATCAGGGTGTCACAGGACCAATTCAATTTGATGAAAAAGGAAACAGGATTGGTACACCGGGTTTGATTGAAATAAAAAATGGTGTTCCGGTTCCTATAAAAAAGGATTAGGTGCAGAGCACCGCGATATTAAGTTAAATGCTTTTTATTTCTTAATTTTGGATTCATGAAAAAGACATACATTTTACTCCTTACTCTGATTTGCACATTTATTCTGTTTACATGCAAGAACAGCGTAAAAGACACAAAGCAAACAACTCAGGATCTGACAAGTATAAAAACACTTGGACTTGCTTATCTCGAAGAATTTAAACTTGACGAGGCAGAAAAACAATTCTTAAAGTTCATCGATCTGGCTCCAAAAGAGAAACTTGGTTATGCAAACCTGGGATTAGCCTATCTGCGGATGGGTAAGTATCCTGAAGCTGAGAAACAACTATCAAAAGCAATTGAAATTGATCCAAAAGATCCTGATATAAGGCTGATAATGGCAACAGTATATCAGATGAACGATCATCGGGATAAAGCAATATCTGAACTTAAAGATGCACTAACGTTTGCCCCTGATCATATTAAGATACTCTATGATCTTTCGGAATTGTATAATGTTGAACAGGATGCTGAATCTCAAAAACAGCGCCAAATCTATATACTTAAGCTTGTTGAGAAAATTCCGGGAAATTTAGTCCCCCATCTTAGCCTGATCGATATTTACATCCGGACAGGAGAAACAGATAAGGCTATAGAACAATTGGAAATCATCCACAAACAATTTCCTGAATTTCCAAAAGAGGCTATTGACTATTATAATAAATCGCTCTCATTACTGAAGAAAAAGGACAAGGATAATGCAATTGTTCAATTTACCATTTTCCATAATTATCTTAAGGTAACCTCACCATACCAGGCAGGCATTATGGATTTGAAAGGTCCGGGCGGGTCTCTGATTGGCTTTCCTCTCATAACTTTTGACCATCAGTCTTCAGTCCAGAACGTTGACAACGGATCTTTGCTTGATGTAATAAAATTCACTGATGTTACGGTTTCAGCTGGATTGAATGTCGTACCTACATTCAAAGAAGATGAAAATACCCAATTCAAATATTCATCACACGTAGAAGCAGCTGATTATGACGGTGATGGAGATGTTGATTTATATGCAGGTAGCTACGACCCTGTATCTTCAACCTATAAACATTACCTTTTTAACAATGAAATGGGAAGGTTTACTGATGTTTCTGAGAAAGTTGGAATGAAGCATTCGGGGAAAGAATCTTCTGCCGCATTTGGCGATTTTGACAATGATGGTTTTATGGATCTGTTCATAGTGAAGGAGGGTGGTGATATACTTTATAGAAATGCAGAAAAAGAAACCTTTGAAAATGTTACTGAAAAAGCTAAGATAGGGAATAATACCGGCGGAAATATGGCCTTATTCTCCGACCTCGATCATGATGGAGATCTTGATCTGTTTGTAGCAAAATCAAATCCCGATCTTTTATTCAGAAACAATTCGGATGGAACTTTCCAGGAACAGGCCGATAAAATGGGATTGTCAGGAAGCAATGATAATTCTCTTGATGCAGCCATAGGTGATTTTGATGATGACGGTGATATTGACCTCTTTGTTGTAAATGAAAAAGGAAGTAACATCTTGTATTCAAATCAGAGAGAGGGAGTTTTTAAGGATGTCACCGCAGAAAGTGGTTTGAAAAGTAACGGAGGCTCTTCTTCAGTTGCCGTTGGGGACTACAATAATGATGGATTTTTAGATATGTTTATTACATCAGTTAACGAAGGAGGAAATGAATTGTACCGGAATCTTGGCAACGGTCGTTTTGAACCGGCTAAGAACTCAAAAGTAATGTTCGCAGGACTTAAAGGAATAAAAGCTTATGATGCAGCTTTCTTTGATTTTGATAACGACGGCTTCCTTGATCTGATTATTGCCGGAGAATCCCTTGAAAAGGGAGGAAGAGGTATATTTCTCTACCATAATGACGGGAAAGGCAATTTCACAGATGTTTCCAGATTGTTACCCGAAGAGCCGAAGTCAGGTAAGCAAATAGCCTTATTTGACTATAATGAGGATTATGATCTGGATATTGTAATTGCAGGAGTAAATGGAGGAATTTACCTTCTTCGAAACGACGGAGGTAACGCGAACCATTATATCCAGATGAAACTGATAGGCTTAAGAGCAGGCAGTGCAAAAAATAATCATTTTGGAATCGGAGCTAAAGTCGAGATGCGTGCCGGAGATCTTTATCAGACGATGGTGGTTACCGATCCAATTGTTCACTTTGGCATGGGTAATCATGCTACAGCCGATGTGATAAGAATTACCTGGACAAATGGGGTACCGCAGAATATATTTTTACCGGGAAGTGATCAATCACTGGTTGAAGCACAGACACTGAAAGGATCATGTCCTTTCCTGTATACCTGGAATGGAGAAGAATATGAGTTTTCGAAGGATATCATCTGGAGAAGTGCTCTCGGCATGCCTCTGGGTATTATGGGAGGAACAACAGCTTATGCCTTCCCCGATGCATCTGATGATTATATAAAAATACCCGGGGAGACTTTAAAACCAAAAGATGGAGCATATTCCATCAGGGTTACATCAGAGCTTTGGGAGACAATCTATTTTGATAAAGTACAATTGGTGGCTGTTGACCATCCTGATTCTGTTGACGTTTTTGTACCCGAACAGTTTTCTCCCCCACCTTTCCCCGGCAATCAGATTTACCAGATTAAAGATAAAAAGTTACCAGTTTCGGCAAAGGATTCAAATGGGAATGATGTGCTTTCATTAATATCTGAAAAAGATGATAAATACATTTCGGATTTCAAACCTGGCCAATATCAGGGTGTGACAGAGATGCATGACCTTATTCTTGATCCGGGTAAAGTTGATAAATCGGGAAAATTATTCCTTTTCCTCAATGGATGGATATTTCCTACAGATGCCAGCATTAATGTTGCTATATCTCAATCTGATAATCTGAAAGTGAGTCGCCCTTATATTCAGGTCATTAATACGAAAGGTGAATGGGAAACAGTTATTGATAACCTTGGTTTTCCGATGGGAAAAGATAAAACAGTAATTGCTGATCTTTCCGGCAAATTTCTTTCATCCGATCACAGGATAAGGATCAAAACAAATATGGAGATTTACTGGGATTATATTTTCTTCTCAGGTTCTCTTTCAACAGCACCTGTCATCTCAACCGTACTTAATCCAAAATCAGCCGACCTTCATTACAGAGGATTTTCACGAAGCTTTAAAAAAGGGGGACGTTACGGTCCTCACTGGTTTGACTATTCCGATGTTGACAAAAACAGAAAATGGCGTGATCTTTTAGGCAATTATACACGATATGGTGATGTACTGCCTCTCCTGTCTGAGTCTGATAATAAATATATTATATCAAACGCCGGTGATGAAACATCAATTGAGTTTGATGCCAAAGGATTACCTGAATTAAAACAGGGCTGGAAAAGAGATTTTCTTATTCATAGCGTAGGCTGGGTGAAGGATGGGGATATTAACACGGCTCTTGGAAAAACAGTTTCTCCTCTCCCCTTTCATGGCATGAAGAGCTATCCTCCTTCTGAAAAGGACATTTACCCTAATGACCCTGAACTTATAAAGTATAATCAGGAATATAATACAAGAATAGTTACATCTGATGATTATCGTAATGCAATAAAGAAATGAGTTCTAAGAATCCCAGATGCCTAAGCTGGCGCGGATTTGTAATCCGTGCCAAAAGAAAATGTAATGATATGGCACGGATTACAAATCCGCGCCAGCGATATATTCCTGTGGCACCTTTTGCAAATCCGCGCCAGCAAGATCTTTTTTTAGGATTTTGCTTTCTTTTAATGAATTTAACTACAATCTTGTCAGCTCAGAAAAACGGGGTCATTTTTAAAGATATCACGAAGCAGGCCGGGATTGATTTCAAATACACTTTCGGCGATAATTCCTATAAGAATATTCTTGAAAGCAGCGGATCGGGTATTACCGTATTTGATTACAACAATGATGGTTTGATGGATATTTACCTGATGAACGGAACTTATCTCGAAGGTATCTCTGATCCTGATGGCAAAGTCAATAAAAACTCACATAACCAGCTCTATAAAAACAATGGTAACGGAACATTCACCCCTGTTTCTGAATTAAGCGGTGTGGTTATGGGCCGGTGGAGCATGGCTGCCGGAGCAATTGACATAGATAACGATGGCGATCAGGATCTTTATTTACTGAACTATGGTCCGAATACTTTTTACAGGAATAATGGAAATGGCACATTCACAGACATCACTGCTTCTCTTGGTCTTGCAGGTCCGGAAAAGTTGAATGGTTTTACAAAATGGAGTATCGGAGTTTCATTCTGGGATTACAATCATGACGGGAGGCTGGACGCAATGGTTGGAAACTTCCTGGCCTTTGACCCGGCTTATAAATCACCTTCAGCCCCAGGAATGATGCCCAGCCCCACAGAGTACAATGGACAGGCTTCAATGCTTTATGAACAGCAGCCAGACGGGAAGTTTATTGACGTCACAAAAAAGAACAACCTGTACTTTCCCGATTCAAAATGTATGGGATTAACAGTATTCGATTATGACGACGATGGCGATCTTGACATCTTCCAGGCAAATGACCACCAGTTTAATTTCATGTTCAGAAATGATAATGGAAAATATAAAGAGGTTGCCGTTCAAAGCGGGCTGGCAGCAAACAGTCAGGGAAAAGGTACCGGGTCGATGCATGGCTCAATTGGCGATATCGATGGTGACGGATTAATTGATATTCTGGTTACCGATCTGGATTACGGTGCACTCTATCGAAATACAGGAAATGGGGTTTTTATTGATATCACAGAGTCAAGCGGTGTTGCTGCAGCTATGGCAGGGAAAAGCAGTTGGGGAGCGCAGCTTTTTGATTACGACAATGACGGTGACCTTGATATTATTGCTGCCAACGGAACAGCAGAAGAACTGATTCTGCAATATCCACTGTTACTTGAGAATGACGGGAAGGGACATTTTAAAAATGTAGGAAAGGACCACGGGGCATATTTTTCAACAAAACGCTCAGGCAGAAGTCTGGCTGTATCTGATTTTGACAATGACGGTGATCTGGATATCATAATTTCGCATCTCGATAAACAGGGAACTCCGGTTTTATTAAGAAATGACGGCGGTAACAACAATCACTGGCTTGGATTGACTCTCAAAGGGAAAGATGGTCCTGCTTCTGCTATTGCGGCAAAAGTAACAGTTACTGCGGGAGGGAAGAAACAGGTTCTGGTAAATCAGTGGGCGACGACATATCTGTCAAACAATGATCCCAGGATGCATATCGGACTTGGTCAGGAAAAGCAGATCGACCTGCTTGAAATATCTTGGTCAGGTGGGAAAAAGGAGGTATTTAAAAATATTGAATGCAACCAGTATATTTCAATAACAGAAGGAGCCGGAAGATGGAAGACGGAAGACGGAAGACAGAAGTAAGTAACATTACTTTTTGAACTTCGGTCTTCGGTCTTCTAACTTCTGACTTTTTTTTAAAAACAAAATAATTTAATACGAAATAAAATCAAGAAAATGAACAATCAATATGTAAACAAAGTAATAGATCTCACCAATCCTGAGAAAAATGTCATTTATAATATGACTCATGAGGAGGCTGTTGCCATTTTAAGATCAGGTGACGTTGAAGCAGTCCGTAAGATTGACGGTCAGTTTTCTCTCGTTTCTGTAGAGGGTAAAACTATCCGGATGGCCAGATCAATAGGTCGTCCTATTCGCTATTTTATTGCAAAAAGACCTGAGGGACCAAACCTTATACTTGCTGAACGTATAGATGTTATTTTCGATTATCTGAAGAAGGAAGGTCTCGATCACCAGTTCCATCCCTCCTACACCAGAATGGCTCCTGCTCATTATATAACAAAAATTGAACTATTGGGCTGTCCGGATCCGAATCCGGTATATGAACGTTTTTTTGCCCCTGAACGGAACAAATATTCAAAAGATGATCCGGCACAGATAGGTGTAAAATATATTGGCGCCTTATATGAGGAGATTAAGAAGTGGCTTAAGTTTCGAGCTAAAACAGGTCCAATCGGAGTTACTTTTTCAGCAGGGATTGATAGTGGATCTGTATTTCTTCTTACCTATCATGCTTTGAAAGAACTTGGCGAAAGTCCTTCAAGACTGAAAGCATTCACACTATCAATTGATGGTGATGGTGCAGATCTTATCCAGGCCAGAAAATTTCTTGCAGCCCTCAATCTTGAGTTGTTCCTTGAACCAATTGAAGTAGCCTATTCTTCACTCGACTGGAAGAAGACCGTGAAAGTTGTTGAAGACTACAAACCGCTTGATATTCAATCTGCAACAATGAATTTATCTTTATTGCAGGGGATCAGAACGCGTTACCCGGAATGGAAACACCTGATTGACGGGGATGGTGGTGATGAAAACCTGAAAGATTACCCTATAGAAGAAAATCCGGAACTGACAATTAAAAGTGTTCTCAATAACCTGATGCTTTATCACGAAGGATGGGGCGTGGAATCAATAAAACATTCTTTGACTTACTCAGGCGGATTAAGCAGAGGTTATATGCGGACCTTCACCCCTTCTGATGTTTTAGGGTTTGAAGGATTTAGTCCGTATACATTGCCAAATGTTATTGAAGTTTCGGAAGGGATACCTTATATTGATATGACCAACTGGGATCATCAGAAGTTATATGATCTCAAGGGACAAATAGTTTCAAGCGGAGTTAAGGCAATTACCGGATTGGATATGCCGGTATTCCCGAAAAGACGTTTTCAGCATGGGGCTGCATCCACAAAGGCCTTTGATAAGCATTTTCCTGTTAAAGAAATAGCCTACAGGAAAGAGTTTCTTTCAAATTATGAATGAAAATTCCAATCCCGTTTTCGATGACCGATGGATTTTAGCTAACCGCGGACAGAAAAACTGTGTTGATCCTCAAAAGCCGTATGCCTGGCTCATTGAAAAAGAGCGGACAATATCAGGAAAAATTGAAGATATTGCTATTATTTTTCTGACTAACAGAGAATGCTCTTTTCATTGCCTGATGTGTGATCTCTGGAAGAACACAACTGACGAATCTGTACCACTTGGATCTATACCAAACCAGATTGAATGGGCACTGAATCAGCTTCCTCCTGTCAAACATCTGAAACTCTACAACAGTGGTAGTTTCTTTGATGAAAGAGCTATTCCAAAAGAAGATTATCAAAAAATAGCATCACTTATAAGCAGTCTCGAAACTGTAATTGTAGAATGCCATCCGAAACTCATAAATGAAAAATGCCTGGCTTTCCGGGACATGCTGAAACCTGAATTGCAGATTGCTTTAGGACTTGAAACAGTGCATACTGAAACACTCAGTAAACTTAATAAGCAAATGACTCTTGATGATTTCAGCAAAGCTGTTAGTTTTTTAAACAAACACTCAATTAAATCACGCGCTTTTATTCTGCTGAGACCTCCATTTCAATCCGAAGAAGAGGGTGTTTTCTGGGCTGAGAAGTCAATCGATTTTGCATTTAGCAGTGGGATTGAGTGTTGCACTATTATTCCGGTAAGAGCTGGCAATGGAGCATTGGATTTGCTTCAGGAACAAGGTAATTTTGCACCTCCTGAAATTCAATCATTGGAAACAGTGCTTGAATATGGTATAGGACTCAACAAAGGGCGGGTATTTGCCGATACGTGGGATTTAGGACTATTTTCCAATTGTGATAATTGCCTCGAAAGCAGAACTAACAGAATTATTGAGATGAATCTGAGTCAGAGGATTGCTGATCAGGTTTTATGCTCTTGTGGGAAGATTGCTTCGTCGCAAGCTCCTCGCAATGACGGTCTAATCTAGTAATTTCCTGCACCAATCACCAAGCACCAAGCAACTAGTAACATATTTTAAGAAGCAGAATTTCAGAAATTTATGATTGGTTTTGTTTCGTATCTTATTTCCTCGTTTTTGTAATACACTTTTTCAAGAAACAACCCGCTTGGCGGAGCTGTTAGTTTAGCTGGAATATCAGTCTTGAATTTGAAAAACTTGGCAACTTCTTCAGGAGAAAGTTTACCTCGTCCTACTTCAACCAGAACCCCGGTCATGCGTCGTACCTGTTTCCACAAAAAATGCGAACCGACAACATGAAAGACCAGCATGTCGCCAAAATCATTCACTTTAGCATGCAATATTTCTACTTTGGTTGAAGGCTGTTCAGCATCTTCATCTGTGAAGTACTTGTAATCTTTCAGTCCGGGGAAATGTGCAGCTGCCTTATTCATAAGATCGAGATCAAGCTGGTCTTTAATCCACCATACATACTTTTTCCCGAAAGCAGTACGTCTTCTGCTTATTTGGTAAATATAACTGCGTGCATTTGCATCGTGACGGGCATGAAATTTATGATGAGCCTCTTCAACATTTATTATGCAGATATCAGGCGGCAGCCGGTCGTTGAGTCCGTATTTAATTTTAAGAGGCAGTAAATCTGTTTCAATTGCAAGGTGTGCAACCTGACCCGATGCATGAACACCTCCATCAGTACGACCAGCTCCGTAAATTTCAAGCACTTCTGTTTTAAACAACTCCCTGCACGCATCAAGCAATGCTCCCTGGATCGTTTTTCCTCCTTTTTGAATCTGCCAGCCATTATAGCGGGTACCTTCGTATTCAATTGTCAGCTTAAATCTGGCCATCATGATATTATTAATTGCGGCAAAGGTACGAAAAAAGTCTCTTTGAGTAAAACTTTGATTTAAGGGCTCGGATGATACTCGTTAGGATTGCTTCGTCACTTCGTTCCTCGCAATGACTAATTGTTTTATAACTTGTCGGTCATTGCGAGGACGACGAAGGAGGACGAAGCAATCCTTATATCATATCCACAAACCATCTTACATGTCAGTCATTGCGAGGAGGCACGACGAAGCAATCCTTCGCCCCAATCCTACAATTAATAGAATTATCCTTGAACTTAATTGAGTTCCTGTATGTTTGACTTATGATTCTCTTTTTGTAATTTTGTATTACATCGAAACAATAATTAATGAATTTCGGCAAAATGAAAAAGAAATACATGAATCCCTATATGGCTGGTACGATGCTTGGTCTGGTACTATTGCTGGCCATGTTCCTTTCGGGTCGGGGTCTTGGAGCAAGCGGCGGCTTAAAGTACTGTGTAGTATCAATAGTTGGCGCAGTCGATCGTCCTCATGCTGACGGATCAATATACTACAGCAAATATTTCGAGGGAGGGAAAAAACCATTGAAGAACTGGCTCACTCTCGAAATACTTGGAGTTGTCGCTGGTGGATTTTTATCCGGAGCATTTTCAAAGAGACTGAAATTCAAAATTGAAAAATCTCCCAACATATCCAACACCCGACGATTGATCTTTGCTTTCCTCGGTGGCTTATTCTTTGTTTACGGAGCTCAGCTGGCGCGTGGATGTACAAGCGGTGCTGCTCTTTCAGGAATGGCCGTTCTCTCTGTTGCCGGATTTGTGACAATGATAGCAATTTTTGGATCAGCATACCTTTTCGCGTGGTTTTTCAGGAAGAACTGGGTGTGAAGAAAAAACATTATGGCGTTATGACGTTAAGAGATAACAACATAACAACATAACAACATAACAATTATCATGGGACCAATATCATCACTTATAGCAATGCCGGAATGGCTCGATCTTCTGATCGCGTTATTGATTGGCATAGGTTTTGGCTTTGCACTTGAGCAGGCAGGATTCTCTTCAAGCAGAAAACTGGCCGGGATGTTTTATGGATACGATACCACTGTAATAAAAGTATTCTTTACAGCAGCAATTGTTGCCCTTATCGGATCGCAACTACTAAGCTTTTTCGGTCTTCTTAATCTGAATCTTGTTTTCGTGAATGAATTTTATGTAAATGCTTCAATTGTCGGAGGAGTTATTATGGGTGCCGGGTTTATAATGGGGGGCTTTTGTCCGGGTACCGGATTAAGCGCACTTTCAATAGGAAAGATCGATGCTATGTTCTTTTTTGCAGGAGGATTGACTGGTGCTTTCCTTTTCGCAGAAACCTACCCTTACATTCAGAACCTGGCTAACGGTTCATATAAAGGACCGGTTAAAATAAATGAGGTCATGGGTATCTCACCAGGACTTTTTACTTTCCTTCTTATAATTGCCGCAGCAGGAATGTTCTGGATTGCAGAACTTGCTGAAAAAAGATTTGCCAGACCTGATATAACAAACGAAATTTAACTTACTACAAAATGAATACCAGAGAGAAATTTTCAGTCGGACTTTTATGTCTGGGATTATTACTGGCCATCTTGCCCCTTTCGTCAGGAAGATCCTTTATTGTAAAACCCCAAAAACTGCTTCCGGAATTGCTTTCAGAAGATACATGGTTAACTGTGGACCAGGTTGCACGATTTGTTGTATCTGAGGACAATACGGTTCAAATCATCGATCTCAGATCGCCTGAAGAATTCAAAATCATGAATATACCCGGATCAGTTAATGTACCTTATTCTGAATTACTCAGTAATGATCCTGCCAGCTATTTGAAGGAAGGAGCCAACACTAATGTTTTTTATTCAAACGGAGATATGAACTCAAATTCCGCTCTTGCAATTGCAAAAGGACTGAATTATAAAAACACTTTTGTAATGAAAGGAGGTCTTAATGAGTGGTTCAATACCGTTATGAACAGCAGCTTCAAGGGAGATAAAATTTCGGCACGAGAAAACTCCCTCTATGAAACAAGAACAAGAGCAAAAAATATGTTTACAGAAATGAATAGTATGCCCGATAGTCTTAAACTCAAATTCATTGAAGCAAAGCACCTGACAAGGAAGAAGCTGGATGGGGGGTGTGAGTAACAACATGCAACAAGCAACAAGCAACGGTTAACAAAAAACTAAAGAGAGATGTACCTGGTAAAAAAATACAAAGCAGTAATTATAGTTGTACTTCCTTTTTTAATCCTGGTGCTTATCAGGTCACTCAGCTCAAATCATTTTAAGACTGATGCTAAAAAATGGGCTGAGCCATCAGTACTGCAATCAAATATCATTACTACTGAGAAATACGGATCACTTTCGGGTAATATTCTTATCATTCATCTTGACGAAAAAAAGATCGCAAATACCGGAATAAAAGGAAATGAAATTGAGATAGTCCCTGATGCAATTCTTCAAAGTGAAAATCTGAAGAAAATCAAAAAGAATGATGGACCGGTTCTTCTTTTCTCAGCTGATCCTGCTATTTCATCCCGGATATGGATGGTTCTTAGTCAGTTGGGATGCAAGAACATTTTCATCCTCACAAAAGAAGCTGATAATGAGGTATTAAAATACAAATTCCGGACCGATTCGATAATCAGCCCGGAACGGTAAGCAATTCTTTCAAATCCATTAACCGATACCTGTCCTTTTAATTTCCCAGAACCCCCTTCCCAGCCTTCCCCCAAGGGGGAAGGAGTGTTGTATCTCGTTGTATTTGTGATTGTTGCGAGACATTACTTTCTTCCTCCTTTCCCCCTGGGGGAAGGCTGGGTTAGGGGTTATAAAGTTAAAAAGATTACTTTACTACTTCAAAATTATTAACATCAGCTGTGGTAAAAGGAAGCCATGATAAAGCAGTTCTTTCTTTAATCATTTTGTCGTACATAAAGCTGTTATTTCCCATCTTGAGAGTCCTTGCATCATATCCAAACAGACGAAGGTAAGCGGTAGCAAATCCCGAATTATGTCCGGTTCCACAGTAAACTACAACGGTCTTATCAGTTGGAATGGAAGCCATTTCTTCAACATAACTAAGGGTCGCCTCAGGTTTATATCTTACTGCACCAGGTATATGACCGTCATCATATTTATCCTTTCTTTCCAGGTTAATTATATAATATTTCTTAGGATTTGCGAATACCTGAGCTGCACTAATAAAAACGCTATCAGTCCCCTCTTTGAAAATTTTCTGGAATCTGGCATTACCTATCTCCGTTCCTGTCGACTTTCCTGTATTTAGTTCAGGCATCCCTTTTGGAACGGGTCTTTCATTAATTGTCATTTCAAGATTTGATTCATACTTACCGGAAACATTTTTAAGCCACCCAGCTTCAGCATATTTATTATTCCAGGCACTCATCCCCCATCTCATTGAATAAACATTACCATAACCCATTAGCCTCAATAATGAGGTAGTATAACTCGATTGCTGGCCCTCGTTACATACCATTATTATCTTGTCATATGTAAATGGTTTAATACCTTTTTCAAAGTAATCCGGAAGTTCTTCAAATTTCTTATTTACTGCGCCTTTAATATGACCTTCAGCAAAAAGTTTTTGTGATCTGATGTCAATAACAAGGATATTTTTCCCAAGGCTCTCATTTACGATAGAAGCTTTGATCAAAGAAGGATACTCCTTACTATTAACATAATTTCCATTATCCTTTAGATCTTTTAAGAGTAATGATGTCTCATTACCGACAACTACCGGAGTTTGAACGGCAGTTGTCGTCTTTTCCTGAACCGATGCTTCCTGTTTCTTTTCAGGTTTATTTCCTGTACATCCTCCGGTAATCAAAATGAGCCCCAGACTTGAAGAGAGGAAGACTGAATATATTGATTTCTTCATATAAGTAATATTTCAGACCTGATTAAATTTTTACAGCAACATGATCTTTATCAAACTTTAACGTTTCGGTACGGTTGCCCTTATCATCGTATTTGTATTCTGTGATGGCAACACCATTATCAGGACTGTTAATAAGGTTTCGGTTCTTATCAATACTTTTCACCTCAGTTAATGCACCGTGACTGTCATAAACATTCTGAGTTACAGGAACAAGTTTTCCGCTTACATATTCGTTATCCTGATCGAAAACTACAACTTCAAGCGGATAGCCATTCTCATCATATTTAGTAACCCGTTTTGACCAGCCCCAGTAGAGATTTGACATTTGTCCGATTACATTAAATACTGAAAATGTCTCAACATCACCTTTCTCATTCGGTGTGAAAGCAAAATACGAAACACCAATATCACCACAATTTTCAGCAGTACAGTTATAAAGAGTATCGGCCTTATAGTTTGCCATTCTTGTCATATAACCTTTTTCATTATATGTAAACCTTAGTTCGTAGAATGGACAGAATGGATTCATAACAACTTCCGAGTCAGCAAGATTATATCTCAATTCCCTTACTTTACCATCAGGAAGAATGTCCCATTTCCAGGAATGAATTTTATTTCTGTTCTCAATCATTGAACCATCCTTCCCCAGGAACATAAGTCCGGTACGGTTACCTTTTGCATCGAGAGAGTATTCATTGGCAAATACACCGCCAGATTCAATCGGTTGGTTATCCTTATTGAAAAAATGCTTAACCTGCATATTGGTTGTATAATCATAAGTAATTTTAGCCGCACCCTGCATTGATGAATAATCAAGAAGAAGATTATTCCTGACAAATTCAACTGACAGAAGGCGTCCTGTTTTATCGTAAGTAAATTTATAGCTATTAATTGTCTTTGCCTCCTCAGCTGTAAGAGGATGAGTTCCTTTTTCGATATCATAAGGAGTCTCACTGAATTGCAGATTTCTGTAATATTCGACACCATTATGAGCATTCTTTTGTGTGGCATTACCGGTACATGATATTATACCAATCCCAAGAATTAATGTCAGGATTACCGGAAGAGTAAGTCTGTTCAATTTCATATTTTTATTTGTTTTGAGTTTAATTAATTATCAAAAATATTACTAATGTTTCAATTTTACTAATTAACAATCAAATTAAGGAAATGTTTAATACGTTTTTAGCTAAACTCCTTTACGCCTTTATACCAATTATATTTTCTAAATTTGAAGACTATTAAAATCATAAAGTTTATGGATCAGTTTAGCAAGCATCCCCTTTACAGGAAACACAACATTGACACTGCAATGAGCTCATTATGGGACTTTTATAAAGCGAAGTTTCTCCCACTAATGCTGATATCACTTGTGATGTCGTTTGCAATGCAATATGCCGCCACTTTTATTAATATAAAGGAGTTGCAGACGGTAACTGATCCTATGGTTATGATCGCTATGCTTAAACCTTTCATAGTACCTATTTTAATAATATCAGTGGTTAATCTTCTTTTTACAACTATTCTTCAGTATTATATAATTTACAATCCATTGAGCAGTGAGAACAATTTTTTCGTTTGTTTACTTAACTCACTTAAATATTTCATCCCGTTTCTCATAATAATGGTGCTCCTGGCATTTGCAGGATCTATTGCAATTGTATTAGGGCTTCTAGCCCTTGTTGTTGGAGTATTCTTCTCCATTTTATATATCGCTACAATCTATCTGTTTATTCTGCCGGTCATGATGGTTGAGGATGGCAGCATAGGACATACCATCAGCAGAACACTTACCCTGACTCACCGAAAATTCTGGACAAATATTGGATGGACGGCGGTTTTTATCATTTTACTACTTGTAATCTCCGTAATCATGTCAGGCATCATTTTAATACCATTCACCGGTAATTTTATAAAGACACTGATGAGTCCAGATAATGCGTCTAAAATGGCGGATATGACGACCAATCCTTTGTATATTATTCTCTCAGCAATAGTTGGGGCACTTACTCTTCCGATAATGCCGATCTTTGCTGCCATCCTTTATTTCAATGGAAAAGCAAATGAAGAACAGGCTCAGACAATCACACCTCAAAATCCCGAAAATACCAGAGTGAGAGTCGAAGATCTGTATGCAAAACCGTACGCTGATGATCATCCGGATAATCCGGAGAAGAAAGACTAAAAGCGAAGACAAACTTTTGTCTTTTATCTTGTTTTCAAAATTTTGTCTTGTGACTTTTGTCTTTTGTCTTAAATATCATTCTCCCCCTTAACATACCCAAAGTTGGCAAGTATCCCGCCATCAACATAAAGTATATGTCCATTGACAAAATCGGCAGCTTTGGAGGCAAGAAACAATGCTGCATTTGCAACATCTTCAGGCTGTCCCCACCTTCCGGCAGGGGTACGTGTCATGACCAAATCATTAAATGGATGTCCGTTTTCTCTTATTGGACCTGTCTGCGAGGTGACTATATAACCCGGACCAATTCCATTGATCTGGATATTATATTTTGCCCATTCACATGTCATGTTCTGAGTGAGAAGCTTCAGTCCACCTTTTGCTGAAGCATAGGCAGAAACTGTATTACGTCCGTAAACACTCATCATCGAACACATGTTTATAATCTTTCCGCTTCTTTTTTCAATCATTTTAGGGGCTACCCTTTTTGAAACAATCAGTGGAGCCACCAGATCAACATCAATAACCTGTTTATAGTCTGCAATTGCCATATCGAGAATGGGAATTCTCTTTATGATGCCTGCATTGTTTACAAGTATGTCAACCGATCCCACGCTTTTTTCAATCAGTGATATTCCTTTATCAACATCAGTTTCATCGGTAACATTGAATTTCAGAGTAAAAACATCGAGACCCTCTTTCCTGTAACTCTCTTTGCATGCCACAAGTTTTTCATCCTGCAAATCATTAACACATACCTTTGCTCCGGCTTTGCCTAGCAGCAATCCAATAGCCAGACCTATACCATGTGTGCCGCCTGTTACAAGGGCGACCTTTCCTGTTAAATCAAATAAATCTTTCATTTTGTCAAAATATTTTATACGACATTATAAATTTCCATTTCCCTCCTTTTTACTTATCTTAGAGTATCCGGCTGCCTGACATCCATATCCCCATAATCGAGATTCTCTCCTGCCATACCCCAGATAAATGTATAATTTGAGGTACCTGCTGCGCTATGAATACTCCACGATGGTGATAGAACTGCCTGGTCATTCTTCATCCAGATATGTCTTGTTTCATCAGGATCACCCATGAAATGACAGATTGCCTGTTTTTCAGGAACTTCAAAATAGAAATAAGCTTCCATTCTCCTGTTATGAGTATGAACCGGCATTGTATTCCATACACTCCCGGGTTTTAACTCTGTCATACCCATCTGTAACTGACATGTTTCAATTACCGGACTCACAAGAAGTTTATTGACGGTCCTGTGGTTTGAAGACTCCATATCTCCTAAAACAACCACAACGGCTTCGGCTAGTGTGACCTTTTTTGACGGATATTCATGATGTGCAGGAGCTGAATTGATATACAATTTAGAAGGTTTCAACGGATTAGCTGATTTAAAGACGACATCTTTTGTCCCTTTCCCAAGGTACAAAGCCTCTTTAAATCCAATATTATAGGTTTTTCCACCTGCATCTACAACAGCATCTCCTCCGACATTAATAATTCCCATCTCTCTTCTGTCAAGAAACTGCTCAGTTTTTAGTTCATCAACTGTTTCAAGTTTCAACGGTTTTTTAACCGGCATCGCCCCTCCAACAATATATCTGTCGTACATCGAGTACACCAGCGATATTTCATCCGCAACAAAAACATTTTCAATCAAAAATTCATTTCTGAGTTTCTCTGTACCGTAGCCCTTGAAATCCTGAGGATGAGAGGCATAACGCAATTCTACTTTCATGTTATCTTTATATTACTTTTAAATTTTGTTGTTTCTTTTATATGTTGCCGGGTGCTTGTTGCTTAGTGCCAAACACCTGGTATCTTAAAGGATCCCTTTATCAATCAGCCTCGTAATCTCTGTTCCCGCCATAAGGAACCCGCCAACTCCATATACTTCAGTCATTTCTTTGGTTACACTCTTAGGGTCTGCTCCGATTGGTTGAATAAATCCTACTTTTCCATCTGGCCATACTGAAGTAACCATTGATTTCCATCCTTTTACAACTGCCGGGAGATATGTTGCCTTATCGAGATAACCATTGTTAATTCCCCAGGCAAGTCCATATACAAAGAATGCAGTCGCGCTCATTTCCGGATTAGGATAACTGGCAGGATCAAGAAGACTCGCATGCCAGAATCCGTCTGCAGATTGAAGCGAAAGAATTTTTGCAGCCATATCCTTATATATTGTTACGAAATAATCCGTATGCTCATATTTTGCAGGAAGTTCCCTGATGATAACAGGAAGACCCGCAAACACCCATCCATTTCCGCGTCCCCAGAATACTTTTGTCCCATTCGCTTCTTTCCTTGTGAAATAATTTGAATCCCGGAAATAGAGATGTTCTTCTTTATCATACAAATAGTCTGTTGAAACTTTATATTCCTCGTACATAAAATTAAAGTACTTTTTCTTTCCTGTTACATTACCCATTTTTGCCCAGACAGTTGGTCCCATAAAAAGTGCATCGCACCACGACCAACGCTGAGTAGCCCAGTATTCTTTTGTATTTACAAATTTAAGATCTCCCTTTGCCGGTTCCTTCATTATCAGATCAAGGTAATCTCTCATCGGTTTAATCATATTCTTATCCTTGTACTTGCGATAAAGCTCAATATAGGTTTGTCCCACACAATAATCATCAGCATGATATTTGCGGAGTGGATTTGTATGAATATAGTATGTCCAATTTAGTTTACCTGAAATTCCTTTCAGCCACTCATAATATGAATCATTACCTGCTATAGAAGCCCATTCTACCATACCTGAATATAAAGCGCCATTTGTCCAGTCACCGGGATCATGAGTCAGAGGAGTTCTGACTTGCCAGTCTGCTACAGCTTTCAGTACAGTTTTGATATCATTCTTTGTAAGGTCAGTTTTAAAAGCGGGAGTAGTTTGATCCTGCGGATAGGCCTGACAAGTCATAATTAATAATACAGCTGTTAAAAACAATTTCATTATTTTCATATTATTGGGTTAAGAGGATTAATTTTAATGTTGACTTCTATTAGTAATTTGAAATATCTAAGTTTCATTGCTTGAAAATCAATTATTTACCCCTGCCCTAAAGGGAGTAATTGATTTTCTTCGCACCCTTTAGGGTTAGGGGCAAACGAAGAAAATCAATGACTTCAAAAGACTTAATTAATGTTAAACATTTGATAAATTGATTTGTAATTCATAAATTCGTGATCGTTAACGAAACAATATTCTTCAAATTTATATATTTTTCAATCCAATTAAAAGATATGAAAAGATTTATTAATGAGAATTTTATTTTAAACAATAAGGCTGCTGAAAAACTTTATCATAAATATGCTGCAAATCAGCCAATTATAGACTTTCATTGTCACCTCTCACCAGCTATGATTTCAGATGACCGGCAGTTTAATAATCTGACACAGGCCTGGCTTGAAGGGGATCATTATAAGTGGCGTGCCATGAGAACAAACGGGATCAATGAAATGTACTGCACAGGAAATGCGTCTGATTCTGAAAAATTCAAAAAATGGGCTGATACAGTACCTGCAACGGTAGGGAATCCTTTATACCACTGGACACATCTTGAACTTGCCAGATACTTTGACATATTTGAACTTCTTTCCCCTTCCACGGCATCGGCGATATATGAGAAAGCTTCTGCCATGCTTCAGACCAAAGAATTCAGTACAAGGTCAATGATAAAAAAGATGAATGTCGAAATTATCTGTACAACTGATGATCCTACTGATAGTCTTGAACATCATAAAAAACTAAAAGGAAGTTTTGAAATACCTGTTTTACCAACATGGAGGCCCGATAATATCATCAAGACTGAGGACCCTGAGAAACTTAAAGCTTATATTCTGAAACTGGAAATGGCAAGCGGAATTGAGATTAAGAATTTTGAGACGATGATAGAAGCTCTTGATAACAGACATAAGTTCTTTCACGATAATGGAGGACGTCTGTCAGATCATGGGCTTGACCGGTTCTATTTTGATTCATTTACTGCCTCTGAAATCAATAAAATATTCAAAAAACTGCTTAAAGGGGATAGTCTTTCCTGCGAAGAAGCTGAGAAATACAAGGCAGCAGCAATGCTTGAACTCTGTAAACTGAACCATAAAAGAGGCTGGACACAGCAATTTCATGTCGGGGCTTTAAGAAATAACAATGCCCGAATGTTCAGGCAGATGGGTCCTGATACCGGATGGGATTCGATCGGAAATTCACAGGATCCTCAAAAAATATCGAAATTCCTTAGCGCACTTGATGATACCGATAAACTGGCAAAAACAATACTCTATAACCTTAATCCTGCCGATAATGAGATGATGGTTGCTATGGCAGGTAATTTTAACGATGGATCAACGGCAGTCAAAGTACAGTACGGTGCAGCATGGTGGTTCCTCGATCAGAAGAGCGGTATGGAGAAACATCTTAAAGATCTGTCATCACTTGGTTTATTGAGGAGATTTGTTGGTATGGTAACCGATTCCAGAAGCTTCCTCTCCTACCCTCGTCACGAATATTTCAGAAGACTGGTCTGCAATTATGTTGGAGAAGAAGTTGAAAAAGGACTTATTCCTGACGAAGAAGAACTCCTTAAGCCTTTGGTTGAAGGAATATCATACAGGAATGCTAAAGACTATTTTGGGTTTAATAAATAACTATATATGAACGAACTAAATTTAAAAGGGAAGGTAGCAGTAATCACAGGGGGAGCAGGCATCATCTGTTCAACCATGGCAAGGTCCCTTGCTGCACAGGGCGTTAAAACAGTAATTCTTGATCTAAATAAAGAAGCTGCAGTAGCAGTTGCAGCTGAGATTGAAAAAGAGTTTAAAACGCCATCAATAGGTGTATCGGCAAGCGTTCTGGACAAAGTCTCACTTGAAGCTGCCAGGAAAGAGATTCATGATAATTTCGGACCAATTGATATCCTGATAAATGGTGCAGGAGGAAACTCACCAGCTGCGACAACCAAAGTAGAAAAAATGGAATGTACCGAGGATGAAAAGCTGGAAGATACATTTTTCGGACTTCAGATTGAAGGCTTCGATAAAGTATTTGACCTGAATTTTAAAGGAACACTCCTGCCATCAATGGTATTCGCCACTGACATGGTTAAGAAAAAATCAGGGGTCATTATAAATATTTCTTCGATGAACTCATACAGACCGCTGACCAAGATTGCAGCTTATTCTGCCGCAAAAGCTGCTGTAAACAATTTCACACAATGGCTGGCAGTACATTTCTCAAAAACAGGAATCAGGGTAAATGCAATTGCCCCGGGGTTTCTACTGACAAACCAGAACAAATTCCTCCTGATAGATGAGAAGACAGGCGAATTAACAGCCAGAGGAAACAAGATTATTAAAGGAACTCCTATGGAACGCTATTGTGTGCCTGAAGAATTAACCGGAACCCTTATTTACCTTGTTTCTGACCTGTCAAAATTTGTTACGGGGATAGTAATTCCGGTTGATGGAGGTTTTAGTGCGTATAGCGGTGTATAGACCGCAGGTAGAAGTTTATTAGAATTGTAAAAACGAGTAAAGATTGCTTCGTCGCAAGCTCCTCGCAATGACGTTAAATGTTTAAAAGATAATAACATGGCGAAAAACGTGATAGTAGCACAATCCGGAGGGCCATCACCGGTGATTAACAGCTCATTAAGAGGTATTATTGAGACATGCCGCATGTTCCCTGATAAATTCGGGAAAGTATACGGCGGATGGCATGGTATTGAGGGTGTTTTAAACGAGGAACTCCTTGATCTTTCAGTGCAGAAGGAAGAGGAGATTGCTCTCTTAAGAAACACCCCGGCCGCAGGAAGCATAGGAACATGCAGATATAAGCTGAAAGACAAACAGCAGAAAGATTTTCAAAGAATTATGGAGGTCTTTCAGGCTCACAATGTTGGCTATTTTTTCTATATCGGAGGTAATGATTCCCAGCATACTGCATTCAAAGTAAGTGAGATGGCTAAGACAAGAGGACTGGATCTGATAGCTGTAGGAGTGCCAAAAACCATCGATAATGATGTGGGTGATAATGAATTCAAACTTATCGATCACACTCCGGGTTATGGAAGCGTTGCAAGATACTGGTCAAACATTATCCAGAATGCAAATGAGGAAAATATGGGCTCAGCTCCTGCCGATCCAGTTCTTGTTGTACAGGCAATGGGAAGGAAAATCGGGTATATTCCTGCAGCAGCAAGACTTGCTGATCCGGAAAGAAAGATGCCCTTACAGATATATATGTCTGAATCGAATGTATCAATTGACGCTTTGGTTGACAATGTCAATGAGCAGTTGAAGCAGGACGGCAGATGCATTGTTGTAGTAAGTGAAGGGTTCGACGTTGGAGGTATTGGTGAAGTAAAAGATGCTTTTGGACATACATCATTCGGATCAAGCCAGATGTCTGTCTACCAAACAGTTGTTAATTATCTTAACAGCAAGGGATTAAAAGCCAGAGGTGCAGCACGCGGCCAGGTTATGGGAACAGATCAGCGACATACAACTGCCTATGCCTCTATTGTTGATCTTGATGAAGCATATAAAGTTGGTCAGAAAGCAGTTGAAATAGCTCTTTATGAAGGCAATGGCTGGATGGCAACGATACTCAGAGATCCGGGGTTTATTTATAACGTCAGGTATGATAAAGTTCCACTGGAAAAAGTGGCTCTTTCTGAAAGAACATTTCCTGAAAAATGGATTGCTCCTTGCCGGTATGACGTTACAGATGAATTTCTTGCTTATGTCAGACCACTTATCGGCGAAGACTGGCCTTCTGTCCCAATAATAAACGGAAGGCAGAGATTTTCCAGGTTCGAGATGAAATTTGCTGACAAAAAGCTTCCTGTTTATAAGCTTGAAGCCTATGAAAAATAATAGATGTTTATACTTCGGACTTCTTACTTTTATCTTTTAACTTTTATCTTTTGTCTTAAATACTATGAATCCACACGAACAATTACTTAATCTTAAGCCTGAAAAGGAATTTTTTATAGGAATCGATTCCGACGGCTGTGCATTTGACACTATGGAGATAAAGCAGAAAGAGTGTTTCTGCCCTAACTTCATAAAATATTTTAAAATGCAGCCGATATCCAAATATGCCCGTGAAACATGGGAATTTGTAAATCTCTACTCTACAAACAGGGGATGTAATCGTTTCCTTGCAGTGAATGAGACTTTCAGGCTTCTGGCAACACGTCCTGAGGTAAAGGCCAGAAACTTTACAGTTCCTTCTGCTACTTCTTTAATAGAATGGACTAAGAAAGAGACTAAACTTGGCAATCCCGCGTTAATTAATTATGCTGCTAAGGTAAATGATCCTTTTATTAACCAGACTCTTGAATGGTCATTAAATGTGAATAAGGATATCGAAAAGATGGTATTTGGCATAACGCCCTTTCCTTTTGTGAAAGAATGTCTTGAGAAAATGAAGCCAAAAGCTGATTCTATGGTTGTTTCTCAGACACCTTTTGATGCTCTTAAACGGGAATGGGAAGAAAATAAAATTGACCATTTTCTAAGAATGATTGCAGGACAGGAACATGGGACAAAAACCGAACATCTGAAGTATGCTGCAAAAGGGAAATATCCTGATGAGAAGATTCTTATGATCGGTGATGCAAACGGAGATCTTAAAGCAGCTAAATCCAACGGAGTTCTCTTCTTTCCTATTAATCCGGGGCAGGAAGAAGCTTCATGGGAAAACCTGTATAAAGAAGGTCTTGACAGGTTCTTTGCAGGTACATATAAAGGCGATTATGAGAATAAACTTATAAAAGAGTTTGAGTCCTATCTCCCTGAGCATCCAGGCTGGAAGTAGGCAACAGGCTACAGGCTACAGGCAACAGGCAAGAGGTTTTTCCTGGCGCCCGTCGCCCGTTGCCTCTTAATCAATAAAAAATTATTATGATATACTACAAATCTGGTTCAGAAAATACAGTAATCGGTCCTAAGGAACTTGAAACAGGACTTTATGCGGCCCTTGAAAAACTTGGGGCCAGGAAAAAAGTATTGGTTGTTCCTCCCGATTTTACCAGGTTTCATTCGCGTGCAGGAGATATAACCACCCTGATTTACAAATACTATAGAGACAGCCTTAAAGATATCCTTCCTGCTCTGGGAACACATGTGCCTGTCTCGGATCATGAGCTTGATGAGATGTTTAAAGGAGTACCAAAGAATCTTTTTCGTGTTCACGACTGGAGAAAAGATGTGGTCACAGTTGGAACGGTTCCGGGTGAATTCGTTTCAAAGATTACCGACGGTGCACTCGACTATTCCTGGCCGGCCCAGCTTAACAAACTGGTTTTCAATGGAGGACACGACCTTATTCTTTCTGTCGGACAGGTGGTCCCTCATGAGGTAATTGGGATGGCCAATTACAATAAAAACCTCTTCGTTGGAACAGGAGGACCAGAAGGGATAAACAAAAGCCATTTTATAGGCGCTGTTTACGGGATGGAAAGGATAATGGGAAAAGCCATGAATCCTGTAAGAAGTTTACTTAATTATGCTTCTGCCAACTTCATTACTCATTTGCCTGTTGTTTATGTTCATACTGTTATCGGATACGATGATTCAGGAAAACTTGTAATACGCGGATTATTTATCGGTGATGATGAGGAAGTGTTTACACTTGCAGCTGAGTTATCGATAAAAGTCAATTTCTCAATTCTTGATAAACCATTAAAAAAAGTTGTGGTTTACCTCGACCCCTCCGAGTTCAGAAGCACCTGGCTTGGAAATAAAAGTATATACAGAACCCGGATGGCGATGGCAGATAAAGGGGAATTAATTGTACTTGCACCCGGATTAAAAGAGTTTGGTGAGGATAAAGAAATCGACCGGCTGATCAGAATATACGGATATCGCGGAACACCGGCTACATTAAAATCTCTTAAAGAAAATGATGAGCTTCAAAAAAATCTGAGCGCTGCAGCTCACCTTATTCACGGAAGTTCTGAAGACAGGTTTTCAATAACTTATTGTCCAGGGAACCTTTCTCGTGAAGAAATTGAATCGGTAAACTTCAGATATCATGATCTAAATGACATGCTGAAGAAATATAATCCTAAAGTACTGAAAGATGGCCTTAATAAAATGAGCGACGGTGAAGAAATATTTTATATATCCAACCCGGCCCTCGGATTATGGACTTCGAAAGAAAGACTTACAAAATAGAATCAAACAACAGTAAAAGAATGATCAACTGGGGTATAATAGGATGTGGCAATGTAACTGAAGTTAAAAGCGGACCTGCTTTTAACAAGGTGAAAGATTCAAAGTTGATCGCTGTTATGCGTCGGGATGCTTCTCTTGCTGAAGATTATGCCAGAAGACATAATGTTCCAAAGTTTTATTCCAATGCTCAGGACCTGATTAACGATAAAGATATTAATGCAGTATACGTAGCGACCCCTCCGGGAAGTCATGCCGAATATGCCATTGCATCAATAAAAGCAGGAAAGCCGGTGTATATAGAAAAACCAATGGCTGTTAATTATGCCGAATGTCAAAAAATAAATGAGGCAGGAGAGAAATATAAAGTACCTGTTTTTGTCGCTTATTATCGGAGAGCTCTGCCCGGATTTCTGATAGTAAAAGATCTTATCGATAAAGGAAGCATAGGCAAAGTACTGTTTGTTCAGATGCAATTATTCAAATCCCCTTCTGAAGATGAAAAATCAGGAAAGCTTTCATGGCGGGTTGACCCGTCCGTTGCAGGGGGGGGACATTTTTTTGATCTTGCCTCTCATCAGCTTGATTATCTTGATTATATATTTGGACCTATTGATAAAGTGAAATCAATAGCTCTTAATCAGTCGGGGCTGTATAAAGCTGAAGATTTCGTATCAGCTGAGTTTGTTTTCAATAATGGTATTGCCGGGACAGGTACCTGGTGTTTCAGTGGATCACAGGAAAGCGACAGAGACACTATTGAAATTATAGGAGATAAAGGATCAGTAAGGTTTTCCACTTTCAGTTTTGAACCGATTATTCTTACAAACAGTAACGGACGTCAGGAATTTATAAATGAAAGACCGGAACATGTTCAGTACAACCTTATTGAAAAGATAGTTAATGCACTCAACGGAAACGGGGTCTCTCCAAGTACAGGAATATCAGGAGCCAGAACAAGTAAGGTGATGGAGGAGATTGTGGCTGAATATTATAAAGATTGCTTCGTCGCAAGCTCCTCGCAATGACATACAAAAACATAAATATTTTAAATATAAATACTTGAATATGAACAAACTATCAGACATTGGATTAATAGGTTTAGCCGTAATGGGTGAGAACCTCGTACTAAATATGGAAAGTAAAGGCTTTCAGGTTTCTGTCTTTAACCGGTCAGATCAGAAAGTTCAGGATTTTCTGGCAGGAAGGGCAAAAGGGAAAAGAATAGTAGGCACTCATTCAATTGAGGAGTTGGTCAATTCTCTTGCAACCCCAAGGAAAGTTATGCTCATGATCAAAGCCGGATCTGCAGTTGATGAAATGATAGAGACACTTATCCCCCATCTTTCACCCGGAGATATTATTATCGATGGAGGAAATACTCATTTCCCCGATACAAACAGAAGAACAGCTTATGTAGAAAGCAAGGGAATGCTTTATATCGGGACCGGAGTATCTGGCGGCGAAGAAGGAGCATTACTCGGACCTTCAATTATGCCAGGTGGTTCGAAAGCAGCATGGCCAATAGTTAAACCAATATTCCAGGCTATTTCAGCGAAGGTTGAAGATGGGACACCATGTTGCGACTGGGTTGGAGAAAATGGAGCCGGTCATTTTGTAAAAATGGTTCATAACGGCATTGAATATGGTGATATGCAGCTGATTACTGAGGCATACCAGATAATGAGAGACCTTTTGCATTTGAGCGCTGATGAGATGCACCTTATTTTCAAGGAGTGGAACAAAGGCGAACTGGATAGTTATCTGATAGAAATAACCCGTGATATCTTAAGCTACAAAGACACAGATGGCAAACCTCTTGTAGATAAGATCCTCGATACAGCAGGCCAGAAAGGCACTGGTAAATGGACAGCAGTGGCTGCACTTGACCTTGGTATTCCTCTTACACTGATCGGCGAAGCAGTCTTTTCAAGATGTCTCTCGGCAGTAAAGAGCGAACGTGTTAATGCTTCAAAAATACTTCATGGTCCGGTTGCAAAATTTACAGGAGATAAAACCAAATTCATAAGTGACATAAAAGATGCTCTTTATGCATCAAAAATGGTATCCTACGCTCAGGGTTATGCATTAATGCAGGCAGCAGCTCAGGAATACAAATGGAAGCTTAATTACGGAGGAATTGCTCTGATGTGGAGAGGTGGTTGTATAATAAGGTCTGCATTCCTTGGTAAAATTAAAGAAGCTTTCGATAATAATCCTTCCATAACCAATCTGCTTATTGATCCTTTCTTCAAAGAGAAAGTTGAAAAAGCTCAAAACGGATGGAGGAATGTTGTTGCAACTGCTGTTATGAATGGCATACCTGTACCTTCAATTTCAACCGCTCTTGGTTATTTCGACGGATACCGCTGCGAAAAACTTCCTGCCAATCTGTTGCAGGCACAACGCGACTATTTTGGTGCCCATACTTACGAAAGAACTGACAAACCCCGCGGTGAATTTTTCCACACAAACTGGACAGGACGAGGAGGAACAACCTCTTCTTCAACATATAATGTTTGATATTTTTAACTTCTAACCAACCGGGAAATATGGCAGAAATTAATAAAATTAGTAATTACAGATGGACTGTCTGCGCATTGATATTCTTTGCCACGACAATAAACTACCTCGACAGACAGGTAATCGGTATTCTTAAGCCATTACTTGAGAGCGACCTCAATATCGGAGAGGTCCAGTATGCAAACATTGTCACAATCTTTCAACTTTTCTACGGTGTTTCAATGTTACTCGCAGGAAGACTTATTGATAAGTTCGGGACAAAAATCGGATATGGCTTATCAGTCCTTCTATGGAGTATAGCTGCTATGGGTCATGCACTTGCAAAAGGAGTCTTTGGTTTTGGATTCTGGAGAGCCTTATTAGGTATGAGCGAATCAGGTAACTTCCCTGCTGCAAACAAAGCAATTGCTGAATGGTTTCCAAAGAAAGAGAGAGCTCTTGCCATTGGGATCTTCAATTCAGGGACAAATGTCGGAGCAATTGTTGCGCCTATTGCTGTACCGGCAATAGTAATCGCATGGGGATGGCAGGCAGCATTCATTTTAACTGGTGCAATAGGGTTCATCTGGATAGTTCTATGGTTTCTCTTTTATGAGTTGCCTGAAAAAAAGAGAAAACTCTCTGCTGCAGAACTTGTTTATATTAAGAGTGATATTGATGAGCAAAATGAAAGTGAGAAACCAGTTCCATGGATGAGTCTTCTTAAATTCCGTCAAACCTGGATATTCTTTATCGGAAAAGCATTAACTGACCCGATCTGGTGGTTCTACCTTTTCTGGATCCCCGGCTGGCTTTCGACTGTAAGAGGCGCAGGACTTGATATTAAATCATTTGGCCTTCCACTGGTTGTTATCTATACCTCTACAACTGTCGGTAGTGTCGGCGGAGGATTGCTGTCGTCATTTATGATAAAAAAAGGAGTTACTCCTTATAATGCAAGAAAGTACACAATGCTGATCTTTGCACTTCTGGTTATTCCTGTATTCTTTGCACAGTCAGCCGGAGTAAGTACCTGGGGAGCTGTTGCACTTATAAGTCTTGCCGCTTCATCACATCAGGCTTGGTCTGCCAATATCTTCGCCACCGTATCAGATTCATTTCCAAAGAGGGTAATAAGTTCTGTAACAAGTATCGGAGGTATGGCCGGAGCAATTGGTGGTGCTTTTGTTTCAATTTTGGCTGGACATATTCTTAACTTTTTTAAGAATACTGGACATATTGAAACAGGATACACTGTAATGTTCTCTATTGCAGCCTGTGCATATATACTTGCATGGTTTATTATGTTTGTTTTTGCTGCGCCCAAAAATAAGAAAGTTGTTATTGATTAACAGAAGTCGGAAGACAGAAGTCGGAAGACAGAAGTTAAAAAAAGAAGTATTAGTTCTTACTTCGGTCTTCGGTCTTCAGTCTTCTAACCTAATAATTAAGTGCTTACTATGCCTCCAAAAAAAGCCAGAATCAAAGATATTGCCAAACTTGCAGGCGTATCTATTGGTACAATAGACAGGGTTTTACACAACAGAGGTGAAGTTGCAGAAAAGACTAAGGAGAAGGTCCAGAAGATACTGAAGGAAACTAATTATTCTCCAAATATAATGGCACAGGTACTTAAATCGAAAAAGAGCTACCACTTGGTTTCGCTGCTTCCTGAACCGACACTAATAAACTCATATTGGCAAAAACACCCAATAGGAATGGAAAGAGCTCTTCTTGAACTGGATGCATTTCCTGTAACTCTTTCTGAAGTAAATTTTGACATGCAGTCTGAAGAGGATTTTCAGAAAAAAACAATTGAAGTTCTGAAACTTAAACCCAACGGTGTTCTGCTTGCACCAATTTTTAAATCGGAATCTATTGCTTTCTGCAAAAAGTTATTCAATGAGAAAATTCCATTTGTTTTTATCGATGGATTTATTAAAAATACTGATTTTCTTGCGTATGTAGGTGAAGATACTTTTCAGAGCGGCAGAGTTGCCGGACAACTTCTCGACATGGTTACTCCAACGGAAAAGGATATTCTGGTTGTCAATATTGCAAGAAATATCCAGAATGTTCATCACCTTAATAACCGGGCACTCGGATTTCTCAACTATTTTGAAAAATCAGGTTGCAATAAAGGAAAAAAAATCAATATCAGTATTTCTGAACCAAATTCTCATACTGTCAGTACCGAAATGGATAAAACTTTTAAAGAATTTCCTGGTATCGGATCCATCTTTATCACCGGGTCAAAATCATATCTTCTTGCATCTTATCTTAAGGAACGTAAAACAAGTAATATTAACCTTATCGGATATGACCTGCTTGATGAAAATGTTAAATACCTCAAATCAGGCATAACAAGGTTCCTTTTAGGACAAAGACCTGAAGAACAAACATATAAAGGGATAATGAAACTTTTTTTATTTCTGACTTTGCAAAAAGCTCCGGATAAAATAGAATATCTTCCGATTGATATCGTAACATCTGAAAACGTTGACTTTTTTTGCAACAATAACAATATAAATAATTGATTGAATGAAACATATATCATTGAAACCCCCTTCCCAACCCCCGCCGAAGCGGGGCAGGCTTTCCCCCAAGGGGGAAGGAGTAAGAAGAAATATTGGTAGACAACCTTAAGAAAATATAATATGAAAATACTTGGTAAATATTCTATTGGTCTTGGTGACAGATTTGGTCATCAGGGGGGCGCACAGCTTAAAGCTATTATTGAAGCAGGCAGGAAAGGTATTGAAATAACACCTGTATGGAATAAATCAAACAGGGAACACACTACTATTGGCACCCAGCCTGGTGATGTAAGGAATGAAGCCGATGCTGTTACAAAAGCTGCCGGATTTAAGAAACCATATTTTGTGGATGCAGATCATATTAATTTTGATACTGTTGACAGGTTTATTGAAAGTTCTGATTTCTTCACGATTGATGTTGCTTCATATATTGGCAAAAAAGCTGAAGAAAAAGAGATTGATGAATTCCTTTCAAATGTCGAAAAATATACCGGTGATTTGAAAATCCCAGGAATAAAATCCTCATTCAAAATATCAAAATCCGAGATCAGGCAAATAGCTGAAAAGTATCTGTTTGCAGCTATCAAAGCATGGGATATCTTCAGAAAAATTGAAAAAATAAAGGGAAAAGGCGACTTTGTTACTGAAGTTTCAATGGACGAGGTCCCATATCCCCAGACACCCGTTGAGTTGTTTTTCATACTTAAGATGCTTGCACTCGAGAATATTCCTGTTCAGACAATCGCTCCTAAATTTTCAGGAAGATTCAACAAAGGTGTTGATTATGTGGGTGATCCTCTCAAATTCGCAGAGGAATTTGAGTCTGACCTCATGGTGATCGACTTTGCTATAAAAGAATTCGGACTTCCAGAAAACCTCAAAATGAGTATCCATTCAGGATCAGATAAGTTCGCAATCTATTCGCACATCGGGTCATTGATCAAAAAACACAATAAAGGTATTCACGTCAAAACTGCCGGTACAACCTGGCTCGAAGAAGTTATCGGTCTTGCAGAATCAGGCAACTCAGCTCTTGATTTCGTAAAAGACATTTATGCCGAATCTCTTAATAAAATAGAGGAACTTTGCGCACCCTATGCGGATGTAATCGATATAAACATATCATCACTTCCTTCAAAAAGTGATATACTAAAATGGGACAACAAGAAATTTGCTGCATCCCTCAGACATGTGCCGGGAAATAAAGATTATAATCCTAATATGAGGCAATTGATTCACGTTGCTTATAAACTTGCTGCACACAAAATGGAGGAGTACTATAAACTTCTTGAAGCAAACGAAAAAACTGTTGGTCAATGTGTATATGAAAATACTTACAACAGACACATCTGCAGATTGTTTGATATAAAGGCGTAGGGCGTAGGGCGTAGGCTGAGAATAATTATTTAAGGTTAGGGATTCCGTTTCTATTAAAATAAGGTTGAGGTTGAGGTTGAGGTTGAGGTTAAGTGCGGAAACCACGCCGCATCTTTAATTTAGGCTAAGGTATCTATGGCAAACTACCTGATCTCCGAAATATCGAAAATCGTTTCTTTAATGCCTTGAGGATCATAATCCTTATTATATCTGACATTTAATTTTTCAATCAACGGATTTATTCCAAATAGTTCTGGATTCGTTAAATAAAGGACAACAAGATCATCGCATAATCTGAAATGATTTTGCTTAAGTTTTTCCAAAACAGAAGGCTGGCTGTGAACATTAAATAAAGTATCAAAAAGTGCATCATCATTATTAAGATTTGAAATAACATCTATTCTGACAGTTGATTTCCTGAGTCAATGTTTATGAAAAACATAATGTGAATGATAATGTCTGTGTTCCTCATTCCCGTGTTTATGAACATGTTCATGTATCAGATTAACACTGATAAGAAGCTCTTCATCATTAAGGATTTCAGAAGCTGTCCCTGTTTTACGGATTGTATGATCATCTGACAATACAACAACTCTAGGCTGAAGATGTTCTATCAAATCAAGCTGATGTGTTGTAAAAATAATCGTTTTACCAGCTTTATTAAGCTCAAGCAATAGTTCCATGAAAAATGTTTGCGTCTTTGGATCAAGACTTGAAAGTGGCTCATCGACCAGCAGAACATCGGGATTCATTGTCAGTATTGATGCAATAGCTACCCTCTTCTTTTCGCCTCCTGAAAGCATATATACAGGACGCTCCCTGAGATATTCTATGCCGAGATATGATAAAGTCTGTTCAGCTCTTTCCCTGGCAATTTCAAGCGGAAGATTTACCTGCAACGGGCCAAATAAAAGTTCATCAAAAACTGTAGGACAAAACAATTGTATATCGGGATTCTGGAAAATATAACCCATCCGCTGCCTAAACTGCAGTCCAAAACTTTTATCAGACATGGATTTTTCATTGACGGGATTTCCATCAAATTCTACACTTCCCGCATCGGGATAGACAAGAGCATTAATTATATGAAGCAGTGTTGACTTTCCACTTCCATTAAGTCCGATTACAGAGAACATCTCTCCTTTATTTATTGAAAGGGTAATGTTAGTAAGAGCCGGAATCTTACCGTAGTATGAATAATCAATGTTCTTTAATGAAATTATCTCATCCATTTATCTCACAGAATAATATAAATATCAAATTAGAATAAGAATATATAGTCTTAATTATCAAATTCTTAACCCCCTACCCAACCCCCGCCGAAGCGGGGCAGGCTTTCCCCCAGGGGGGAAGGAGTAAAAGCAATCCTCCCGCTTTGCGGGATAAGAAAGGGGGTAAATCACTAAAGTGTAAGCTGTTATGCACATAAATTATGCATTAATTGCCTAATAATAAGATTTATAAGTAACAACCTAAGCTCAATCATAGTATAATAACAAATATTCCTACAGAAATGATTAAAATGAGTGCAACGAAATCCATTAAATTAAAATGATGTTGTGAATGTAGTTTTACGTTTCCGTTATAACCCCTTGAAACCATTGCAAAATAGGTATTCTCATAAATTATTACCGACCTTTTGAAAATAAAAAATATCCGTCCGCTGATAAGTTTCCTCAGACTGCTGTTTTTCATATTTCCTGACAGTCTTGATTTTAATGCAAAATAAGTATCTTCTATTGTGCGTGAAAGAATGAAAATATATTTATAAGCCAGTGATATGATCATGAGGAACGTATCAGGCACTCCGATTATTTTGAAAGACTTGATAAAAGAAGGAAAAGGAGTTGTAAAAACAATCAACAGAGCAATTGAAACTGAGTTAAGTACTCTTAAAAAAACCAGTAGCACAACCTGAATTCCATTTTCAGTGAACCCAATATTTTCAGGAATTTTATAAATCCAGAACTGCGAAGGCTTATTAAAAGTAAAAAGATTTAATATTATTTTACCAGGTGTTATTACATTCAGAGAAGCCGGAAATACAACCAGGAAACCAAAAAAAAATGCCAGAAGAAATATCTTCCTGTAAACTTCAAAAACTTTTAGTCTGGCTATAATATAAAGTGTAAAAATAAAAGCTGAAATAAGAAGTTGTGCAGAAGTTTTGCTGACAACGCTGATCACAAGCGCCAGATATATCAGTGAAATTAACTTGACATGCGGATTGATATTATTGATCAGGTTATCATTTCCGGCACTATCAGCCTGCTGGTAAATTGATTTTACAGTTTTAGCTGAATTAAGAATCGTCTTGTCAATAAAGGATAGTTTTGCCCTTTTTATCCTTAATGGAGCGTCCTGAACAGGTCCGGATTGAAGCAGATATGAGGGGATACTATTCATCATTTTTAGTTATTAATCTGGATATGAATAGCATAACAACATACGTTATTGTTGCTCCAAGAATTCCAGATACAATATAAAACCCCGATTGATGAACGACCGACCTATCTCCGGTATTAATAGTATAATCAGCTATAGGTGCTTTCCAAACATCAGAATACTTCGCCAACCCCTGAGGAACGTAACCTATCAGATCCTTTAATGTCTGAGCTGACCATTCTCCCCAGGCATTACCTGCATTAAAGAACATTGGGAGAAGAATTCCTACAGGGGTAATAAGACATAATAAGAGAAGCATGAGAAGAATTTTCTTCTGTTGTTTATCTATTCTCATCTTTACCTCCTTTTCTGAAAGCAAAAATCATTCCCGGGTCATTTCTTAAAAAATAACCTAAGATAAAGGCAGTGATGATTCCCTCAATAACTCCGAAAAAAAGGAGATGTTCAATTGCCATGGCAGGAATTGCAATACTAAGATCATAAGGGCAATATAATGCTTTTCCATCTGCAGTAGAAGCAATAAGAGGTTGAATTCCGAATTCAACAGCTGTAAGTACTGACGCCAAAACAAGACTAAGATAACCTGAGATAAAAGCGGCGAAAGTCACTCTCCCTTTTTTTGAAGAGTTATTATTGAAAAGTTTAAAAGTATAATAGGCAACAAATGGCATAAATACTGCCATATTGAAGCAATTGGCTCCAATTGCTGTAATTCCTCCGTCACCAAAAATAAGTGCCTGAATTATCAATGCCACCGACACCGCAATCATTGCGGCCCACGGACCAAATAGTATAGCAATAACTGCCGAACCGACAGCATGCCCTGTTGTCCCTCCGGGTATCGGCAGATTAAACATCATTATAATAAATGAAAAGGCAGCCGCCATTCCAAGATATGGAATGTTACGGGCAGAGATATCCGTTTTAACTTTTTTTACTCCAACCGCAGTTGCAGCTACAAATAGTCCGAACAAGGGAATATACGTCTGGGGACTGAGATAACCATCAGGAATATGCATTATGGGATACTAATTTAATAATTCATGCTTCTATCTGTCAAGCTCAATTGCTGCCATAATAAAAGGAGCCACCCCTTTTGTATCATTATCTATCCTCTTTTCGTTGACATAATAATCATACGACCCGTCACGGTAGGGATTACCTCCCAGACCACAACCACCACAGATATTATGGATTGTAACAAATCCCTTTTCATCTACAGAAATAAATTCCTTAATATAGGCATCAAAAGCACTGCCTGCAATATAAAGATATTTTTTATCGAGGTAGCCTTTATGAGCTCCTCTGGCGAAAGCATAAATGTACATAGCAGAACCGGAGCCTTCAAGATAATTACCTTCCTGCCCTCCTTTATTCAGTACCTGGAACCATAAACCTGTTGCCGGATCTCTCACTCTCAGCAATGCATCGCATGTTTTCTGAAGAATATTAATCAGAGCATCTCTATCGGGATGATTCTCAGGCAGATACTCAAGAATATCTTCTATGGCAAGGACGTACCAGCCCATTGCCCTGCTCCACGGATAATGCGATTTTCCGGTTGCAGGATCGCACCATTTCTGCTTGCGGGTCTCATCCCACGCATGCATAAGTAAGCCGGAATTCTGATCGAGAGTTTTATCATATATCATTTTCGTCTGAGTGCAGGCTACATTGAACCATTGGGGTGCATTGAATTCTTTTGCATACTGAGCCATATATGTTGATGCCATGAATATCCCATCGAGCCACATTTGAGAAGGATAGATGTTTTTATGCCAGTAACCTCCTGATAAGGTCTTTGGTTGAGTTTTAAGCTGACCGATAAAATTATCGAGCGCAATCTTATACTTTTGATCAGGATGCCTTTTATATAATGTGATAACGTTTCTTCCGGGGAAGATTCTGTCGAGATTATATTCTGCAGGTTTGTAATCGGTCACAGAACCATCGGGTTTCACAAAATGATTTACCCAGGTCTCCATGTACTTTGAATATTTCGGGTTTACTTTTCCAAGACGGTCAATTGCCATTCCAAGAAAAGCCACATCATAAGCCCATTTTGGATTGCGATCGACATAATAAATCAAACTATCAGATTTTGCGAGCACCGAATTTGCCATTCTTACTGACCACTTCTCTCCTGCTGATGGTGTTTTTTTTGCAGGGGTCTGTGCATTGCAACAAGAAAAAATAGTTAGTAGTAATACAGAAATAATAGTTTTCATCTATATATTGTTATGTTGTTATGTTGTTATGTCGTTATGTCGTTTTGCTGTTCTTTTGTCTTTTTACTTTTGTCTTTTGTCTTATTTTAACACGTTATTCTGCACAACAATATTCTTTCCTTTTTTATTAGTAAGTGCAGTAGTCCCCGGCAGAATATTATTCATAACATAGATATCACTGCTTTTTTCATCTTCATTTATAAACAAAGGAATTGATTCAGCCTGATAACAATTTGTAACCTGTACATTCTGGCAGTTAGTTAGTTTCAGATATGGAATATTTAAAACCGGAGAAGAAACTGAGATCTTATCATAACTTATCCTTTTTGAATCTTTCGCTTCAAAGGCACTTCCTTCTTTTATCTCCATCCTGATATCATGAAAGTTTATATCAGACCCATTTTCAACCAGGATTCCCCGGGTTGTAAAAAACTGCATATCGCTCATTGATACCTGAGAGATATCCCTTTCTTCAAGTCCGTAAATTGCTAAAGGTCTCTGAGCTCCTCTGATTATAATATTTGAGAGATGAATTGAATTTGCTGCGGGCGTTCTTTCTGATAATGGTTCCGGTTTTGTTGTCTGATAACGGAGTGTAATAAGAATACCTTCATTGACCATATTATTCATTACGATATTTGATATCTGCAGATCCTCAATTACGCCTCCCCTTCCACGCATAGTTTTTATCCTGATACCCCTGTCGGTGCCTTCAAATATACAATTTGAAATAGCAATCCTTTTTACATTGCCGCTCATCTCGCTTCCGATCACCACACCTCCGTGACCTTTAAGCATGGTGCAGTTTGTTATTGTAATATTTTCAGTCGGGCTGGCAGCCTGCCTGCCATCTTCATCACGACCCGATTTAATTACAATACAATCATCACCTACTGATATATGACAGTTTGAGATATGAACATTTTTACATGATGATGGATCAATACCGTCAGTATTAGGTGAGTTTCCCGGATTTTCGATAGTGATTCCAGTAATTGTAAGATTGTCAGTAAAAGCCGGCATAATTGTCCAGAACGGAGGATTAGAGAAACTAACACCTTCTATCAAAACATTTTTACACTCATAGGTAGTTACCATCGGAGGACGCAGAAACCCGTTTTTTGTACTGATGTAAGAGTCTTTTGCCAGCAGTTCAGCATTTTCTTTTTTAAATATTTCCTGCCATTTATTATCAACGATCTTTTTTGCGTTCACACTTCTCATGAAATCCCACCACTTTTTCCCCTGTCCTTCAAAATGGCCCCGTCCGCGGATTGAAATATTTTCGCACTTATATGCGTAAACCTGAGAAACAAAATTCTTTACTCTCACATCTTCCCACCTCGACTGAACCATTGGCAAATAATCATCAAAGTCATCAGAAAATTTTACTATTGCACCTGCATCGAGCCACAAGGTAATATTGCTCTTCATGATTATCGGTCCCGTAAAAAATGTTCCGGCCGGGAAAAAGACGGTACCTCCCCCTTTTGCTGAAAGCTCAACAATAATATCGTTAATAATTTTTGTGCATTTAAGACTTCCGGTGGCATCCGCACCACGGTCTTTTACGTTTGTCCACAGAGTTTGTGATTGCGCCATAATTGCAACGGAGTAAAATACAAGGATTAGTAAAACTCTTTTCATGTTATAATAATTATTTAAACATTTCATATTCTAAGAAAGGCGTACGGCGTAAGGCTTCTTTGCCCTGAGCCCTTCCGCTGCGCGGAACTGCGTCGCTTCGCTCCTTGTGTGCCGTGAACCCACTTCCTACTCCAATGTTTTAAATCCAAAAACAGGTTTAGCCTCAGTTTGATGAAGATCGAAAACAATAATTTCATTTATTCCTTCCTTAAGCCATGGTGAGGGACAGAAAAGTCGCTTCTGAGGTCCGATATTCCAGAATCGTCCAAGATTATGACCATTTACCCAAACAATACCTTTGGTGTAGGCTGAAACATCAATATAAGTATCTGAACCAAGGTTACCCCCTGCTCTGGAAAGCATAAAATTTCCCTTAAAAAATACTCCGGGCTTTTTGAGAGTTTTTCCTGAGGATCTTAAATCGTAAATGAATTGCCGGTCCATTGGAAGATTATATACCTGCCAGTTCATTAATGTCATACCATTCAGAGAAACCATGTCAGTAATGCCCTTTCTGTCAATAAGATTCTGCGCAAAGTTAATACGACCCATTGCTTCAACAAAAATCTCAAGAACAGGTGATTCCACATCGGTTGCCGGTAAATCAATTGAATTTAAGCCTTCTCGTCTGTCCAGTTTTCCAATGTAGACTCCATTCAGAAAGACAGTTGCATAATCGTGAATATCGGTCACAACCAGTTTGCCGCTTTTACGACCAACCAGTTCAGTTTTGTATAAAATAAAACCATAGTCCTGACCATATCCTTCAAATGTTTTAGGCTGGACTGAAGTTATCGGCTGAGGAAGATTATCCCATACAGTTGTAAAAGGTTGCATATACGTTGAAGTCAACTCGATAGTTGGAATAGGATCAGGAATAGGAATAAGCTTTTTCCCTTTTGGAAGATATGATCCCAACAACTTTCTGAGAGCCATATATTTAGGAGTGGCCTGACCCTGTTCGTTTACCGGTGCATCATAATCATAACTTGTAACATCAGGTTCATACCCTTTACCACCTGAGTTTGCACCGGCCGTATACCCAAAATTTGTTCCTCCATGAATTACATAGAAATTGAAAGATTTCTTATTGTCCATAAGGAATTTTACTTCATTCAATAACCCTGCTGAGTCTGGTTTTGCCCATTTCTCACCCCAATGAGTCAACCAGCCGGGATAAGTCTCACTGCTGAAAACAGGTACACCAGGATTTATTTTATTTGCAAGCTCGAAGTCAGCTAAGGAACTACCGGAATCAAGTCCGACAGCACTTCCGGGAAGTGATCCGGCTTCAAGCATATATTTTGTGGGACCGTCGCCCGTAAAAGTCGGAACATCAATGCCGTTATCTTTCCAGACTTCCTTCAAACGATTCAGATAATTCCGGTCATTTCCGAAACTCCCGTATTCGTTTTCAATCTGAAGCATCAGTAGAGGGCCACCTTTTGTTATCAGAAAAGGTTTTATCTCTGCAGCAAGCTTCCCTATATATCTTTCAGCAGCAGCCATATAACGGGGGTCCATGCATCTCAATTTTATATCAGGAATTCTTAAAAGATAAGGAGGTATCCCTCCAAGTTCCCATTCTGCACAAACATAAGGACCAGGCCGGAGTATTAACCACATTTCCTCCTCCTGGATAATTTTAAAGAATTCAGCAATATTATGGTTACCTGTAGTGAAATCGTAAACACCTTCTTCAGATTCATGGTAATTCCAGAAGAGATAAGCCGATATTGTATTGCAGCCCATTGCTTTCGCCATTCTTATCCGTTGCCTCCAATACTCTGCCGGTATTCTTGCAGGATGCATCTCACCGCTGATAATCTGAAAAGGCTGGTTATCCAGCAAAAATTCTGAGGTGCCAAGTTTGAAGGTGTGTTTGCCTTTCTGTGCAGAAACAGAAAGTGATGACATTAACATTATCACAATCAGTAGTTTTACAATAATTCTCATAGTTTAATTTTTACCACGCAGAACACGGAATTACACGGAGTTAAAAATCCGTGTTCAATCCGTGTGTCTCCGTGAAATCCGTGGTTAAATTTCTTAATTTTCTTCTGATTCTCATATTGCCTGAAAGCTATGCAGTTTCCTGTAAAATCCATCCTCTTTCAAAATAAGCTCTTCATGGGTGCCAGTCTCAACGATCCTTCCTTCATCAAGAACGACTATTATGTCAGCATGTTGTATTGTTGACAGACGGTGTGCGATCACAATAGAAGTTCTGTTTTTCATTAATCTTTCTATTGCATCCTGCACAAGTCTTTCTGATTCAGTATCAAGAGCAGATGTAGCTTCATCAAGAATTAAGATTGGAGGATTTGCCATAATAGCCCTTGCTATACTTATTCTTTGCCTTTGTCCTCCGCTGAGTTTGCTGCCTGATTCACCAACGATGCTTTCATAGCCTTGTTCCGTTTCTATTATAAAATCATGCGCATTTGCAATACTGGCTGCAGCTTCAACCTCATCCAGCTTAGCTGTTTTTACACCAAAGGCTATATTTTCTTTGAAAGAAGTATTAAACAATATCGGATTCTGACTCACTATTCCCATAAGGTACCTAAGGTCTGTTAATTTTAGATCGCGCACATCTACACCATCGATCAGAATACGTCCCTGATCAACATCCATAAACCGTGGAAGCAGATCTACCAGAGTTGATTTTCCTGAACCTGATTTTCCAACAATAGCGACTGTCTGTCCTTTTTTAATCTTCAGGTTTATTTCACGTAAAACCGGCTCATTGTTGTAAGCATACCATACTCCTTCAAATTCTATTGAATCTTTGAATCCTGTAACTGAAAGAGCATCATCTTTCTCAGCAATCTTCTCTTCAGCATCCAAAATCTGGTCGACCCTGTCAATTGATGCCATTCCTCTCTGAATTGAGAACCAGGAAGTAGTTATGTTCTTAACCGGTTGAATTATTTGTGAAAAGACAGCAAGGAAGACAATCAAGGTTGTCGAGGTCATATTTCCGGTTCCTTTAAGTGCCATAGAGCCACCTACAAATAACAAAACAGTAATAACAATAGTCGAAAGAAATTCACTCAATGGTGAAGCCAGGAACGCTTTCCTGACAACCCTTTTGAATATTTTTGCGTATCTTTCATTTGATACTGAAAACTGGGCTTTCATCTTCTCTTCAGCATTGAATCCCTTAATAATTCTCAAACCGGTCAATGTTTCCTCAACAATTGACAAGAGTCTGCCAAGGTGCTGCTGTCCCTGAAGTGAGGAAGATCTTAATGTCCTGCCTGCCATTCCAATGAGCCATCCGCTTAAAGGAAGCAGAACAAGGGCAAACAGACTTAATCTGTAACTTAATACAAACAGAAACCCAACGTAAATAATAACAGTCAAAGGGTCTCTGAATAACATTGTAAGTGAGTTGATTACAGACACTTCAATCTCCTGGACATCGTTTGAGATCCTTGTCATTACATCACCTTTCCTCGAATCAGTAAAAAATGATAAAGGAAGACTGAGAATTTTATTAAACAGCTTTTTTCTGAGATCCCTTACAGTGCTCGCCCTCATGAAAGCTATCCGGTTGTTGGAGAGAAAGACAAAGGTGTTTTTAAAGAAACTTGCTCCTATAACAATCAGGACAACCAACATCAGTGCTCCAGCCGGCCCCTGTTTCTGAATGAAAACCGAAAGGTAGTAATTAGTAAATTTTGAAATATAGTCTGAAGTAAACTGAAAGCTTCCGGGATCTGAAATAGTATCAATCTTCATGAAAAGTACTTCCAGAAAAGGTTTAATCAGTGCAAATGTCATAAGTCCAAATAGTGCACTCAGAATATTATAAATTATGGTCATAATTGCCGACCATCGATATGGGGCAAAAAACTTAAGAAGCAACCTTGCATTCTTCATCTTTCCGGAATAATATTAGAATCCTGTGTAATTAAAAGGTGTGATTGCCCTCAACTCTTCTTTAAGTTCGTCAGTCACATTAAGGTTTTCTATGAAATTCCTTATTGACTCTCTGCTTATCTTCTGATTGGTACGTGTAAGATCAAGAAGGGCTTCGTAAGGATTTGGATAGCCCTCCCTGCGCAGAATGGTCTGAATAGCTTCGGCAACAACTGCCCAGTTATTTTCAAGATCGCTGTTAATTTTTTCTGTATTGACTATCAGCTTATTTAGACCTTTCAGCAATGAATTAAAAGCTATTAATGAGTGTCCTATTGGCACACCAACATTTCTTAAAACAGTCGAATCGCTTAGGTCGCGCTGCAACCTGGATACAGGCAATTTCATTGAAAGATGTTCAAAAATTGCATTTGCATACCCAAGGTTTCCCTCCCCGTTCTCAAAGTCGATTGGATTCACTTTATGAGGCATTGCTGATGATCCGATCTCTCCTTTTTTTATCTTTTGCCTGAAATAATCCATTGATATATAAGACCATAAATCGCGGGCCATATCAATTAAAATAACATTTATCCTCCTCATATTATCGAAAAGAGCCGCCAGATTATCATAATGCTCAATCTGGGTAGTTGGATGTGACCGTTGCAGACCAAGTTCCTCATTCACAAAGTTATTTGCGAAGTTTATCCAGTCAATATCAGGATACGCTACTTTGTGAGCATTAAAATTTCCTGTTGCTCCCCCGAACTTTGCCGAAAACGGTATTTGTCCGAAGTACTTCATCTGACCATCTATTCTTGCAATAAACACTTCTATTTCTTTACCCAGTCTTGTCGGAGAAGCAGGCTGCCCGTGAGTTCTGGCAAGCATAGGAATATCTTTCCATGCATCAGCAAATGCAGCCAGGGTCTCTCTCAATTCGTAGAGAACCGGGTTATAAACATTAATCAATGCATCTTTTATTGATAACGGGATTGCAGTATTATTAATGTCCTGCGATGTCAGACCAAAATGAATAAACTCACTCCATTTTTCCCAGCCTGACTGGAAAAACTTTTCTTTCAAAAAATATTCGACTGCCTTAACATCGTGGTTTGTGATCTTTTCCCTTTCCTTAATCTTTTCTGCATCAGTAAGATCAAAATCTTCATAAATTGATCTGAGAAGTTTGAAATTGTCCTTTTTGAAATCAACCAGTTGAGGAAGAGGAATATTGCATAGGGCAATAAAATATTCTATCTCTACCATAAGACGATATCTGATGAGACCAAATTCGGAGAAATAAAGGTCAAGCTCATCAACTTTTTGTCTGTATCTTCCATCAAGGGGAGAAATGGCAGTGAGAAAATTTAATTCCATATATTAATCAGAATGAGTTTTGAGTTGTTATAAGTAAATATATACAAAAGTAGTATTTTTAGCGTTGTTAAAGTAGGGTATGGAAAAAATCAGAATTTCAGCAGTAAAATATGCAAACACTTATCCATTTATCTATGGATTGATGAAAAGTGGATTTGATAAGAAGGTCGAACTTGAAACAGATCATCCTGCAGATTGTGCTGCAAAACTTATCCACGGGAAAGCTGATATCGGGCTTATACCGGTTGCCGCAATTCCCCTACTCAAAGAATATCATATCATCAGTGATTATTGCATCGGAGCAAATGGAAATGTCAGGACAGTAATGCTTCTTGGCAACTGCCCTTTCGGCATGATAGAGACTATATATCTTGATTACCGCTCCCAATCTTCAGTAAACCTGACAAAGGTGCTTGCAAAAAATTTCTGGAAAAAAGAATTCAAATGGGTCAATACAACCAAAGGATTCGATTTTATTAATATAGGGATGAATGAAGCTGTTGTTCTGATAGGCGATCAGTGTTTCGATTTTGAAAATAGGTTCAGATATAAAATTGATCTTGCGCAGGCCTGGAAAGATTTCTCAGGACTGCCTTTTGTATTTGCCTGCTGGGTTTCAAATAAAAAACTCGATGATGATTTTATTATGGAATTCAACAAAGCTTTAATATCGGGAGTTAAAAATATTGATGGAGTTGTTGAAAAATTCGGCAATAAAGGTACTATAACAGGCAATGCACTGAGGACTTATCTTACTAAGAATATTGATTATGAGTTTAATGAAGAGAAGAAAGAGGCACTGAAGTTGTTTCTGGAGTTGATGAGTAAACTATGATAAAACTATATATTTCAAAATTGTTACCATGATAATACATGATATCTATATTATGTTTAACTTTGGGTTTTGATGTGCCTTAACACGTGTATTTATAAATCAAATTAAAAGATCATGGATAAAACAATCACCTTCAATGAACTTCGGAAGATAAAAGACCAATTACCCTCCGGAAGTATGAGACAGATTGCAGAAAAACTGGATCTGAATGAAGAAACGGTCAGGAACTATTTCGGAGGGAGAAATTTTGATAAAGGCCAAAGCGTTGGTATCCATTTTGAGCAGGGACCTGATGGCGGGATTGTAACTTTTGACGACACAACGATACTTGATCTTGCCAAGAAAATGATCAACTATTAGTTATATTTCTGAAAGCCTGTTCAAAAGCAAAAGGCTCGTACTTTTGCTTTTTTTATAACAACACATGAAGCTGACCGTAACAATAGAATCTGCAGAACGCAAGCTTAAGCCGATTCTTGAAGAGTTTTTCATTTCTGTATTTGATGAAAAAACTCTCTCCTCACATGGAATTGATCATCACCGGAGAGTATGGGGATATTCTAAGGAACTTTTTAATCTTATCGCGTCTCGAAAACCTGCTTCATTTACTCATCTCCTTCCAAAACTGATTATTGCAAGTTACCTTCATGACATTGGTATGGCTGTTGAATCCGGAATCAGGCACGGAAAACATAGCAGGGATCTCTGTATTATATTTCTGAAAAAAAATAATCTGCCACTGCAAGATTATCAGGATGTTCTGGACGCTATTGAAAACCATGATAATAAAGAGTACTCCGGAGATTCTGACGTAAATGATCTTCTGAAAATCCTTTCAGTTGCTGATGATCTGGATGCGTTTGGATATATAGGAATATACAGATATGCAGAGATATACCTCATGCGTGGAGTTGATTTGTTTGAAATAGGAAATCTGATAAAGAAAAATGCAGCCAAAAGGTTTGACAATTTTGTAAAGACATTTGGATTTGATGATGAGTATGTATTAAAACATAAAAACCGTTACGAAATCCTCAATAAATTCTTTGAAGAGTATAACAAACAGGTTCCGGATTATAAATTTGGAGGATCAGCTCCATCAGGATACTGCGGTGTGATAGAAATATTTGCTGATATGCTGAAAAATAAAATAGAATTAAAAGATATTTGCAGTGACCCTCATAAGTATTCAACGGATTCAATAATTTGCTGGTACTTTAATGAATTGGCAGTAGAATAAAAAAAATGCCACTAAGGCACTAAGACACCAAGTTACACAAAGAATAATCAGAATAAATAAGACCTTTGTGAACCTTAGTGTCTTCGAGCCTGTGGCAAAAAAAAATAATATGAATAAAAATAAATCAAAAATACCATCTCCATTCAATCCGGAGGAATTTAGAAATGAGGGTCATAAAGTTGTTGATATGTTATGTGATTACCTGAGTGATGCATTATCGGGTAATGAGATGCCAGTATTGCCATGGAATGACCCTGAAAAATTGGTTGAGATGTTTTCCTTCGAATCAGGCGGCGGAGAAACAGAACCTTTGGATTCTTTTTTGAAAAGGATTATTCAACAATCAATACATATTCATCATCCGCATTATATCGGGCATCAGGTCACCTCTCCCCTTCCTGTTACAGTACTTACCCAGTTTTGCACAACCCTTCTGAATAATGGTGCAGCAATTTATGAAATGGGGCCTGTAAACATGGCTATGGAGAAAAATGTGATAAACAGGTTTGGTGCAATGATTGGTTATCCATCCGGATTTGATGGAATTTTTACACACGGTGGAACAGCAGGAAACCTTACCGCTATGCTTGCTGCAAGACAAGCCAAAACTAATTACAACATCTGGGAAGAGGGCGTCAGTAATGAGAATCGACCTGGATATATGATGTCAGAACAATCGCATTACAGCATTGGCAGGAATGTAAAAATTATGGGTCTGGGTGACGATTCTATAATTAAGATCCCTTACGATTCGCACTTCAAAATGAGAGTAGATCTGCTTGAAGAACTTAAGAAAAGAGCTGAGGATAAAGGGATTAAAATTATTTCAGTTGCAGCAAATGCATGCTCCACAGCAACCGGATCTTATGATGATCTGGAAGCCATTGCAGATTTCTGTGAAAAGCATGATTTATGGATGCATGTCGACGGAGCCCACGGAATGGGTGTGCTTTTTTCCGATAAGTACAGGCACCTTGTTAAGGGGATTGAACGTGCCGATTCAGTGGTTATAGATTTTCATAAAATGCTCCTTGTTCCTGCTCTTAATACCCTGGTAATGTTCAGGAATGGGGAAAAGTCCTTTGAAACATTTGCCCAGAAAGCATCTTATCTTTTCCAGAAATCTCAGAAAAACGTATGGTATAACAGTGCAACCAGAACGATTGAATGTACTAAAAGCGCCCTTGGGATAATTGCTTATGCTGCCATGAAATATTACGGCAACAACTATTATAAAGAGTATATCGACAGCAGGTATGATCTTGCCCGGAAATTTGCAGGTCAGTTAAAATTGTATTCTGATTTTGAGCTGGCAGTTGAACCTGACAGTAATATAGTTTGCTTCAGATATTCACGAAAAGGACAAAGCGACCTGGCTCTCAATGAGATTAATGCTGCAATCAGGGATAAGATCATAAAAGAGGGATCATTTTACATTGTTCAGGCAGAACTTAACGGGAAGATATGGATAAGACTAACCATTATAAATCCTGTGACATCGGAAGATGATCTTAAGGATCTTCTTAAAAGAGTTGTGGAAATCGGAAAAAGCAAACTGCAATAGAGATCATCAATTTTTACTGTTAATATTTTCACAGAGACTGTTATAAGAATAACAATAAAAATCTGGAATAACTGTTAAAAATATTCGAAAATCCACTTCTGTTTCACATTAATAATACTGTTTAAGTATCGCAAATACCCATAGGAAGCCTTCCATAGAAAAATCAAAAATTCAATTCTGCCTTTTTTCTATTCCAAATTCAAAATATTATTGACTGTTCAGATCAGAGTAAATTAGTAATAATAGGGCTATTTGCATATATGACGATATGTATAAATACTGATATACATGTCGCATAATTGCCAATAGATCATTAAATCCCATTATTTATATTTGATAAAAACAGACAAATATTATTATGCTAGATATACTAATAAACCAATCCGAAGAAAAACCCGGAGTAAAAGGTATCATAAAAGTCAGTGACAGGGCTGATAAACCTATTAAGAGCCTTATGAAATCGGTCTCATGGAGAATAGTAGGAACTTTAGACACCATAATAATCAGCTATTTTATTACAGGAAGAGTTACAATCGCTTTATCAATTGGAAGTGTTGAAGTCTTGACCAAGACAGTTCTTTATTATTTCCATGAAAGATTGTGGGCTCATATTCACAAGTTTAAACTCAAACTCAGGATCAAAACGGATGAAAAACAATTTGAAGTTAAAAGAGTTGAAAGATCAACTGTCGGGTAAATCTATAGATGCACGTCTGGAAAAACTGGCATCTATCTTCAATGATAAAATAATATTTACTTCCAGCTTTGGAATAGAGGATCAGGTAATAACTCACAAAATATTCAAAAATAATCTTCCGATTAAGGTTGTAACCCTCGATACAGGAAGGCTATTCCCTCAGACTTATGAGGTCTTCTCCAACACAATCATTAAATACAGGAAAAAAATAAACGTCTATTTCCCTGATTATATGTCTGTTGAAAAAATGGTGACAGAAAAAGGTCCATTTAGCTTCTATGACTCAATTGAAAACAGACTGGAGTGTTGCAGATTGAGAAAAGTTGTACCGCTTTCACGGGCACTTAACGGAGTAGATTGCTGGATTTCCGGGATACGGGCAAGTCAGTCAGATGATCGCGGGCAACTGGATTGGATCGAATATGATGAGGTTAAAAAACTTTATAAATTTTACCCGCTTTTTGACTGGTCATTAGAAGAAGTTGAAAAATTTATAAAAGAGAATAATATCCCATATAACAGTCTTCATGACAAAGGATTTGTTAGCATCGGTTGCGAACCGTGCACCAAAGCTGTAAAACCTGGCGAAGATTTCAGAGCCGGAAGATGGTGGTGGGAAAATGAGGGACCGAAGGAATGCGGGTGCCATGTTAGTCAGGCGTGAAGTTGAAAGGACTTAAGTAATTTTTAGAATACCCCGGAGATTGCTTCGTCGCAAGCTCCTCGCAATGACAGGCGATGTTAGTAAGTTAAGAAAATGAAGATAATGATAAATATTAATGACAAGCATCTGAGAGAACTGGAAAATGAGGCAATCTTCGTAATGAGGGAGGTGGCAGCTCAGTTCGAGAACAAGGTATTACTGTTCTCAGGAGGAAAGGATTCGATAGTGCTCGTTCATCTTGCCAGAAAAGCATTCTGGCCAGCAAAGATCCCTTTCAGCCTCATGCATATTGATACCGGACACAATTTTGAGGAAACACTTAAGTTCCGCGACGATCTTGCAAAAGAATTCGGAGCTGAACTTATTGTCAAAAAAGTGCAGGATTCAATAGACAATGGCAGAGTAGTTGAAGAACAGGGTGTTAATGCCAGCAGAAACAAAGCACAGTCAGTTACTCTGCTGGATGCCATCGAAGAATTAAAAATCGATGTTGCAATAGGTGGTGGCAGACGTGATGAAGAGAAAGCCCGTGCCAAGGAGCGTTTCTTCTCGCACAGAAATGAGTTTGGTCAGTGGGATCCTAAAAACCAACGGCCGGAACTCTGGAACATTTTCAACGGACTTAAACATCAGGGCGAACATTTCAGAGTATTCCCTATCAGCAACTGGACAGAACTTGATGTCTGGCAATATATTCTGAATGAGAACATTAAATTGCCAGATCTTTATTATACACATAAACGTAAGATCTTCAGCCGCAATGGAACATACCTGGCCTGGGCCCCGTTTATGCAGCTTAAGCCCAATGAAAAGGTCTTTGAAACAGATGTTCGCTGCCGGACAATCGGAGATATAACCTGCACAGGTGTAACACTCTCCAAAGCTGATAATCTGGAAGATATTATATCAGAAATAGCTGCAACAAGAGTGACAGAAAGAGGCGGAAGATATGATGATAAACGATCAGAGGCAGCAATGGAGGACAGGAAGAAAGAAGGGTATTTTTAGGTGGAAACTCAGGGAGATTGCTTCGTCGCAAGCTCCTCGCAATGACGGTGAAATGAATGAATTATAGGATAACCAGAAGGATTGCTTCGTCGCAAGCTCCTCGCAATGACGGTGAAATGAATGAATTATAGGATAACCACGAGGATTGCTTCGTCGCATGCTCCTCGCAATGACGGTGAAATAACGGAATTTCAGATAATCGGGGAGGATTGCTTCGTCGCATGCTCCTCGCAATGACGGTGAAATAAATGAATTACAGGATGACCACGAGGATTGCTTCGTCGCAAGCTCCTCGCAATGACGGTGAAAATTAGAAACTATAGTGATGACAATAAACGGTAAAAGCAAAAATAAGAGTCTGTTAAGGTTTACAACAGCGGGAAGTGTTGACGATGGTAAAAGTACTCTGATCGGGAGATTACTTTATGACAGCAAATCGATCTTCGAGGATCAGATGGAGCATATTGTTCAGTCAGGCAAACGGCTGGGAAGAGAAGAGCTTGATTTGTCGCTGCTCACTGACGGGTTAAGAGCTGAACGTGAACAGGGTATTACAATTGATGTGGCTTACAGGTATTTTGCGACTCCTGCCAGAAAATTTATAATTGCCGATACTCCCGGACATATCCAGTACACACGTAATATGGTTACCGGTGCAAGTACAGCTGATCTGGCAGTTATTCTGGTCGACGCCCGCAAAGGTGTGCTGGAACAAACTATCAGACATTCTTATATAGCTTCATTACTTGATATCAGGCATATAATATTCTGTATTAATAAGATGGACATGGTAAATTGGTCCGAAGCAATATTCACATCAATTAAGTCGGAACTGACTTTGCTAGTGAAAAAACTAAATATTGCTGATGTTCATTTTATCCCGATAAGTGCAAAATATGGAGATAATGTGGTTGACAGATCAGAAAATATGAAATGGTACGAAGGAAAAACCTTCCTGAATCTGATCGAAACAATTGAAATAGAGAAGAATAAAAATCCAGATAATAAGCGCTTTCCGGTCCAGACAATCATCAGACCACAAACATCTGAATATCACGATTACCGGGGTTATGCCGGAAGAGTGGCAGGAGGTGTGTTCAGTCCGGGAGATGAAATAACTGTTTTGCCATCGCTTCGCAGATCAAGGATAAAGAGTATTGATATGTTCGGAAAAACTCTGTCAGAATCTATTGGGGGTGATTCTGTTGCTATATCGCTGGAAGATCAGATAGATATCAGCCGGGGTGATATGCTGGTAGCTTCAAATGATCTGCCTGTGATAAGTCAGGATATAAACCTGATGATCTGCTGGTTCAACGAACGCCCGTTAAAAGTCGGTGGAAAATATCTCATTCGCTTAAACAGTAATGAAGCCGGATGTATAATAAAATCGATCAGTTACAGAATGAATATCGAAACGCTTGAGCATGATTTCGAAAACATTGCTGTAAATATGAATGATATAGCACATATTACTATAAAAACTTCCAAAACTGTCTTTTTTGACACCTATAAGAAAAACAACATTACCGGGAGCATGATCTTTATCGATGAAGGAACTAACGAAACAGTAGCAGCCGGAATGATTGTTGAGGCTTGAAGATCTGCAATCATAAAGATTTATTAAACTTTAATCACCTTTATTGACTTCCTGAAACTCTGATTAAAAACTATAATAAAATAAGCCCCTCTCGGCATAGTTTCTATATTTATCAAAGTCTGGTAGTGGCAATTGGTCTGTTCCCGTAATAATTTTCCCGTTTGACTTACTATCCGGATATTATAAGAATCATTACTACTGAGAGCCACAGTAAATTCAGAACTGGTAATTGTTGGCCAGACATAGACCTCCTGATTTTCTGAAGAATTTACTTTCTTAACATAAACATAAACCGAATCGCTGGTTACTGTTCCGCAGGTTCCATTAACAATCGTCTTGTAAAGTCCAATATCATTGGCATTTACATTAAATAATGTCCATAGGGTAGTATTACTATTCATTATCGGAACATTATCTTTTTCCCATTGATAAATCAAGTCATGCCCATCAGCTTTTACTTCCAAAGTAACATCACTGCCGAACTGCACAGCAACATCAGGGGAAATATGCGAAATACCTGTAAGAGGGTAAACAATCAACTTGGATAATTTTGAAAATACTGTACCGCAGCTTCCTGAAATTTCACATTTATAATTACCAGAATTATTAACAGATGATTTTGAAAAGCTAATAATACCGGAAGTTCCTGACTGAACAAGATTATTATCCTTGTACCATTTATAAAACAGATTAAATCCTTCGGCCCCAATCGAAAGACTTACCGGATTTCCTGCACAAAGCGTAATATCATTTGATTGGCTAAGCAGTCTGGTATTCTTAACTATTTGTACGTTAAGTTTCGACCAATCAGAAACATTCTTGTTGATTGTAACTCTGACCATTATGGCAACTGTACCTGTTTTGCTTATATCCCATAAAACTGACGAATTCAGGGAATTTCCTGATATTACACCAGCGTCAGCCGGAAATAGTGTCCATTCATAAGATGTTGCACCGGACTGATTTGCAATGGAATACTGAGATGAAGTAACACCCTGACATATAAGAGAATCGCCAAAGGGAGAAGGAGGCAGATATGCTTTTGGAATTCCTGTTTTTGTCCTGATCCATGTATCAAAAACAGATACCCGGGTATATGCTCCATACGTGTTACAGTTTTGACTACCCCAGCTGACAATTCCTGCCAGTTTATACTCGCCCAATACCGGAACCACCAGAGGACCTCCGCTATCACCGTTACAGGCATCTTTATTGCCGTTCAGGTACCCTGCCATCATATCAGTTGAAGGGACTGTTCCCCAGACTGTAGATGCCTGCAAATTTGAAACTAAAGGAAGTTGAACTTTCTGAAGACTTGTTGGTAAAAAAGCAGGAGAAACATTAGTCAGACCCCATCCGGTAACCCACGACATAACTCCCGGATTAACAGCTCCTTCTGAAATGTCAGTCGCCGTTAGCAGTTTAACCGGCACTGCGTTAGCAAATTTTATTGTGTCTTGTATTCTTAATAATGCAATATCGTTTTCAAGGGTTTGACTATTGAACCCTTCATGGACGATAACTTCACTAACCTGATATTTCTTACCGTCAAGAACATTGTACGGGTTATTTGTACCCACTTCAACTTGCATGTCTGATGCAAGTATAGCACTCCCGTTGCTATTCTTTGTACAATGAGCAGCAGTTAATACCCACTTCCCGTTGATTATTGAGCCTCCACACCTGAAATTTCCGGATATATAATAAACCTGCCACGGGAAATCAGAAATAACGTCTGAAACACCTCCAACTATTTTTGTTTCTCTGGACCTTGTTCCGGTAAAAAACGGATAAGAATAATCTCCCGATCCTGAATCAGTTCTGATCAGCATGATAGGTTCATTTTCAATAAGAAGCGTGTATAAAGTAGTATCAGGAATGTAAATTTCAGATACTGAGATTTGCATTATATATTTTTTATTTGCCTCAAGGGAGAAGATAAGTGAATCATCATAAACATAATCCTTCCCAGATGCAACTATCATATTTTGTTCATCAAGCACCTTCCATTCAGTCTTGGCGGCTATCTTTACTTTAAAAACCTGCACTTTTACTTTTTGTGCAATGGCAGAAAATGATAATAGAAGTATAAGAGAAATAAGTAAGCTTTTTTTCATACGTAAATATATTTATTGCTTCACAATAAACATCTATCTCCATAATGATGTTCATCCGGAAACTTAAATTAGCTACAGAACAATAAATATAATAATTGCACACTTTTATCTTTCAATGCATTACGAGAACATCATTGTCCCATAGGGACTTAATATCGGTAGAAAGAATACCATCAGGTTCACATAGTGCCGTCAGGACGATATAATAAATTTCAACTGGGGCAAAAACATATCTGCCATCATATTCTACACCAAATTCATTTAACATTTCAATATATTCCTCTGAAAAAGTTTTTCTGCAGTGATGCACCTTCTGATTATCAATATAATCTGAAATTCTGGGTATTTCTGGTTTACTATATGAAAATGCACCATAACCCTCCTGCCATGAGAACCTTCCTTTTACAAATTTCCGTTCATTAATCCATTTTGAAGAACTGCCTTTTATATCTTGGAGTAATTCGGACAATGACTGAGTCAGAGATAATACATTCACGGTTCTGAACTGTAAATACAACTTGAATGTGAATTTGTGTATATGAATTTGCCATAACTTCTTATTAATTTCGTCCCTGACGGGACTTAAATCAAATATAATCATAAATTTCTACCGATATTAAGTCCCTACGGGACATTTCTTAACTTCTCACATAACTATGACCGGTGCAACTACCCGACAATTGCATTATATTTACAGTCCATATGGATTAGTAGCAGTGATTGTGAAAAATGGAGAAGCAGAAAACCTATACTACACAGAGACAGATCATCTTGGCTCAATAATTGGATTGATAAACCCTGATGGCACTTATGCCGAACACTATTCATATGATGTCTGGGGTCGGAGAAGAAACCCCGATGATTGGAGTTATGACAATGTACCTGAACCAACACTAATAGATAGAGGATTTACAGGACACGAGCATCTCGATGAATTTAAAAATAAATATTTTTAATAGTATTGTATATACGATAGTATAATCGTATCTTTGATGCGATATATTTTAAACTTTATAGGATGAAAGTAACAGCTTTAATTCCTGATGACCTTGTTAATAGTGTAGTAAAGCTCTCTAAAGGGAAAAACATTACAGATAGTTTGGCTATTGCGCTTGAATATTACGTTTATAGAAAAAAGATAGAACAACTAATTGAAGATGTTGATAAAGAACCTTTGCAATTTCAGGAAGGATTTTCAGCAGAAGAGATAAGGGAACTTAACAGAAGGAAGAGAGTATGATCATCCTTGATACTTCTGTATGGATTGAATATTTAAAACGAAATCCTGATTACAAAGCTGTAATTGATGATTTTTTAAGAGAAGGGAAAATACTTGCTTTTGATTTTGTCTTCGGAGAACTCATGCAGGGAGCAAAAGAACATGAGAAAGTAAAAATAGCAGATCTTTGGGAGATCCTGCCCAAAGTCAATATTAGCGGGATTGGTTTTTATGCAGGTAAGTACTCCATGGACAATAAATTAAGAGAAAAAGGAGTAGGGTTAATTGATAGTTCTATTATTTATGCAACAATAAACTCTAAATCAAAACTTTGGACTTTGGATAAAAAAATTCTCAATGTTCTTGATGATAAATTTTTATATAAGTCTGGTTAAACACAAATAATTTAGGAATGCATCCAGGAACTCTTTCACCAGGCGTTCTTTTATAGTCCGGCAATTTTTATTATGACAATCTCGACAGGCTTGATAACGTTTATATAGGTACCAAATGGACAACAATAACTATTACAGGTTCTTCCTTAAACCCATTCTGTTCATACTTGTTGCATTAGTGCTTTGGGGTATTTATTCTTACCTCAACATGCAGTCAACCTTGTTCCCCGATGTTACATTCCCTAAAATAACTATTATTGCTGATAATGGAGAGCAACCGGTTGACAAGATGATGATTACGGTAACCAAACCACTTGAGATTGCTATAAAAAGGGTTACCGGAATTACAACAGTAAGGAGCAGTACAAACCGGGGAAGCTGTACAATTGATGCATACTTTGGCTGGAACGTCGATATAAATCTGGCCAAAACTCAGCTGAACGAACGTATCAATGAAATAAAAAACATTCTGCCCTCATCTGTAAATATCGTTGCCGAAGCCATGAGTCAGACGATTTACCCGGTTATAGGTTTTACGATTGAAAGCGATAAATTCAGTCAGATAGAACTTAAAAACAAGGCGCTTTTGACAATAATGCCGCAGTTCTCCCAGATACCCGGTATTTCCAATGTAATCATCAGGGGTGGAAAGACCAAGGAATTTGTGATATCCCCTCTCCCACTGAAACTTATAGAATCAGGGTTGACACCACAGGACATAATTAATGCTTTGGGAAATACTAACTTCATAGAATCGAGTGGTTTATTATCAGATTACAGACGACTTTATCTCTCTCTTACCGATACCCGGTTTAAAAATATTGAAGATTTAAAAAAGAGTGTGATAAAAAATTATGGAAATCGGATAGTAAGGCTTTCAGATATTGCTACTGTTGACCTGGAAGAACAGCAGGATTTTATCAGAATAAATGCAAACGGACATGATGCGGTCCTGATAGATCTTGTAAAACAAAAAGGGGTAAATCTGGTTGATTTTGCAAAAAATGTGACCCTCAAGGCAAATGAAATTCAAAAACAATTGCCAAAAGGGATGATTATGAAACCCTATTACAACCAATCAGCTTTTGTTACCAGCTCAATTGACAGTGTCCTTAGAAGCATTTATGAAGGACTATTTCTTGCGATCATTGTCGTAATTCTTTTCTTACGCTCATTCAGGGCCAGCCTGAATATCATCATCATAATCCCGGTTACACTGGCTCTGACAGTAACTGTATTGCATTTCGTACATATTACTCTGAATATTATGTCGTTAGGGGCTATTGCGGCTTCCATTGGACTGATTATTGACGATGCTATAGTAATTATTGAACAACTTCACCGTACACACGAAGAAAATCCGGAAAAGGATAAATATACCGTTGTACGTGAAACCATAAAATTATTCTTGCCGGCAATGATCGGATCATCACTCAGCACTATTGTTATTTTTCTTCCTTTCGTTTTGATGAGCGGAGTTGCAGGGAGCTTTTTTAAAGAACTTACTCTTACAATGGAAATAACTCTGGTATGTTCTTTCCTTGCAACCTGGATTGGATTACCTGCTTTACATCTGCTATTTGGATATAAACCGCATAAAAAGGTTCCGGTAGCATCAAATAATGGAGAAAAACCGAAAAGACAAAAACTATGGTGGCTGGTCTGGTTCTTTAATAAACCCTGGTTTGCTTTTGGTCTAATAGGTCTTCTTGTTATATCTTCCATTTTGATTATTAATAAGCTGGAAACCGGCTTTTTACCAGAGCTTGATGAAGGTACAATCGTTCTCGATTACATCGCCCCACAGGGAACAACCCTCGATGCTTCAGATGCTATTCTGAAAGAAGTAGACAAAGTAGTGCTTAGTCATCCCGATGTAGAAACATATATGAGACGGACCGGAACAAATATGATTTCCGGTATCAGCATGGCATCGGGTATAATACCTCCTAATTATGGCGACTACCTCATACAGCTAAAACAGGGAACAAAAAGGAAAACTGATGATGTAATTTCCGAGCTGCGTGTTAAAGCTACTTCAGTTGCACCTGCTCTGGAAATTGAATTTGGTCAGAGAATAGCTGATCTGCTGGGTGATTTAATTGGCAGGCCACAGCCGATTGTCATTAAAATATTTGGGGATAATCCTGCGGAATTACAGAAATTAGCTCTTAAAGTGCAGGAAAACCTTAAAAAAACCGAAGGTGTCGCCGACATAATGAATGGCATTATATACGATGGACCGTCAGTTACAATTTTGCCTGACCAGGATAAACTTGCACAGTATAAAATAACACCGCTGGATTTTCAGACACAGCTTTTAATTTGCAATGAGGGTTTAGCCATAGGACAGGTTCAGGAAAATGAACAAATGCTCAGAATACTACTGAGGAATACAAGGTTTAAGAACAATAGTATTGACCTGATAAAAAATCAGTCCATTTTTGCTCCCAATGGCTCATTCAGACCTCTGCAATACTTTGCAAAAGTTGAATTATCATCAGGTGATCCTGAACTTACACGTGAAGACCTGAAATCCAACATTGAAGTGACAGCCCGACTCGACAACCGCGATTTAGGCAGTGCTATAACTGAAATAAAAGGTACTATCGCTAATATCCCGCTTCCCTCTGGTTATTACATTGAGTATGGAGGAACATTTGAGCAGCAACAATCATCCTTCCGTGAACTTTTACTGATCCTTATTATTGCAGTAATTCTCGTTTTTACCATCCTTCTTTTCCTGTTCAGGAACTATGGGATTGCTTTGCTGATTATATTTATTTCGGTTCTGGGCATCAGCGGATGTATCTTCGCATTATATCTGACAGGAATCCAGCTTAATGTGGGGAGTTATACCGGTATAATAATGATTGTCGGAGTCATTGCCGAGAATGCAATTTTCACTGTAAACCAGTTCCTTACGACGCTAGAAACAACATCAGATGTAGATAAATCAATTAATTACGCCATATCACTCCGTATCAGACCTAAACTAATGACTGCAATCGGAGCCATTCTTGCACTTACTCCTTTGGCACTTGGCGTCGGGGTTGGGGCGCAAATGCAGCAACCACTGGCAGTAGCAGTAATAGGAGGATTTATTATTGCGATGCCGCTGCTTCTGTTAGTCTTCCCATCGTTACTAAGGTTGTTGTACAGGCGACAGGCAGTAGGCAGTAGGCAGAAAGTAGAAAGTAGAAAGTAGAAAGTAGAAAGTTGAGGAACGAAGTGACGAAATCCCACTTCAGCGGGATAGAAAGTACTATATTTCAAAAAAATATGTTTCTTTGTAAAACAATTGTAACTATTTACTGTTGTTAGTATAGATGAAGACCATTCTATCCATACCATTAATAATACTGATTCTTTTTACAGGGGTAAGTGTAAAATTTGCTGCTCATTATTGTGGTGGTTCTGTTTCCGATACAAAGATCTCACTTACAGGTGAGTTGGCTACATGCGGCATGGAATATGACGTAGAAAGTCATACTCAGCAACAAACCCTCAGACATCATTGCTGCGATAATACTTTAACTGCCTTTTCTATTTGTAATACCTTTTTTGCATCAACTTATGATGCGGATTATCAAGGACAACCGTTAACAAACAATATTTTTATTCCAATTGACTATACTATTGATAATAAGATAATTATCGACATTACAAATAACCAGTCCAAACCGCATGGTTCTTTTAATCCAAATAGTGTTGACCGTCCGGTCCTGTGTATCTTCCGAATCTGATCTTATCTCTTAAAATATAAGACAGACAGTGCATTGCATTGTCTGAACTTTCTATTTTATCAATATTATTCATTCACTTAATCATATTATTATTATGAAAACAATTAAATTATTCGCTGTTGTTGTTTTGTTAATTGCAATCGGAGCAAATGCTTCAGCTCAGACAGGAACCAAAACTTCAGGTCCGAAAACTGAGACAATTAAGGTATCAGGAAATTGTGGAATGTGCAAGACCCGTATTGAAAAGGCAGCTAAGGAAGAGGGTGCAACAAGTGCTTCATGGGATTCAAAAACTCAACTGGCAACCGTTACTTTTGATCCTTCAAAAACTAATGTTGATGCACTAAGCAAGAAATTTGCTTCAGTAGGTCATGACACCGAAAAGTACAAAGCTGATGATAAAACTTATGCTGCTTTGCCAGGGTGCTGCCATTATGATAGGGCAAAATAATTTATAACTCTCATTTCCTTATAATTATGTTTAACCGACTTGTAAAATACTTTCTGGAAAACAGGCTGATCACCTTTATATTTCTTATTGCTTTTGTGGTAATGGGATTGGTGACTATGCCCTTCAATCTGAAATCAGGGCTTTTACCCAGAGATCCTGTTCCTGTAGATGCAATTCCTGATATTGGAGAAAATCAGCAGATCGTTGCTACTGAATGGATGGGACGTTCACCCAAAGATATTCAGGACCAGATAAGCTATCCGTTAACCACAGCTTTACTGGGTATTCCGGGTGTTCAGACTATAAGAAGTACTTCCATGTTCGGAATGTCATTCATCTACATCATATTTAAAGATAAGGTTGAGTTTTACTGGAGCCGGTCAAGAATTCTTGAAAAACTAAATTCCCTCCCATCCGGAACATTACCAGCAGGGGTACAACCTTCACTTGGTCCCGATGCTACTGCCTTAGGACAAATATTTTGGTATACGCTTGAAGGACGTGATCCAAAAACAGGTAACCCAAATGGAGGATGGGATCCATCCGAACTCAAGACTATTCAGGATTTTTATGTCAAATACAGTCTTTCATCGGCTGAAGGTGTTTCTGAAGTGGCATCTGTTGGTGGTTTCGTAAAAGAATACCAGGTAGATCTAAATCCAAATGCCCTGAAGGCTTACAATGTTTCGGTAATGGATGTGATGAATGCGGTGAAGAACAGCAATCTTGATATCGGTGCTGAAACAATTGAGCTGAATAATGTTGAATACATCATTCGGGGACTCGGATATATAAAAAGTCTGGAGGATCTTGAATTATCCGTTGTCACAGTTCGAAATAATGTTCCTGTCCGTATAAAAGATGTGGCACAGGTTGCTTTTGGCCCTGCCACAAGACGTGGTGGCCTCGACAAGTCAGGTTCAGAAGCAGTAGGTGCTGTAGTTGTGGCACGGTATGGCTCAAACCCTATGGATGTCATCAATAATGTAAAAGATAAGATAAAGGAAATTGAATCAGGCTTACCACAGAAAACATTACCAGATGGCAGTATCTCAAAAGTTACAGTAGTTCCTTTCTATGACAGGACTGGTCTGATCAAAGAGACAATCGGAACACTCGAATCAGCACTTTCTCACGAAATTCTGATAAGTATAATTGTTATTATCGTCCTGGTTATGAATCTCAGGGCCTCTATTATAGTTGCAAGTTTACTGCCAATTGGTGTATTAATGACATTTATTCTTATGAGATTCTTTGGAATAGAAGCGAATATTGTTGCTCTTTCAGGAATTGCCATAGCAATCGGAGTTATGGTTGATATAGGGATTGTGGATGTTGAGAATATTCTCAGGCATCTTGAAATGCCTGAAAACCATGGAATACGGGGTAAAAAACTTATGGAAGTAATTTACCTGGCTACAACTGAAGTCAGAGCTGCAGTTGTAACCTCAATAGCAACAACAATTGTAAGTTTTCTCCCGGTATTTGCTATGCAGGCGCAGGAAGGAAAACTATTTCATCCGTTAGCGTTCACTAAAACATTTGCACTCCTTTCGGCATTTATCCTTGGAATAGTTGTTTTGCCTACACTGGTCCATATTTTCTTTAATATCTCTTTTGACACAAAGAAAATTAAGAGAGTCTGGAACAGCTGTCTTATAGCAGCAGGTCTGATTTTCGTAATCTTCTGGCAAATGTGGCCCGCACTTGCGATAACAGCTGTGGGGATTAATAATCTGCTTGATTACAAATGGTCTGAAAAACGTAAAGAATTTCCAAACTATATTAACATAATAATTACTGTACTATTCGCAACATGGTATCTGTCAATTGAGTGGCTACCACTCGGAGCCCATAACAGCGAATTTATCAACTTCATTTTTGTGGCAGGGATCATATCTGTTATTCTTCTGGCATTGATGTCGATGGTACATTTTTACGAAAATATATTACGCTGGGCCTTACAGAATAAATGGAAGTTCCTGATGATTCCTGCATTTACACTATTATTTGGTCTGCTGGCATGGCAGGGTGTTAACAGGATTTTTGGGTTTATAGCAACCGGAGCCGAAAAAGCCGGATGGAAAAGTTTCCGGCAGAATATAGTCTGGCAGAGTGCAGTAAAAACATTCCCCGGTACAGGCAAAGAGTTTATGCCATCACTGAATGAAGGTTCATTCCTGTTAATGCCGACAAGTATGCCACATTCAAGTATTGAAAAAAATCTTGAATATATTGAGACACTCGATAAACGCCTCTCAACAATTCCGGAAGTGGAAGTCGCTGTTGGCAAATGGGGACGTGTAAATTCTGCCCTTGACCCCGCTCCCATTCAGATGTTCGAAAATACGATCAACTACCGTTCAGAGTACATTCTTGATGAAAACGGTCACCGGATGCAGTTTAAAGTGGATAAAAAAGGCAACTATATCCTGAAAAACAATTCTGTTTACAACCCTCAGAAAGAAGCTTTCAGAGTTATCCCGTCAGATAGTCTTATTTCAGACAATAAAGGAGAGTATTTTCGCCAATGGAGGCCACAGATCAAAAAGCCTGACGATATATGGAAAGAGATTGTAAAAGTAACAGACATACCAGGACTGACGTCAGCCCCTAAACTGCAACCAATTGAAACACGGCTTGTTATGCTTTCGACGGGGATGCGTGCTCCGATGGGCCTGAAAGTCTATGGACCTGATCTCAATAGTATTGAAGAGGCCGGGATGCAATTTGAAAAAGCACTAAAAGAAGTTCCATCTGTAAAGGCCTCTGCTGTTTTCTACGACCGGGCTGTTGGAGCACCTTACCTCGAGATCAGACTTAACCGCGAAGCGATGGCCCGATACGGTATGTCGGTAAGCAATGTACAGGAAATATTGCAGGTTGCTGTCGGGGGAATGACCCTTTCGACCTCAGTGGAAGGTCGGGAACGCTTTCCATTGAGAGTAAGGTACGCCCGTGAATTACGTGATAATCCGGAAGATCTGAAACGTATCCTTATACCGGCAATGAATGGTGTCCAGATTCCTCTTGGTGAAATTGCAAATATCGATTATACCCGTGGTGCGCAGATGATCAGAAGTGAAAATACTTTCCTTGTCGGGTTTGTTATTTTTGATAAACTGGAAGGGAAAGCCGAAGTTGATGTGGTAGAAGAAGCCACTAATATTTTAAAGGGGAAAATTGACTCGGGTGAGATAAAGCTGCCTCTTGGGGTTACCTACAAATTTGCAGGAAATTACGAGAATCAGTTAAGAGCCACAAGACGACTGGCGATCGTAGTTCCTTTAAGCTTAATAATGATTTTGCTCTTATTATTTTTCCAGTTTCGTTCGATAATAGCATCATTTATTCACTTTTCGGGTGTGTTTGTAGCATTCTCCGGCGGATTTATAATGCTTTGGTTATATGGGCAGGATTGGTTTATGAACTTTTCTGTTGCAGGGTTAAACCTGCGTGATATGTTCCAGATGCACACCATAAACCTGAGTGTGGCTGTCTGGGTTGGGTTCATTGCCCTGTTCGGTATTGCTACTAATGATGGTGTAATTATGGGCACATATATTCACCAGGTATTTGAGGAGAAGAAACCATCTACTGTTCATGATGTTCGCGAAGCAGTGGTACTGGCAGGCAAGAAACGCGTACGTCCGGCAATGATGACAACAGCTGTTGCCGTAATTGCATTACTGCCGGTTCTCTCATCCACAGGCAAAGGGGCTGATATAATGGTACCGATGGCAATCCCCGCCTTCGGGGGAATGGTTATTCAGGTAATGACAGTCTTTGTTGTTCCATTGTTCCAGTCAATGTGGAGAGAATCAGGGTTAAAATAGTTCATATAAGAAAACATGAAAAACGAATTTATCTCGCAAAAAAAACACATGACGGTTTTACTCAGTATTTTTATCTATATCAATCTTATTCAGATAATTACGGTATACTCCCAATCCGATTCTCTTTTCAATTATCTGGAAATTGCAGCTAAAAACAATCCGGGAGTTTTACAAAAATTTACTGAATATAAGGCAGCCCTGGAGAAAATTCCACAGGTTGGAAGCCTGTCTGATCCGGAATTAAGCCTTGGAGTATTTCTGAAACCAATGGAACTCGTTAATGGGAACCAGGTAGCAGATATCAGATTAATGCAAATGTTTCCGTGGTTTGGTGTTCTCAGGAATGCCAGGGATGAGATGAGCCTGATGGCAAATGCAAAATTTGAACTCTTCCGCGATGCCAAACTCCAGGTTTATTACGATGTACAGCGTACCTGGTATGAATTGTTTAAGGTCAGGAAGGATATCGCTATTTCTGAAAAGAATATTGAAATTCTAAAAACAATCGAACGTCTTACCCTGGTGAAATTCAAGTCGCCTTCATCAGGAAGTACAGGAACAACATACGCCAGCCCGGGTATATCATCCGTCTCTGCCCAATCCAACAGTGCCGGTTCCGGCAGTATGCAAACCATGGGTACCGGCGAGGGGAATTCAGCTTCCACAGTATCAAATCAGCCTTCACCTCAAATGCAAACCAGTTCAATGGGTTCATCTCAAGGGAATACTGGACTGGCGGATCTATACAGGATACAAATTGAAACCGGGGACCTTGAAAACAACATAGCCTTGCTTAAAAACCAGTCAAACACTATTGCTGCAAGATTTAACAGTTACCTGAACAGAAAGCCTGTTGAACCGGTTTTTACAGGTGAGGTTTTAGCTGCTGACTCACTCAGGTTCTCACTTCTTGCTGTTTCGGATAGCATTCTTGCAAAAAATCCAATGTTAAGCATGCTCGGATATGAAATGCAATCACTTGACTCCCGCAAAAAAATGGTTACCGCAATGGGCTTTCCAATGGTTGGCTTAGGTTTAAATTATTCTCTAATCAGCAAGAGTGAGATGTCAACATCTTCAATGAATGGTAAAGACATGATCATGCCAATGGTAACAATTACTTTGCCTATTTATAGAAAGAAGTATAATGCTATGCAAAGAGAAGCTGATTTGCTTAAGTCAGCAACTTCACAAAATTACGAGGCAACTGCCAATTCTTTACAAACAGAATATTTTCAGGCTATTCAGTTATTTCAGGATGCCCAAAGAAGGGTAATCCTTTATGAAAATCAATATCAGCTGGCTTCAAAGTCTTTTGATTTAACACTTAAAGCTTTCTCAACATCCTCATCAGGACTTACAGATGTTTTACGTGTTCGTCAGCAGACATTCGACTATGAATTTAAGCAGGTCGAAGCTGTTGCTGATCTCAACACCTCTATTGCATGGCTAAAACGATTAATGGCATTTTCACAGATACAATAAAAACATAGTCTCAATGAAAAAATTCAGAAAACTCAGAATATTCTCAAATAAATATGTGAATTATAGTCTTTTACTTATTCTCGGCATTTTTATTGGCTGGATAGTATTTCACCCATCACATAAAATTGAGGAGAAACACGATCATTCCACAGAAGTTGTACAGGGTACTATATGGACATGTGCGATGCATCCTCAAATAAGAATGTCCGAGCCGGGTAAATGCCCGATCTGCGGGATGGAATTGATTCCACTGGTTAAAAGTGGCACATCATCTATTGATCCTGATGCAGTTCAGCTGAGTAAAGAAGCTGCTCAACTGGCAAATGTTTTGACATCTCTGGTCAGCAGACAGAAACCTGTCAAAGAGGTTCGTCTCTATGGTAAAGTACAGGCCGATGAAAGGTTGCTTCAAAGTCAGGTTGCACATATTCCGGGACGAATTGAACGGCTCTTCGTAAACTTTACCGGTGAGCAGGTAAGTAAAGGGCAGGTACTTGCGCAAATATATTCCCCTGAACTTATAACAGCTCAGCAGGAGTTGCTTGAGGCTGCCAAAACCAAAACTTCACAACCGGCTATTTATGAAGCAGCCAAAGAAAAACTTCGTCAATGGAAACTAACAGATAATCAGATTGAAAGTATCGAAGGTTCCGGACTGACAAAGACAACTAATGATATTGTTTCAAATACGAGTGGTATAGTTACAGCACGGCTTGTAAATGAAGGAGATTACGTATCTCAGGGAACTGCTTTGCTCAGAATAGCTGATCTTTCCAAAGTCTGGATATTGTTTGATGCATACGAAAGTGATCTTCAGTTTCTGAGTAAGGGTGAAAAAATTTCATTCACACTTCAGGCACTACCGGGAAATGATTATTCAGGCAATATTGTTTTCATTGACCCGTTAATTGACCCTGTAACCCGCGTTGCTAAAGTAAGAGTTGAAACAGATAATCACTCAGGAAAACTTAAACCGGAAATGTTCGCATCAGGAATCGTATTATCAACGCTTGAGGAATACAGCAAAAATGTTGTAATCCCAAAATCTGCTGTTTTATGGACTGGCAAACGATCAATAGTATATGTAAAACAATCCGGATCTAATGAACCTGTCTTTAAAATGCGGGAAATAGGACTGGGCCCAAGTCTGGGGGAAAGCTATATAGTTACTGATGGTTTATCTGAAGGTGAAGAAATTGTTACAAGCGGGACGTTCAGCGTCGATGCTGCCGCCCAATTGGAAGGAAAACCAAGCATGATGAATCCACGTGGCGGAAAAACATCATCAATGCCCGGAATGGTTATGCCTGCAGATTCCAAACCTGATAATGATACAAGCATGAAAGGGATGGATATGTCAGATAATGGCACTAAATCGAAAAAGTAATAGATTAAATGAATTATAAAGTTTAATATGTAAATTATATAAATCTATTCATGAATTATGTAACAATTTCCGGAATTAAAGGAATCACCTTTGTGAGGTTAAGTGTATTCACACACATTGAACATTGTAAATAATTTTTATAAATAACATTCTATACAATGTAATGAAAAAGGGGATTTCCATATCACTTGTATTTTTGATGGTGACGGCAATGTTACACCTTACTGTGGCAATACACTTTTGCGGTGGAAAGGAAGCAGCTTCAACAGTTTCTCTATCCGGCAAGCTAGCTACCTGCGGTATGGCGGAATGCTCAGAAAAGGAATTGCCTCTTTCCGGAACTAACCTTACAAAACATTGCTGTGATGACGTTGTTACATTTTGTGGAATAGACGGTTATTACACGCCATCATTTTCTTTTGTACCAGAATCTTATCAATACAATTTTCAGGTTTTCAGCATACCCACAGGATCTCCTGTTTACTCTATAGCAGTTCTAAAATCACTTTATATTAATGTAAGTCCCCCGGGGACATTGATGTCCACCAGCGTGGACCTCTCCGACATTTGTATTTTCCGTATTTGAAAATTTCTATTCTATACTATATAGCAAATGAGCTCTATTCTCATTTGTAATATCTTTTTTATTTGAACTCATCTTTTAGTATTTACAAATTTAAAATCAAACAAAATGAAAACAAAAATTCTAACAACAGCTCTCGTTTTAGTAATTAGCTGCGCAGTGGCTTTTGCACAAAGCAAAACTACATCAAACAAAAATCAGTCATCTTCAACAAAAATGGAAATGGCAAAGGATTCAGTTTATTATACCTGCCCCATGCATCAAGATGTGAAGATGAGTAAACCCGGCAAATGCCCCACATGCGGAATGGCTCTGGAAAAAAAGACAATGAAAATGACAGGAACAAATAACCAAAAAATGGAAGGAATGAAAACCTACACTTGCTCTATGCATCCTGAAGTGAAGTCAGATAAGCCCGGCAAATGTCCAAAGTGCGGAATGGACTTAATAGTGAAAAAATAGAATATTTATTCAAAATATTCTGTTAATAGAGGAACTTTAAAAAAGAAAAATTTTAAAAATTGCATTGCCGGTTGCCTTGCATTCATTGAATGTAAAAAAGGTGCAGTTGAGTGCAGCAAAATGTAATCAATTAAGATTTTCCCCTCGCAGAGTTCCATAACGGAGACTCTGCGAAGGGGATACTTAATAAAACCAATAAAATTTAAAATAGAAATTATGAAAATAAAAAATTATTTAATCAGACTTTTGTATGCTTTCATTGGGGCATTTTTATTTGTTGCCTGTCAGAAAAATAATCAAGCAGTAAACCAGAGCGTTGAAGGAACCTATATTGGTAATATCACTTCATCGACTACACTTAAAAATGCACTGGTAGTTGCTGGAAACAGGATGGACACAGCTATCGTGAAAAAGATAAATAATGGACAGGTAAATGTTCATTGTTTTGGAAATGATCTGGATTCAACTTTTATCCTCAATATATACCACAATGGAGATAGCCTTATGGTTTGCCTTACCGGGAGTAGTTTTGAGCATGAGTATGGACATATGATGGGCCAGGGTTCCATGATGGCTGGTGGTAATATGATGGGAAATAATTCAACAGAATGGGGCAAGCACATGAATGGAGAACACAAGTCTGGGGATGAGCATTTCGGGGGATTTAACATGCCGGACAGCACCTTTGGATATAGTTTTAAAATGATGGACGGTAACTCGGTTTACTATAAAATATTTCAGGGCACGAAGAAATAAATAAACTATCTTAATATTCAAGCATTTAATTATTTCAATCGCACTGGTAGGTCTCTGAATGCTCGCATTGGGAGTGAATCTTCTTTTTAATTGGGATGCTGAATTTAAAGCACATTCTGTGCCCTTAAAGATCGCAATTCAGACAACCATGAAGTTTGCTCCAAATGGCAGCCGAAAGATATAATTGATTGTCCTGAAAATAAATAGGATTCATATGTTTCGGATTAAAACAATTTATTAGCGATTTTTGCCCGAAAGCTTTCGATAAAAAAAGTGCTTTTTGGCTTAGCGAATCTAAAACAATCCGTAATCCATATTTAGGGAAGAAAATAATTGACTGCGGCAAGACTAAAGAGACACTGAATTATTAGAATTTAAAAGGCTCGCCATGGCTTAATACCTTTATTTATTCAGAAAACTTCGGAATAAATGAAAAAATCAAAATAGTGAAAAAGGGTTTTTCCATATCGCTTTCACTTTTGATGCTGGTAGCAATGCTACACCTTTCTGTGGCAACACACTATTGCGGAGGAAAGGTGACAGCTTCAACGGTTTCGCTTTCCGGCAAGCTGGCTACCTGTGATATGGAATGCTCAGAAAAGGGATTACCTCTTTCCGGAACTAACTTTACTAAACATTGCTGTAATGATATTGTAACTTTTTGCGGAATAGGCAACAATTACACTCCTTCATTTTCTTTTGTACCAGAATCTTATCAATACAATTTTCAGGTTTTTAGCATACCCACAGGATCTCCTATTTACTCTATAGCAGTTCTAAAATCATTATATACAAATGTAAGTCCCCCGGGGACATTGATGTCCACCAACGTGGACCTCTCCGACATTTGTATTTTCCGTATTTGAAAAATTCTATTCTCTACTATATAGCAAATGAGCTTTATTCTCATTTGTAATATCTTTTTTATTTGAACTCATCTTTTAGTATTTACAAATTTAAAAACAACGAAAATGAAAGAAACAAAAAGTGAAAAGAAGGAAGCAGTTAAAATTTACACCTGCTTAATGCATCCTGAGGTGAAGTCGGATAAACCCGGCAAATGCCCAAAGTGCGGAATGGTCTTAATTGAGAAGAAATAGAGTATCTATTCAAAATATTCGGGCAACAGCATAACTGAAGGCCGGGCAACAGCGGAACTGAAGAAAAAATTAAATAGTTAAACAAAATGAAAACAAAAATTTTAACAACAGCTCTTGTTTTAGTAATTAGCTGCGCAGTGGCGTTTGCACAAAGCAAAACTACATCAAACAAAAATCAGTCATCTTCAACAAAAATGGAAATGGCAAAGGATTCAGTTTATTATACCTGCCCCATGCATCACGATGTGAAGATGAGTAAACCCGGCAAATGCCCCACATGCGGAATGGCTCTGGAAAAAAAGACAATGAAAATGTCAGGAGCAAATAACCAAAAAATGGAAGGAATGAAAACCTACACTTGCTCTATGCATCCTGAAGTGAAGTCAGATAAGCCCGGTAAATGTCCAAAGTGCGGAATGGACTTAATAGTGAAAAAATAGAATATTTATTCAAAATATTCGGGCAACAGCATAATTGAAGGCCGGACAACAGCGGAACTGAAGAAAAAAATTAAATAATTAAACAAAATGAAAAATTCTAAAAATTGCATTGCCGCTTGCCTTACCTGCTCGATTGAATGTGAAGCTTGTGCAACCGCTTGCATCAACTTGAACGACAAAAACCATTTAAAATGTATTGCACTTTGTCGTGACTGTGCAGACATTTGCGCCTTGTGTGCAAGATTTGCAGCAAGAGATTCATCATTCTGTGATGCACTTTGCAAACTTTGTGCAGACCTTTGTAATGCTTGTGTTGCTGAATGTGAAAAACTTTCAGCACACGATTGTTGTAAAAAGTGTGCCGAAGCTTGCAGAAAATGTGCTGCTGAGTGCAGCAAAATGTAATCAATTAAATTTTCCCCCGCGTAGAGTTCCATAACGGAGACTCTGCGTAGGAGAAAATTAAAAAACTATACAATGACAAGCATTTATTTTGGATGATCTGTCGAAAACAGGAATGCACATGAGCGAGAATTCGATTACCTGTCTCACAAATACGATACAAAAAAATGGCTGTAAAGAATAAACCATTATCTCATAAACTTCTACGAAAGATGAACGCCTATTGGCGTGCTGCCAACTACCTTTCGGTCGGCCAGCTCTATCTCTGCAACAATCCTTTGCTTCGTGAGCCGTTGAAACTGTCACATGTGAAATCAATGTTGCTCGGACATTGGGGCACGACGCCGGGACAGAACTTTATTTATGTACATTTGAACAGGATCATTAAAAAGTATGACCTGGACATGATCTATATTTCTGGGCCAGGGCATGGTGGCCCAGCTCTGGTGGGCAATACTTATCTTGAAGGAACCTATAGTGAAGTATATCCCAACATCACTCAGGACGAAGCCGGACTGAAAAAACTATTCACCCGGTTCTCTTTTCCCGGAGGGATTCCCAGCCATGTATCTCCAGAATGCCCGGGTTCAATTCATGAAGGTGGGGAGTTGGGATATTCACTCAGTCATGCTTTCGGAGCTGCGTTCGACAATCCTGAACTGGTAGTTGCCTGCGTCATTGGTGACGGTGAAGCTGAAACCGGGCCACTGGCAACAGCATGGCACTCCAACAAATTTCTGAATCCGGTCACCGACGGGGCCGTGTTGCCAATCCTGCACCTCAACGGATACAAAATAGCCAATCCAACTGTATTGGCTCGAATCACGCATAAGGAATTGGAACAGTTGTTACATGGTTATGGATGGGAACCTTACTTTGTTGAAGGCGATGAGCCGGAGAAAATGCATCAGCTTATGGCTGCTGCTTTAGAAAAGGTTATTACGGAAATCCGGCAAATACAAGACAATGCACGAGACAAAAATGATGCCACCCGGCCACGATGGCCAATGATCGTCCTCAATTCGCCTAAGGGCTGGACGGGTCCGAAAAAAGTCGATGGAATACAAATAGAGGGCACTTTTCGGGCCCACCAGATCCCACTATTGGTAGATTCCGAGCATCCCGAACATCTAAAACTCCTTGAGAAGTGGATGAAAAGCTACAAACCGGAAGAACTCTTCGATGAAAGCGGTCGGCTTTTGCCGGAATTGGCCGAACTTGCTCCCAAAGGAGATCGAAGAATGGGCGCTAATCCGCACGCTAATGGCGGGCTGCTGTTACGCGATCTGAATATGCCTGATTTTCGAAACTATGAGGTGAAAGTACCTTCTCCCGGATCAGTTCAGGCTGCAGATACGCACGTGCTTGGAGAGTTCCTGCGCGATGTAATCAAACTCAATCGGGAACAACGAAATTTCCGCATATTTGGTCCCGATGAAACACTTTCCAACCGTTTGAATGCCGTTTTCGAAGTCACTAACCGGCAGTGGGAAGCCCCTGCGAAAAAAAATGATGAGTTTCTCGCATCCGAAGGCAGGGTAATGGAGATGCTGAGCGAGCATCAGTGTGAAGGTTGGCTCGAGGGATATCTGCTCACCGGAAGGCACGGGTTATTTAACTGTTACGAGCCGTTCATTCATATCATCGATTCGATGTTTAACCAGCATGCCAAGTGGCTGAAAGTTGCTGCAGAATTGCCATGGCGACGAAAAATTGCATCACTGAATTACCTTCTTGCCTCCCATGTATGGCAGCAAGCTCATAATGGTTTTACCCATCAGGATCCCGGTTTCATCGATCATGTGGTTAACAAGAAAGCCTCAGTAGTGCGTGTATATCTTCCACCTGACGCCAATTGCCTGCTATCGGTTTGGGATCATTGTCTGAGGAGCCGGCATTATGTCAATGTAGTGATCGCAAGCAAATATCAGGCGCCTCAATGGTTGACCATGGATGCCGCGATTGAACATTGCACAAAAGGAATTGGTGTATGGCAATGGGCCGGTAGTGATCAAGATACGGAACCGGACATGGTGATGGCCTGTTGCGGTGATGTACCCACACTCGAGGCTCTGGCTGCTGTTTCCATCCTTCGTGAACATATACCCGATCTGAAAATCCGGGTAATAAATGTTGTTGATCTGATGAAACTGGAACCGGATACGGAACATCCGCACGGGTTGAGCGATCAAGACTTCGATGCTTTATTCACTAAAGACAAGCCGGTTATCTTTGCATTTCACGGTTATCCCGCTTTGATTCACCGGTTGACATACCGCCGTACGAACCACGTAAACATGCATGTTCATGGCTATAAGGAAGAAGGCACCATTACAACGTACTTCGACATGACTGTTTTAAACGATCTTGACAGGTTCCACCTGGTGCAGGATGTAATCAAACACTTACCCCAATTGGGCGCCAACGGCGCCTCGCTGAAGCAGATGATGAAGGACAAGCTTATCGAGCACAAAAAGTACATTAATAAATATGGTCAGGACATGCCGGAGATTCGTAACTGGAAATGGAGCAACCCAAAATAAATACCCATTATGAAACCAAATAAAAAAAAGAGCATACCCAAAATGAAACATAATCACGACAAGTCATCGTCTCCCGCATTAGAAAACCAAAAGGGCAAACAGACGCCTTCAACCCCAGAACCCTCAGTGCCGAAATCTGACAAGACTGCGCCCATGTCCGCTGCGCAGAAACCCGCCATGGATAAGGCGCATGAGATGAACCACAGCAATAAGCAACATGGAGACAACCCATCAATGGGAATGAAAGGGCATGATCATCATGCCATGATGATTGCAGATTTTAAAAAGCGGTTTTATCTTGTGCTTATTCTGACTGTTCCCATAATGCTGTTATCAACCATGATACAGAAATTTATGGGTGTCGATTGGCAGTTTACTGGTTCCAAGTATATTTTACTTGCATTATCAACTGCGGTGTTTTTTTACGGTGGATGGCCCTTTTTTAAAGGATTGGTTACCGAAATAAAAACAAAGACTCCCGGCATGATGTTTTTAATTGGCTTTGCCATAACGGCAGCTTATAGCTACAGCGTGGCCGTTGTTATTGGCTTAAAAGGTGAGGATTTCTTTTGGGAACTGGCAACACTAATCCTCATCATGCTTTTGGGTCATTGGATCGAAATGAAATCAATTGCAGAGGCATCAAAAGAATTAGAGTTACTGGTACAGTTGATGCCAGCCGATGCTCACATGGTAATGCCTGATATGGTGCATGATGTAAAGACTGATACGCTGAAAGAGAACGATATCATTCTTGTAAAACCAGGTGAAAAAGTTGCAGCAGATGGAATAATCTTAGAAGGGGAAAGCTACCTGAATGAATCTATGATTACCGGAGAATCAACCCCTGTTCAAAAAATAAAAGGTCAAAAAGTAATTGCCGGTTCAATTAATGGTAATGGATCTATTAAAGTGACCGTATCTCATGCCTCGAAAGATTCTTACATCTCACAATTAGTAAAGTTGGTTGATGATGCACAAAAATCAAAATCTAAAACCCAATTGCTGGCAGACACGGCTGCAAAATGGTTAACCATTATTGCAATTGTTGCAGGTATTTCAACATTTTTATTTTGGTTTTTAACAGGGCAAACTTTAGCCTTTGCCATGGAAAGGATGGTTACGGTAATAGTTATCTGCTGTCCTCATGCTTTAGGATTGGCAGTACCTTTGGTCGTAGCAAAATCAACAGCATTATCTGCTAAAAACGGATTACTGATAAAGAACAGATCAGCATTTGAAAATGCCAGAAAAATCACGACAATTGTATTTGATAAAACGGGTACTCTTACTGTAGGGAAATTTGAAGTATCAAAAATTGTTCCCCTTAAAAGTGAAATTACTGAAAATGAAGTCATTCGCATAGCATCTGCGCTGGAACAAGAATCAGAGCATCCTATTGCAACTGGTATTCTTATAAAGGCAAAAGATTTATCTATCGATGTTCCGTCAACAGAAAACTTTAAAGCCATCACCGGGAAAGGTATTGAAGCCACAGTAGAAGGTAAAAAGGTACTGGTTGTTAGTCCAGGATATTTGAAAGAAAAAAAGATTACAGTTCCCGATGGGTTCACAGCCAATGATACTGAAACGGTTGTATTTGTAATAATCAATAATGAACTGGCAGGTTACATTGCTTTGTCTGATGAGATACGACCGGAATCAGCCGATGCTGTTAAAACTTTAAAAGAAAACCATATCAAATCAATATTGCTTACCGGTGATAACAGTAAGGTAGCAAAAAGTGTCAGTGACACTTTGGGTTTGGATAGTTTTATTGCCGAAGTATTACCCGATCAGAAATTAGAAAAGATAAAAGAACTGCAAAGTAAGGGCGAATTTGTTGCCATGACAGGCGATGGAGTAAATGACGCACCAGCTCTGGCACAGGCCGATGTGGGCATTGCTGTAGGTTCAGGAAGTGATATTGCGGCAGAAACAGCAGGCATTGTTCTAGTAAACAGTAATCCAAAGGATATAGTGAGCCTGATTTTGTTTGGGAAGGCTACATATCGCAAAATGATTCAAAACCTGATCTGGGCAACAGGCTATAATATTGTGGCATTGCCCCTTGCTGCCGGAGTGCTTTATTCCTGGCACATACTGCTTACTCCTGCTATTGGTGCGGCACTGATGTCTGTCAGCACGGTGGTCGTGGCTATCAACGCGGGAATGTTGCGACTGAAAGATGAGTCCAAACCTGAAGCAGATGCAGAGCCTAAGACTGAAGCAAACTCAGAGCCTAAACCTGAGGTTAAAGCTGAGCCTGAGATTGAGACTTTAAATTGAAGCGCCTGGGACAGATCATAGAGCCGGAGCCAGGCAATCTGAACAATTAACTTAAACAAATTGCGTCATCCGGTGTTAGTAGAGTAGAAGAGTAGCGAAAGTCGTTTTTTGGTTTCTATGACCAATTATTAAAAGCAATAAACTTTAAATTTCCAATCTTCACAAACTAAATTAATTAAAATGAAAAACATAATTCTCGGTTTGGCTATAGCATCCACAACTCTGGTAGTCTGCTATAGCAATAAATCAGAAGAAAGCCAGAACAGTAGTAAAGATTCTCAGACCATATTCCAGACAATTAATACATCAGAAACAACATCCTCATTTGTGGTTGTTCTGAATACTGTCTCTATAAAAGAAATTCTTAGCGCTTATTTGCAAATGAAAAACGCCTTCACTGAAGACAATTCTACAGGCGCTGCAACTGCCGGGAAAAAACTGGAAGCAGCATTTAAAAGTTTCGATAAATCTGCTCTGACCTCAACTCAAAAGAAAACTTATGAAGATGTAGAAGCTGATGCAAGAGAACATGCTGAGCACATAGGTGCTAACGGGGGAAATATTGCACATCAAAGGGAGCATTTTGACCTGCTTAGCAAAGACATTTACGATCTTGTAAAAGCATTTGGCGGTGGGCAGGTTTTGTACAAAGATTTTGATTCAATGTTTAATAAGGGGAAGGGAGCTTTTTGGTTAAGCGAAACAAAAGAAATTAGAAATCCATATATGGGAAAAGCTATGCTCACAAGCGGCTCTGTTAAAGAGGAAATAAAATAGTTATGAGGCTTGCAAAAAAAATATTGCTGGTGTCAGGTATTCTTTTTATCGTATTACAATTTATCAGACCAGTTCATAATAAAAGCGGTCAGATTTTGACGACTGATATTTCAAAGGTGATAACAATCCCTGATACAGTTCTTAATGTGTTGAAAAATGCCTGCTACGATTGCCATAGCAATAATACTGACTACCCCTGGTATTCAAATATTCAACCTATGGCGTGGTTAATGGCTCATCATATAAAGCAAGCTAAAAACCAATTGAATTTCAGTGAATTTGGTACTTATTCACAAAGACGGAAGTTGAGCAGACTGGATGGCATTGCCAATAGTATTAAAGATGATATTATGCCAATTAAATCTTATAAAATAATGCACAAATCTGCACAACTAAGTGCAGGTGAAAAGTCGCTTTTAATCAATTGGGCACAACAATCAACAGACAGTCTTTCTGCGAGTAAATAAAAAGACAAAAATGGAACATAAACATAAACATCAATCCGAAACACAAGTAAAAGAGGCAATAAAAGATCATTTAAAATTAAATACTTATAATTATGATGGACGGATTACATAATGGATGGGGAATGGGAGGATATAGCTGGATTATCGGTTTTATCATTCTTGTTGTTCTTATTTGGGTGGTAGTTAAACTTGTAAATCAAAACAACAACCCAAAATAAAGTATCACTGTATAAAAGTGTATACCGGAATCATTTTCTGGTCTTGCCTATGCTAAAGCCAACTTTGCAATAGTAATAAGTACAGGAGAAATTTTACCTTTGCTATCCATATTGATCATTTATTAATAAATGGAAGAAAAACTTAATAAACTCAAAGCACTTCTCAGCAAACATAAAAACGCTGTAATAGCATTCTCAGGAGGTGTAGACAGTACATTTCTGGCTCGCGTTGCTAAGGATGTTTATGGTGATAACTTATTATTAATAACTGCCACTTCAAGTACTTATCCATTTTATGAGCTTGATGAAGCAAAGTCGCTTGCCATATTCCTGGGAATTAAACACAGGCTTATTGTATCAGAAGAGATTGATATCCCCGGATATGCCGATAATCCTCCCGACAGATGTTATTATTGTAAAAGTGAGCTCTTTGGAAAAATAAAGCATATTGCAAATCAGGAAGGTTATGAAGCTGTTTTTGATGGTAGCAATGCTGATGATCTGAAAGATTTTCGTCCGGGAATGAAAGCCAAACATGAAAAAGGCGTCATTTCTCCGCTTGCTGAAACCGGCTTTACAAAAAGTGATATCCGACATTTGTCTGCAATACTGAAACTACCAACTGCTAACAAACAATCATACGCTTGCCTTGCTTCCCGTTTTCCTTATGGTGAAAAGATTACTAAAGTTAAGCTTGACAGACTTGCAACGGCAGAATTCGAGTTAAGGAATCTTGGATTTACTCAGTTCAGAATAAGAAGTCATGATAACCTGGCCCGTTTGGAATTTACTCCTGCCGAGATGGATAAAGCATGGACAATAAGGGAAAAACTGACAGAAATTTGTCAGGGATCGGGATTTAATTATGTAACAATTGATCTTAAGGGTTACAGAACAGGGTCGATGAATGAAGTACTGACAGATTCAGATAAAAAAAGATATAAGGTAGTAAACCTGAAATAATTCTAAAGTGTTGCCATATGCGCTGTAATACCCCCTTAAACAAAGATGAGATGAACCGATACAGCAGACAAATACGTCTCACTGAGGTCGGTAATAAGGGGCAGGAGAAGCTTAAAGGATCATCTGTACTGGTAATTGGAGCAGGAGGTTTAGGCTGTCCGGTCCTGCAATATCTTACTGCTGCAGGCATAGGAACTCTGGGGATCGTTGACAATGACTGGGTTGATGAGACCAACCTTCACCGGCAGGTACTTTATACAGTCAATGATATTGGAAAACCAAAGCCGCTTGCAGCAAAGAATAAATTAAAACTGATGAACCCTGAAGTTAATATTAAAGTGCACTTCATGAGGCTTGATAAGGAATCTGCATTAAGGGTCATTTCACTTTATGATGTAATCGTTGATTGTACTGATAACTTTGCCGCCCGCTATCTGATAAATGATGCATGTGTAATACTCAACAAACCTGTGGTTTACGGAGCTATTCACAGGTTTTCAGGACAATTAATGGTTTTGAATTATAAGAACGGTCCAACATTAAGATGCCTATACCCGGAGCCTCCCCACCCACTGGAGGTACCTACCTGCGATGAATCGGGAGTTTTAGGTTCAATTGCCGGCACCATAGGTTCGATGCAGGCAACTGAGGTTATTAAAATAATACTTGACCTGGATGAAGTTCTTTCCGGGAAACTATTTATAATTGACTCATTGAACTTTACAACACAAATAGTAAGCTTCAAAAAGAATCGGGATATACCAAAAATTGAAGTATTAGGTGATTATGAAGATGTTTGTATTGCAGAAGATATTAAAGCTGATGAAATTACTTCTTCCGAACTCAGGAAGATGTTAGTCAAAAAACCCGATATACAGGTAATTGATCTGAGGGATGAAAATGCGAGAACTGATATTGGATTTAATTGTATATCAATACCCTACTATAAAATCAGCAGAAAAATCAATTTGATAATAAAAAATGATCCGGTTGTCTTCTACTGCAATTACGGAGTTCAGAGTATGCATGTTATAAATTACCTCCGCAAAGTACATAAAATGGAGAATCTGTATAACCTGGTAATCTGATCTCAACAAAATCAGGCAGCTAAAAATATTAAACAGATTTGATTACAGATGAATTATATAATAAAGGAACTTCGCCGACACCTGGGAAGGACCATTGCCAGTATTAGCGGATATATTATTGCTACTATATTTATCATGCTGATCTTATCTGTGACCGGCACTGATAAAGAGAGTTCCACAGGGATTCTTAAAGGAACAGGAACCCACTTTATTGTTTACATTCCCAGTAACATATCATGCTGTGTAAGTTGCGACAATGAAAGCAATAAGGGTTCACTGTTTGCAGAAGGTGTCAACACAATAATGCTTACCAGCGATGTGATTGATTCGATAAAAAAAATAACCGGGGTAAAAGATGCTGCACCATATCTGCTGTATAAACATTACGAACCAGAATTCAACGCTGACATCTCATTGGGAGGTATTGAACTGAATAGTATTGCTACAAAAAATAACGTTTGTGCAGCAACCAATATTATCTCCGGGAAATTCCTTTCAGATAATAAGGATGATGTTGTAGCTGAAGAATCATTTGCCCTCGCACATAATATTTCTGTAGGTGATACTTTGAAAATATATGGAAGTAATATATTAATCAGCGGAATTGTCAATTCAGGTATTAAGCCAGGCAAGGCTGATCTTTATTCATCAATAGATAATGTACGGAAAATACTTAAAGACAAATTGAAATGCATTTCTCCCGGATTCGATATGAATATTGTTCTGGTTGAAGTCACAGACGCACGTAAACAGAACGAAGTACTGCTTCAACTAAAAGAAAGAATGAAATACCTGTCTGTTTCAAGTTATAACTGTTTTGAGCCGGCAAGTGAGGTAATGATAATTAAAGAAAAAACATCGGCATTGATTTCTATTCTGATTTTTTTATTCCTGGTTATTTTTTCTGCGAGAACACAGTTGACATCTCTGATTGAAAGATACAGGGAAATAGGAATCCTCAAATCTCTGGGATGGTCGAATCATAAACTTGGCAAACAGATATTAGCTATTTCATTGATTCAGGCTGTGATCGGAGTTACACTTGGAATTTTGTCAGGTTTTGTTATTATTTTTCTCATGAACACCTTTAATATAAGGGTATTTAATCTTTTGGAATTTCAATTTCAAATCAGTAGTATTCCATTATTATTCGGACTCTCTTTTGCTGGTGGATTGCTTGCGGGAGTATTTCCGATCATAAAACTATACCGGACAAGAGCAGGAGAAATGATTAATAATTTTATGTAACGCTCATATTAGTTAAGTCATGAATGATTATCAGATTGAATGCATCTCATTAAGCAAACAATATATCAGTAAAAATCAAAAGATAATCGCATTGAACGATGTAAACATCCGTTTCAGCCAGAATGAAATTGTCTTAATGAAAGGAAGGTCAGGTTCCGGGAAATCGACTTTGTTAAACATCATGTGCGGATTGATAAAACCTACTGCCGGTAAGGTTATTATTGACAATATTTGTATTACAGAATTGAAAGATGATTCATTGAGCAGATTATTATCGGAACGGATAGGAATTATTTTTCAGAGCTTTAATCTTCTTCCTGTATATACTGTTTATGAAAATATTGAAATGGGGTTGATCCCACAAGGGTTAAAACCAGGTGAGGTAAAAGATAACATAATGTCTTTACTGGAGCAGTTTGACTTAATAAACAAAGCACATCTTCTTCCTGCAGAATTAAGTGCCGGTCAGCAGCAAAAAGTTGCAATAATACGAACACTGGCAAAAGAACCATCAATCATTTTTGCTGATGAACCAACAGGGTCGGTAGATGATGAAACAGCCGGAGAAATCCTGGAACACCTTATAAATATGAAAAGAGAAAAAAATCTTACGCTCTTTATAGCCACCCACGGAAATATCCCAGAAAATATTGCAGATAAAGTTTTTATAATTGAAAATGGGCGGGTGAATGGAACCTGAGTTTCAGAGAAGAATCAAAGTCTTATTAATAAGTTGAAAAGATGAAATTTGAAACCAAGGCTATCTGGGTTGGCCAGGCAGCAGAAGTACAACAGTTATAAACTACCTTCAGAAGGTATATAAGATGGAAAATCTGTATAGTCTTGTAATATAATATTCTAAATCAGTGATGCCAGCGTAGCATCCTGTAAAATATCATAAGTTGTATCTCTTATCTTTTTGAAAACATGTCTGATTTTGCAGGTTTCTTCTATTTTACAAAATTCGTACGGTTGATATGCTTTCTCTGATACACAATACATGCGATATAGTTATTAAAAAGGGGTTGTTTTCATAAACAACCCCTTTTCTTAACTAACCTAACAATCCAAAAAAAATATATATCTGACTCTAATAACCCGGGGTTTGAGGTGTAATTCCTAAGTCCTCACCTTTCTCCCCAAGAGGTATCGGAAAGCGATAAAACCTGCCTTTCACATTGTCGTATTTTGCGTGAAGGTGTTTATATATTTTAGCAAAAAAAGCTACGTTTACATTCAAACCAGGGAAGTTACTTGCGATGCTTGCTTCCGAAGCGTACTTGTCCTTGAAATATTCAAACCCATTCACCGTTTTTACTGTGGATATCAAAGTTCTCCAGCGTACTAAATTCGTCCAGTGTTTTTGTTCATATGTGAATTCAAGATCCCATTCTTTGTAAAGATCTTCTTTGGTGAGCGTGCTAAGGTTGTATTGACTGTTACCAAATGCTCTTTGGCGAAGTTGATTAATCAAAGGCAGGGCTTCACTTGTTCTCTCCAGAAAAAACAACGCCTCAGATTTAATAAGTAACACTTCAGCATAACGAAAATCAATGTGGTCAATATCGTTTGGTTGAGCATCAACTGTTAAATCGCTGCCAACAGAAGCACGATGAATAAACTTACCATAACGCGAGGTAGTAACTGGCCATGAAAAGTAATATTTTTTCAAGTCCACAGGATTAATCAATACTGTAGCATAAGAGTATTTCTTGCGCAAGTCATAGTCACTAAATCTGTTAATAAGGGTAGTGTCTGCAGGACCAATATGATTGTCAGTTAATAAATCAAATTTGTTCGTAAAAGAACAGTGTGTCTGGTGATTTCCCTGAGCATCGATACCATCTCCATAATGTTGAATAGTAAAAATATGTTCCTTACCATTTTCTTGTGCACGACCAAAGTTTGCATTGAAATCAGTCAGTAATTGGTAGTTGCCACTACTGATAACCGAATCGGCAAATGCAACCGCTTTTTCCAATTTTGAATTGTCTATGGTATGTGCAGGGTCACTTGTACCGGTTGCAATTGCTTCTATCTGAGCTTGAGTCAGAGGGTTTTGTCCCCAGGTAAGATATACTTTTGCCAAAATGGTATTTGCTGCACCTTTACTGGGATTAGACTTGTTGTTATCAACGGCCGGCAGATAAGTTTTAGCTTCAGTTAAATCATTAACAATTTGTGTGTAAATATTATCAATTGATGCACGTGTTTTGTCGGTACTGCTTGAACTTAATATTAATGGAACTTCACCAAAAAGCTGTACAAGGTTAAAATAGCTATACGCTCTGATGAACTTAGCCCTTGCAATAGTGAGATTTTTAGTGGCTTGTTTTACATCGGAGGTGTCGGCAGCACTTATCTTTTCTATGGCCAAATTGGCAGCTCCAATGCTTTTGTATAATCTGCTGAATACTTTTACAGCATACCAGTTACTTGGTTTGGTTTCGAACCGGCTTACCAGAGGACCATCTTTGTCTTCTGTTCCTTCAAAACTGATAGTACTTTCAGTTCCTGACTCTAATAAAAAAGAATAAGAGGAGCTAAGTGTTTGTAAAGGGCCAAACACGGCATTGGCAAGTGCCAGTGCTTCGGCATCTGATGTAACTCCATCTGAACCAATTACGTTGTTGTTATCTACCAGATTGTCTTTCGCGCACGAAAACAATATAGTCGAAAAGATTAATGCATAAAAAACTTTCTTCATTTTCTTTAATTTTTAATGGTTAATACTATATGTCTATTTTAAAATATTTCGGTTTTTTGTCAAAAATTCATTCCAACCCCAAGTGCAATACTCCTTGAGGAAGGGTAAATACCCAGGTCTTTGCCACTCGCTACTTCGGGGTCGTATCCCTTATATTTAGTAAGTGTATATACATTTTGCACTGAGACGAATATCCTTAAGTTGAGGAGTTCTTTCTGTATTTTTACAGGCAGGGTATAGCCCAGAGATATATTTTTTAGTTTTATGTAGGAAGCATCCTCTACATATCGACTGTCTAAGTAGGAATACACCGGACTACCGATTTTAGGAATAGTATTCGATGGGTTTACGTCCGTCCAGCTGTTTAAAAGGACCGATGACATGTTGTAGCTGTCATTAGGGCGTTCCAGATAACGGCGTAGCAGGTTGTAAACTTCGTTCCCCCTCGATCCTTGTAATGCAATATACACATCCAAGCCATTGAAGGTAAGCGTAGTCGAAAAACCAAAGGTAAAATCGGGCTGAATGCTTCCCAGCACTACACGATCTTCATTGTTTATTATGCCATCAAGATTCACATCAAAAAACTTGCTGTCGCCTGGTGAAGGTTTGTTACCATCGATGGTTGGCAACGTGGAGATAACCTCTCCCTTCTGAACAACTCCATCGAAAACAAGTCCATAGAACGAGCCGAGCGATTCGCCAACCCGAAGGATTTCTTCCTGATTCTTTCCGATTGTTAGTTCGGGGTATTTCCCCATACTGGTTATTTTATTGATGTTGCGGGCAATATTAGCTGAAGCTGTCCATGTAATTTTTTTGTGCTTTATTATGTTTGCTATTATTGAAAACTCAATTCCTTTGTTCGTTACGTTTCCCAGGTTAACCAACTGAGGCTCACCTGTGCCGCTCCATGGGTCAACTGGTGTTTTCAACAACAGGTCTGAAGTTTTTTTAGAGTAAATATCTGCTACTAACGTCAATCGGTCATTAAAAAATCCAGCATCGATTCCCGCATTATACTGTGAAGTGGTTTCCCACTTCAGACTATCATTACCAAGGTTGCTTACACTATAAGCAATCCCGCCGTTGTATATGCTTGCTGCAAAAAATTGCGAATATTCGTAATCACCAATTTCGGTATTGCCTACTGTACCGTAAGTGGTTCGCAACTTAAGGGAACTTAGCACAGGATCTAATTTGTTTACGAAGTTTTCTTTGTTTACATTCCAGGAAAAACCAATAGATGGGAAGTATCCCCATTGTTTACCCTTGGCAAAACGTGACGATTTGTCGCCCCTCATGGTTACTGTTAAATTGTACTTTCCAAAAAGTGTGTAGTTAACCCGTCCCAGTAAAGAATTTATGTTTGACTCGGAAGCACTCGAATATGGGGGGTAGGGATTGGAACCGGATGCCAAATTTTTGAAGGTTAGCAAATGTGAAGTCAGATTGATGGCATAGTTTGTTTTTGTATTTTGATATGTATAACCTGCAAGCACTTCAATATAGTTGGCACGGTTTATTTTCTTGCTGTAATTCAATGTAAGGTCCCTCTGCGACACTGTTGTCTGCCTGTTGCCTATGCTTCCGATACCTTCTTTTTCGAGGCCTATTGCAGTATATGAAGGGGCGTAGAAATTTTGGGTGAGATAACTTACATTTGTACCGGTATTGAACTTAGCAACCAGACCATCCAGAATTGTATATCTGGCATTGAAACTGCCCAATAGTGATGATTTGATTGTTTGACCTATGCTGTTTTGCAAATCCGACACAGGATTTGCAGTCTTTCCATAATAAGACAGGTAATCATATTCATATGGATTGTCATAGTTAAAGCTACCATCAGCATTATAAATTGGAACTACGGGTGGTATATACAAAGCGTATGTAAGCGAATTAGTAATACCGTGTGAATACGGTGAGTCGTTATAATTTACATCCTCAAAAGTGGTAAGGCTGTTTTGGATACCTTTTTCAGCTGTGGCTAGTATTTCAATTGAAAAATTTGAAAATAATTCTGTATTTAAATTCAACCTGCTGCTAAAACTTTCAAAACCAGAATTAAGGATAATGCCTTGCTGATTGGTGTAGTTGCCTGACAATAGATATCGAGTTTTATCTCCTCCACTGATAGATATTTCATGGTTTTGTATCATGCCTGTTTTCAACACGGCATCCTGCCAATCTATACCTTCTCCCAATTGTGCTATCTCTTCATCGGTATATTTGCCTTTATTGTTAAAATAATCCTTTTGTAGTCTCGCCCATTCCGAGGCATTCATCAAATCCAATTTATTTACTGATTTATCCCAACCTGAAGTAAATTGGTAGCTAATAGAGTTACCCCCCTTTTTACCCCTTTTTGTAGTAATAACGATTACCCCATTTGCACCACGGGACCCGTAAATAGCTGTAGCGGAAACATCTTTTAGTACTTCTATTGATTCAATATCTTTCGGGTTGATGCCTGCAAGCGGATTCAGGTTACCTTCTATACCATCTATACCTGCCTTGGTGGAGGAGTTGTCGTTGTAAAAAATAAAGCCATCAATCACATACAATGGGTCATTCTTTGCATAAACTGAGTTTCCACCCCGGATTCGGATGGAAGAGGCGGAGCCGGGTTGTCCGGAACTCTGAGTAACATTTACTCCGGCAACTGCACCTCCCAAAATCCTGTCGAAGGATGTGGTTACATGTTCCAGAACAGTTTTGGGTACAGAAGATATAGCTCCTGTTAGTTCTTTTCTATTCTGTGTTCCATAACCAACTATAACAATTTCTTCAAGTTTATTTATTTCAATGGAGAGAGTTATTGTTAATGGTTCAACCCTATTAACTACAACCTCTTTTTTCACATATCCTATTGAACTAATAATGAGAGTTACCGGAAGTTCTTTGACGAAGCTTAGTTGAAATGTACCGTCAATATTGCTAAGAGCTCCGACAGTTGTACCCTTTACAATTATTGTAGCTCCAGGCAAACCGACTTCTTTCTCATCGAGTACTTTTCCATTTATTATAACTGTGGTTTGGGCTTGGATTCCAATAGCTGAAAAGATAAACAGGCTCTCAAACAATATAACTTTAAAGAATCTCATCATGTTTTTAATTATTTTATTACAGAAGTTTTAGTTTTTTGTAAACAATAAGTTTTGCAAAATTGAGATGTTATGAACATTGATAAAATACCTCAGATGTGGTATTTTGATACAACTTCGCATATACCCTGTTTAGGTTATAGCTCATACCATGATCATGGTATTTTGTATATCATAATGATTTCTTAATTTTGCAGCCTGAACAATGTAAAATATACTATGAAATTCGAAACAAAAGCGATCTGGGTAGGTCAGGCTGCTGATGAGACTACAGGAGCAACAATTGTTCCTATATATCAGACATCAACTTTTACCCAGGAAGAAGTAAATAAACATAAAGGATATGAATACTCAAGAGTTGGAAATCCAACCCGTTCTGCTCTTGATGCGTGTCTTGCCTCACTTGAAGAAGGGAAGTTCGGCTTAACTTTTTCCTCGGGTCTTGCTGCTGAACATGCAATCCTATCTATGCTGAAGCCCGGTGATCATGTTATTGTACCGGAAGATATGTACGGAGGAACTTACCGGCTAATCAAAGAGATATTCGAGCCTTTTAATGTTAAATTTTCATTTACAGACTTTACCGACCTCAATGCTATTAGGAAGGAATTTCTTCCATCAACCAGGATGGTATGGATTGAGACACCGACAAATCCGACATTGAAAATTTTCGATATAAGGGCTATATCAGATTTGAGTCACAAACATAACTCGCTGGTTGTAGTTGACAATACTTTTCTATCGCCATATTTTCAGAAGCCATTACTTCTGGGAGCGGATATTGTTGTTCATAGTACCACGAAGTACATTAATGGGCATTCTGACATTATCGGTGGAGCAATAGTCCTGAATGATAAAGGATTATATGATAAGATTCATCTGGTTCAAAAATCTGTTGGGGCTGTCCCCTCTCCTTTCGATTCGTGGCTTACCCTCAGAGGAGTAAAGACTCTTGCTGTACGAATGAGGCAGCATGAGGAAAATGCAATAAAAGTAGCCCTGTTTCTTCAGAAGCAACCTAATGTTCTGGAAGTATTTTTCCCTGGTCTCGAAACACATCCGGGACACGGTATAGCAAAGAAACAGATGACAGGTTTTGGCGGCGTGGTATCATTTAAATTACAAGGTGGTCTTGCTGAGTGTAATATTTTTTTTAAAAAACTAAAGATCTTCCAGCTTGCTGATAGTCTTGGTGGTATTGAATCACTGGCAAATTACTCTGCAATGATGACTCATGATTATTTTCCTAAAGAATTGAGAGAAAAAATCGGAGTAACAGATAACCTTATCCGACTGTCGGTAGGTATTGAACATATTGATGATCTTTTAGAGGATCTGAATAACGCATTGACCTGATTACCCTGACTAATCTTTTTATTAAGAACCCTGTTACAAAATGAACGTATTAAAAAAGCCGGTCAATGTACTGATAGCTGATAACCAGTTCTTAATAACAGAATCTCTGAAATATATTCTTCATAACCAGGGTGAGTTTAATTTAATCAATGTTGTCAAGGAAAAGAGTGAGCTTTTAAAAGCATTGGAACAGGAACATTTTTCTCTATTAATCATTGATCACTTACAGTTAGACATTGCCGGTATTTCTGAATTGAGAGAGATTCTAAGCAACTTTCCTGACCTTAAAGTGCTTGTAATTTCAAATAATGTAACAAGGAAGGAATTACATGAATTTAACTCAGCAGGAATAACAAATATAATTTTAAAAATTGCCGGCAAAGAAGAGTTATTTGATGCTATTGACTCTTCACTTAAGGGAAAGAAATACTATTCTGACGAGTTACTGGATCTCCTCCTTAAATCTGATGAGCGGAGTAATTCTTCAGAAGAACCAGTTCAGTTAACTGCTTCGGAACTGGAAATTGTAAGACTCATTTCAGAAGGACTTACGACCAAGGAGATTGCCTCGCGGAAATTCATCAGTTTCCACACAGTTATATCTCACCGTAAAAACATATTCAGAAAGCTGGGAGTAACAAGCGTTTCTGAACTGATTATGTTTGCCATTAAATCAGGCTGGATAAATACCATAGAATATTATATCTGATTCTTATCCCATCTTTATGGTATATAATATGCCATATTAAGGGGATTCTTTAGTAAAGATCCTGGATCAATCTTTGTGCCAGACAAATAATCAATTTTATGGCACAGGAAAATTTACATTTCGAAACACTGCAATTGCACGCTGGACAAGTAGCTGATCCAACAACAAATTCTAGAGCAGTCCCTATTTATCAGACAACATCGTATGTATTCAACAATTCTGAACATGCTGCAAATCTGTTTGGATTAAAGGAGTTTGGAAATATCTATACCAGGTTAATGAACCCGACCACAGATGTTTTTGAAAAACGTATCGCAGCTCTTGAAGGTGGTGTTGCAGCCCTGGCAACCTCTTCCGGTCAGGCTGCACAGTTTATAGCCTTGACAAACATTCTGGAAGCAGGAGATAACCTGGTGTCCACATCGTATCTATATGGTGGAACATATAACCAGTTTAAGGTCCAGTTTAAAAGACTGGGGATAAAGGTAAAATTTGTTGATGGTGATAAACCCGCAGATTTTGAAAAGCTGATAGATAATAAAACAAAAGCAATATACCTCGAGACAATTGGAAATCCAAAATTCAATATCCCGGATTTTGATGCTATTGCAGCAGTTGCAAAAAAACATGATATTCCGCTTGTTGTCGACAATACCTTCGGAGCAGCCGGATTTCTTTTCCGTCCTATTGAACATGGAGCAAATATTGTAGTCGAGTCGGCAACCAAGTGGATTGGTGGTCATGGCACAAGTATGGGAGGTGTTATCGTTGATGCAGGGAATTTCAACTGGGGAAACGGGAAATTTCCTCAATTCACAGAACCTTCTGAAGGGTACCATGGTTTGAAATTCTGGGATGTGTTTGGAACACCCGGACCTTTTGGAAATATCGCTTTTATTATCAGGGCACGCGTTGAAGGCTTACGCGATTATGGACCAGTAATCAGTCCTTTCAATTCGTTCCTGCTTCTTCTTGGACTTGAGACATTGTCACTTCGCGTTCAGAAACATGTAGATAATGCTCTCGAATTAGCTCAATGGCTATCGAAACATCCTAAAGTTGAATATGTTGATTACCCGGGCTTACCAGGCAATCCATTCCATGAATTAGGAAAGAAATACCTTAAACACGGGTTTGGCGGAGTGCTTTCTTTCAAGGTAAAAGCAGGAAAAGAAGCTGCAGATAAACTTGTAAATAATGTCAAATTAATCAGTCATCTGGCAAATGTCGGAGATGCGAAAACTCTCATCATACACCCCGCTTCAACAACTCATCAGCAGCTTTCAGAAAAAGAACAGCTAAGCTCCGGTGTTGTACCTGGTGTCCTGAGAGTCTCGGTGGGAATTGAAAATATTGAAGACATTAAAAACGATCTTGAGCAGGCTTTTAATATATAAAAATAAAAAAATGAATATGTTGATTGGTTAGTTAGTAGTTTTGTAGTGTACAACACTTTGGTAAGTTAAGTGTTGTACATTTATGAAACTAAATCAAAAGCTTTACTATGCCAGAATTCATCCTTCCCGATAAAAAAGAAGTCGAAAAGACTATCAAATCTGTTTACAGATTGCTTTTCCCTGCAACTAATTCCTACTCAGAGACAGATGTTGAAAACAACAGTAACACTGCTGAGTATCTTCTTCTTAGAATATTAACCGGTTTGACTGAGGACAAAGAGAAGGTTACCCGTGATTTCTTTAAAAATCTTGAAAAGATAAAAAAAACATTGATAAAAGATGCCGGTTTTATACTTGAATCTGATCCGGCAGCAACACAGCTTATTGAAGTCATTGCCATTTACCCCGGATTCCTGGCAATATTCTGCTATCGGATTGCAAATTCTCTCGCAAAGCAAAACATTCCACTCCTCCCCCGAATGATAACAGAGTACGCACATAAAGTTACCGGAATAGATATCCATCCAAAGGCTATAATCGGATGCCCGGTTGCAATTGACCATGGTACGGGCATTGTTATAGGAGAAACTGCACATATAGGCAATAACGTTAAAATTTATCAGGGAGTTACACTGGGTGCACTTAGTGTTGATAAGAGTAAAGCCTCCAAAAAGAGACACCCAACAATTGAAGACAATGTGATATTGTATTCAGGTTGTACCATTCTGGGTGGAAATACTGTTGTTGGCAGAAACAGCATAATTGGAGGTAATGTCTGGCTCACTGAGAGCATAGCACCATTCTCCGTTGTATATCATAAAAGCGAAATAATAGTAAGAAACCAGAATGGGTTTCAGGAACCAATAAATTTTATAATATGAAAGTAAATTCAATTCTCGAAACAATAGGCAATACGCCTCATGTTAAGATCAACAGACTGTTCGACCCGGGTTATTCAGTATGGGTCAAATTGGAAAAAGCTAATCCGGGTGCGAGTATTAAGGATCGTATCGCACTCTCAATGATAAATGATGCAGAAAAACAAGGCCTGCTAAAACCTCAAAGTGTAATTATTGAACCCACTTCAGGTAACACAGGGATAGGTCTTGCAATAGTTGCGGCAGTTAAAGGCTATAAACTTGTTCTGGTTATGCCGGAATCAATGTCTGTTGAAAGAAGAAAAATAATGAGTTCTTTTGGCGCTGAATTTGTACTTACGCCTCGTGAAAAAGGGATGAAAGGTGCTATAGAACGGGCAAGGGAATTAACACAGGAAACACCTGATTCATGGATGCCTATGCAATTCGATAATCCTTCAAATACCAATATTCACAAAGAAACAACTGCACTTGAAATAATAAAGGATTTTCCTGACGGTCTGGATTATCTTATAACAGGTGTTGGAACCGGTGGACATATAACAGGTTGTGCAGAAGTTTTAAAAAAGAAATTTCCAAACCTGAAAGTATTCGCCGTTGAACCGGAATTATCTCCTGTTTTAAGCGGGGGAGCACCCGGACCTCACCCATTACAGGGAATCGGTGCCGGATTTATTCCATCAATAATGAATACAAAGATCCTGGACGGTATTATAAAGGTAAGCAAGGATGATGCATTCGATTTCACAAGAAGAGCAGCAAAGGAAGAGGGTCTGTTTATCGGTATATCTTCAGGTGCATCGTTGGCAGCTGTAAATCAGAAACTCCCTGAAATTCCCAAAGGATCGAAGATTCTTACTTTTGCCTACGATACAGGTGAACGATACTTATCTATTGAAGGACTATTCTAAAAATAGTGCAAATTTAAGATAAAGACAAAAGACAAAAGTAAAAAGATAAAAGTGAAGAATGTATTATGTATTAAAGGTGATAAATGATTTGCATTCTGTTTGTCACTTTTGTCTTGTGACTTTTGTCTTGTGACTTTTGTCTTTTGTCTTATTGTCCACCCTTTCTCCCACTCACCCATTCTCTTATAGAATCATTCCTCGAAGAGATACAGCTGTCTGTCTTCACAATCTTCAGTTTCGAGATTTGAGATAGTTACTCCCAGCAACCGTATACGCTCCCCTTCCAGTTTTAAACCCTTACGTAACGATGTTACTTCTTTATGTAGAGTATCAAAATCACGGATATAATTCTGCACTGTTTTGCTCCTTGTTAATTGTCTGAAATCGGAGAACTTAACTTTCAGTGTTACTGTTCTTCCTGTTGTTCCCGCATGTTCAACTCTTTCCATAAGCTCTTTCTCAAGCTTATACAGTTCAGCTATTATTTCGAACCGGGTCATCAGATCTTTCTCATATGTAAGTTCTGTCCCAACAGATTTCCTCTCCTGGTCTGGTTCAACAGGACTATCGTCTATACCCCTGACAATATCGTGAAAGAAGACTCCGGCTTTGCCAAAGTTTCTCACCAATGATACCATATCCCAATTTTTAAGATCAGCACCCTTATGAATCCCAAGCTTGTGCATCTTTAGTGCGGTAACTTTCCCTATACCATAGAATTTCTCAACCGGAAGCTCTTCGATGAATTTTTCAGCTGCTTCAGGACGTATAAGAAAAAGCCCATCTGGTTTGTTAATATCCGATGCTATTTTTGCCAGAAATTTATTTACTGATATCCCCGCAGAAGCGGTAAGGCCTGTTCTTTTTTTAATTTCATTTCTGATAGCTTTTGCAATAACAGTTGCTGATCCGATGTTCTTTTTATCATTTGTTACATCCAGGAATGCTTCGTCAATTGAGAGTGGTTCAATAATGTCGGTATACTCTTTAAAAATTTCAAAAACAGCTGCTGAAACCTCTCTGTATCTTTCAAAATTGTGCCTGACGAAGATAAGATCAGGACACAATCGTTTGGCAATAACTGAAGGCATAGCTGATCTGACGCCGAATTTTCTGGCTTCATAACTTGCAGCTGCAACAACACTCCTCTCTCCGCTTCCACCAACAGCAACAGGCTTACCTTTAAGATCAGGATTATCCAGCTGCTCCACTGAAGCAAAAAAGGCATCCATATCGATATGAATAATCTTTCGCATATCAGGCATTTTTCTGAACAAATCTAGTAAGATAATTGCATTACTTCAGTTCCAATTCAGTATCTTGCATTTATTTTGTATAAGTAAAAAAATGTTAAATCAAAAATTAAATGAAAATGAAAAAACTTACTCTTCTTTTAGCTGTAATTTTTATAGCAGCCACAACATTCGGACAGACCAAAACTGATGCAACTAAAGCACAGCAGAAAGCACCGGTAAAAACAGAACAGGCAAAACAGCCTGTTAAAACAGAACCGACTGCACCAGATAAGAGTGCAGCAGTTGCTCCTGTTGCAAAACCAGCAGGTCCACTTAAAAAGGTTGATGCTCCCGACAAGAGATATAACTCAAACAAAGAGACCCCGGTAAAAAAGTAGTCTGAAATTCTATATTAAAAAGAAGGTTTTCTAATGGTTGGGAAACCTTTTTTTATTTATCCTTTGAAAATTGACTAACATTGACCATTATTGCAGATTATAAAAATATAAGGTTTTGAAAACAGGATCAGAAAAAAAAACTAAGCTCTTTGCACTTTTACTTACGCATAACAGGTTATGGGGATCCATATTACTTCCTTATATTATTCAAAATGAGCCTAATAAAAAATACTACAAATTAGCCGAATGCCTCTCCCCTTTTCCCGACAATGAAACATTAGGCACTCTTACTTCAGAAGAGAGAGAGTTAATAAAGATAATTAATGAATATTCTGACAGAAATCTGTTTAAGATTTTCTCAAAAGACAGAACAGTTAAGGAATTTACAGAAAAATTAACGTGTGTTAATCTTGAAAAATTCATAAGACCTTATATTGAAAGAAGAATTTATAAATGCATTTCAATTTCAAGAGACGAAAGCATTCCTGTTTATTTTCAGAGGTCTAGAATAGATACTCTTCATTCGGAGGATCTGCTTGACCTTGTTGATTCTGATGCAAAACCGGTATTCAGGTTTATAAGAAGCGAAGAACAAACAACTTATAATCTTAGCCTCGAATACGAAGGAAAACTTATTGACATGAGAAAAAAGTCGATCGATATACTTTGCCTTTCTCCATGTCTTATACGAGATGATCACAGGGTTTTCTTTGTTTCAGATATCGATGGTTCAAAGTTGAGACCTTTTCTAATAAAAGATTTTATTCTTATTCCCAAGAAGACTGAACTGCAATATTTCAAGGGGTTTGTACAGAATGCAGTAAGCAATTTCAAAGTTACCGGTACAGGATTTGATATTATAGATTTCACTCCGGAAAAAGAAGCTGAAATCGAACTGGAGACAGGACTCAAAGGGAAGCCGGTACTTATATTAAGATATAATTACCCCGGAAATAAAATCATGGCAAACGAAATATCAACATCTTTTACCTTATTTGAAGAAAATGGGGATAAGTTCATTTTCAGAAAATATCATCGTGATTTTAATTGGGAAAAACAATGTCGCGATACACTAGGTGAGTTAGGCTTTTTCTCTGATGACGATATTAACTTTTTTCCTGTTTCATCAAATGGTAAAAAGAATACGGAAATATACCAGATGGTAGAAACTGTAAACCATAGTTATACCGATCTCATCAATTCAGGCTTTGTTTTAAAATCACGGCTGGATCTTAATTATAGCTTAAAGCCTGTAGATATAACTATGAGCAGCCAGATCGAAAATGACTGGTTTGATCTTCGGGCAATTGTTAAAATCGGCGATTGGGAAATTCCTTTTACCCGTTTCAAAAAGAATATACTTGATGGCATCAGGGAATATAGATTACCCGATGGGTCTATAGCTGTTTTGCCTGAAACATGGTTCACGAAATACAAAAACATTTTTGAGTTCGGAAAAAGTTCCGAAGATTCTCTGAGAATTCATAAACAACACTTCTCGTTATTAAAAGATACTTTCAATGATGAAAGTAACCTTGGATTCGAAAAACTCGAAAAGCTTCTTACCCGTGAGAAGATACCTATACTTCAATCGCCTAGCGGACTCAACTGCCACATGAGGAAGTACCAGTCTGATGGTCTTAACTGGCTCAATTTTCTCCAGTCAGCAGGATTAGGCGGATGTCTTGCTGATGATATGGGTCTTGGAAAAACAATTCAGACACTTGCTTTGCTTCAGCATAATAAAGAGAATCTGATAAATGAGGTGGAGGATGAGGTTAAGGTTAAGGGGAAGGTAAAGGGGAAGGTAAAAGATGAGCTTGATATGTTCGAAAATCAGGGATCAGTATTTACTTCATTGATAATAGTTCCCGCATCGCTTATCTATAACTGGGAAAATGAGATAAAACGATTTGTCCCTGAGATGAAGGTTTACAGCTATAAAGGGAACCAGAGAAAAAAGTCAACGGCATGGTTTAAAAATTTTGATATAATCCTGTCAAGCTATCATACTATCAGGCAAGATATTGAATTAATAAGCTCATTTTCTTTTCATTACATTATTCTGGATGAGAGTCAGGTAATAAAGAACCCTGCATCAATGTTATATAAAACAATGATCAGACTCAGGTCGGAATTCAAGCTTGTACTTACAGGAACACCTGTCGAAAATTCTCTTACAGATCTTTGGACACAATTGAATTTTGTAAATCCCGGATTGCTTGGCGATTTATCATTCTTTCGCAGAGAATTTGCAAAACCTATTGAACAACTGGGAGATGATGAAAAAGAGGTAAAACTCAGGAAAATCATCAAACCATTTATTCTTCGCAGAACAAAAGAGATGGTTGCGCCTGACCTCCCTCCCATAACAGAGCAGACAGTATTTTGTGATATGACAGAGGAACAGAATAAGCTTTATGATGAAGAAAAATCTGCTGTCAGGAATAGTATTCTTAAAAACATCGAATCAAATGGTCTTGAGAAATCAGCTATTGTGGTCTTGCAGGGACTGATGAAGTTAAGGCAAATATCGAATCATCCACTCATGACGTATGATGATTATGCTTATGGTTCCGGTAAATTCGAAACTGTTCTTCAGGATATGGAAAGTGTTATTTCGGAAGGACATAAAATATTAGTATTCTCTTCATTTGTCAAACATCTTGAACTTTATGCCGGAGAATTTAAGAAGAAAAGAATACGATTTACTATGCTGACCGGGGCAAGCACAAACAGGGAAAAAATTGTTAACAGTTTCCAGAACGATGATGAAAACAAGATCTTCCTTATTTCGCTGAAAGCCGGAGGAGTTGGTCTTAACCTTACTGCTGCCGACTATGTATTTATACTGGACCCATGGTGGAATCCGGCATCTGAAGTTCAGGCTATGAGCCGTGCCCACAGGATTGGTCAGGATAAAAGCGTATTTGTTTACCGTTACATAACAAGCAACAGTATTGAGGAGAAGATAGTGAGGTTACAGGAGAAAAAATCAAAATTAGCAGATACGTTTATCTCAAGTAATAACCCGCTTAAAGATCTTGACTTACAACACATTCTGGATATAATCGGATAATTTTATTATTATGAAAGTTCTTGGAATCAACTGTAGTCCCCGTAAAGGCGGAAACACAGAAATATTGATAAAAGAAGTATTTAAAGCTCTTGAGAAAGAAGGTATAGAGACCGAACTCTTTCAGATCGGGGGAGAATATGGCGTGGCTTCTCAAGAAGATAAAGACAAAAGACAAAAGTAAAAAGATAAAAGTGAAAGAATAAGTCGCTTAAGCCCCGCTTTACGGGATTGGGGGGTAAAAACCAAGGGAAAAGACAAAGAGAAAAAGATAAAAGAAAAAAGTCAGAAGGGTAAAATTTTTACTTATGTCGAATGGTTTAAAGTTCGATTATTTGAGTACATTTGCGAACTTTTACGGCCCGTAGCTCAGCTGGTAGAGCACGTGACTCTTAATCATGGGGTCGAGGGTTCGATCCCCTCCGGACCGACAAAAATCAGATCATCAGGGTAAATAAAGAAAAGCCGGCTAAATAAGCCGGCTTTTCTTCAAGGTAAGTTTGGTTAGTTTAATTATGGTTAGTAGTTATCGCGCTCTACATAATGTGTATGAAGTAGTTCGTGTGATTTATGACTATTCGGTTTTTCCAGAAAGTCTTTGTAAATAGCTATAACATCGGGATTCTCATGCGATTTACGACGTACCATATGAACATCTTCAGCATAAATAGCTTTCATTCGTTTTTCCCTGATCTTTATATTTGTAGGAATAGGTTGACCACCGCCGCCAATACAACCTCCCGGGCATGCCATTATCTCAACAAAGTGATAAGGTGCTTTCCCTTCCCTGACCAGCTTCATGATTTTATTAGCATTTATAAGACCGTGTGCTATGGCAACTTTGAGTTCAGCTCCTTCAAGAAATTTCCAGGCATCAACACATCCCTCAATTTTTATTGTAGCTTCTTTCACACCTTCCATTCCTCTTACAGGAGTTATTTCAAGGTTTTTAAATGGAACTTCACGTCCGGTAACAATCTCATAAGCAGTACGTAAAGCGGCTTCCATAACACCTCCTGTTGCACCAAAAATAACAGCTGCTCCGGTCGAATCACCCATTATAGAATCGTAATTTGAATCTTCAAGATTTCTGAAATCAATACCAGCCTGCTTGATCATCACAGCCAATTCGCGGGTAGTAAGAACATAATCAACATCCTTATATCCACTTGCTCTCATTTCTGGTCTGTCAGCCTCAAACTTTTTGGCTACACAAGGCATGATAGAAACAGATACAATTTTAGATGGGTCTAAATTACGCTTTTTGGCATAGTATGTTTTTGCAAGTGCTCCAAACATCTGCTGTGGTGATTTGCAGGTTGAGAGATTCGGCAGAAATTCGGGATATTTATGTTCGATAAATTTAATCCATCCCGGGGAACATGATGTGAACATAGGAAGAGAAATTTTCTTATCCCCGTCAACCAAAGCTTTCTTAAGTCTTACCAGCAGTTCGGTACCCTCTTCCATAATTGTAAGGTCGGCACTGAAATCGGTATCGAGAACCGAGTTGAATCCAAGCTGTCTGAGAGCATTCACCATTTTCCCTGTTACCCTTTCACCCGGATCATAACCAAGATCTTCACCAAGAGCAACCCTTACAGCTGGAGCGGTCTGTACAACAACATGTTTATCGGGATCGTAAATTGCATCCCAAACCTGATCGATATATGTTTTTTCAACAAGAGCACCTGTGGGGCAGCGGTTTACGCACTGACCGCAGTTAGTGCATACAACATGACTCATCGGCCTGTTGTGAAACGAAGATATTTTCTGATGAGCGCCTTTATTCGAAACTGCTATTGCTGAAACAGATTGCAATTCGGAGCATGTCCTAACACAACGCTGGCAGCGGATACATTTACTGTCGTCTTTAATGAAGGATGGAGAAGATCTGTCAATAGTATAGTTATGATCTTCAACCAGATCGAGAAAAACATGTTCGCCGAATGCAAATTCATTTGCCAGTGACTGTAACTCACAATTCTGATTTTTGTAGCATTTCGTACAATCTGCTCTATGTTCCGAAAGCAATAGTTCAACTACATGTTTCCTGGCATTACGTACTTTAAGAGTGTTGGTATGGATCTCCATACCTTCTGATACCGGTGTAGCACAGGATGCAATAAGAGTTCTTGCACCTTTTTGCTCAACAAGGCATACCCTGCAGTTACCCGCTACACATAAGTCATCGTGATTACATAAGGTAGGGATATTAATTTTCAGCCCTTTAGCAGCTGCCAGAACTGTAGTTCCCTCCTTAACTGAGACCTTCTGGTCATTTATAAGTAGATTTATCATGATTCTCTTTTTTTGATTAAATGATTAATAGATGATCTCTTCCCTGAAGTTCCCAACTATCGATTTAAATGCATTTCCAACTGACTGTCCAAGACCACATTTAGCAGCGATCTTCATAGAATCTGCCAGCTTCATAAGTTCATTCAGGTAGGTTGATTTGGCCTCCCCTTTCTTTACTTTTTCAACACCTTTAAGTAATTGCTGACAGCCAACGCGGCATGGTGTACACTGACCGCATGATTCCTCATTAAAGAAATCGAGGTAGTTATGAAGTACATTATACATTGACCTCGAGCTGTTGAAAAGTTTCATCGATCCGCCTGTTGGCACACCTTCGAAGCCGATTATAGTTTCAGCAAATTTTTTCCTTGGCACACAGAAGCCTGAAGCTCCTCCAACCTGAACAGCTTTTGTATCACCATCACCAAATTCGTTGACAAACTGCTGGACGGTCATTCCAAGTTCAAGTTCGAAAATACCAGGAGTCGGAGTATCGCCTGAAACTGAAAATACTTTTGATCCTCTTGAATCCTTAGTTCCGTATTGAGTGAAGTTCTTTGCCCCATGATTTATTATCATCATAGCAGTGACAAGAGTTTCAACATTATTTATTGATGTCGGTTTGTTATAAACACCAGATACAGTTGGATAAGGAGGTTTATTACGAGGTTCTCCGCGTTTTCCTTCAATTGACTCGAACAGAGCACTTTCCTCACCGCAGATATAGGCACCGCTTCCCATCTTGTACTCAATACTGAAATCGTAGCCAATCTCTTTTATCATTTTATGAAAAGAAGCAAGTTCAATCATCAGTTTTGGTAATAAATACCTGTACTCACCGCGCAGGTAAACTATTCCTTTTTTTGCGCCGATTGCTTTTCCGGCAATTGCCATTCCGCCATGTACTTTAGTCGAAACTCTGTCGAGAATCTCGCGATCTTTGAAAGTTCCAGGTTCTCCCTCATCAGCATTGCAGATGATATATTTCTCAGGCTCCTTTTCAGCTGCGGTATATTTCCACTTTAACCCTGTAGGAAACCCTGCGCCTCCGCGCCCTTTAAGTCCTGAATCAAGCATATCCTGAATAATCTCAGCACTTGTCATTTTGTATGCTTTAATCAAAACCTCTTTGGGATCGATTTTTTCAAATATTATGTCAACCTTTGTTAATCCTTTATTTTCCATGATTTTGTCGGATATTTATTTTTGCATATAATCTTTAATAATCTCACTTACTTTTTCCGGAGTAAGTTCTGTATAAGGAAGCTCATTGATCAGAATTGCAGGAGCTTTGTGGCACCATCCAATACAATTAGTTTCAAGGAGACTGAATTGTCCGTCACCTGTTGTCTCGCCTGGCTTTATCTTAAGCATATCCTCAAGAGTTTGAATAATTTCACTCTTCCCTTTCATAGAGCATGTAATAGTTTTACATACTCTGATTACATATTTACCTTTCACCTGAGTGTCGAGAAAGGTGTAAAATGAAGCTGTTCCGTAAACTTCAGCCGCTGAGATATCGAGTTCCCTCGCAACTTCAACCATAGCCTCATCAGTTAGATAATTGTGTTTCTGCACGATATCCTGAAGAATAGGCATAAGGCTTTCGCGTACGCGACCATGTTTGTCTGATAATTCCTTAACTAGGTTTCCTACTTGATACATTTCTATTTGGTTTTTAGGTAATTAAATAAATTTAAAGTAATCTAAAACTGCTTTTAAAAGTGCTGTTAATTTAATAACAATACTTTTTAAAAAACCCTACAAATGTCATACTTGCTAATTTAGAATGAAAATAAATTGCAGTGCAACGGCGCAAAAGCTCAAAGGCTCAATGGTTAGGGTTGAAGACAAAAGATAAAAGTAAAAAGACAAAAGATCTACTATATCTGAAAAACGGCAGTAAAATTTATGGGAAACTTATGGAAGTAACCGATAGGGAGTAATTGATTTTGGCTACGCCGAGCTCGCGAGCAAGCTTGCTCGGTTCTTCGCACCCTTTAGGGTAAATGGCTAACGAAGAAAATCAATGAGGTTTTATGCATGATTACTGATACCTTATTATTTTAAAATCATTTTATTTTTTTCCTTTGTACTACATTGTGATGGACTTCACGTTCCTTTGTGGTTGAAAACTGCGGTTTATATTATTTGCATGGATTATCAGGAAATATTAAAAAATTTAAAACCCGAAAAAGAATTCTTTATCGGTATTGATTCTGATGGATGTGTATTTGATTCTATGGAGGTAAAACAAAAGGAATTCTTTATACCAAATGCATTAAAATATTTCGATCTCTTTGCAATTTCCAAGATCGTTCGTGAAACATGGGAATTCGTAAATCTTTATTCGGTATACAGAGGAGGTAACCGTTTTACCTCTATTATAAAGGTATTCGAACTCATAAGCGAAAGAAAAGATATCATTAATACCGGAACAGAATTACCTGACCTGACTGCACTTAAAGAGTGGGTTAAATCAGAGACAAAACTTGGTAATGCAACCCTGAGGAATTACTTTGAATCACATTATGATCCAAACCTTGAAAAGGTTGTCAGATGGACAGAGGCTGTCAATGAAGATATTACCAGATGGCTTCGCAATATACCTCCTTTCCCTCATGCAAAAGCTGCAATTATAGAGATGACTTCATTCGCAGATATGATTGTAGTATCTCAAACACCCCTTGAAGCGCTTGACCGGGAATGGGAAGAGCACGATCTGAAAAAATATATCAAAGCAATAGCAGGACAGGAACATGGAACAAAATCAGAGCATATTGCACTTGCATCAAAAGGAAAATACGATAATAATAAAATACTTATGATAGGCGATGCCAAAGGCGACCTTATTGCAGCAGAAAATAACCATGTGTTCTTCTTCCCGGTTATTCCTGGAAAAGAAGATGAATCATGGGAAAGACTTATCAATGAAGGACTTATAAAATTCAGAAACGGTACATACTCAGGCGTCTACCAGAAATCACTTATAAAAGAGTTCCTGCTTTCCCTTCCTGAATCTCCGTCATGGAGCTGACTGGTCATCAAATAAATAAATCAGTAGCGACTTTCGTTTATCACGATTTTTTTCTTAATTTTAGGGAAGTTACAGACAGAATTATTCACCTGATTAATAATAAGGAGGAAGATTATGACTAGCGATTATTTATGCAAAGTATGCAGAGGACATCTCAATGTAAAAAACTCAATTGTCCTTGCTGCTACAAAGAAAAATGGATCAAAAGGAGGATTGGTTTTTCTGAATCCTGAGCTTGGGAACTATACTACCACAACGCATTCTTCTTTCATGATTAAAGAAGGTGAAGAGTATATTTACACCTGTCCAATATGCCATTCCCAATTGAACAGCGCCAAGTACAACCATCTTGTAAGAATCATAATGATTGATGAGAATGGGAAAGAATATAACATCTATTTCTCAGGAATTGCAGGTGAAAAGTGCACATTCAAACTAAGGGGAACAAAATTCGAAAGTAAGGGTCCCGACGCAGAACTTTATCACAAGTACTTTGAAGTTCCTGATGAAGACAGGAAGTATCTTTAAGGTTGAGGCTGAGGTAAAGGTTGAGGTTAAGGTTAAGGTTGAGGTACTCTTCCGGCGGCTTTTGCCCTTCCAATACCGTTGTCTTCTATTGTAAGTTTCACGTAGCTATCCTCCCTGTTAACACTTATTTTTAGAATTCCTCCTGCGGCACATGGCATTAATCCATGTTTTATTGCATTCTCGGCAAAAGTCTGTAATACCAGTTTTGGAACCTGTTCATTCTGAGTTACCCCCTCTCCTATTTTAATTTCATAATTAAATTTCTCCCCAAACCTTAACTTTTCCAGATCGAGATATGTATTTACAAATACTATTTCTTCACCAACACTCCTTTATATTCTTTCAGCATCGTTAAGCATCCCTCTGAGTAACTGGGTGAATTTGTTCATATAATAATATGCAGCCTGGCGGTCTTCCAGATAGATTAAAGAAGCAACTGCATTAAGTGTATTGAATGTGAAATGTGGATCAAGTTGTGCCTTGATACCTTGTAACTGAAGTGTTATCAGCCGTTGTTTTAAAGTCTCTTTTTGTACTACCTGGTAAGTATTAATTCTTCTGATAAGCAGGATAAAAAGAAAGAACAATAAATAAATGCCTGGATAGATAAGATATGTCAGAAAAAAATAATTATTTCTTTTCAACTGCAGAAAATATCCATTATCTCCTGCATTCATATATAATTTATTTTCCTGATCTTTTGAACGATAGTGAGAAAACTTAAACAATGCGGTTGTCCCTTTCAGTTTAGCTTCGACTATCTTTTGCAATGAGGTATTAAAAACAGCTAACTTCTCTACGTTTGGAGAATAAAGAAGAAATTCCTTTTCACCATCAAAATTTATGTCTGGTTCATAACAGATGAAGCCTGAGCTAAAAGGAGATTTAGCCTTATTTATAACCAACAGTTCATCGTTCAATTCCACTAAATCTTTCCCCATAAGAAAAATTCTGTCTGAGGTCATATTATTCAGTAGAAACAGAAATGGATATGAAGATAAACCTAAATCACTGTAGAGTCGTTCTCTTATCTTCTTTCCATCAGAAGAAAAAATCATTATTCTCGGCTTAATTACATTTGTATCAGCAGACCCTGTAACATGTGACAGCAAGTAACCCTTAAATTCACCATTTTTATAAGCCTTTATTTCTAATTGATTTGTAAACCCCGGAAACTCAACCGGAGGAAATTCAAAATTTAGTTTTTCATCAAATACCATCAACCAGGTACTCTGATCTGTAAAAGGAACCTTAGTTTTATAATTGCCTGATGCACTCATTAAACCAAAAATTTCCGGTCTCCCATCTCCGTCAGAATCGACCAACAAAGGGAGATGGCAAATCACACCAGTTAACTGGCTGGTTTTCAATACACTGTTAACTATATCGTAATAATAGAGTCTTCTCGGTTCAAGGCCAAAGCCTGTAGCAATTGAAAAATAAAGTTCACCTTTCCCATCTCCATTCACATCAAAAAATCCGGCAGGCCTGACATAAGAAGTCACTTTTCCATTTATCACTCTGATTTTTGTTATAAATATCCGATCCAGTTTGGTCCCCTGAGGATCGAAGAATTCATTAATGTTCAGGAACAATGAATCATCTTTATGAGTAAAAATGTACATTTCCTTATAGTGGTCATTGTCATAATTGCCAAAAAAAACATGAGACATATCATAATCTATGCTATCCTTAAGATTCCACTGATCATATACTCGAAAATCATTATCAAGTACCAGAATATGGAAATATGGAATTCCTTTTCCTGTTCGGATAACTTCAGAAATACTGTCTGAATTAAGGTCAACATAAATATCCTGAGCGTAATTTTTATCTCTGGATTCAATCTGCAATGTATATTTTGAACCAATAGATGGAAGTATAATTACAATCAGGAATGCAGGAATCAAGGCCAGAAACCATGTTGAGAAAAAGATCTTATTTAGCAATGAAGTAATCTTCATTATTTAAATGATATCAAGATCTTTCAAATGATGACGGGGTAACTTTACAATCACCGACTCTCCGTCACGGGTAAGTGTAACCTGACTTTCTTTACGGTCGAGCATTACTATATGCTCATAGTTAATAATGTGCGATCTTCCTACCCTTATAAATCCGCTCCCCGGAAGCTGCTCCGCAATCTTTCCAAGATTCATCGAACATAGGTGTTGTTTTTCACCTGTACAGATTATGGTATAATTTCCGTCAGCTTTGCAGAATAATATTGTTGCAGGGTTGATAAACACCGTTCCGGTACGGGTATTGACCCTGATCCTTTTTATTGTATCATGAATATCAACCGTTTTCTCTTTTGCCTTAGGGATTGACTTTCCTTCCTTGTCTCAATAAACTTTATAATACATTGTTTTAATTCCTTACGGTTTACCGGTTTAAGCAGATAGTCGAATGCCTGATTTTTGATTGCTTTAATAGCGTACTGTTCATAGGCAGTTACAAATACAATTCCCGGTTTTAAATCTTTGTGCTGAAGATCATTAATAATTGAAAATCCATCCTTAGCTGGCATCTTAATATCGAGGAAAATGATATCAGGCTCATAATAAGTCAATTCTATATTTCTGATGTCACAGAATGGGCAAATCGTATATCACTGAAAAAGAGAGTTTCCTCAAGTAGTTTATAAAGCAGTTTTCTGGCACTTTCTTCATCATCAACAATTAAAGCTTTCAGTTTCTGTTCCATGATTTCAGGTAAATCAGGCTTATCAGGTCTAAATGTAATAAAAATATCATTATTAAACGAGTAATATTTAAAATTAGAAGGAGATTCTTCGCTTCACTTCGTTTCGCTCAGAATGACAGCTACTTGTGTTTTTAAGGAGGGGGTGTTTGGAGGCTGCGCCTCCAAACACCCCCTCCTTCTCCCTAACCACTTAAACACTTGTCATTCTGAGCGAAGCGAAGAATCTCTTTGTTTTAGTCGAACACTACTGAAAAAACATATAATCATCAGGGAACAGAATTTAAAAAATCAATTACTCATTACTGTTTTTTCTCTCATTGAATAATCATATTTTTGTCGTTCTGAAATTAACGATAAATTAATATATATGAACGCAGACGTAAATCAAAGAGCAGCCGACAATATCCGTATACTTGCAATGTCTATGGTGGAGAAATCTAAATCAGGTCACCCTGGTGGTGCGATGGGTGGTGCCGATTTTATTCATATACTCTTTTCCGAGTTTCTGAATTTCGATCCAAACGATCCTGCATGGATTAATCGTGACAGGTTCTTTCTCGATCCGGGGCACATGTCACCGATGCTTTATTCGATTCTTACTCTTACCGGTCATTTTACAACCGATGAACTAAAAAGTTTCCGCCAATGGGGCAGCCCTACTCCCGGACATCCGGAACTTGATATTATGAGAGGTATTGAAAATACTTCAGGCCCCCTCGGACAAGGTCATACGATGGCAGTTGGAGCTGCAATTGCTGAAAGATTTCTTGTTGCCAGATTCGGTGATATATTTACTCATAAAATATTCACATTCATTTCTGATGGGGGTGTTCAGGAAGAAATTTCACAGGGAGCAGGACGTTTGGCAGGTTTCCTTGGACTTAGTAATCTGATAATGTTTTACGATTCAAATGACATCCAGCTTTCCACTGAAACCAAGTCTGTAACAGCTGAAGATACAGCTATGAAGTATCAGGCATGGGGATGGAATGTAATTAAGATCGAAGGCAATGATCAAACCCAGATAAGAAAAGCACTTTTCTCAGCTGTTAATGAAAAGGATAAACCTACCATCATTATCGGAAAGACTATAATGGGTAAAGGTCTGCTGGACAATGACGGGAAGTGTTTCGAAAGAAAATGTTCAACTCATGGAATGCCTGTCAGTGAAGCTGGAGGATCATTCGAAAAATCGCTGATCAACCTGGGAGGTAGTATTTCAGATCCATTCCAGATCTTTGAAGAGGTAAAACAATACTATAAAAATGTTTTGAACGAAAAAGGCAAAACTGCTTCAGATTGGAAGAAAAGAAAAGCAGACTGGGCTTCAAAGAATGCTGAACTTGATAAAAAGCTTCAGGTTTTCTATTCAGGGATTGTACCAGAAATAGACTATAAAGCAATTCCACAGAAAGAGGGTTCTGCAACAAGAGCTGCTTCATCAACAGTTCTCGGCGTATTGGCAAAGAAAGTAGAAAATATGATTGTTGCATCAGCCGATCTTTCAAACTCCGATAAAACTGATGGCTTCTTAAAAAATACACATGCTTTCACCAAAGGAGACTTTTCAGGAGCTTTCCTGCAGGCAGGGGTATCAGAACTAACAATGGCAGCAGTAATGAACGGGATGGCTCTTCATGGAGGTGTAATAGCCGCATCAGCTACATTTTTTGTTTTTTCTGATTACATGAAACCGGCACTGAGACTGGCTTGCCTTATGAGACTGCCGGTTAAGTACATCTGGACACATGATGCTTTCCGTGTTGGCGAAGACGGACCTACTCATCAGCCGGTAGAGCATGAAGCACAGCTACGACTGATGGAACATCTTAAAAATCATCATGGGGAGAACAGTATGGTTGTACTGAGACCGGCCGATTCACTTGAAACATCCATTGCATGGAAAATGGCCATGGACAACAATAAGACTCCGACTGCACTTATACTTTCGAGACAAAATATTAAGGATCTGCCATCGGATATAAACGACAGGTATTCAGATTCCATGAAATCAGAAAAAGGAGCATATATTGTTCAGGACTGCAAAGGGAAACCTGATATTATATTAATAGCCAGTGGTTCTGAGGTATCAACACTCGTTGAAGGTTCTATACTATTAAGAAAAGACAATCTGAATGTCAGAATTATATCTGCTCCTTCTGAAGGATTATTCAGGAATCAAACTGACGTGTATCGTAAGTCAATTATGCCTGATAATGTTCCTGTTTTCGGGTTAACTGCAGGATTATCAGTTACATTACTAGGACTTGTAGGCCCAAAAGGAACCGTATGGGGCATGAATAGTTTTGGCTATTCAGCACCATACAAGGTACTTGATGAGAAGTTCGGGTTTACTGCTGAGAATGTTTATAAGCAGGTTAAAGATTATTTGTCAAAGTATTAATTTTATCAGCCGTGTTGCCTCAATGCCGTCCATTACAGGCATTTTTATGTCCATAAGAATCACCACAATATCAGGATGTGTTTTGTATAACTACACCGCTTCTTTGCCGTTTACGGCACGAAGGACTTTTCCCCCTATTTCCCTCGAAAGAACAGTACAGCAATGATTGAATTATCTACGCTGGCGGGTCTTTCTTTAATATATCTTGCATTTACTCCTCCATAAATTTCTGAACTGTATATCATATTTAGGCCATTTACTATGGTGAAATCTGGAGCCAATGGAATATAATCTTCTCTCGGTTCTTCTTTTATTACTCTGGCATGTGTATAGTTCGCATCAAAATTCCAAAACAACCAATTTAATGGTTGGTATCGGACGCATAAATCAAGCCCTTGTCTATTCGTTTTACCACTGGGCTCAACAACACCTGCATCTCCTACATACACAAATTCTTGTTCTAAAAATAAATACCAATAAGCAGTATTTATAAGTAAGCGAGGAAAGGGTTTCCACAAGACTCCTGCATCAAATCCATAGGCCGATGGGAAAAATTTTTCTCCACTTTTGGCAAGGACAACACGAGTATCGTTAGAGTGAAATCCTTTCCCACCTTTTAGGTAGATATGAAGATCTTTGGAAAAATTGCACAAAATATTCAACTTGGGACTTAGAATTGCCTTTGTGGATGTTTGGGTTTTATACATGGATAGCAATGCATCGTTGTATTGGAAGTCAAAATAATCAAATCGAAGTGCAAGATTTATTGTCCATTTGCCAAAATCAAAATGAATGTTGAATTAGGTAGCAAAATTAATTTCATTGATATTTCCTAAGGTAATTTGGTCCAGCGTTTCACTTCTGTTTGCAGTATGAGAAAGTTCATTATCAAGACTTTGGTCAGTCCTTACACTTATTCTAGCCTGCCAGTTCCCGCTTAATTCACTGCTTAAGAAAGACCTTTTGCATTCACTATTTAATCCATAAATAAATCTATTCTCTTTTTGTCGGATTTGGTCACCGTTAACCGTGTCTTCAAGAAAAAAAGTAAAATTTGAATATAATTCGAAGTCATAGCTGGAAAAGTAAACACTGTTTTTTATGAATGAATTTTTATCTGTGATTTTTTCGTGGTTAATCAATACATTGGTTCTGCTTGGATTTCCTCCTTCGGCATCATCAATGGCTCCAAAGCGGGTAATTGTCCCATTATCTACAGCTCTATGGGGGACCTGCCCTGAGGCATCCCATTTATAGGTAAGCAAGTTAATTATCCATCTTTATCAAATAGATCGAAATCCAATCCCCGGATTAGTCAAAACATCGTCAATTTCCTTGGGAATTACTCGAATTGTGTCTTGAGCTGATAAAATTACTCGAGGAATTTGAGATAATAAATTAGTGCCTAGTATTGAAATGATACAGAAAATGAGCAAAAAATTCTTTAGTTTTTTCATTTTCTTAATTTATTTAAGTCCACCTGCTAAATACCAGTTCTGAATTTTAACAGCATTATCAATTGCAAGGGAAATACCTGGTTTGTTTTGTTTCGTGTCGATAATCGAAAAAAGTAAGGCAAGATTCAGATTTTTTGCTAAAAACTTTGAGTTCCATTTTGTCTGATAAGTATAATCATTCCCTTTTACCCAATTTCCCGGATCAGCCGGTTCGTCAATCAGCATATCAACTATCTGACCTTTTTGTTTATCATACAGAGCAAATGCTACTTTGTATTTATGTCCCCAATTAGGATGACTGTTAGGAAGCAGGCCAACTCCATAATTTCTCCAGCAATGAGTGATATCCAATGTCCTGTCTTTAATTTTGTATTCTAATGATTTTGGACAAAGTCTGTATCCTCCATTAGTAATAAATCGCTGGACCTGATCCGGAAGATTTTCAATCCAATATTTACACATCAAAGGAACCCTTAAATCAAACGTATTGGAGTGATAATTTAACGCATCATTCATTGCTGTGGTCATGGCTTCACTCCAGTTGTTCATTTTAAATCGCGTATCCTTTTTATATCCGGTACCTATTGTGTCAAACCAGATCCAATAGCATCCTTCCCCTATTAATGGTTTTGAAGGCCAAAAGTAGTCTGTAACCATCTTTCGCTCTTCATCACCAAACCAAAAGCTTCCCAGACCATCACGTCGTGGCAAAAATCCATATTTTTCATATACAGTTGGTTTTGCAAATTCAAAGTCATTTTTGTTCAGATTATATACAGTCAGAATGTTTTTAAAGTATTTAGCATATGTGCCGGTAATAAATTCAATCACCTGCTTTGTTGACTGGATCCCTTTCAAGGTAATTGAATTGCCTTCACCCCACCATCCTAATCCATAACCATCGACAAAATCAATCTTATCAGGGTTGTCATATTCTTTTGCAAAAGATTTAATAAAATTGCCGAACTTTTCCTGAAATACCGGATCATCATAGTAGGGTTCGTTGAAAACTAATCCTTTCTTAAATGCATAATTTGATTTTATGCTATCAGCTCCACTATTAAAAACAAACTGAGGAGTGGCTTGCATACCGGCATCTTTTGAGCAGACAAAAACACGGAATGCGAGTTTTAGCCCATGATCTAATGCTTTCTGTATAAATCTTTTGTAATCTTCATTATAAATCCAGGCAAACTTTCCTTCCTCCGGCTCCAATACCGACCAGGGTAATCTGATATAAAGAATATTACAGTACTTTGCAGCCTGAATACTTTCCATATCATTCCAGTAAGTCGTAGTATTATAATAATCTTTGGTAATAGGACTAAACTCCATACCCATTTCTGCATACATAACCCAACCCATTGCCGGATTACGATACATGGTTAATGTATCAACATTAAATTCTATAACCTTTTTAGTCTGAGAGGAACTGTTATTCCCAAAACTTAACAAAAAATAAACACAGGCAACTAATCCTACTTTGAAGAAATTATTTTTCCACATATTAGATAGCTTAAATTTCTAATTCTATTTTTTGAACCGGAATTAATATTTATAATAATGGTATTCATACATTTTCACTTCAATTTGATGCCCACTAATGGTTATTTTGGCAGGCACTGCAATAAACATCACTTTTTCTGCTTTTTAATTTACATCTTTAAGTCTAACTTTTTCCATGTTAAGGGAATTTAGTTGTACAATAAAAATAGCTTTTCGAAATACCTTTTAAATTAGTTTTATGAATGCTGCGTCTCATTGCTATCTGCTATGACGAGATCCGCTTATTGTCATGGAGCCCAGAAAATAACGATGGCTACCGTCATTGTTGTTATAAGGTAATGCGTAAATTGGAGTTCCGTCTTTAGACCCAACCGAAACGAAAACCTGATATTGACCGTCAGGAATCGTTCCAGGTAATTTTGCGCGCACAATGTCACTTAAGATCGTTCCGAGATTTGTTTTATCACCCGGCTGCAATTTTTTTACATCAAATTCCGTGTCCACGACGGACATAACCGTCGAACCGTTGCTATTTTTCAGCGTGATGGCCGGAAAGCCACCTTTATAGCAGGGTGCTACAGCTGCATTACGCCATTTTAGATTAAAGTCGATTGTTGTTCCAGCCGCAGCGCTCTGCGGCCACGATGCCTGAGTAACCTGCAATCGATAGCCAATGCGCAGATTCACCGAATCAATCAGCGCCTTTTGTGCCGCGAAAAAATCATCCGGCCATCCATGGACATCACACCAGCTGGCGTGCGTGCTTTCCACCATTTCGAGGTAGCAAGCAAGGCTCCACGAGCCTCGCGCTAAGCAAGGACCATAATGGTCAGTTTCGACAACAGTGGGAACAACAGGCCAGAAAGGATCATACATATACGAATGTACCGTACCCCACGGCTGTGTTATCATGTAGCTGTCATTTCGAATAGTAAAGCCCAAAGAGCGAGCGTAGTCCACGGCCTGCTGCCCGTAGTCATCATTGATCACTAGAAGGGTGTTGGGGAAATACTTGCGATGAAGATCAATGGCGGCCTTTTTCGCATCCAACGACGGCTCGTCCCATCCTTCACCCCATATACCACATGTCCCCACATCTATATACGAAACATAGGGTTTGCCATCGTAGCGCGCGCCATAGACTTTCAGAAAATTCTCAAGAGCTGCAAGAAATGTCGCATTGGTCGGATCATATCCGGTACCGACCCATGCGGGTGTGGCGGTGTTATTTCTATTGCTTTCCTTTGCGCATACGCGAAAAGCAATCTTCTTTCCTGCTGCAATCCAATACGACGCAACACTATCAATGAGACCCCAGCGATACTGACCTTGCTGCGGCTCCAGATTGCTCCAGTCGAGCCGGAAGTAGCATGTTGTCATGCCCGGCCAATTATTGAGCACATCACCCTTCGCCAATTTGGAACCGTATTGACGAAGGGTGTTATCATAGTAGTGGATATACCATCCCATATCGGGATTTAGTAATCCTGCCCTGTTGTCCTGAGGAGTGACTGTGACGCTTGTTTGAGTAAAAATAACTGTTGAACAACAGAACATCACCAAAATGGCCATGAGCAATCCATTAAATAATGCCATAGCACTGGCAAATGATTTTAAGATTTGTTTAAGTTTTTTCATTTTCTTAATTTATTTAAGTTCACCTGCTAAATAACAGTTCTGAATTTTAACAGCATTATCAATTGCAAGGGAAATACCTGGTTTGTTTTGTTTCGTGTCGATAATCAAAAAAAGTAAGGCAAGATTTCGATTTTTTGCTAAAAACTTTGAGTTCCATTTTGTCTGATAAGTATAATCATTCCCTTTTACCCAATTTCCCGGATCAGCCGGTTCGTCAATCAGCGTATCAACTATTAAATCAGAACTGGCTCAGAGCGATCTTTGCATTCAGGTAATCAGGTGAGGACGCTAACGCAGCATTAAATTCTTCGCGAGCTTTAGCTTTGTTACCGAGGCCGGTATAACCAAGTCCTGCAATATAGTGCGCCTGCGAAATGTTGGCGCGAGGCGCTGATTGTCTTCTAAAACTTTGTGAAGCATTAGCCTCGGTACTGGCAGGCTGATTCAAAGCGGTAATAGCAGATGCCACCAGCTCATGAAATATAGCCTGATTGCCCTCTGTTTGTCCAAGTTTCTGCTTAGCAAGCGCTTGATAATAACGTTGTTCACCCTGTACGACACCTGTCATGACAAGAGGTTGACCTCCTCCACCTCCACTTCTACGTGTACTTTCGTTAGGAGGATTGACGACTTTCCTCCATGCTTGTTGTGCCTTATCCTTTTCGCCAAGTGCTGAAAGTGCACAACCGGCCCAATAGTTGATTTCCTCTGATCGGAAGCTACGTTGTTCCGAACGCAGATTATCCGGCAAATTTACCGCTGTTTCAAAATCAGCTAGCGCTTCGCGATATTGTTTCTTCCCGTAAAAATCTAGTCCACGAACTAGGTGCGCATTCACCCAGGTTTGGCCGCTGCTAAATGCTGAACCACCTTCCGCGATACTAAAAGTCCGGCTCTGCAACAATGCGATAGCTTCGTCTGTTTTACCAACAAAAATTTTAAGGTTGATCAGGGCACCAAGGGATTCATCTTTCTGCGCAACGACTTTTTGATTCTGCTCAAGCACTGCTAAGCGTTTTTCCACCGGTGTACCAGCAACCTGATATAGACGATCAAGCTCGGCGAAATGAGTAGGGTAGGGATTTGCTGTAGCTACAGCCTTCTCCAGACTGGCGATTGCCTTTGCTTGTGAATTATCAATTTTCTCGTGCGAATATGCTATTGCAAGGTTTCTCCATGTTATTGGGAAAGTTGGGTCTAATGTCGAAGATTTTTCCCAGAGTGTTGTCGACACTTCAGGTTGCCAGTCGTAAAGCAGGTTGCCGAGGTAGTAAGAAGCACGGGCATCATTAGGATTTGCTGCAAGTGCACTTCGCAGTATTACAATATTTTCGTCCTGGAAGGGGAAAACATAATCCGGAGACTGCAGTATAGCTTGTTTGCGGTATTCGGCAGCTTTTGCAGCATCGCCAAGTTTTTCTTCGAAATATCCGAGATAATAATAGACTATGGGAGAGATAGCTGCTTTGTCGGAAGCAGCTGCGATACTCTGCTGTAATACAGTTATACCATCGTCCCAAAGGCCGCAATCAAAATATTCGGCAGCAGTTTCCTGTCCGGTTTGAGAATAAGTGTTCAAAGTTGAGAAAAGAGTTTGAGCAATATTTGCATCTTTCGTTGCTAACCACTGCTCAGCAATAAGCCCTGCATCAAGCGGATCACATTTTTCTCTTCCGATTGCAATCAGCCTGGCAGCTTCATCGGAACGGTCAAGATGTCTCAGGATAGCTGATTTAAGTATATAAGCACGAACGTTTAGTTCGTTAGCATCGAGCGAACGGTCCACGAAGTTCAGAGCAGATACAAAATCACCACGCATTGCAGCGATCTCAGCTAGTGAAAAATAACCAGGTGATTTCCATTCCTGTTTCCAGGTGGCCTTGTAGAAAGCAGTAAATGCCTCATCAAAGCGCCCCTGTCCCTTGAGAGCTAAACCAAGATAATAAAAAGGCTCAGCATTCTTTGGATTAGTATATTGTGCAGTGAGACGAGCAATAGCTCTATTTAAATACTTCTCTGCTGCTATATATTTGGCATTTCTCAAACTCAACAGACCCATTCCGGTGTTTGCATAAACCTCAGCGGAATCACGACGGAGCACTTCTAACCAGTAAGGATCAGCATCGAGAGAGGGATTATGAAACTGATCAATGCGCTGACCAACCAGGAAAAGCTCTTCGTTGTTTTTATAGTCAGAGGGTGCTCCTGTAATCGTTGTACCAACCGGACTTGGCTCCGGTACAATACGTATCGGTGAATAAGCTACAAGTTCGTGTCCTCCAGCTGTGAGCGATGCCCGAAGATCATGCTCGTCAGTGCCGACTGGGATTACTACCGATTTAGCATAAGGTTTGCCCGGATTGATTGATATCTTTTCTTCGAGAAGAACTTTGCTGCCAGCTTTAAGACTAACTGTTGCATCAGTATAAGATTTAGTTGTATAAAATCCAAAAATTGCTTTACCATCTTTTACATCGAGGTTAACAGTGGCATCCAGGTTGGCATTCTTAACACCGTCAATGCCCCGGAAAGGATACCAGTTCATTTTAAATGATCGCTCTTCAAAAGGTTGCAACCACGAATAATCGGGTTGGTTATCGGAGTAAGCGCCAACCATTATTTCAAGATAGGGCCTTCCATCGTCAGAGAGAATTTTATCCCACATCGATCCAACGCCCCACGTAAAAAACTTCTTACCGGGAACAATATTGTGATCAGCTACACTCATTACACCCGCATTCAAGCCGTGATCATAACCAGCAACAAAATCATCCGTATAATTCACGGCGAACCATGAGGCAGAGTTTTTATTGTTTTTGTACCAACTTACGTCAATACCATTGTCGGTAACCGTCCAAGGCTGGAAACTGCGTTTGCTGTGACCCGTCGAATATTGTGTACTTGGCGGGAAGATGACCTGATAATTATCGTTAGGGCCCACTGCAACGTTTGCAAAACAGAGCATTGTCTGTTCAACCGGAGTGCGGTTGATAATACGCAATTTACATTCCAGAACTGAGCTCCCTGGATATAAAGTATAACCAACTGCCCATCGCATGCGTTGACGCACTTCGAGCTCTCCAACCCAGATTGTCTTGCTTCCGTCTGCGTTATCCTCCCGGCTCCATTGTACCGGTATAAATGTAGATGCGCGATGATGATGAGGTATGTTCCACTCTATACCACCGGAAATCCACGCACCAGTCAATCCAATAAGAGCGGGTTTGATAACTGAATGTTTATAAATAAAATCATAATTATTAGTTTTATCCAATGCTGAGAAAAGACGGCCTCCAATCTCAGGTATGATTCCAATCTTTACAAATTCGTTCTCCAAATAAACTACGTGATAAGTCTTATCGCTCTTTAAGTTAGTGAGATTGTCGTAGAATGGATAAGGATAAATACGTCCCTCTGCGCCCTGGGATCCTTGGCCAAAGAAGAACATCGGATTCGGATCGGGTAGGCCGGCAAGATATGTCGGGATAACTTCGTCGATCTCTTTGATAACTACTTTTTTTTGCTGTTTGCAACTGATAACAGAAAGTGCCAAAAAGAAAATACCAAAAAAATACTTTTTCATAATTCTTAAGTTTTATAAGGTTGTTAAAAATATTCTAATTTTAATTAAAAAGGTTTTCTTCATCATGAAGTGCCTCTGTTTTATTTAAAAGACTATTTGATGTTAAATTCGTATACAAAATGGTCAATTTGCCTATTTTTTGCTACAGTTTTTATTTTGTCACCTGAAATAGAAATGTCGCAAAGAGTAACATTATTATTACTTGCAGTGATAGTATAAATTTGAAGGCAAAACGTAGATAGAGCCAAATTGTTTTCATAGAATTCTTTACGGTATATTTATTAATTGTCATTAATGTAGATTGGCCTTGTTGATTGGTCAAAAGCCCTGATGGTGAATTTTTGGTTTCTATCAACTTTCATATCCGTTTTTTTCATGTGCTCGAACTCGATAACCCTTGTTGAATA
>Ga0209540_10000079_pt1 | contig 125125 bp, 116 predicted proteins | sample BarGraIncu01121A_FD_184501 | JGI IMG/M metagenome (GOLD analysis project Ga0209540, IMG submission 184501) | Arctic peat soil microbial communities from Barrow, Alaska - Barrow Graham LP Incubations 011-21A (SPAdes) (version 2) | ecosystem: Environmental > Terrestrial > Soil > Wetlands > Peat...
ACGTGCTGTCTTTTGTTCGAGCCACGAAGTGTAATTTCCTTTCCACGGAATTCCTTCTCCACGGTCGAGCTCCAGTATCCAACCTGATACATTATCAAGGAAGTAACGGTCGTGTGTAATGGCAATTACCGTCCCTGCATATTGTTGCAGGTAATGTTCCAACCATTCCACCGATTCAGCGTCAAGGTGATTGGTAGGTTCATCCAATAATAACACATCCGGCTGACGGAGTAACAGACGACATAGAGCTACCCGGCGGCGTTCACCTCCCGATAGGACCGAAACCAACGCTTCTTCGGGTGGACAACGCAACGCATCCATGGCACGTTCCAGTTTGTTGTCCAGATTCCAGGCATCGGCATGATCCAGCAATTCCTGTAATTCTCCCTGACGGGCAATGAGTTTATCGAAATCGGCATCGGGTTCGGCAAATTGCTCGTTGATGCGTTCGTATTCGGCTAACATATCCACCACTTCCTGCACACCTTCCTGTACAATTTCTTTTACCGTTTTGGTCGGGTCTAAATGTGGTTCCTGTTCCAGATAACCCACCGAGTAACCGGGTGAGAATACAACTTCGCCCATAAAGTTCTTTTCTACTCCCGCAATGATTTTCAACAGCGTGGATTTACCGGAACCATTGAGCCCGATAATACCAATCTTCGCTCCATAGAAAAATGAAAGGTAGATGTTGTTTAATACTTTTTTTTGTGGTGAAAAAGCCTTGCTGACTCCCACCATCGAGAAAATAACTTTTTTATCGTCGGCCATTTTAAAATGAAAAATGAAAAAATGAATAATGAAAGAATGTGCGTTTATGACATTCTATTGTTTTAATTTTGGATTGCAAAGATACAAAGAAAGCTGGAATGAGAAAAGTGGAAATTGATTAGCTAATATTGAACTATGTAAAATAGCGATCCGATGACTAGGATTCATATTATTAAAAAATTAAATGACTCATTTCAACCATTTTTTCTATTTTTAAAAACCACTTTGAAAATCAGGAAGCAAATCAGTATCACTCCAAATCCGGCTACAAAGCTTAAAAGAGAATCCATATTCAGGTTCCTGATATAAAGTCTTTTTAGTAAAACTGCAATCAGAATAAGCGTTATTCCAATGAACGGTATAAGTGATTTTTGCAAATTGTTTTTCATTGACCATTAATCTTTAATCATTGTATCGCCTTATCGAATACCATTTTAATTTTTCTATCGCCTCCGTTAGAGTCAGAGTTTTGTTCGATAACGAGAGTTTTTCCATTGTCGATAAGATACCATTTTTCAGTGTTCAGCATATCCATCGTTTTTCCATTTCTTGTAAAGGAAACTTTAGAGTCTATTTCCAGAGTATCAGCATCGGCTATTCGTTTTGCACTGGTGGTTATGGGTGAATTGTGGAATTGAGTAATAAGTTCCGGCCCATCGAGGATTAATTTAAGCGTTTCTATGCGGTTGTCGACAAATTCAACCAGAATAGTTTTTTGTATTTCAAGGGAGTTTCCGTCCTGCAAAATCTTAATTTTATAGGGCAATTCGCTTGCACCGGTATTGTTTAAGGTGCTTTTATCTTCATTAAATACATAAGTACCCGAGTAATCCATAGGTTTCGGAGACACCAATTCCAACGGAGGCAAATTGCATCCTTTGCGGTATGCCACCGTGCTTTCCACGTAATCTTTATCTTCTTTATAAAGCACATGCTTATTTTCGGCCAAACTGAGATATTGTTTCAGAGGTGTATTGCGCACCATGCCCGCCCATACTACATAATAGGTCCAGTTGGGTTGATGTTCCATGACTTCGGCTGAAGGTGGATTGCCTACTTCGGCCAGTGTTACTGGCTTACCTCCCGAAAGTGCCATCAGTTTATCGTAATAATCCTGTTTGAAATCATTTCCATACACATCCAGACCCAGAATATCGACGAACTTAGCACCCGGGAAATAGTTGGCAAATTGCATTATTTCATTATTCGGACGATCCACACTCCATAACCAAATCAGGTTGTTTAGTTTATGAACTCTGATCAGACGGTCGTAAATTTGTTTGTATAAAGCCATCGTACTATATTTCCCAACCCGGGCACCCCACCAAAACCAGCTGCCGTTCATCTCGTGATATGGACGCCAGATAACCGGAACATGAGCCGTCTGCAGCATTTTCAAATACTTTGCTACCGAATCCACTTGCTCGCACCAATGTTTGTAAAGCTTGGTGCCGGGTGTAAGTATATCCTGAAACTGTTTGTCGGTAAGTCGTCCCTGCACGCTTGCCAATGGTGCATTGGGATCTGCATTAGGCAACGGCTGAAACGTAATCGGTTCGTTAGCAGTAGGAGGGACCGCATGCCAGCAAATGGTGATAATCGATCCTGCTTTGTGTTGGCGAATGGCTTCTTTCACGATATCCGGACGAGCTAAATAAGAATCTTTATCACCGTCCTTTGCAAAACCCCAGTCGGTACTGAAAACAACCGGTGTTTTTCCAACATAATCTTTAACAAAAAGCATGTTCTTGTCTTTTGTGTTTGGATAATTATGTTGTCCGGTAAGCAGATATTTTCCTGAAATGCTATAGAGATAATTCAGCAATGCCACCGCTTCAGGCGAAGCATTAGGCGATACCGGCTTCATAGGCGTAGTCTGACCAAATAAGGATGTGCTGAATAGCAGGATGACTGCCAGATTTTTCAATCTTGAAAATGGATGTTTCATAGGATTGTTTTTAATGATTTATTGTTAGAAATAAAGTTGTTTTATTCAGAAGGAAGTTCTATTTAAAAGCATTATAACGAACAATTCAACCGGACTCCAGCAACTTATTGATATCTTACAAACTAATCAATTTTGCTTCCAATAAATCATGAATGATTTTATCCATCAAATTATTGATGTGTTCATCCGGTTCCTTGTTCATCGTATTTTCCTTATACCAGTTTATAATATCCTTCATACCCTGATGAAATGAAATCTGAGGATTATAATCGGGAACAAATTTACGAATCTTTGTATTGTCAAAGATCATGCTGTGAGCCTTATCGCCCAACAATCCATCCCCGATAACTTTATCGTATCCGGCAATAATTTCCGAAGAAACATGCACCAGATGAGGTGTTACACCCAGTTCCTTAGCCAGAATAGTATAAATGCCATTCCAGGTAAGCCATTCATCCGAAGTGATATGGAATGCTTCACTTATAGCATTCGGATTTCCTAACAGGCCAACCAATCCCACTGCAAAATCGGTGTGGTGTGTAAGTGTCCAGATAGAAGTGCCATCCCCGTGTACAACAACGGGCAACCCTTTCAGCATGCGATGCAGCACGGTATATCCGCCGACAACCGGAATCAGGGTTTTACTATAGGTATGCGACGGACGAATAATGGTGTAAGGGAATCCGTTTTTACGGTATTCCGCTGTCAGCAGGTTTTCACAGGCAATTTTTTTTCTGGAATACTCCCAAAATGGATTCTCCAACGGGGTTTTCTCTGTTACGGGAAGCTTTTCGGGCGGAGTCTGGTATACCGATGCAGAACTGATAAACACGAATTGATTGGTCCTGCCTTTAAATAATCGGATATCGTCCTGTATATGTTCCGGCTCGAAAGCAATAAAATCAACTACGGCATCAAAGTAGTGCCCTTCAATTGCTTTTTGTGTTTCATCAAAATTACGTATATCGGCAATAAGCGTTTTAGCTCCTTCTACATTATGGATACCGCCACTTTTTCCCCGGTTTAAATGATATAAATCAATACCCCGGCTGATTGCCAATTCCGAACATGCCGAACTGATATTGCCCGTGCCTCCAATAAATAATACTTTCATTTCAATATTGATTAATGAGTTTAAAAAAATAATTCAACGTGTGACTAACCTTTTTTTAATTTTTTTTTTCTCTCTTTTCTTCCAATTATTCTTTTGGTGTTTAAAGAAGATCTTTCTTTACGATTTTCTTAGCATCTTGAGATTTTACCATGATTTCAGGTTCTTAAAAGTTAGTATTTATGTTTGGAAACACTTGTCGGGCAGAATTTACGCCCGACAAGAGTCTAAATCTGCAATCTATTTGATAGTTAATTTCACAGTTTGTTTAATATTGTTCGACGAAGAGCCAAGCAAAAGATTATAGTTGCCCGCTTCTACTTTCCATGCATGCGATTTTACATCCCAATAAGCGAAATCGTTGTTTTTCAAATGTAGCGTTACTATTTTACTTTCACCTGCTTTCAGTTCAACTTTAACAAATGCTTTCAGTTCTTTTACCGGACGTTCCACTGATGAATTCAAAGTCTGAATATAGAGCTGGGCTACTTCCGCACCCAATCTCTTTCCGGTGTTTTTCAAATCGAATTCTACGGTTACACCTTCTGTCTTGCTTATTTCAGATTTTGAAACTTTGAGATTGCTGTATTCGAAAGTGGTGTACGATAAACCGAAGCCAAAATGATAGAGTGGTTCAATCTTTTTCGATTCGTACCAACGGTATCCCACAAAAATGCCTTCTTTGTAGTTTATATCAAAAACCGGAATTTTAGGAGCAATGTAATCTCCTCCCCAACCTTTGTAGAGTTCCATTCCGTTAGGAATATAGCCGAAACCTGGTGAGTCTTCGAATTTTTTCTCAATAGTAATAGGAAGTTTCCCTGAAGGGTTAGTTTTTCCCGAAAGTATTTCGGCTAAAGCTGAATATCCGTTTTGTCCGGCATACCAGGCATAGATTAAGGCAGGCACTTTGTCGTTCCAGTCGGTCATTTTCAAACCTCCGCCTGCACTTACCACTACCACCATATTTTTGTTCAGTTTAGCTACATTTTCAACCAACGCATTGCTTTCAGTTGGGAGGTTAAACGATTTGTCCCAACCTTCGCTATCGCTGGTTCCAATGCTTACCACCACAAAACTGGCTTCTTTCAGTTGTGCATCAGTAGGATTTTTAGCATAAACAACTGTCGGGCCAAATTCTGTACGTAAAGCATCTATCATTTTGATGTTGTTGTAACCCAATACTTCCGCCGATCCCAAACCACGGGCTATGTCTTCAACATATTTTCCAACTACCAGAATGTTTTTCTTAGCACTTGCTGAAAGTGGCAAGATGTTCTTTTCGTTGCGTAACAACACAATGCCTTCGCGGGCAGTCTGTAAAGCTACTTTTTCGTGTTCGGGATATTTTTGCATATAACTTGCATCTTTTACCGGACGGTCATAATCGCCCATGGCAATAAATGCACGCATACTATTTTTAGCCATACGATTAACATCAGCCTCTGTTACTTTGCCTTCCCTGATAAGTCTGGCGGCGTTTGTTCTAAGGTAAATATCCCCAATTACAGTTAGGTCAGGAATGTCTTTGCTTCCTTCTCCGGGCATTTCAAGATCTAATCCCGATTTTATTACTTTCTCAGGATCGTACACCGACCACCAATCGGTCATAACCAGACCTTTAAAGCCAAGTTCTTTTTTCAATAATTGATTAATGACATAACCATTCTGTCCGGCCCATTCACCATTCACTTGATTGTATGAAGTCATCACTGCTAATGCACCTGCATCAACACCCGCTTTGAAAGCAGGCAGGTAGATTTCATGAATAGCTCTTTCATCTACTACTGAATTGGTACGACGACGGTGGAAGTCGGAATTATTACACAGAAAATGTTTCAACGTAGTGATTGTTCCGGTACTTTGCATGCCCACTACATAGTTTTCAATCATGCGAGCAGCCAAGAAAGGATCTTCACCAAAGTACTCGAAATTACGTCCATTCTGCGAAATGCGGTAAATATTCATTCCCGGTCCTAACAATACAGCCACATTGTTTGCGCGACATTCTTCGCCAATACTTTTTGCAAAACTATTCGCCAACGATGGATTCCAGGTTGCAGTAAGTGCTAACGGACAAGGAAAAGCTGTCGATTTTTGTGTAGAACTGTCCAAATTTTTACGGATATGAACTCCTTGTGTTGCATCCGAAAAATAGAATGCTGGGATGTTGTACTTTTCAAATCCTTTTGTAAAGAAAGAATTATGACCTCCTATCATTTCAATTTTTTCGTCGAGAGTCATCAGCGATAAAATAGAATCAGCCCTTTTGTCGGCAACCGCTAAGCTGATAGGTGTTTTGAATGGTTTAAAACTATTTTTTTCCATTTTTACTGTAGACTGTGAAAATGAATAAAAAGTGAATAGGCAAAGCCCACAAATAATAATTAATGTGCGTTTCATACATTTTTTTGATTAGGATTGATAAGTGAAATATGTGATTGGAATATTTATTAAATGATAGTTCGATAAAATGAAAAACTGTAAGTTTACATTACTTATTTTGCTTTACTGCCCAAATGGTTTCTGATGACTACAAACGATATTTTCACCTGGAGAAACATGGAAATAATTGCAAAAATATTGATAATAACGATATCGGTAAGTTGTTTTTTCTAAGTCGGTACCGTTGCCGCATTCTACGCCGCCATTAATAACATTCACCGTTGCCCCAAAGCCGGGTAGTCTTCCCTTTTGTAAATCGTTTTCTGTAGGTTTCCAATGTCCTGTCATAATATCGTGGCAGGAAGGTTTCGGGAATTGCGGAGTCATCCAAAACCAGATAGCCGAAGCAAATGAAAGAACAGGGTCTTTTGCCAACCACTCTGGATGCTGCAAAAGAGAATCTTTAGACCCAAACCATGCTTCACTAAACTGACCGTAGTTATAGTTCCAGCTGAGTTGTTTAGGACCACGGCCAAAATAGGATTTGCCTTCTACCGGTGGGTAATTCTTTTTAGTAATATCGGCATAGTTGTTTATTCCATTATCCTGTTTCTCTTCAACAAAATAAAGTCCCCATTTGAAATAACCACCCGCTGCATCAGCCCAACCGCCACTGGTTTCCTGTGCTATGTTTGCCAAAAATGCAGCCAATTCTCTTTTCTGTGTAAGCGGATTACCCGAAAGAAAATCGGGGAAAGCACCAGTGGCAGTAACAAAAGCTTTGAAAGAATAAAAATCGGGGGAGTTCTTCTTCATGTCCTTCGTCCCACGTCCGTGTCTGTTGGGGAAAAGTTCATTCCATTTGGCAGCATTCAGATACAACGTTATCCTGGATTTGTTATGATTGTTTAGCGATTGCTTTAGCGGTACTTTTGTTTGGCTGCCGGATTGAGCATTGCAGCTGATTGTAAGGATAAATATTAATCCTATTAGTATATATCTCATAATAATAATTCTAATTTATAGTTATAACTTTGTCTAAGCGTATTTACCATCCGCCTCGACGAGAGTAATCGTGTCTACTTTTTTATAAAGATATTTGTTCTTTGTTCACTCTTAAATTCTACAATCACTTTCCTCACTCTTACCTTAATCTCTTCGTGCGTTGGGTTCAGTTCTTCGGTAGTAAAAGTTCCGTTTTCAATATCTATCCGTTCAAAAACCATTAGATAAAGTGCAAAGATGATTTCCAGACTTAACTGACCTCGAGGTTCGAGTAGCGGTTTAATTTTCTCTTTGATTTCGAAAGTTTTCATCCGGTATTCGTCAGCAACAATATACAACTCCCTTATCATATCACGAAAGGCGGGAGTAATCTTAGCTCCATTCGCCAGGTCGAGTAATTGCTTACGGTCCAGTTTGTATTTCTCTATCAAATCGTCAGGGAAATAATTCAGGTTATGGATATGATCTTTTACAAAATCGCGGATAATGTGAACGAGGTAACTGAAAATTGCGCAGGGAGTGGCTGCTTGTTTTACATCAAAGGCTGGTGTCCTGTAAATTCCGTTTTGTTTGATCAGTCCGCATAAATGCACGAAAATGGAAGCCGGTGCCACCGATGCTCCGCTTGCATAGTCCAGAAAAGCATGCAATGTAGGGAATCCATCATTGTAAATATCGTAGATCATCGATTTGGCAAAAGCCTCGAGCGGCCAGGATGGAATATGAAATTTTACTATCGTTTCCAATAATTCAGCTTGTGCCGGATTGTTATGTGAAGAATTCAGAATAGCATTAATCCACTCGTTAACTTCGGCTTCAAAATGGACTTTTTCTTCTAAATTAATCGTTTTGTGTTCGGATTTATAATTATCAATCAAATCGTCTATAGCCCGCATAAAATTATAGCAAGTCTTAGCTGCCTGATACTTTTCGGGTTCCCAGAAATGGGCAGCAATTAATATATTCGGATGATCCACAATTTTTTCGAAATCGATGGAATTAAAGATATCCAGATAAAGTTTTTTGTCAGATTGAAATGATGTTTCCATGATTAATTAAAATATTTAAATGACCCCCAAACTCCCAAATAGGCGTTTAAGGGTGAAATGAATAAGTGATACTATATAAACAATTTGACTTGCTTTTTCAGAGACTACGAATTAAAGTCCCCATTATGGGGTCAAGTCAAGATTTCCTTCAAAATTCGTTCGCTTGTTAGTTTAGCCGATAAAAGTACCAGTGGAATACCATTGCCCGGATGTGTACTACCACCGGTAAAATATAAATTCTTATATTTATTATGCCTGTTGTGCGGGCGGAAATATCCCATCTGGAAAATAGTGTGGCTCAGACTGCCGAAAACCGAACCTTTCGTAATATTGCATGCACTTTCCCATGTTTTGGGCAGGTAGCAAACTTCAAATTTGATATGGTCTTCGATATCATCCATTCCTGCTTCTTTCAACCGACGAATGACTCCCTCGCGGGCGGTTTGTTTCAATGCCTGCCAGTCCTGTTCGAATCTTTCATCTAGATGTGCTGCAGGAACAATAACTGATAGCGTATCCTGATTCTCCGGTGCAGCCGACGGGTCGGTACGAACAGGTGCATGTATATAAAAACTGGGATTATCGGACAACGATTTTTCATTGAATATCTTTTTCATTCCTTCTTTATAAGGTTCGTTCAAAAAAATACTGTGATGTTCCAGTTGTGGGTATACTTTGTCCAGTCCCCAGTGAAAAACAATGGCAGAGCAAGAATACTCCCACTTTTTTAAATGTTTTGCTGCTCTTTTATTGGGCAAAAGCTGATTGTAAACATAAGGTAAATCTGCATTGGCAATAACCAAATCAGCTTTAATTGTTGTTCCATTTTCGAGCAGAATTCCTTCTGTCTTTTTTCCATCCACTATAATGCGGGCAACAGGTTTTTTGTATTTAATCCGTACTCCAAGTCCTAAGGCTGTAGCCAATAATTTTTCAACTACATGGTGCATGCCACCTTTCGGGAACAAGGCTCCTTCTACAATTTCGGCAGCAGGAAGCATCGAAAAAAAAGCCGGTTGCTTATAAGGATTTTGCCCAACGTAAATATTTTGAAATGTAAATGCCATTTGAAGATGTGGATCTTTGAAAAAACGTTGAATGTAGGTAGTATGTTTTATCCATGTTTTTAGTTTGATAAGTAGTCTAATACTCTTCAGGTTGATAAACTGGAACAAATTTGAAAAATTTCTATCCAGCAAACCATTTATAGCCAGATAAAAAAACTTATATCCTTCTTTTACGTAGCGTTTATATTGTTCAAAACTTCCCGATTCAATGGCTTCGAGTTGTGATTTCATTTTTTCCTGATCACGGGTAAAAATAAAGTCTGTACCGTTGTCAAAGAATAGTTTATAAACCGGTTCGAGCGAAATAGTTTCCAATTCTTTATCCATAACGAGTCCCAATGCAGAGAATACTTTCCGATAAATAGATGGCATCAACAAAATGGTAGCTCCCAGGTCGAACCTGTGTCCGTCCTGTATCATTTGCCCGCATCGTCCGCCAGGATTGGCATTTTTTTCGTAGACCTCAACGGTAAAACCTTTTTGAGCAAGGAAAACAGCGGTGGCTAAACCGCCAACACCAGCTCCGATAATAATTGCTTTTCTGGATTCGTTCATTGTTTATTCTTATTGAATTACCTGCTCTCTAATGAGTGATTTTGAGGTTCTAAATTGATATCCTGTGCAAAGATACAAAGAAACACGGAATGCAAAAGGAAGTTCACATATAATAAAAAAAGTCGCAGAAAATTAATTCTGCGACTTAAATATCTTAGTCAGTATTTATTACTGATTTCTCTTTATATTTGTATATTTCAACGTTATTTGTAAGCTTGTTCTGGTTGTAAATTTAAGAAATAACTATGTGATAAACAATTAGCATAACCATGAAAAGCATCATGTAAATATTAATACTAACAAATGATTTTCTGAAATTAAGTTCTGCAACATTGCCAAAAGAAAGTTTGGTGAAAATGGCAACGAACAATATATTCAGTACAAAAATAGCGAGGAAGAAGGGCAATGATATATTTACCAGAAATACAGGAACCAGTATGGACGAAAAAGAAGTTGCAATAACCCAGGAATAAATAATCAATTTCAAATTTCCGGGGGTTACTGCCTGATTAATGGTTTTAAATCCTGCATCTTCATATTCTTTACCGTACTTTAGCATCAATAACCAAAAATGAGGTATTTGCCAGATAAACATGAAAAAGGCAATAAAGATAATAGTAGTTTCGAATACATAACCACCAGCTGCAGTCCAACCCATTAAAGCAGGTATAGCTCCAACCATCGAACCGGGAACAACAGCGAACGATGTGACGCATTTTAGATAGGTATAGATAAGGTTATACCAAATGAGATTGATTATACCCAACAAGGCAGTTATTTGACCAAATGAGAAATATAAAATGCTGATGCCGACCAAACAAAACAGCACAGAAATTATTGTTGCAGTTTTAAGGGATAATTGGCCGGTAGGTATTGGCCGGTTCATTGTCCTTGGCATTTTGGCATCATACTTGCTTTCCTGACACTCGTTTAATGCACTCGAGCCTGAGGCAAGAAAAAAAACGCCAATAAATAAATTTAAAATCGGAAAGTCAATATGCCCTGTATAAACTATATAACCCGTAATTGCTGTAAATGTAACTGCTATGGAAACCTTGTATTTTATTAAGGCAGGAATTGTATTTAACAAAGATGCTTTCATTTCAGGGTTTTAAAATACTTAGTTATTATTTCAATATCTTCCTCACTAATAGTCCCTTTATAAGATTTCATAACACCTTGTGGAAAATCTGTAACAACATCTTGATCGGGATTGTTGATTGACGTTTTAATATAAGCATCATCTGCAGTTATAGTTCTTTTTTGTCCATTCGTAGTAACAACTCTGGATGAACCGTATAAGCCTTTAAATGAGGGTCCTACAATACGCGCACCGTCAATTGAATGACATGCAACGCATCCATTCTTTTCAAGAGCTTTATAACCTTTATTGTTAACATCTGCTTTTTTTTCAGGTAAAGCAGCCAACCATTTGTCATAATCCTCCTGGCTAACAATCCTAACGATAGCTGACATAAAGGAATGGCTCACACCACAATAAACCGTGCAAAATAGATCAAAATCACCAAGTTCACCAGGTATAAACCAGGAATAGTTCTTTTTTAGCGGAACCACGTCTTCTTTAATTCTAAATGCAGGAATAAAGAAACCATGTAGTACATCCTTTGAAACAAGATTTACTTTTACAGCTTTATGAATAGGCAATACCAAAATATCCGATTGTTTATTTCCGGCATATTCAAATGTCCATTTCCACATTTTACCAATAGCTGTTACCTCCATTGCGTCTTTTGGCACATGACGCATGGGAATAAATCCTTCCCAACCAATATAAAACATATAAAGAACAAGAATCATAGGAATTGTGATCCATGTGATTTCTAGTAAAGAATTGTTTTTTATTTGAACAGCCGGTTTACCTTTTTTCCTGTTGTATTTCACAACGAAAAAAATCATTAATGCAGTAAGCACAACGAGAAAAAAGACAGATATTCCTGTAATTATTAGGGTTGCTGAATCAACACCGTGAACAAAATTTGATGCGTTACTGAACATATGCTTTTAATTTACATTTTTTTCATTTAACCAATTAACCAATCAACCAATCTCCCAATTATCTGTATGCGTAATCGATAAATGTAATGAGAAGGATTATTACAAAAAGTCCGAAAACCATACCTACCAAAATTCGGAGCAACAAACTTTCATACCGCAAATGCATGAAATTAGACAATACCAAAAAAGCTTTTATCCCCGCAATCAGAAGTGCTATTGTAACTGTAAAAGGACCTAAGTGGTAAGAAGTAACACTTATTGTAAGGAATGTACAAAACATCAGAACCAACAAAATTTTTGCAAGGAACCAGTATTCTATTGTATGTGTAGTGTTATTAGCCATTTTATTGATATTAAAAATTATGAAATTAAATACATTAACGGGAAAAGGAAAATCCAGATCAAATCGACCAAATGCCAATAAAGTGCACCGTTTTCGAGTAAAACATAATCCTGATGATTAATATTCTTGCTTTTTACTTTGAAAAAACACACGATTAAAAGAGTCATACCAATAATAATATGCAAAGCATGTAAGCCTGTCATAAAGAAATACAAGCTAAAATACAGCAAATGACCCCTATCCAAAAGAGGCATTAAAGTAGAACCGGGATATAAACCATGTTCAATTTTATGACCCCATTCAAAATATTTATTGAATAAAAAAACTGCAGCACAAAACAATGTTATGCCAATGAAAATTAAGGCAAGCTTTTGATTGTTCTTTTGCATTGCTGTCAATGCCATAGCAATTGTCATACTACTAAAAAGGAGTACAATAGTATTTATGGCACCTATAGTAACGCTCAATTCCAAACTGCTTTCATGAAAAGCTTTTGGATATTCCATCCTGAAAATTGAATAAACCAGAAATAAACCTCCGAATAAGAGTAGTTCTGTAAAAATAAAAAGCCACATTCCTAATTTGGATGCTTCGTCGTCTCTATGTTCTTCAATATGTATTTTATATTCACTCATATTTCCCTATAATAATAATTTTTGCTTTTTACTCCCGACTACAAACTATTGATAATCATATGGATTCGCTTTAATAACAGGTGCTTCGTCAAAATTTTCCAAAGATGGTGGCGAAGGAATTTGCCATTCCAATGTAGAGCCGTGCCATGGATTGGCTGGTGCTACTTCACCTTTTCGAGCTCCCTGCACAAGATTGTAAACCATTAAAATTAACCCGAAAATTAAAATAAATCCTCCAATTGAAGAAACTATTTGAGCCGGTTGAAATTGAGCCGGATAATCGAAATATCTCCGGGGCATTCCTTCAATACCAATAATAAATTGAGGAAAATACAGCAAATTAAAACCAACAAAATTTATTCCCCAAGCTATATATGCACGTTTAAAATTATACATTCTCCCGTACATTTTTGGTAGCCAATAGTGAATGGCTGCAAAAAATGCAAAACCCATACCTCCAAAAATTATATAATGGAAATGTGCGACTACAAATGCAGTATCGTGTACCTGTACATTTGTGGCTACAGATCCAAGTAAAAGTCCGGTTGTTCCACCGATTGTAAAAAGGAAAATAAAAGATAATGCATAAAGAAAAGGAGGTTTCACATCAATAGAACCATTGTACATGGTAGCAATCCAGTTAAATACTTTTATGGCACTTGGTACTGCAACAATAAAAGTAAGCAAAGAGAAGAACCATCTGGCTTGATCGCTCATGCCCGAAGTGAACATATGGTGCCCCCAAACGAGGAATCCAACTCCCGCAATTGCTAAACTAGAGATTGCAATCGCTTTATAGCCATAAATTTGTCTTTGACAGAAAGTTGGAATAATTTCAGTAATAACACCCATTGCCGGAAGAATCATAACATAAACCGCCGGATGTGAATAAATCCAGAATAAATGTTGGAACAATAATGGATCACCTCCTAAATCAGGATTGAAAAATCCAATTCCAAATAGTCGTTCAGCGATTAGCATTAAAAGTGTAATTCCAATTATTGGCGTAGCAAGTAATTGAATCCAGGCTGTTGCGTATAGTGCCCAAGGGAATAACGGCATATTGAAGAATTTCATTCCCGGTGCTCGCATCTGATGGATAGTTACAATAAAATTTAAACCGGTCAAAATTGATGAAAAACCAAGAACAAAGGCAGCTGATGTTGCCATAATAACATTTGTACCAGTAGTTGTGCTATATGGAGCGTAAAATGTCCAACCACTATCAGGAGGTCCATTTTTCAAAAGTTGCGATGCAATGGCCATTATACTTCCGGCAATGAAAATCCACCACGATAATCGATTTAATTTAGGAAAAGCAACATCTTTTGCACCAATTAAAATTGGTAAAAAGAAATTTCCGAATACTGCGGACAGCCCGGGAATAACAACCATAAAAATCATCAATATTCCATGAAGCGTGAATATACCATTGTAGGTTTGTGGCTTCATGATTGTTTCTCCAGGAGCTATTAACTCAATCTTCATCAGTAATCCTAAAAACGCTCCGATAAAGAAGAATGTCATGATTGCATACATATAGAGCAATCCTATCCTTTTGTGATCAGTAGCCATTATCCATGAGAGAAGACCCTTGTACTTCCCTTTATGATCCAGATAACTTACATATTCTATTTTTTTATTTTCAGTCATATAATTTATTAATAGATTATTAGTGAGACATCCAACCCGTTTGGATTAACAAATGACGATAAATTAATTATTCCTATAAATTAATTTCAATTTCTAAAAGATAATGTTTATTTCGCAACGGATCTTAGATATTCGAGTATTGAGCGAGACTGTGCTTCTGTCAAATTAGGATCCGGCATAGGTACATTCTTGAATTTTACGAGTAAACCTTTAAAAATCGGGTCATTCTTCTGCATTTTTGCAGTATTATAAATGACATTCATAATATAATCCGGTTTTCTTTCTTTAGTGACATTTCTTAAACTTGGTCCAACCTTTTTTTGATCGAGGTCATGGCACATGACACATTTTGAAGTGAATAAACCGTTACCAGCTTTAACCATTTGAGGATTAATTGGTCCCATTTCTACTTTGGTAATCATTTCTTTTGGTTGCACTGCAACTACATTCATACTAATTAGCAAAAAACCAATTAGTGAGAATACTCCAGCTAAAAATTTACTTGTCATAATTATTTATTTTAATTTGTTTATCTTATTTAAATTGTTTAAAAAGTAAGCCATGCCAATAGATATATTGTATTGTTGTTGCTGGCATTTCTACCCAGGCCATCGTAATTGGCACTACTTCCATCAAATTTCTGGTAAGCAACATATTGTGTTGCAAACTTAGTATTATACCAGGGCAAATATTCTAATTGAAAAATAAAACCACTGCTATTGGGCTTATTATCGCCATTTGGAAAATTGACTACATCAGGACTTCCTGTATTATTAAAATATCCAATTGTAGCACCACATCCATTTTTTAAATATCCATTTACATCAACTTTAAAAGATTGAAACTTATAATTCGTTTCAGCAGACAAATCCCGAGTTTCATTTTCACTAACATAAGATGAATGTAAAGAAAAAGCTCCATAAGGTAATGCCCGCTCATATTGTAAATCAACTCCTACATCAACAAATTTATCTAAAGCTCCTGAAATTCCTGAAAGATATTGAGTAGAAGCAATCCCAAATGTTCCTACCTCTATATAATTTTTATCCCATTCGTGTTGTAATGCTAATCGCCAATAGGGAATAAAGTCTTTTACAACGCTAGTATTGGTACTATCAGGTGGATTATGTAATCCAATTTGAGCTGAGCGATAGGTAGAAAATTCAGCAAAAATCAAATTATTTAAAAGTGCATATGCACCTAAACCTATTACCTGACCACCCAAACTTTCAATTAGAGTTGATTTTGCGGGAGAAGGAGCTGATGATGAACTTGCATAGGGAAATCTCCATGCTGGTGAGGTGTTCCAAAGATCTTGAGATGTTGGATTATTATTTAACGACAAACCATAAAGCAAATTGTTCGATCCAAAACTGGTGGTATTAGCATAACGAATATCAGCATTATCCATACCAAAACTACCATCGGCATAAGTCATTTGAATAAATGATCCGATATGAGGAGTGATTTGTCCAGCAAAGAACAGACTTAACTGTTGTGGAAATTGGCCTGAGTTATTTTGTTGCCCAGCCACATCTTTTGCTACGTTCGAAAAGGAAGATTGAACCATAACAGATAAGGGTAGATTGTTTAAAAGATTTAATCTTGTTTTGGGCTTTAGGGTGTCTCCATCCTGATCGATAATTGTACTTGCTGTAGTCAGGGTATAACCATTCGCTTTAAACTGACGTCCAAAGGAGTTTAGTTCAGGGAATGAAGTATGACAGGCTGTACAAGACAATTGCGTTTGACGTGCAAAACTCGGTAAAGATTTTGCAACATTAAACGGCATCAAAACAACAATTAAAATAATTATCCACTTCGTAAAATCATTTTTAATATAATTGATTTTCAAAAAAGCAAATAAATTTAAGCGACTCTTTAACCAATTTAGTTTGTTTTCCATGATAAAAAAATTTATAGTTTAATTCTGTTATTTATTTTTCTTTTTTGGTTTGACAAGAAACACTACCACAAATACAAGGAGAAAGAAAACAATTATTATCCCTGTTATTTTTGTTACATCTAACGCAAAGCGCCTGTTTTCAGGATCATAACTATAACAAAGCATTAATATCTTCTGAATCGTTGGTCTGGGTTGTTCATTATTGGCTTCAACAATGGCCATTTTAAAGTCTATTGGCAAAAAGGTTATACCATATAGATACCTGGTAATCATTCCCTGTGGACTTATCGCTATAATTGCAGTAGGATGTACAAAATCTAATCCTACTGCTTTTGTTTTAAAACCGGTAGCATCTGTGATTTTAAAAATGGTAGAACTATCAGTTGTTAAGAATATCCAACCATCACCTTTACCTTTCGAATAGCGATTAATAAATCTTTCCTTTTTAGCCTTGGCTTTCTCTGGTGTATCCCTGAAATTAAAACTAATGGTAATTACCTGATAATCTTCACCTAATTTTAAATCTGTTTTTTGTATAACGCTGCCAAGACCTTCTAAAAGCGGACTACAGAGACCAGGGCAATCGAAATAAACAAAAGATAAAATAGTAGGCTTGTTGATAAGTTGCTTTAGGGTAACAGTATCAAACTTGTCATTAACAAATTTAAGATCTAAAGGAATTTTTTTCCCAAGATGTTCAATAATTCCAACTTCCGGTGATTGATCAACCTGAGCATAGGATTTTACAGATAAAAATAAAATTGCAATAAAAGCAAGAATGAGTTTGTTTTTCATAGTATTATTCTTTAATGTTTTCACCTATTATAGAATCGGAATAGACAGCAATCACAATTGCACCTCCCATTAAACTTGTATCTTTAAGGAGTTCTATTAATGCCAATTCCCAATTGACAGTAAACAAATCGGGAATATGAATAGTAGTAATAAAAATAAATAATATTCCGGCAAGGCCAAAACATGCAATTTTAATGAATTTATTGAATATAATGCTAATGCTGGCTAGTATCAATAATGCTCCGGTAATTAAAACAGTGAAAGCTCCTCCGGGAATAAAAGAGGACATCATTCCTAAAAAAACATTAGTCATCAAAAAATGGTTTAATCCCATTATTGCAAAGGGTATCGCAAATAAGATTCTTCCAATCAATGCAAGTTTTTTCATGATAATTATTTTTTAATTTTACCTAATTTTTTCATTTTAAATAAACTGTAAAAGAGAAAAAGAAATATAGAAATAACAAAAAGCACACATGTTGTATATACAATAATTAGCCAAATTGGTACTTTTGATTCAACATTCCAAATCGCTCTTTTTTCTGTTAAACTGGGTTTATCAGTTGGCACACCTATTTTCAATTTGTTTTGAGATTCAATTTCTCCATATACTTCATCGTTGACTTTAACAATTAAATTTACATTACCCATTTTATCTCCAGGTAAGTCTTTAGGAAAATTAAAAATAGCGACACCTTCACTATTGGTGTGAAGCGTTTTATCAATTTGCATTTTCCCAAAATATCTATTCACAAATAACAAAACTTCAGCATCCTTCAACGAAACAATTCCAGTTTTTTCATTGGCTTTTATTTCAACCCGAATGATATTATTTTTAGCATCAAAATTCATATTGACTTTAACTAGTTTACTTTTGGAATCATCCGACTTTGAAAGAACCTGAACATATGTTTTATTAAAACTGCGAATATAAGCTATCGCCTTCCATCGATCCACTTCTGATAAAATGACTTTAAACGAAGGCATTACCACTCTCCCCGTAGTCACGATATAAAATAATTCGCCATCAGTAAACCCTTGTGTTTTAGCACCTGCTAAATCTGGTGGAACCGGATTCAACGCCACCATATTATTTCCTTTACCAGGATTGCCATGACATGACACGCAATTTTTTGTATAGATGGCTTCGCCTTCTTTGGTTGTAGCATCATCAAATTTTACATTACTATTTTTAGCTTTTTTATCTGCCGGCACATCCCAGTTTTGTGCAAATGGATGCATATAAAAGAATGCGGCGATGATGGTTATTGTAATTCTTAAATTGATATTTTTTCTAAGCATAATTAGTTTTTTATTTCGTTTCTTCAAGTTGTTCAATAGTTTCATGAATAGGAATTATTGGAACTACTTTAGATAAAACGGTAATTATTATTAGGGCTAATATAAAAGGTGCAATTGTAATCAGAATTTCAATTAGCGTTGGGGAATAAATTTTAAAGTTCAGAGGAACATTTTGTATTGGTAAATAGGGGTGCTCCTGAGTAGGTACAACGATAATATATCTTTTTAACCATGCTCCTACAATTACAAAAATAGAGATAATCATCATTGGAAAAGGCTTTCTCATTTTATTAAACAATAGTAAGACAATAGGCAATAAAAGTCCGAAAATTTGAACTGACCAAAATAATAAAGCATGTGTTCCAACGAATAATGCATTTAAATGATAAGCATCGAATTTCTTCATTTTGTATCCTGGAACCAGGAATTCATTCAAATTAAAATACAGATAAACCAAAGATACCAATACCAATAGTTTTCCCATTTTGTCAAAATGAAAATCAGTAATATAATCTTGCAACTTATAATTATTCCTATAGAAATACATAGCTATAATTACAGCCGCACTTCCTGCTACAAATGCTCCTGTTACAAAGTAAGGTCCAAAAATAGTTGAATCCCAACCAACTCTGGAAGTACTTGCAAATAACCATGAAGTTACTGTGTGAATTGCTAATGCAACAGGTATGATTAGTATTGATAAAATTCTGGTAGATTGTTTAATGATTTTTTCTTGCTCAATAGAGCCATTCCAATTGAGCGATAAAATATTATAAATATTTCTTTGGAATTTTGGAACTTTATCTAACTTGTCATGACAAATTTTTAAATCAGGGATAAGTGGAATATACAGAAACAATGCACTTATGACCACATAAATAGTTACAACAGTTATATCCCATACAATAGGCGATTGAATACGACCGTATATAAATACATTTAATAGTCTTTCTGGACGACCCATATCTGAAACTATCACCAGTCCTGCAACTGCAGCAAAAGCAAGTGCTATAATTTCAGCGATTCTGGACAATGGTGAAGCCCATTTAACTCCTGAAAGTGCAAGAACTGCACTTATTAACATCCCAATTAAACTTGTTGCAACAAAAAATACAAAGTTTGAGATATACAATCCCCAGGAGATATAATCTCTTAAACCGGTTACAACTAAACCATCTTTTAACTGTTTTACATAAGCACCAAGGCATATAATTAGAGAAACTCCTAATATACCCATCCAAATCATAAAGCCTTTATTAAGTCTGATTGGTCTAAGTAAGTCGGATGTGATTTTGTCAATTTTTAGTTGATCTGACATATTAAAATAGTTACAAGTATAAAATTACAAGTTACAAGTCTGAAATTTAATCAGAGAATAATACATTGATAATTATTATCAATTAAGCATTGCTATGTTCAAAATGTTCACCAGCTTCTGGCTTATCTTTATCTTGAAATGGATAACTTTTATCCTTTGGAGGAAGATAATATACCCTTGGTTTAGTTCCAAGTTCCGGCATCAATGTATAACCACCATTATCTTCTAAAAGTTTTCTAAATCTTACAGTTTCCTTCGTAGTTCCGTTGGTAACAGCATCTTCGTTTTCATCTCCATAATAATAAACTCCGTTTGGACAGGCAGAAACGCAATAAGGAAGTTTACCTTCGCGGGCTCGGTCTGCACTAAATAAACATTTGCTAACGGTACCTTTTCTTTGAGGAACATTCAATTCAACATTATAAGTTAAATCTTTATCTTCTTCTGCATGTATAGGTTCAGCCCAATTGAAAATCCGGGCACTGTAAGGACAAGCGGCTATGCAAAAACGACAGCCTATACATCTTTCATTGTCAATTAAAACAATTCCATCGGCACGTTTGAAAGTAGCATCTACAGGACAAACTGCAACACAAGGAGGGTTATCACAATGCTGACAGGGTTTTGGCATATAAAACGCTGGAGTAGTTTCTGTTTCCTGCATTTTCAAAACATTTATATGATGTTGTTCTGGTCGTAGATGGTGTGCCTCATTACAAGCATTCATACATTTGCGTGCATTTCTACATTTTGATAAGTCTATAACCATTACCCAACGCTTGCCGGCGATTCCATCTCTTCCTTGTTTTTGGAGGTAGGTTAGATTTTCGTACTTAGATTTTACGACTTTTGTAGTATCGCTTTTTTCTATCTCGAGGAGTTCATTTTCTGCAGTAAGAACTCTAATTCTGTCACCTTGTTTTTTCCTTTTATCGTAATTTATACCTGCTAAAATAGCAGATCCCCCTAAGACTGTTCCAACACCAACAATTCCTAATTGTTGTAAGAAATCCCTTCTAGTATTCTTTTTGGGCTTTTCTTCTTTCTCACTCATTCTAGTTGTAATTAAAATTAGTAATTCTAAATTTATTGATATTAAGTCAGAAATATTTCAAAAAAATGCTTGAGTTTATTAAATAATGATATGTAAAATAATTTTATTTTTACATATCAAATATAACATCCAGTTTTCATTTAATTGTTCTTTCAAGTACGATGCAAATATATAACAAAGATTTTATTAAGCAATATAATTTAATAATATATTGAATTAAAATCATTACAAAATCATACCTATTCGAAATACATCAGTGTGCAATGCCATTCAGGATTTTTTTTATTCATGAATATACAAATTATGAACTTTTTATATTAAAATTTATGGAATTGAATAATTAACAAACTGTACAGTATTATGGTCAATTGCGACTTTTAAATTTGCAAAAAAAAAGAATTTATTAGTAGTCTAAAAAAAACCTGGAAATAAAAAACCACTGAAAGTCAAACTTACAGTGGTTTTAAATATTATAGAAAAATGCCTTTCAAATGACTACAGGTTTATATTCCAAAACTAAATACCGCAATTTGATTGTAAAAAGTACTAATCAATCCAATCAGTAAAATTCCCATGGTACATAGTATCAGGCTGATTTTAGCAGGAACATCGCTTTCAACTTTCTCAATAGGATTATCGTTTTTGTTTAAGAACATTGCTTTAATGACCAATAAATAGTAGTAAAGTGAAATGATAGTATTAAGCAAAGCAATAAATACCAACACGTAAAATCCTTGTTCTGCTGCTGCAGAGAAAATAAAGAATTTACTAAAAAAACCTGCAAAAGGAGGTATACCTGCCAATGAAAACAAGGCAATCATCATTACGAAACTCAGTTTGGGATTGGTTTGGTATAAACCGTTGTAATCTGTTAGTTGTACTTTATTTGTGCGTTGTTCGATAACCGAAAGAACACCAAAAGCAGCCAGGTTGGAGAACATATATACTAATACAAAATAAACTAATGAAGCCATTCCAAGAGCCGTACCACTGATTATAGCCAATAGAATGTAACCAGCTTGTGAAATTGATGAGAAAGCCAGGAAACGTTTCAGGTTTTGTTGACGGACAGCAAAGACATTTGCTACCGTAATACTTACTATTGCAAGTCCGTAGAGAATGGGTTGCCAATCGGCAATAATATTGGCAAATACCTTAACTAACAATGTAAATAGTACAAAAACTGCTGCACCTTTGGAAATAACCGAAAGGTAAGATGTAATATTTGTCTGAGCACCTTCGTACACGTCAGGTGTCCATAGGTGAAATGGAACCAGAGATATTTTAAAGAACAAACCTACAGCAAAGAACACAAATGCCATGATTTGTAGAGGAGAACCTGTAAAAAGTGGCGCTATATCGTTGAAATATAAAGTTCCTGTTGTACCATAAATTAAAGAAATACCAAAAAGTGAAATGCTCGAAGCAAAAACGGCTGATAAAATATATTTAGCTCCTGCTTCGGCCGATTTGCGATTATATTTATCGAAAGCCACCAAAGTAGCCATGGGAATAGACGCAGTTTCCAAACCGATAAAGAACATTAGAAAGTTACCTGCTGAGATCATGAAATACATACCCAACAAAGTAGAGAGAGTCAGGAAGTAGAATTCACCACGTTTGATACGATTTGCATCGTCATTCAGGAACTTATGTGCCTGAAGTAATACGATTAAAGTTCCAATGTTAAGTATGGTTTTCACATAGGTCTGCATAGGAACATATTGGAACATGCCACCAGCCACTTCAAATGCTTCGCGTGGAACACAGTTAAGCAGCGTGTGAACTGTAAAGAGTACCAACGCAACCGGCTGAAAATACCGAAGCGCTTTTTCGCTGGCAAATATATCGTAAACCAAAAGGATAACCATCACTGCTAACAGCGAAAATTCCTCGTTCATTTGTAAAAAACTACTGTAATCCATATTATATTGAATTGTTGAATCGTTTAATTGTGTAATTAAGTTCTTATCGCTTTAATTACTATTTATATCTTACAATTAATATTGCGAAGCGAATAACGCCGAAGGCAAATATCAAAGAATATCTTTTTACTTTTATTTTGCAAGTTGACTAATCATCGGAATCACACTATCGTGAATCATACTTGAAATCCAGAATGGTGCTGAACCAATAGCGAAAATCGCTACAATCAGTGTTACCACTGAAATACGTTCGAACCAGGTGGCATCGGTTAAATGTTTATGGTGTTCATCCTGAATAGCTCCATATAAGATTTTTCCAACCACACGCAATATGTAAACAGCTGTAATAACGATGGACATCGTGGCTACAATGGTTAATACACGATGGAAAGTATCAGTATGCTGGAAAGCTCCGATGAAAATAGTCATTTCAGCAACAAAACCACTTAAGCTGGGTAAACCCAATGAAGCCATACCGGCAATTACATAACTTACTCCCAGAAAGGGAAGGACTTTCATCAGTCCACCCATTTCGGTAATTATCCGTGTATGTGTTCTACCGTAAATCATACCAATTAGTGCAAAGAAAAGAGCTGTCATCAATCCGTGAGATAGCATTTGTAATATAGCTCCAGTCATAGCGGTCTCATTCAACATCAGAATGGCAAAAAGTACCAATCCACAGTGACTTACCGAAGAATATGCATTGATATATTTCAAGTCGGTTTGATGGATTGCTGCAAAAGCTCCATAAACTACACTAATACTGGTTAAAATAAGGAAAAACCAGGCCATTTCATGTGCTGCTTCCGGCATCAAATAAATAGCGACACGGAAAGCACCATAACCACCTAATTTCATTAATACACCAGCGTGCAACATCGAAACGGCAGTAGGAGCTGAGGCATGACCATCTGGCGACCAAGTATGGAAAGGAAACAAAGCACCTAAAACGCCAAATCCCATAAATGTGAGCGGGAAAAGGTAATGTTGTGCCTGAAGTGGTATGGTTGTTTTTGCAATTTCCAACAAATTCATGCTAGTTGCACCCGAATAGTAATAAATGCCCAAAATCCCTACTAGTAAAAGAGAGGAACCGCCCATAAGCATTAAGGTCAGTTTCATGGCACCATATTCTTTTCGTCCACTTCCCCAAACGCCAATCAGTAAATACATTGGTATTAAGGCAATTTCGTAATACATGAACATGGTAAATAAATCGGTAGAGATAAAGAATCCATAAACGCCTATTGACAACAAAGAATACCACAAGAAAAATTCTTTGGGCAGCGGATCAATTTTCCAGGAAGCAAAAACCCCTGTGAAAACGATGATGGACGTAAGGATTAACATGGATACTGATATACCATCAATACCAACAGAATAATGGATATTGAAAGGGGCATACCAAACCGTATCGGCTGTGAAAAGCATTTCTGACAAATTACCTGCAGCACGTTCGGTAAGGTACATATAGGTTATTACGCCCGATAAAATCATCAAAAGTGTAGCTCCAGAAGCCATTACGAATTGAATTTGTTTCCTGCTTTTAGAAACAAACAAACCCATCATCATTAAAACCGGAATGAGTACGAATAAGGATAAAAAGTTCATAACTTAATAATTATAGAATAATGTTGAATCGTTGAACTGTTGAATCGGTGAACCTGGAATATCGGGAACCACAACTTTCAAACTTTAGTTTCTTGTAACTTGTAACTATCTTAAATAAATAATATCAATGCTGTAATTAATAATGTTCCTAACAAGAATACATAAGCATATTGTTGTACTTGTCCTGATTGAACACCCTTGATTTTTAATGAAACCCATTGTGTTGTACCAGCAAATCCATTCATAGTAGCATCAATCACATGGCGGTCGAACCAGGCCAATGGGCGTGAAATGCTATTAAAAACAATTTTCTTCGTAATAAACATATATACTTCGTCAATATAGAAGCGATTGCTGGCAGCTCTATGTAATCCGGAGAAAGAAGTAGCCAGTTTTTTTGGAACTTCACTTTCTTTACGATACATGATAGTTGCTATGGTAATTGAAATAATAGCAACTAAGACGCTTATTCCGGCTACCATTTTATCTAATTCAATATCATAATTAGCACGGTCGCTGGTAACGAAATGACCGAATGGAATCAATCCTGCAAATACTGTAACTACCGCTAAGAATACAAGCGGAAATGCCATTACAAAAGGTGATTCGTGTGGCGTATGTTCGTGTTTGCGTTCTTTTCCCCAGAAAATACTATAATAAAGGCGGAACATATAAAATGCAGTTAATCCGGCAATAAAACTCATTGTTGCTCCTAAATACGGACTGAATTCGAAAGTAGCAGCCAGTATTTCGTCTTTACTAAAAAATCCCGAAAAAGGAGGAATACCGGCAATTGCCAAACAAGCAATTAAAAAGGTAATGTTAGTTATTGGCATATGTTTCCGAAGTCCGCCCATATGATTCATTTCGTTGCTGTGAACAGCGTGAATAACCGAGCCGGCACCTAAGAATAATAAAGCTTTGAACATAGCATGCGTGAACAAATGGAACATGGAAGCCATGTAACCAAGTCCTTCGTGACCAGCATAACCCGCAACGCCCAAACCCACCATCATAAAACCAATTTGTGAAATGGTAGAGAAAGCCAGAACACGTTTAATATCGGTTTGTACACAAGCAATAACAGCGGCAAAAAGAGAAGTGAAAGCTCCTACATAGGCAATTCCATGCAATACATGCGGTGTGTATTCTACATAAACCGGGAAAAGACGAGCAACCAGGAATACACCGGCAACAACCATGGTTGCAGCATGAATCAAAGCCGAAACAGGTGTTGGACCTTCCATGGCATCCGGTAACCAAATTTGTAATGGGAACATTGCTGATTTACCGGCACCACCGATAAAAATTAATGCCATTGCCCAGCTCAATGCCGAGAAGCCCATAAATGTAACACCGGTAATTCCGGCAAATACACTAGCGTCACCTGATGTCAATATACCAAAATCGAAAGTTTTTGTATAGAACGAAAGTACTAGAATACCAATCAGGAAACCTAAATCGGCAAAACGGGTTACAATAAACGCTTTTTTCGCAGCAGCGACTGCAGAGGGTTTAGTATAATAAAATCCGATTAATAAGTAAGACGAAACGCCCACCAATTCCCAGAAAATATACATTTGAAAGATATTGGTAGCTACAACGAGTCCCAACATAGAGAAAGTAAAGAGTGATAAGAAAGCATAATAGCGTTCAAAACCCTTTTCGTTTACCATATAACCGAGGCTATAAATATTTACCATTAATGATACAGTGGTAATTACTACCAACATCATTACCGAAATAGGATCCAATAAAATTCCTAAATCGATGTGTAAGTATTCAGTGAAACGCAACCATTCAAAATGAAAAGGAATGATTTTTTGATAAACTCCAGCCAAATCTTTGGCAGTTGTGAAATACTCAAAAGCTGTATAGTATGAAAGAACAGTGATGATGGTCAATACTGCTGTACCGATAATTCCGGCAACTTTGGGCTTCCATTTTGAATCCACTAATCCTAATACTATGAAACTGAGTAAAGGAAGTAAAACTATTAATAATGTATATTGCATAACGTTTTGTTAATTGTCAACCAGATAGCTATCGGGAGTAAATAGTTAAATTGTCAATTTTTGTTTATTCTTTCATTTCATCTAAATTTCCTACTTCAACACTAGTCCAGTTACGGTAAATGTTGATAATAATGGCAATCGCTACAGCCGTTTCACATGCCGCAATGGCAATGGTGAAAAGCGCGAAGAAAAAACCTTCCATTTGTCCGGGATACAAATAGCGATTGAACACTACAAAATTGATATCAGCAGCATTTATCATTAGTTCTACTGAAACCAATATCATAATAAGACTTTTACGCGATAAAAAGCCATAAACCCCTGCAAAGAACATGATTAAGCTAACGCCAAGGTATGCTTCGATTGGCACTGTTCCCGACATAAAATTTAAAAATAAATCACCCATATATTTAATAGTTGATAGTTTGTAGTTGATAGTTGAAATGTAAAGTTGTTATAGCTGTCAACTGTCAACTATCAACTGTAAACTGAATTTTATCTTTTTCTTGCTATCAAAAGACTTCCGACAATACAAGCTAACAGCAAAACACTGATGAATTCGAAAGGTAATAAATATTGATATTTATTAGTTCCCATCAAAGTATGGCCAATATCCTGTACTTTCAATTCGGCAGGTACAATATAAGTATAAACCTTACTAATATTCCAGTAAATAATATGTCCGCAAAAAGCCAGACCTACAAGAGAAGTTATACCTGCAACAAGTCTTCTGTCTTTTCTTTCCAATTCTACTTTTTCACCCGGTCTGTTGGTTAGTAATATCGCAAAAATAAACAATACCATTATACCACCTGCATAAACTGCAATCTGTACACCAAATAAGTAATGATAACCCAAAAGTAAATACAATCCGGCAGTGCCCAACAAGACAAATAATAAATAAGTTGCTGAACGTATGATATGTTTCGACGTTACTGCCATGATTGAAAAAACAGCAATGATTACTGCTAAAATGTAAAATATAATTTGTTCTGCCATAATATTTAATGTCTAATGTCAAATGTTTTTTGACTTTTCCGTTACTTTTTATTTTTCCGTTGTTTTTGCTTTAGTATCGGTAGTTGTTTCTTTAACAGAGGTTGAAGTTTTTACTTCTATAATAGGTTCAATTTCTATTTCTGCAGGTTTTGATACTTTTACTTCAATAACAGGTTCCGTTTTTGGTTCTACTGAACTCGATTCTTTAACTTCAATAACAGCCTCAGGTTTAGGTTCTTTTTTCTTATCACGAAGTTTAGAACCTTCATGATTCAATTGTTGAACCAATTTACTCCTGGTAAACACTGCATTTTCGAACTGATTATTAAATTTGATAGCATCCGATGGACAAGTAATCACACATAAATTGCAAAAAGTACACATCCCTAAATCCCAAACGTATTTGCCAAGTATTTTTTTCTTTTTACCGTCTTCAGTTTCTATCATCTCCGATATTACCTGTATGGTTCCGTTCGGACAGTTCATTTCGCAAATACCGCATGCAGTACAGGCATGCTCATTGTTGTCGTCGTGCGGCATAGTTAACTCGCAACGGAAACGATCTGAAATAACCAAGGTAGCACGGTTTTCCGGGTATTGTTGGGTTACTTTTTTTGTCCACAACTCTTTCCACGTCACGCTCATTCCTATAAGCAATGACTTGATACCTCTGAATAAACCTGAAAAATATTTTAAAATTGATTTCATCTTTTATAATGTCTTTTCAATGTAATAATATGCCAATTTCTTAAACCTTATTCCTACTTTACACCAAAGAAAAAGGGAAACATATCTGTTAAAGTCAATCCTGTCAAAACCAGAATTACCATTACTACTATGTTTACCAGGTTGATAGGTAACAGATATTTCCATTCAAGATTCAATAATTGGTCGATGCGTAAACGTGGGAATGACCAACGTACCCAAAGGCTCAGGAATATCAAAACTCCGGTTTTACCAAAGAACCAAACATAAGAAGGAATATAATACATTATTTGATTAAAACCGTCCAAACCGTGAATTTGAATTGGCATCCAACCTCCTAGAAATACAGTCGTAGCAATTGCTGCTATGATAAACATATTCAAATATTCGGCTAAGTAAAAGAACCCGAATTGTAAACCTGAATATTCAGTATGATAACCCGCGGTTAATTCCGATTCTGCTTCCGGTAAATCAAATGGTCCACGGTTAGTTTCAGCGTGCCCTGAAATTAAATATATGAAAAACGCGATTAATGAAGAAATATGTCCGTTAAAGATATTCCAGCAGAATTCTTGTTTTGCAATTATTTCCGAAAATTGCATTGTTCCCGACAATACAACAATTGTCATCAATGCAAATCCTGCAGATAATTCGTAACTCACAAACTGAGCTCCACTTCGCATTGCACCAATCATCGAGTATTTATTATTACTGGACCAACCTGCCAAAAGGACTCCGATAATACCCAGTGACGATACGGCTGTAACATACAATACTCCAATATTAAAATCGACTGCGTGTAAAGCCTTACCAAAAGGAATTGCTCCAAAAGTAAGCATCGAAGCCACAATCATAAAGAATGGTGCTGCAAAGAATAAGAATTTATCTACATTATTGATGCGAATAATCTCCTTAAGTAAAATCTTAATTACATCGGCGAAACTCTGTAGTATTCCATATTTACCTACGCGGTTAGGACCAAAACGAGCCTGGAAAAAAGCTGTAATCTTCCGCTCTACATAAATAAGTATAATGGCTAAGAAGGCATAAGCAGCCAACAAAGCAACTGCCACAAGTACAAATTCGATAAGCAATACCCAAAATATGGGCATATTATCTCTCAGTGTTGTGTCTAACCAGCCTAACAGGTTTGTAAATTCTAAGGGTTGCAACATAATATTTGTCTAAATTCTAATGTCTTAATTTATAATATACTATCTGTTTTATCAGTAATTTGTCAATTGCAGAATAGTTAATTTGTATTTATTCCCAACTACTTACTAATTCTCATCTATCAATATCTGGAATCACATAGTCCATAGAACCGCCGATACCGATAAAGTCAGATATTTTTTCGCCTTTACAAATTAATGGCATCGCCGACACTAATGCCATAGAAGGTGAACGAAATTTCAATCGATACGGAGTTTTATCGCCACGACTGTCAATGTAAATTCCAAATTCGCCTTTAGCTGCTTCAATTCGTTGGTAATATTCGCCTTCAGGAATTCTGATAATGGCTTTTGTTTTAGTAAGAACTTCTCCTGCTGGAATATTATCGATTAATTGTTCGATAATATGTAATGATTGTTCAATTTCATCCAACCGATTTAAATAACGGGCATAGGAATCGCCTTCTATACGAATAACTTCTTTGAATTCTACTTTGTCGTACAAAGAATAAGGTTTGTATTTTCGAATATCGCACGACCAACCCGATGCACGTCCGGCAGGACCGGTTACTGCATAGCTAATTGCATCCTCTTTGGAGAGTTTTCCGATTCCAATCATACGACCTAAAGCGATTACATTATGAGAAAAGAAACGGTCGTATTCAACCAGTTTTTCGCGCATGTAAGGGATAAAAGCTTTTACATCTTTTTGGAAATCAGCATAAATGTCGAACATTACGCCACCGATTACATTTTGATTGATTATCAGTCGCCCACCGCAGGTTTTATCAAAAATGTCGAGAATTACTTCACGTTCACGCATTCCATAAATAAATGCAGTAGTAGCACCCAGATCATTTGTCATTGCTGACCAAGCCAGCAAGTGCGAATCGATACGGTTTAATTCGTCCATTATGGTACGGATATATTGAGCACGTTCGGGTACTTCAATTTCGCTTGCTTTCTCCACGCACATACACAAAGCATGACGGTTGATATTGGCAGAAAGATAATCAAGTCGGTCGGTAAAATGAAGTATTTGTGGATAAGTTAAGCTTTCGCTTAGTTTTTCGATGCCGCGATGGATATATCCGCTGTGTACATCTATTTTTTTTACGATTTCACCATCTAATGCTGTACGGAAGTGCATTACTCCGTGTGTGGAAGGATGTTGTGGCCCAATATTTATAATATAATCATCTGATTCGAAAATGTTGACAGTTTCCTCTATCAAACCGTCAGGAGTTTCCATGATGCGTGGTGCAGTATCTATTATTTCCTTACTTTCCAACGAAACAGGATTTAGTTCAGGATTTGCATCATAATCTTTACGCAACGGATAACCAACCCAGTCGGCATTCAAGAAGAATTTACGCATATCAGGATTGTTTATAAATCTTATGCCTAGTAAAGCATAGACTTCACGCTCATTGAAATGTGCCGTTTCAAATAAATCGGTAACAGAGTATAACAAAGGATTTTCTCTGTCTGTAGTTCCTGTTTTCAAAACTATTTCTTTCGAAAGGTCTTTTGAAGATGATAACATGTAGATAACACCTAGCTTTTCGCCCCAATCCATTCCAATTAGTTTTACAAGAAAATCGAAAGACAACTCTGCATTGTCACGCAATGTTTTTGCTAAAAGGTGCAGTTTATTCGGTTCTACTGTTATCGTTAGAATTTTATTTTCCTCAATAACGGCATCTGATACAGCACTTAGTATTACCTTTTTTATATTTTCCATTTTATCACTTTTCTATCAAAATCAAACAGTAACGCCGAAAGCAAATAACTATCAATGACTCCAAGGGCAATTGTAAATTGTAAATGTTTAAATTGTAAATGATATTTATCTTTGCTTATTTCCAAGAAATTGCTCCACTTTTATTTTACGTTGCAATTGCATTAAGCCATAAAACAAGGATTCGGGGCGAGGTGGACAACCCGGTACATAAACGTCCACCGGTATAATTTGGTCAACTCCTTTAACAACGTGATATGAGTTTACAAATGGACCTCCGGAAATAGCACAAGCACCCATAGCCAGTACATATTTTGGTTCAGCCATCTGGTCGTAAACACGTTTAATCAGTGGTGCCATTTTATGAACCATTGTACCTGCCACAATCATCAAATCGGCTTGGCGAGGACTATTACGTGTAACTTCCATCCCGAAACGTGCAATATCGTGGTGAGCTGCAGCTGTTGACATAAACTCAATACCACAACAACTTGTAGCATAAATCAATGGCCAAATAGAGTTGGAACGACCCCAATTGATAAGATCATCCAATTTGCTGAGTATAACGTTTACGCCGTTAGCTTCAAGCTCTTTTATATATGCTTCAAGGTATTCGTTGTCGTTAAACTCCTCGGTAGGAATCCCTTTAATATCTATGTTTTTTACATCCATTTCAATACTCCTTTCTTCCATGCGTAGGCAAGGCCCAAGCCAAGAATCACTATGAAAAATATAATACTATACAATCCCTGAAAACCCAAATCGCGCACCACAGTAGCCCAAGGAAACAGAAAAATTGCTTCCACATCGAACATTAAATACAAGATGGCGTAAAGGTAATAACCCACTTTAAACTGCATCCACGATGTGCCATGTGTAGGAATACCGCACTCATAAGGTTCTCCCTTTTGAAGATTAAAAGACCTTGGGGCTAATAATAATGCCATACCAAGACCGGCTATGACCAATGTAATTCCTGTTAATAGAACTACCAGAAAAAGCGATAAACTGCTCATATAAATGAATAAATTTAAATTGCTTAAAAAACGGTGCAAAGGAACGACATTTATTTCTATTAATCCCTATTTTTTCCTTAAAAAACTGACTTCTTACATTTTTTAAATTATTACTTAATGAAACAAATTTAGTAATTTAATTGATTGAATAACAATTTTATAAAAATAAATCTAATCAACTGCGTTTGTTTTAAATGACTTATTTTACATTCTTTTAGTAGTTATTCGTGGCTGATTCTTATCAATTAATATGTGTTTCGGGAAGCTATTACTTATAAATCATAGAATATTCCATATTTAAATATGTATATATATATGCAATTATAGGTGCAATTGTTTTGCAAGAACCTTTAGTGGGATATGGTGAATGAATAGGATTATAAATGCAGATTTTGAAATTTTTTGAAACATTATAAGTGCCATTTTGTTTTGTAAAAAGAAACTAGCACTTATTGTAGGACTACTAACGAAGGGAGTATTTCTTCTGTAAATTTTTCTTTAGAAAATGGTCAAAGTTAAGGTACAACAATTATATAATCAATAGAGGAAAATCTTTGAACTGTAAGTATTTTTTTACTTGTGGTTGCAATTGTTGGTTCTTGGGTTTTCATAATATTTTCGTCCAGTTAACTATTGCAATCTGATTAAATGTAAGTTTTATGCTTAGCAAAAGATGGAAGAATAAAGGCAGGTAAATAGATGTATTCATAGTATTTGGGAATACAATGTGGAAAGCAGGAATTTTTCCGCTCTCGGTTTGACGATATTGGACATACTCTTTTACTCGAGAAATGCTGGAGCATTTTTCCAACTGCTTTCAAATACAGGAGCTATTTTCAAAGTTAACATTTTGAATATATCTGTCGTAAAAATGATAAATTTGCTATATTTTGCTTGTTTTTTGTTTATATATTTAATCAATCATTTTAATACCGGCTAATATACAAGCATTTAGATAAATATAAAATTAAAAAATGTAAAAACAGTCATCAATTATAATTTTGTTATTACTTTTGTAGTCGGTTTAAAAATAATTGAACAATAAAGTGTCAATTTGACTGTTATGATATTATACAGATAAAAAATACAATTTATTAATAAATTAATCCAAATTAATTCAAAAAGCAGGAATTATTTATAAATGGTAAAACCTGCTTTTATATTACTTGTATATAACTGGTAATATACTAATTATTAAAATTATCTCATAAGGTTAAAGTGTAAATCTTCAATATCTCTACTCTTAAATTAATAAATTCAAATAATCTTAGTAAAAAAAAACGTTATGGAAAACAAACAAAAACAACCCAAAAAAAGCAAATCTTTTACTGGTATCAGGTCTTCAGGTCTTGTTATGCTAACATGTTTCGTGCTTGCAGTAGTTATTTTCAAATTTGTATTCGGAGCCCCATCCCACTTTTTGAATGGTGACCCAAACAATCAACCAATGCCCGGTGATTTATTAGGAACTATCTACAAAGGGGGTATTATTGTACCTATTATCCAAACATTATTGCTTACAGTTTTGGCTTTAAGCGTGGAACGTTTTTTTGCCATTAAAAGTGCTCAAGGAAAAGGTAAATTAGTGAAATTCGTAGAAGATGTTAAATTGTCTTTATCTAAAGGTGACATTAAAGCTGCAACTGCAGTTTGTGATGCACAAAAAGGTTCTGTAGCGAATGTAGTAACTTCTGCTTTAATTAAATATGCAGAAGTTGAGGAAGATAAATCATTATCTAAAGAACAACAAATTCTTGCTATTCAAAAAGAAGTAGAAGAGGCTACAGCATTAGAACTTCCAATGTTAAGCCAAAACCTACCAATTATTGCAACTATTACTACTTTAGGTACTTTGATGGGACTGTTAGGAACTGTAATAGGTATGATTCGTTCGTTTGCTTCTTTGGCAGGTGCTGGTGGTACTGACTCTATTGCTTTATCGCAAGGTATTTCTGAAGCTTTGATAAATACTGCTTTTGGTATTTTAACAGGTGCTTTGGCTGTAGTATCTTATAACTATTTTACAAGCAAAATTGATTCAATTACTTACTGTATTGATGAAGTAGGTTTCTCTATCGTACAAACATTTGCTGCTTCTCACAAGTAATCATCCCAAAAATTAAAAAACAATGCTATGTCTAAAGTAAAAGTAGCAAGGAAGAGTACTCGTATCGATATGACTGCGATGAGTGACGTTACTGTACTATTGCTGACTTTTTTCATGTTAACGTCTACGTTCGTGCAAAAAGAGCCGGTACAAGTAGCAACTCCCGCTTCAGTATCCGAAATTAAAATACCTGAATCAAATATCTTACAGATATTGATTGATCCGACAGGAAAAGTATTTATGAGTTTGGATAAACAAGGCGATATGGTTGAGACCTTGACCAGTGTTGGCAGAGATTTAAATGTTACTTTTACTCCCGAAGAAATTCGGAAGTTTAAAGTAGAAAAAACCTTTGGAGTCCCAATAAAGAATATGAAGGCTTATTTAGCTATGTCTGTAGAGAATCAGGATAAAGTCCTCAAAGATTTGGGTATCCCTACTGATAGCACGGATAATCAATTTAAAGTATGGATTAAAAATGCACGTGCAACCAATCCTGATTTGAGAATTGCCATCAAAGCGGACCAAAAAACGCCTTATAAAGTAATTAAAAGTGTAATGACATCTCTTCAGGACTTAAGAGAAAACCGTTACAATTTGATTACATCTTTGAAGGTTGAATCAGCTAATTAATAACATAAGAAAATATTATGTCTGAAATACAAACAAGTGATACCGGCGGCGGGAAAAAGAAAAAAGGTGGCAGTAAACAGAAAAAATTAAGTGTTCATATTGACTTTACGCCGATGGTGGATATGAATATGTTGCTGATCACTTTCTTTATGCTATGTACTTCGTTGAGTAAACCTCAAACGATGGAAATAAGCATGCCAAGTAACGATAAAAAAGTCACTGAGCAAGATCAAACTAAAGTAAAAGCCTCACAGTCTATAACCTTAGTACTAACAGGCGGTGATTCAATCTTTTATTATAATGGACTACCTGATTATAAAGATTATAATTCTTTAAAACTGAGTTCTTATAAGGCAGATGGTATACGTTCGATGCTCTTAACGCGTAATAACGAAGCTGTTTATAAAATTAAAGATTTAAAACTGAAAAAGTTACAACTGAAAATTACGCAAGCTGAATTTACGAAGCAGGCTTCTGAGATTAAAAATGGTAAAAAAACTCCGGTTGTTATTATTAAGGCAACGGACAATGCTACTTATAAAAATCTGATAGATGCACTTGACGAAATGCAAATTTGTAATATCGGAAGATATGTGATTGATACGATTTCTGCAGGTGATAAGTTCTTACTTAAGAACCGTGAAACCAAGGGTATGCTAACCCGTAATATTGCTAAATAGTTAAACGCCTTAAAAATAGAAAGTAAAATGGCTAAAATAGATTTAACTTCCTTAGAATGGCGCGAGCTCGTATTTCAAGGTAAGAACAAGGAATACGGAGCTTATCAAATGCGCGGGGAATCGGATAAGCGACATAATGTGGCAATGATAATTGTTACTGTTGTTGCGGTAATAGCATTTAGTATTCCTAAGCTTATAGAAATGACTAAATCAAAGCAAACGGAGAAAATGACTGAAGTTACTACTTTGTCTCAACTTGAAAAAGCTGTAGTGAAGAATGACGTTAAAAAGGCTGCAGCTGTTGAACCTCCTCCAGCTTTGAAGAGTTCTGTCAAATTTACTGCTCCCGTTATCAAAAAAGACGAAGAGGTAGCTGATAATGAAGAAATCAAAAGTCAGGAAGAACTTATGACTGCAAAAGGATCAATTTCAATCGCAGACGTAAAAGGGAATGATGACATCAATGGTAAAGATATTGCAGACATCAAGGAAAATGTTACTCAAGATGTAGAAGAAAAGCCTTATACAATTATTGAGCAAATGCCTGTGTACCCTGGTGGTGAAGGTGAACTTTTAGCCTACATTGCTAAGACCATCAAATATCCGGTTATTGCACAGGAAAATGGGATTGAAGGAAAGGTAATTATTCGTTTTGTTGTATCAAAAACCGGTAAAATATCCAATGTTGAGGTTTTAAGATCTCTCGATGGTGCTTGTGATAGAGAAGCTGTAAGAGTGGTTAAAACCCTTAAAGACTGGATTCCAGGGAAACAAAATGGTGTAAATGTTCCGGTATATTATACTTTGCCGATCACATTTAAATTGCAACAGTAGAATGAAACGTCAAAATCTTCTATCCTTATTCTTGGCATTACTTTTGTTTTCATGTCAGAACAAAAGCAAAGATGGGCAGACTGATACATATACATCCGGTGTGATTGCGATTGCAGTAGATGAAAGTTTTAAACCTATTATTCAAGAAGAGTTAGATGTATTTGAGGCTCAGTTTCCACAAGCTGGTATTGTTCCAACATATACCAATGAAGTTGATGCAATTAACAGATTATTAAAAGATAGTGTACGATTATCAATTGTTACTCGTGCACTATCTTCTGATGAAGAAAATTCTTTAAAAAGTAGAAAATTCGCTCCACGTTCATTCAAATTGGCTACAGATGCTATCGCTTTGATAATTAACAATCAAAACCCCGATTCATTGATTAGTGTGAGTGATATAAGAAAAATATTAACCGGCGAGGTGAAAAACTGGAAAGAAATATTTCCTTTATCTAAACTGGGCAAGTTCAAAGTGGTTTTTGACAATCCAAATTCGAGCACTATCCGTTTTGCATTAGATTCTATCTGTAAAGGAAAACCTTTATCTTCAGAATTGAATGCTCAGAAAACGAATTTGGAAGTAATAAATTATGTGTCGCAAACTCCAAATGCTATTGGCATTATTGGCGTAAACTGGTTGGGAAACCGCAAAGACACAACGAATTTATCTTTTAAAAATGATGTAAGAGTAATGGCTGTAAGCAGCGAAAGTGTTGCTACTTCAGAAAATAGTTACAAGCCATTTCAAGCATATTTGTTTTATGGATATTACCCACTTACACGCAGTGTTTATATTATATTAAACGACCCTAGAAGCTCATTGCCTACGGGATTGACGTCTTTTTTGACTTCTGACCGTGGACAGCGTATAATACTAAAATCAGGTTTGGTTCCTGCCACACAACCAATTCGAATTGTCAGTATAAAAGAATAATTAAATTAATGACTAATTAAATTCAGGCTACAATGAAACGTAACTTTCTTTTCTTTTCTTTTCTCTTAATAGCAATTTTTTTTGCAAACCTATCTACTGTAGAAGCTAAAGGACCACTAGGTGCTCAAGGTATGGATTATTACAATGCCGGTTTTCCTGAAGTTGCCAAACCTCTTTTACTTCAAGAACTAACTGTTGATCCATCAACTCAAGCTGAAGTTTGCTTTTATCTGGGAAATCTTTACTTTGGAGAAAATAAACCAGATTCTGCATCATTCTATTTTAATAAAGGTTTAGTTGCAAATCCAATATATGCTCTTAATACAATAGGGCTGAATATGTTGAAACTTAAATCTTCACCAGAAGTGGCTGGACTTGAAATAGATAAATTGCTTAAAGATAAAGCAAACAAAAAAAATGTTGATATTTTTATTGCAGCAGGAAGGGCTTATTTAGTAAATGGTCTTATCGAAAAAGGAATTGAATATCAGGAAAAAGCAAAAGAAATAAAATCTAAATATGCACCGGTATCTGTATTGTTGGGTGATATTGAGCTTGCAAAAGAAAATGTTGGTGCAGCTTGTAGTAATTACGAATTAGCTATTTATTATGACGCATCATGTAAAGAAGCCTATATAAAATACGCACGTGCTTATAAAAATGTAAATAGCACACTTGCAATTGAAATGTTAGGTAAATTGAAACTAAAGGAACCGACATTTCTTCTTGTTGACAGGGAGTTAGCAGATATTTATTATGCTACAAATGATTTTAATAAAGCTGCTCAATTGTATGAAAATTATTTACAATCTGGAAACTCAAACGTTAAAGATCTTACTAAATACGCAATGACGTTATTTTTGAATAGTAATTTTGAAAAATCATTGGAAGTTGCTAATCTTGGTTTGAAAAAAGATCCTCGAAATCCCGCTTTCAATAGATTGGCAATGTGGATTAATGTTGACTTGAAAAGAAATGATGAAGCACTTAAATCTGCAAATTTATTTTTTAATCATAGTGACAAACCTGATCTAACTTATTTAGATTATAGATATTTTGGTCAGGCTTTACGTGAAACCCATCAACTTGATTCGGCAATTATTCAATTTCAAAAAGGGCTGGATTTGGATTCTACAAAAGTAGAATTGTGGAAGGATATTTCAGATATGTATACTGAAAAGACTGATTATAAAAACGCTATTTCAACATATATAAAATATGAGAGTTCTTTGAGTAAAGATAAAAGAACAGCGGATGTTATTATGCCTTTAGGAAAATTATACTATAGTTTAGGAAATGATTCTACGATTACTGTTGAAATGAAAAAGGCTGCTTTAATAAAAGCAGACAGTCTATTTGCTCAAATTGCTGTTCTTGAACCAACCGGTTATAGAGGCAATTTTTATCGTGGTCGTACCAATTCATCTCTTGACCCGGATGCTACTCTAGGTTTAGCAAAACCATACTACGAACAAACTGCTACGCTTATTGAGGCAAAAGCTGATCCAAGGTATAATTCTATACTTGTTGAATGTTATAGCTATTTAGGTTATTATCATTTACTTAAAAATGAGAATGCTCTTTCAATTTCTTATTGGAATAAAATTCTTGCAATTGAACCTACCAATGCAACTGCAAAAAAAGCAATAATAGGAATTGAGAAAGAAATGAAGGCAAAAAAAAAGTAAATCAATTATTAAAGAATTAGAAAAAAAATGAGAAGTAGAAGAAATTCTACTTCTTTTTTTTGTGTTTAGTGTTCAAATCATATTATTATTACTAATTTTGTCAGTCTTATTATGTCATAATTACAGTTTGGTTAATATACTTATATGCAACATTCAGAAATACAAGCAGTAAAGCAAAGATTCGGAATTATTGGAACTTCCGAATTGTTGAATAGAGCCATTGATATAGCTGTTCAAGTAGCACCAACGGATCTCTCGGTGCTTATTACTGGTGAAAGTGGTGTGGGAAAAGAGAATTTTCCACAGATAATTCATCATTACAGTCATCGTAAGCATGGTCCATATATTGCTGTAAATTGTGGTGCTATTCCTGAAGGAACTATTGATTCTGAACTTTTTGGACATGAAAAAGGTTCATTTACTGGTGCTACTGCAGATCGGAAAGGATATTTTGAAGTAGCCGATAGTGGAACGATATTTTTAGATGAAGTAGGAGAATTACCTCTTTCAACTCAAGTGAGGTTACTTCGAGTATTAGAAGCTGGTGAATTTATTAAAGTAGGCTCTTCTAAGACACAAAAAACCAATGTGCGTGTTGTTGCAGCCACTAATTTAAATATGGTACAAGCAACCCGTGAAGGTAGGTTTCGAGAAGATTTGTTTTATCGATTGAATACAGTACCTATAGCAATTCCAGCATTACGAGATAGGAAAGAAGACATTGTACTTTTGTTTCGAAAATTTGCATCTGATTTTGCTGAAAAATACCGCATGCCTGCTATTAAATTAACTGATGATGCTAAATCTTTGTTGGCGAATTATTATTGGAATGGAAATGTCAGACAGTTAAAAAATATTACAGAACAAATATCGGTTATTGAACAACAACGCGAAATTACAGCAATAATACTCAGAACATATTTACCAAAAGACGATATCGAACGTTTACCTGCATTGTTCTCTACTTCCGGGCGGGAACAAAAAACGTTTAACAGTGAACGTGAAATACTCTATCAAGTTCTTTTTGATATGAAAAAAGACATGACCGATTTGAGAAAATTAGTTCATGAAATTATTAATGGACAACAATCAGAAGTTCAACGAGATGACACACATTATCCAACTCCTTTTTTAGGCAATAACGAAACAAGATTTAACTCAACATCAGCCAGTGTTGATTTTACAACGGATAAAACTTCACGCGAAGCCAAGCAATATGAAGATGTAGATGATTTAAACACTTTTCAAGATGCTGAAGAATACCACGAAGTAGAAACGGCACAAAAACCTTTAACTTTAGAGGATATGGAGCGTCAGATGATTAAAAGTACACTCGAAAAACATCGGGGAAAACGTAAAGCGGCCGCGGATGAATTAGAAATATCTGAACGTACATTATATCGCAAGATTAAAGAATATGGAATTGAATAAAAGTATTTATGAAAAATAAAGTAATTAAAAGTCAGTATATAATAAGCGTTTTGATATTGTTAGTTATTCTATCAGTTGTATTTGTTTCATGCACTATTTCGTATAAATTTAATGGTTCTTCCATTGATTATACCAAAACGAAAACACTTTCAATATCAGATTTTCCCAATACAGCAGAACTTATTTATCCTCCATTATCACAGGGATTTAGCGAAGCATTGAGAGATGTTTATAGCAAACAAACACGATTACAACTTCTTAAAAAAGGTGGTGATATGCATCTTGAAGGAGAAATTGTTGGTTACCAATTGACCCCAATGTCTATCAGCGCCGATTCATATTCCTCCGAAACAAAACTTACTCTGACTATTAAGGTGCGTTTTACTAACAATAAAAATCCTGAAGATGACTTTGAAAAGAGCTATTCTTCTTACAAAACTTTTCCAAGCACAAGTATGTTAACAGATGTACAAGAGCAGTTGATGAAAGATATGGTGGCTGAAATTGTAGAAAGTATCTATAACGATACTGTTGCAAAATGGTAAAAATAATTATATGATCACTTATTATTCACCAATATGGTATCTACATATTTAATATATAATATATTGTAAGAAATATGACTCACGAAGAATTCATATCGCTTGTTAAACAACCCGAAACGGTAAATGCACAACATGTGACCGATTTGAAAGAGATGGTTGAGCGTTATCCTTATTTTGTGCCAGCTCGTTTGTTTTTCGTTAAAGCATTACAACAGTCGAAAAGTATATTTTATGCAGATAATTTTAAAATTGCCTCCTTACATTCTCCCAGTCGCAGATGGTTTTATTATTATCTCTATCCAGAGAAAATGCTTTCAAATGAACCTTATCACCGTGAACGTACAGTAAAATCTTCAGGAAATTATTTTGATATGATAAATGTAGTTGAATCTGAAGGAGGAGATACAAAACAATCGTTGAAAAATTTGGCCGAACGACTTAAATCGGCTCGTGCAATGGTAGTCAATTTACCGGTAAATTCTGGAAAGAAAATAACTGTTGTAAAGGAAAATGAGGCTATAAATGCTGTAAAAGAAATAAATGAAATAGAGGAATCAATAAATACTATTGTATTAAATAATATAAATGAAATAAAAATTGAAAAATATGTTTCTGAAGATTATTTTTCGTCAATCGAACATGAAATTTCGGAAATTAATGCGAAAAAACTTATTTTAGAAAGGAAATACAAAGACGCAATTGAAATTTTGAGGCAATTAAATTTGAATAATCCGAAAAAAAGTGTTTACTTTGCAGACCAAATCCGATTTTTGGAAAAAGTTATCGAAAACTCAAAAAAATAAACCCTATTATGTACGTTTTACTTACTATTTTAATTGTCATTGCATCTGTGTTGCTCACTTTGTTGGTATTAGTTCAAAACTCAAAAGGAGGAGGATTAGCAGCCGGCTTTTCTTCTACTAACCAAATTATGGGTGTTCGTAAAACAACTGATTTTCTTGAAAAAGCAACCTGGGGATTAGTCGCTTTTGTTGTTATACTTTCAATTGCTACAGTTGGTGTTCGTTCAAATCAACCTACAGCAACAAATGAATCGGAAATAAAAGAACAAATCCAACATGCTAAACAAGCAGAACCTGGTGTTGTTGCACCAAATTTTGGTGAAACCCCCGAAGCTACCAAAACTCCTGCTACTCCAGCAAAAAAATAATTTTATCGGAATAAAAAAGGAGCGTATCAAAGTTTTATTTGATGCGCTTTCTTTTTTTATCGTATTACCAATCACTTTAAATTACAGTCCGGCATGAACTTTATACATCTAATCGATTATGCAGGTACATTTGCTTTTGCCATAAGTGGTATTCGTTTGGCTTCAGCCAAACGATTTGATTGGTTTGGAGCTTATGTGGTGGGTTTGGTGACAGCTATTGGCGGTGGAACAATTCGGGATTTGTTGCTGGATGTGACACCGTTTTGGATGTTGCAACCATCCTATCTTATTGTTACCGCTTTAGCCTTGATATTTGTAATTTTACTTGGTAAGCAATTGATACGTCTCAACAATACATTCTTCATTTTCGATGCCATTGGATTGGGTTTATTTGTAGTAGTTGGTATCGAAAAAACATTGGCTGCTCATTTCCCTTTTTGGGTGGCTATATCGATGGGAATGATTACCGGATCTGCGGGTGGGATTATTCGTGATATATTTATCAATGAAGAGCCGCTTATTTTCCGAAAAGACATTTATGCATTAGCGTGTTTATTTGGAGGTTTGGTGTTCTTTGTATGCTTTAAACTGAGTATTTCTCCTATGATTACTCAGACAATTTCGGCATTTTCCGTCATCCTTACCCGGGTTTTGGCAGTTAAATACCATATTAGTTTGCCAGTGCTAAAAGGACATGATGATAAAACACCCTCAAAAATATTGTGAGTGTTTTCTTTCAAATTGTAAATCTTAAAATTTAAAATTTTATTATGCTTCAAATTGACGATACTATAATCAGTCTTGATCTGTTAGATGAGCTTTTTGTGTGCGATTTAGCCACTTGTAAAGGTAGTTGCTGCATTGAAGGAGACGATGGCGCACCGCTAGAAGAAGATGAAGTGAAGATTATTGAAAATATTCTGCCAATTATCTGGGATGACTTGACTGAAAAATCGAAAGAAGTAATTCGTAATCAAGGAGTTTCGTATATAGACGAGGATGGTGAGCCAGTGACTTCAATTGTAAATGGAGATGAATGCGTTTTTACTTATACCGATGAGAAGGGTCAGTGTAAATGTGCCATTGAAAAAGCTTATCGTGAAGGGAAAACTGACTTTTATAAACCAATTTCGTGTCACTTATATCCAGTTCGTTTGCAAAAATACGATGAATATACTGCAGTGAATTACCACCGTTGGAGTGTTTGTAATTGTGCACGTAAGTTGGGTGGTAAATTAGATGTTCCGGTTTATCAGTTTCTAAAAGAACCCTTAATTCGTAAGTTTGGTAAAGACTGGTTTGAACAACTTGAAATTGCCGACCGTGAATTGAAAAATAATAAATAAATATGACAAGCAATCACGTAAAAGTAGAGATTATTACCATTGGTGATGAAATACTTATTGGTCAAATTGTTGATACTAATTCAGCCTGGATGGCTATTGAATTGAATCATGCAGGATTTGAGCTGGCACAAATTACTTCGGTACATGATGACGCTAATCATATTGTCGAAACCTTAGAATTGGCTTTGAAACGTGCAGATGTTATTCTTTTTACCGGTGGAATTGGCCCAACGAACGACGATATAACCAAACAAACTCTGTGTGCGTATTTCGATACTAAACTGGTTTTTGACGAATCTATTTATCAGAATATTGAGAGTTTATTTATCAATCGTCCTTATGTTATGAATGAATTGACCAAAGCGCAAGCCATGGTTCCTGAAAATTGCACAGTTATTCAAAATCCGGTTGGTACAGCACCCATTACCTGGTTCGAAAAGGATGGAAAAGTAATAGTTTCGATGCCTGGAGTTCCTTATGAAATGAAACGAGCTATGAGTTTTGAGATAATTCCACGTTTGCAAGAACAATTTCAAACGCCGGCTTTGCTTCATAAAACAGTTCAGGTTTATGGTTTCCCTGAATCGGCTTTAGCATTGAAAATTGCTGATTGGGAAAATGCATTGCCAAATTATATTCATTTGGCCTACTTGCCTAATTCCGGCGTTATTAAATTACGATTAAGCGGGTTGCAGGACAATATGCTTGCTTTGGAATTTAGTATGAATCAACAAATCGACCTGTTAAGTCGTATACTAGGGAAAGCCATTGTGGCTTACGAAGATATTCCAATAGAACAATTGATTGGAAACATGTTAATCGCTCAAGGAAAAGTGGTTGCTACAGCCGAAAGTTGTACCGGGGGAAATATTGCACATAGGTTTACATCTATACCTGGTAGCTCGATCTTTTATAAAGGTTCCGTGGTGGCTTATAGCAACGATGTAAAAGAAGAGTTATTACAGGTATTGTCAGAAGATTTGACAAGTTATGGAGCCGTCAGTCAGATTGTTGTAGAACAGATGGCTGAAGGTGTACGAAAATTGCTTAAATCGGATGTTGCAATTGCTACTTCAGGGATTGCCGGTCCAACTGGAGGTACAACTGAAAAACCTGTTGGAACTATTTGGATAGCAGTCTGTTCTGCTGATACAATGATTAGTAAAGAATATCATTTTGGCAAGTTACGTGAGCAAAATATTGAGCGTAGTACTCAAGCTGCATTGCTCTTGTTGAAAGAAATACTATAGTGTAAACTAAACATTATCAGTTAAATATGTTCTATTTAGCAGAAATATGGTGTGTTTATTAGAATTTATAGCCTGAAAAACTTGCACAATTGAAAAACATAGTGTACTTTTGCACACTGTTTTTGAGAAAAAATGTAAACAATAAAAAGATATAGAAATGTCAAAGATTTGTCAAATTACCGGAAAGAAAGCAATGGTAGGAAACAACGTATCACACTCAAAACGTCGAACCAAAAGAACTTTTGAAGTGAACTTGTTTACAAAGAAATTCTATTGGGTTGAACAAGATACCTGGATTAGCTTGAAAGTTTCGGCTAATGGACTACGTACCATTAACAAAGTTGGATTGGATGCTGCCATTAAAAAGGCGTCAGATAAAGGGTATTTATACGCATAATTTAGGAGGAAAACTACAATGGCAAAAAAATCAAAAGAAGCAAGAGTCCAAGTAATTTTGGAATGCACAGAGCATAAAGATAGCGGTATGCCCGGAACATCGCGTTATATCACTGTGAAAAACAGAAAAAATACACCGGCACGTTTGGAATTGAAAAAATACAATTCAATTTTGAAAAGAGTAACTGTACACAAAGAAATTAAATAGAACTGAATCATGGCAAAGAAAACGGTTGCATCCATCCAAAAAGGAGAAGGACGTTCATTCGCAAAGGTTATCAAAATGGTGAAATCACCAAAAACCGGTGCTTATATGTTCCAAGAAGAAATTGTACATAACGATAAAGTGAAAGGTCATTTCACAAAATAATCAAAATCGTTACTTAAATATAGAAAGAATCCTCTCATTATACAAAATGAGGGGATTTTTTGTACCATTAGCTCAAAAAAAAGACTTAATTTTGTGAGCTAATTCTCAATGTGCTAATCTGCCAATGTGCTAATTTGCTAATCTGCAAATTGCAGATTGAAAATTGTTAATAAATAATATGGGATTATTTAATATTTTCAGTAAGGAAAAAAAAGAAACACTCGATCAAGGTCTATCCAAAACTAAGGAAAGCGTTTTTTCGAAACTGACACGTGCGGTTGCCGGAAAATCGAAAGTGGATGAAGAAGTGCTTGATAACCTGGAAGAAGTTTTGATTACTTCCGATGTAGGAGTGGAAACTACTTTGAGAATCATCGAACGTATCGAAAGTCGTGTTTCTCGTGACAAATACGTCAATACAACAGAATTGAATGTTATTCTTAAAGAGGAAATAGGAGCTTTACTTGCCGAAAGTAATTCGGATACACCTAACGATTTTGATGCTGTTTTGCCACATACGCCTTACGTCATCATGGTAGTTGGTGTAAATGGAGTAGGAAAAACAACGACTATTGGGAAGTTAGCATATCAATTTACAAAGGCAGGAAAAAAAGTGTATTTAGGAGCTGCCGACACCTTTCGGGCTGCTGCTGTTGATCAGTTGGTTATTTGGGGAGAACGTGCCGGTGTGCCTGTTATTAAGCAAAAAATGGGTGCTGATCCTGCATCTGTTGCTTACGATACAATAGCCTCAGCGAAAGCAAACAATGCAGATATTGTCATTATAGACACTGCAGGACGTTTGCATAACAAAGTTAATTTGATGAATGAGTTGACCAAAATCAAAAATGTGATGCAAAAAGTAATTCCGGATGCACCACACGAAGTGTTATTGGTGCTAGATGGATCAACGGGTCAAAATGCTTTTGAACAGGCAAAACAATTTACCAAAGCCACTGATGTTACAGCATTAGCCATCACCAAACTGGATGGAACTGCTAAAGGTGGTGTAGTAATAGGTATTTCCGATCAATTTAAAATTCCGGTAAAATATATTGGTTTGGGTGAGGGCATAGAGCATTTGCAGGTTTTTGATCGGGATAAATTTGTAGAAACATTGTTTGAATGACTCAAACATCAAAAGGGCATTAAGACGAAAATATTTTTAGTTTACAGGTTTATTCGTCATTTTAAACTATTCAAACAACAAACATTCAAACTGCTGAAAAATTACTATGTCTTTTGAAAATATAAATAAAGGAACAGTTGATGTAATAACCCTCGGTTGTTCTAAAAATCTCGTTGATTCTGAGCAGTTAATGCGGCAATTTGATGTACTTGGTTATCAGGTAAGACATGATGCAGAAAATCCTGATGGCGAAATTGTGATTATCAATACTTGCGGATTTATAGGCGATGCCAAAGAAGAAAGCATAAATACAATATTACAGTTTGCCGAATTGCGTAAACAAGATAAGATTCAGAAACTTTTTGTAATGGGTTGTCTTTCTGAACGCTATTTGAAAGAACTACGATTGGAAATGCCTGAAGTAGATAAGTTTTATGGTAAATTCAATTATAATGATATTTTGACCGATCTGGGTCAGACTTACAGGGCCGATTTGCGCTTGGAGCGAACCTTGACAACGCCAAATCATTATGCTTATATCAAAATTTCCGAAGGTTGTAACCGTACTTGTTCATATTGCGCTATTCCTATAATTACAGGAAAACATCGTTCACGAACGATGGAAGATATTGAAAATGAAGTGAAAGGATTGGTTAGCCACGGAGTGAAAGAATTTCAACTGATTGCTCAAGATTTATCGTATTACGGACAGGATCGTTATAAAACGTTGAAATTAGCTGAGCTGACAGAGCGACTATCGGATATCCCGGGTGTGGAATGGTTGCGATTGCATTATGCTTATCCGGCTCAATTTCCTTACGATTTATTGAAAGTAATGCGTGAACGTGACAATGTTTGTAATTATCTGGATATTGCTTTACAACATGTGAGCGATAATATGCTAAAACAAATGAGGCGCAATATCACTTCGGCTCAAACTTATGAACTTATTGAACGTATTAGGACAGAAGTTCCTGGTATTCATTTACGTACAACATTATTGCTTGGACATCCAGGTGAAACGGAAGAAGATGTTGAAGAATTGAAAGACTTTGTGCGTAAAGCCAGATTTGAACGGTTAGGTGCTTTTGCTTTTTCGAATGAAGAAGGAACTTATGCATATAAAACATTTTCTGATAATATTCTGGAAGAAGAAAAGCACAAACGTGTGGATGAAATTATGTCAATTCAACAAGGAATTTCAGCTGAAATTAATCAGTCGAAGATTGGAAAAACCTTGAAAGTGATGATTGATAGGGTAGAGGATGAGTATTTTGTGGGAAGAACCGAATATGATTCGCCCGAGGTTGATCCTGAAGTGCTGATACCCATCTCGACCTTAGGCGTAAAAAAAGGTGAGTTTTATTATGCAAAAATTGTTGATGCTACTGATTTTGATTTGTATGCGGTTTAAGTACCATTTTTTCAATATGAATTTATTATCTTTGTCTTTATCTTTGTTCAAATTACTTTCAGAATTAATATTTGTAACTCGTAACTTAATACTTGTAACTACTCATGAATCACAAAGAATTAATTGCCAGTATGTCTACCAAACTGAATGCACCAAAATCGGTGGTATCAGACTTGTTGGAAACCGCGGTTAAAATTTTTACCGAGCAGTTGGTTGAAGAAAAAACAATTGGTTTTCAAAGCTTTGGAAATTTTGAAGTGAGAAAAAAAGATGAACGTCTTTCAGTACATCCTTCAACTCAAATACGAACCTTGATACCACCTAAATTGGTTGTGAATTTTAAGCAAAGCAATATCCTGAAAGATAAAATAAAAGACTTACCACACCATGAATAAGGAAAAAATTTCGTTACAAGAAATTGTTGACTTAGTTGCGTCCAGCGCTTCGGTTAGCAAGCGCGCTGCAGAAGAATTTCTGAAGGTGTTGTTTTCCTCTATTGAGGAGGCTTTACTGGCAGGCGAAGTAGTGAAAATTAAAAATTTTGGAACATTTAAACTTCAATGGAATGAACCACGTAAAAGTGTGAATATTCAAACCGGCGATGAAATTCTGTTGGCAGGTTATAATAAAGTAAGTTTTACTCCAGATGCTATCTTGAAAGATTTAGTAAATGAACCTTTTGCTCATTTGAAGTCGGTTCAATTAGAAGATGGAGATGGAGAAATGATTGAAGATGATCAAACTGATGTCGCTTTGGATCCACTGCGAATTTTTACGGAACAAGCTTCAGAAATAAAGGGTCTTATTTCCGAAATACAAGCTCTATCGTCAAATAAATTGCAGAATAATCATAAAGAAAAATCATTGATCTCAAATGCTAATTCTGATAAGATAGAATCTATACAACTTGAAGAAAACGATTCTGATGAAATAAATCCTGAACATGTCAATGAATCTGAATTAGTAAAAGAACTTGAGCATATAAAAGAATTAGAAAGGGTCAAAGAATTAGAAATAGCTAAAGAGCTTGAACTAGCCAATGGTATTGAGCACGTTAAAGAATTAGAACTAGCGATTGAATTTGAACAAAACAAACAATTAGAATTGGCTAAAGAACTGGAGCGGGTTAAAGAACTGGAACGGATCAAAGAACTGGAACGGGCTAAGGCATTAGAACTGGCCAAAGAACTTGACCAAGTCAAAGAATTAGAACTTGCAATTCAATTAGAACAAGCCAAAGAAAATGAGCTTTCTAAAGTACTTGAGCAGGCTAAAGAATTAGCACAAGCTAAAGAACAAGAACTGGCCAAAGAACTTAATAAGGCTAATGAATTAGAAATTAATAGATTAATGGATAAAAGTTCTGTCTTAGAAAAAGTCTTTGAAGTCCCATTTACACAATCTAGAGTTACTTCCACATCAGATTTTAAAGAATCGAATGCAAATTTTGAACCAATTGAGGATAATTCAACAAATCCGTTTTTAGAAAATGCAAAGTCACGTAGAAAAAGTAAAAGTTGGTTATGGATACCGATTGCTTTGTTGTTATTAATTGTAAGTGGTTTGACAATTTATTTGTTTTATACACCTGCAAATAATTTATTGAAAAGTACATTTTCGAATTGGTTTAAACCTGACACGAATCAAATTTCTGAAACAGTAATAGTTCCAAAAGATTTAATCTCTGCAGATTCTGCAAATTTTGCAGATTCTTTAAATTCGAAAAAGCCGGTGGATAGTCTTCAAATACTATTTGATACTCCACGTGTTTATCCCGAATTTATCGCAATGGAACGAATACATCGTGGAAGTCGATTGACTCGTATGGCAAAAAGGTATTATGGAACTTCTGATTTTTGGGTTTATATCTACGAGGCTAACATGAATCGTCTCCATAATCCGGATAAAATTCCTACCGGAACTTTGATTCATATTCCTAAAGTAGATCCGAGATTAATTGATGCAACGAATCCCAGATGTATCAATAAAGCTCGTGAGTTACATGATTTATATGTAAAATAAGAAAAAAACTCTATTTTGAGAAAAAATAATACATAGGAAAATTCTTTACATTATAAAAGTTCTGCAATTATTAACAATTTCAGGACTTTTTTTTGTTCAAAAATGTATAAATGTCGATAAAAAAATAGCAATAAAAACGGTCTATACTTAATAATCTAAATTCAGGTTAATAGATATTAAATCAGAGCTTTAACATATCAAATAACACTATATTTGCTTATCAAAAAAACCAGTATAACAAACATAAAAGAATATGATTCAATCTGTTGATATTAGGGAACTTAATGAACGCATCGAACGACAAAGCTCTTTTGTTGATGCATTAACCATGGGAATGGATAAAGTTATAGTCGGACAAAAACATTTAGTAGAGTCCTTATTAATCGGTTTACTTTCCGATGGACATATTTTACTCGAAGGTGTTCCTGGCTTGGCTAAAACGCTAGCTATCAAAACACTATCTGATTTGATAAAAGCAGATTTCAGTAGAATCCAGTTTACACCGGACTTATTGCCGGCTGATGTGATTGGTACTATGATCTACAGCCAAAAGAAAGAAGAATTCAGTATTAAAAAAGGACCTATCTTTGCTAACCTCGTTTTGGCAGACGAAATTAACCGTGCTCCGGCTAAAGTACAAAGTGCTTTATTGGAAGCTATGCAGGAACGTCAGGTTACTATTGGTCAAAATACCTACAAATTGGATGAGCCATTTTTGGTCCTGGCTACTCAAAATCCGATTGAACAAGAAGGAACTTATCCGCTTCCCGAAGCACAAGTCGATCGTTTCATGCTGAAAGTAATTATCAATTATCCTAATAAAGAGGAAGAAAAATTGATTATTCGTCAGAATTTATTGAAAGAAAAGCCAGTTGTTCTTCCAATACTAACTCCCAAAGATATAATTGAAGCTCGCGATGTTGTTCGTCAGGTTTATATCGACGAAAAAATTGAACGTTATATTGTGGATATTGTTTTTGCAACCCGTTATCCACAAGATTATGGTTTAGATTCATTGAAAGAAATGATTTCATTTGGTGCTTCGCCACGTGCATCTATCAATTTGGCACTGGCAGCCCGTGCTTATGCCTTTATCAAACGTAGAGGTTATGTTATTCCTGAAGATATTCGTGCAGTATGTTACGATGTTTTGCGTCATCGTATTGGTTTGAGCTACGAAGCTGAAGCCAATAATATGACTTCTGACGAAATTATTACTGAAATTTTGAACACAGTTGAAGTGCCTTAATTAATTTACAATTTACGATTTAAACTCGTATATGTTGTAATGATTTATTAAACAAATTGGAAATTGGAAATTGAAAAATTGAATTTGTGGAAACCAGTGAATTAATTAAAAAAGTACGGAAGATAGAAATAAAAACGCGTGGCTTGTCGAAAAATATTTTCGCCGGCGAATACCACTCGGCTTTTAAAGGGCGTGGTATGACTTTTTCAGAAGTGCGCGAATATCAATATGGTGACGATATTCGGTCGGTAGACTGGAACGTTACAGCACGTTTTGGACATCCATATATTAAAATATTTGAAGAAGAACGTGAATTGACAGTGGTACTGTTGATTGATGTTTCAGGTAGTAGGGAATTTGGTACGGTATCACAGATGAAAAAAGATATTTTTACAGAAGTGGCTGCCACTCTGGCTTTTTCTACCATTCAAAATAACGATAAAATTGGGGTTATCTTCTTTTCCGATAAAATTGAGAAGTTTATTCCACCAAAAAAAGGGAAGAAACATGTTTTGCATATTATCAGAGAATTGATTGATTTTCAGCCGGAAAGTAACAAAACTGATATAGCCGGTGCCTTACGTTATTTTACCAATGCAATTAAGAAAAGTTCAACAGCTTTTATCATTTCCGACTTTATAGATACTAATTTCGAAAGAGATTTAACCATTGCCAATCGTAAACATGATATCGTAGCCTTACATGTATACGATATTCGCGAAACTGAATTGCCAAATGTAGGTCTTATCAAATTAAAGGACGCTGAAACCGGTGAACGTATTTGGATTGACACTTCTGAAAAACGACTCCGCACGACTTATAAACATGCCTGGGGTGAAAGTCAATTGGCTTTGCAAAAATCCTTTACCAAATCGGGTGTCGATTCGGTTTCGATGAGTACATCTGAAGATTATGTGCGTGCATTGATGAAATTATTTAAAATGAGAGCCTAAATATTAATTTCCAATTACAAATAACCAATTGAAAATTAGAATTTGAAAATAGAAATATGAGAAAATACCTTTTGATGTTGTTTCTTCTAATCGTTACTTTTGTATATACAGATTTATGGGCTCAGAAAATTACGGTAAATGCACGCCTTGATTCAACAGTTCTATGGATAGGTGATCAGGCTCATTTGTCGTTTGAGGTTTCACAACAACCAAATCAAAAAGTTAGTATGCCTATTTTTTCAGACAGCATTGTGCGTGGTCTGGAATTGGTTGAACCCGTTAAAACAGATTCAGTAAAAACAGCTGATGGCCCTATTCTTGTTACGCAACATTATGTGGTTACTGCATTCGAAGATACACTTCTGTATATTCCCCCTTTTCCATTTGTTTCAAATGGTGATACGGTTTGGTCCAAATCTCTTTCGTTGAAAGTAGTTCAACCCTTTAAAATTGATACAACTTCTAATTCCATTGCTGATATTAAACCTGTATTTGAGCCAAAGTTCGATTGGTTAGGGTTATTAAAAATCATTCTATTGGTGCTGCTAATTCATGGGTTATTGGTCATTGCATTAATTTTCTATCGTAAATATAAAAAGGATAAACCTGTTTTTGAGAATAAAATTCAAGAGCAACTTTTACCTCCCTATGTTGTAGCTTTAAATCAATTAGATAAAATTAAGCAAGCAAAACCATGGCAACAAGGTCGTTCAAAAGAATATCATACAGATTTGACGGATGTTATTCGAGAATATATTGAGCGTGTATTCTTGATTAAAAGTATGGAGATGACTTCGGAAGAAATTCTGGATCAATTAAATATTTTACGTAAGGAAGAAAAATCGGCATATATTGGGTTGAAACAGATATTACAATTAGCCGATTTGGTGAAATTTGCCAAATGGAATCCTACTCCTGATGAACATGAGTTAAGTTTACGGAATGCTTATTTGTTTGTAAATCTGACAAAAGTTGAAGAAGTAAAACCATTGGAAGTAATTAATAAAGAAGAAAAAAAAGTGAATAATGAAGTATAAAGTATCTTCAATTATCAATTTCTTAAACATTATAACATTGTGATGACCTTTCATAACCCAGAATATCTATTTTTACTATTGCTGCTTATTCCTGTATTGTTTTGGTACATAAAGGAAATGCACAAATCGGATGCTAGCTTGCAGATTTCGTCGCATCAAAACCTGGCAAAGTTTCCGAAGAGTAAGAAAATTAAACTTCGACATATTCCTTTTGTTTTACGTGTTTTATCCATAGTGTTTATAATTATGGCATTGGCTCGTCCTCAAGCTTCAAACAGTTGGCGAACAGAAAATACCGAAGGAATTGATATTATGATGGCTTTGGACTTATCGGGAACAATGTTGGCCGAGGACTTGAAACCAAATCGTATTGAAGCTGCTAAAACCGTTGCTACTGAATTTATCCTTTCGCGTCCCAATGATAATATAGGTTTGGTCGTTTTTGCAGGTGAAAGTTTTACGCAATGCCCTTTAACAAATGATCATGCAGTATTAATTAATTTATTTAATGCTGTAAATTTTGGATTAATAGAAGATGGAACGGCTATTGGTCTGGGTCTGGCAAATGCGGTAAATAGAATAAAAGACAGTAAAGCGAAATCTAAAGTCATTATTTTATTGACCGATGGATCGAATAATCGAGGTGATATTGCTCCGATAACTGCCGCTGAAATTGCCAAAACATTCGGAATACGCGTATATGCAATTGGAGTTGGTTCACATGGTATGGTAAATATGCCTGTGCAAACTCCAATAGGAATTCAGTATCAACAAATGCAGTCGGAGTTTGATGAAAAATCATTGCAGGAGATTGCTACTATGACTGGTGGTAAATATTTCAGGGCAACCGATAATAGTAAACTTCGACGTATTTATCAGGAAATTGATCAATTAGAGAAAACAAAAATAAGTGTTCGTGAATATAGTAAGAAAAAAGAACAGTTCTTTTTATTCAGTTTGTTAGCTTTTGTCTTTTTAATTTCAGAGGTTTTGTTGCGTAACACTATATTGAGAAAAATTCCATAAATTGAACAAGAAGTATGAAGTAAATTTTCGAACTTTGAGATATAAGCATTCGGTAATAAAAAGTTAATCTGTTTTTTTAGAACTCAAAACTTTTAAACACCAAACTTTTCAAACATCAAACTTTTCAAACAAACATTATGTTTCGATTTGCACATCCAGAATATCTATTTTTACTCTTGTTAATCCCCATATTAATAGGCGTATTCATATATACAAGCATTCTAAAACACCGAAATATTAAACAATTCGGAAATATCGATTTGTTGGTCAATCTGATGCCCAATGTTTCATTCATACGTCCACAGGTAAAATTTTATATGGAGCTGACAGCCATTATTTTACTTATTATTGTATTGGCGCAACCACAGTTTGGTACCAAAGTCGAAAACGCCAAACGTCAAGGAATTGAAGTGATGATTGCATTAGATGTCTCGAATTCAATGTTGGCGCAAGATATTCAACCCAGCCGATTAGACAAAGCGAAACAACTTTTATCGAAATTGGTGGATGGTATGACTGATGATAAAATTGGATTGGTGGTCTTTGCCGGCGATGCATACACGCAATTACCCATTACTGTTGATTATGTGTCCGCTAAAATGTTCCTTTCGTCTATTTCTCCTCAGTTAGTGCCTCGTCAGGGTACAGCCATCGGAAGTGCAATTGATTTGGCAATAAAATCATTTGGAACAAAGACTAAAGCCAGCCGTGCAATTATTCTAATTACAGATGGTGAAAATCATGAAGATGATGCTGTTGGAGCTGCTAAACTTGCTGCTGAAAATGACATAGTTGTTCACGTGATTGGAATGGGAAAACCTGATGGCGCTCCAATTCCAGTACCCGGAACCATGAGCTTCTGGAAAGATAAAGATGGAAACGTGGTAGTGTCGAAACTCAACGAAGAAATGTGTAAAAGTATTGCTGCAGCAGGAAAAGGACTGTATGTACGTGCCGACAACAGTAATAATGCTTTTCGTATTATTAATAAAGAACTAGATACTCTGGCTAAATCGGATATTAAAACCAGCGTTTTTTCAGATTACAATGAACAATTTCAATCGTTTGCCTTATTAGCATTATTGATTTTGCTAATAGATTTCTTTGTGTTTGAACGTAAAAATAAAGTGCTAAGTAGGTTTAAAATTTTTGACCTGAAAGAAAAAGTCACAAAGAAATGACATTTTACATTCTACAATTTACATTTCAATAAATGAAAAAATTTGGTTATATATTGATGATGAGTGTGATGACTTTTTCAGTCTGGGCTCAAAATGAAAGTGCTGATGTACGAACTGGAAATAAATTGTATAAATCGGCGAAATACACGGAAGCAGAAATAGCTTACCGCAAGGGACTTATGAAAAATTCGAAATCCTTTGAAGCAAATTATAATCTGGGGAATGCGTTGTTTAAACAAAAGAAGTATTCAGAAGCTTTGGAACAATATAATACTTCGATAGCTTTGCAACCCAAAGAAAAAGAAAAACGTGCAGCTGCATTTCACAATACCGGAAATGCCTTACTTTCTGATAAGAAAATTGAAGAAAGTATCAAAGCGTATAAGACCGCATTAAAAAATGCCCCGAAAGACAATGACACCCGTTATAATTTGGCATATGCTCAATCTTTGTTGAAAAAGCAACAGCAAAATAAAGATAAGAATAAGGATAAGAAAAAGGATAAGGATAAAGATAAAAAACAAGATCAGAAACAGCCTGAACAAAAACCAAAAGATCAACCTCAGCAACAACCTCAGCAACAACCACAAATGTCGAAACAAAATGCGCAACAAATATTGGACGCACTGATGCAAGATGAAAAAAATGCTCAGGATAAAGCTAAAAAACAACAAGTAAGAGGTACTAAAAAGGCGGATAAAGACTGGTAAACAATTAATAATTGACAATTATTAAAATCGATCGAACAAGAACTAAAGAATAATATGAAACGCAGAATAATATTTTTATCGCTTTTGTTGCTAAGCACGTGGATGGTACGGGCAGATGAACCGGTGCGTTTTTCGGCTTCGGCACCTTCTACAGTTATTTTGGATAAGCCTTTTCAGTTAGTTTATTCTGTGAATGCATCTTGCAAAGATTTGCGAGTTCCTGAGATAAATAATTTTGACGTGTTGGCTGGTCCGTTTGAATCGCATAGCTCAAGCATGCAAATTATTAACGGCAAAAGTTCTTCATCTGTAGAGGTTTCTTATACCTATACACTACAAGCTCAGCATACTGGTACTTTTACCATCCCGTCGGCAAGCATTGTTGTAAATAACCAAAAATACACTTCCAATGGGGTGTCTATCAAAGTTCTTCCGGCAGATGCAGTTTCTTCTACCAAATCAAAAGGCGGTCAATCAGGTTCTCAATCTGCTGGTTCGCAAGAAATTTCAAACGATAATATTTTTATCAGAACCAGTGTTTCTAAATCCAATGTTTATGAGCAGGAAGCCATTTTAGTTACATATAAACTATATACATTGGCAGATGTAGTACAATGTGTCAATAAAAAAATGCCTGATTTCAATGGTTTTATGAAGCAAGAAGTTGAACAATCGCAAAATAAACAATTTTCGTACGAAAATTTCAATGGGAAAAATTATGGCACTGTTGTTCTTTATCAGGTATTATTATTTCCGCAGCATTCAGGTGTTATACAAATTGAAAAGGGAAATTTTGAAGCGGTAATTCGGGTTCAAAATCGTACTGCAGCGCGAAGTATTTTCGATGATTTTTTTGATTCTTACACCAATGTGTCGAAGACTATTATTGCTCCAGCGACTAAAATTACGGTAAATGCCTTGCCATCAAACAAACCGGCTTCTTTCAGTGGCACTGTAGGTCATTTCAGTATGAACTCAACAATATCAGCAGGTCAAACTAAAGCAAACGATGCAGTTACCGTGAAAATCAGTATCGCAGGAACCGGCAATATGAAGTTAATAAAGAATCCGGAAATAAAATTCCCCGAAGGTTTTGAAGTGTATGATCCGAAAGTAAATAATAACTTCAAAACAACAACATCAGGTGTTTCTGGTTCAAAATCTATAGAATACTTGTTTATTCCGCGTCATTCGGGTGATTTTGAAATACCTTCGGCTGAATTTTCTTATTTCGATATTCAGGATAGAACCTACAAAACTTTACGAACTCCTGTTTACAAATTGCAGGTAATTAAAGGTGATGGAGGAGAAAACAATACGGCTGTTGGGACATCATATACCGATAAAGAAGATGTGAAACAATTGGGAAATGATATTCGCTACATACAAACGGATAAATTTGAATTATCTAAAGAAGATGAGCCTTTGTTTGGAACGCTAATATGCTGGTTAATGTATTTAATTCCATTGCTTGTCTCATTATTTTTATTCGTATTTTTCCGAAAGCAAGCTAAAGAGAATGCCAACATCGATTTTGTGAAAAATAAAAAAGCAAATCGAGTTGCTCTAAAACGCTTGAAATTAGCTCAAAAGCTATTAAATGAAAGTAACAAAGACAAGTTCTATGAAGAAGTATTGAAAGCAGTTTGGACTTATTTAAGCGATAAATTATCGATATCTGTTGCTGAACTTACGAAAGAACGTGTTGAGTTGGAGTTAACAAATCGCGGATTAGAATTATCTGTAATTAATCAATTTCTTCAAATACTCAATACCTGTGAATTTGCACGGTATGCACCAAATTCCGGTCAACAGGAAATGGGAAATTTATATACCGAAACAATTGATGCTATCAGTACATTGGAAGACTTTATCAAAAAATCGTAAACACATTATTCAGTCAAAATATATGAAACGCTTAGCACTGTTTTTTTCTTTTATTTTGTGGTTTTGTTTGTCGGCCTTCGCTCAAACAGGAACCGTGAAAATGGCCAATGATTTGTATGTAAAAGGCAATTATACGGATGCTGCAAAACTGTATGAAAAAATATTAACTAACGAAGGCGTTGCTCCAGAGTTGTATTATAATTTGGGGAATGCTTATTTTAAATGCAATGAGATAGGTCGTTCTATTTTAAATTACGAGAGAGCCTTACGCCTTGCTCCCGGATTTGATGATGCGCGTTATAATTTAGAATTAACTCAATTGAAAGTGATAGATAATATTGTTCAGACACCTTCTTTCTTTTTAGGTAGGTGGATTGAAAATTTAGTTAAGTTACTGACATCGAATCAGTGGATTCTTATTAGTATCATGGTTTTTATTTTTTGTTTGATTTCGGCTTTTTTGTTCCTTTTTGGACCAACACGCCGAGTACGTAAAACCTCATTTTATATTGGATTTGTATTTTTAGGTATTTCTATCTTCACTGTTATTTTTTCCGGAGTTCGTAAAGATCAAATGATAAACCACAACGAAGCCATAGTTATGACAGGAGTCATAACTGTTAAAAGTTCTCCGGATAAGAGTGGTACCGATTTATTTCAATTGCATGAAGGTACCAAAGTCAACATTAAAAGTACTTTTGGCAAATGGACTGAAATAAAGTTAGGAAATGGAAGCATTGGATGGGTTGAAGATGTGAATATTGAGAAGATATAACTAGGTTTTAAATAAAATACTAACGTCATGAATCTAATAGATACACTAAATCTCTGGGATACAAACTTATTCTTGGCCATAAATGGTCTTCATGCTCCTTTTTTCGATGGAATTATGTTTGCCATTAGCGCAAAACTGACCTGGATTCCGCTTTATGTTATTGTTTTATATGTTGTTATTAAATGTTGGAAGCGTGAATCTATATGGATTATTATTGCTTTAATTCTTTGTATAGTTATAGCAGATCAGGTTTCTTCTGGCGTCATTAAGCATTTAGTAAAAAGACCCCGCCCGTCTCATGCTGAAGATTTGAAAGGGCTGGTCTATTTGGTAAAAGGTTATGGCGGTGGGTTGTATGGTTTTGTTTCGTCGCACGCCGCAAATTCATTTGGTTTTGCATTGCTGTCTTCATTGCTTTTCAGAAATAGAAGATATACGCTTGCAATTTTTGGTTGGGCAACACTTTTGTCGTATTCCCGCATTTATTTAGGGGTGCATTACCCATTCGACATTTTAGGAGGTATGATTGTGGGAGTTTTGGCTGCTCTTATTTGTTTTTATACAATAAAAAAATTACGTCCTTCACTACTTCAACTTCAAAATTATAGTTCTGAAAACGAGCAAAAAGATACACTTATACCACTGTTGATCTTAGTTCTTAGTTATATAGGAATTATTATTTACAGCCTGTTTATTTTTTGATTTCTGCTTTTAATAATGGAACAGATTTCCTGTTTTACGAATAGAAAACTGGCATCCAACCGAATTCCCGAATAATGTTCCAAAGTCTGCAGCAACTGAACATCCAAATTCGATATTGGAAAGTTTAGGAAATTGCTTTTTGACTTCAAGTAACATCGAAGTGTTATCTTTCATAATAGGAGATGAATATGTTCCATAGTTTTTACTGAATGAACTTAATGCCCTGTACTGATATCCAACGATATCACCTTCGATTCCAAAATGATGTACCTGAACCCGATTATTTAAGGTGTATGTTTCGCCATTTTTATTATAAGCAGGTGACGTTATAAATGGTGTTCCAATGGTTCGGGAATAATAACTCCACCCGGTTTGATAAACTCCATTATTGAAATAGTTATCAGCTCCTCCATAGATTAAACCGTCTTTATCGTGATAGGGTCCAGACTGATCTGTAGTATTCAGGTATTCATATAAAATACCCTTAACTAACGGGAAATTATTATTTCTAATGGAAACTCCCCAAAGTCCATCCGGTAAATTAATTGTATTCCAAATTTCCCTGATGGGTCCGTCTTCCGAAATATTTTGCCAGTATCCACTGATTTTAAAGTCCGAAATATCAACATCCAGTTTCATGCTTTGTGAAATAATATGGTTTCCCAAGGCGTTAATTTGGTCAGTAACGAGTGCATCTTTTCCTCCAGAACGTCCGAAAAATATGTCTACATAATCATGTAATCCAGAAGGTTGTTGTCCTAGCCCCGGAACATTTCCGCTCCATTGAGCCACATGATCTAATCCATACTGTATATGAACCGGAAGTTTTCCACCAAGTTTTATATAGGCATATTTGTGATGAAGAAGTGCATGTTGAACATAAATTTTGTCTGTAAACCAACCGTGTACCAATGCACCTTTTATTTCAACGTATCCTTTTGTAAATGGAACAGCAGTGAAATGCTCTATTCCAATTGTGATTTTAGGAATTGGGCGTGCATTCTGCGAAAATAGAAAGCCACCACATGACAAAGTTGAATCTTGATTTCCAAGAGTCTCTTCACGAGAACCTACAATTATATCAAAAACAGAAAACCGTGCTTTGGCGTAAAGTTCATGAAAATAAGTATTTGTTTTGTTGTCGTAAGTTTGTAATAGCAAATTCGCTTTAAAACCATAATCAAATAATCTTGTGCTTTTTGCAAAGTCTTTTGAAATTCCAAGGTTTAAATCAGCACTCTGAGGTGCAGAAGCTATTTTACCGTAACCGTGACTTTGCAACCAAAATGGAGAATTTGTTCCCGAAGATGTAACTCCGATAATCCCAACATCATACTTTAAAGTATCGTTTTGTGAATAGATTTGAAATGGTAGAATTACCAGAATGATAAGCGCGTATATAATTTTATTCATGTAGTTTCTATTGGCTTGAAATTAAATTATTGGCTTGAAATTAAATTATTGGGTCGGAAAACTTTGTTGTTTATTGAAAGTTTAAGTAACTTATTTGTTGCTGAATATTACTGAACTTTGAATAGTACATTATTTATTTGGGATCAAAACTGTAAAAATCATTCAGAATTTCTGTGTCATTTTCACCAAAACCGATATAGCCTTTTCCATTTATGGTGAATGCTATAGAATTTTCTCGCCCGCTATTTGGAATATTACCCCTCTCGTACCATACATTTCGAATTATATCATATTCAATAATATCCGAATCTACATGACCACCGGTTAAATTGCCACCGAAATGTCTTCCAGTCGATATAAAAATCCGGTCGTTAATAGTAAGCGATACCGCATTTTCACGACCATTATCGGGCATTGTTTTCCGCTGAATCCATGTATCATTTGACGGGAAATATTCCCACCAGTCATTTGCATTAAACGTCCAGTATCCTGTGCCGAAATAGACATGTTTACTATTGGCACAAGCAATTCCTCCCGCACGGGCTGGTCCGGGAAAATCGTTCAATTTTACCCAGATACCCAGTTCCCCCTGATCGGGAATAAATTTCCAGGATTCATTATTAAAACCGGCTCCATTCATACCGGAAGTTACATAAATCGTATTGTTATAAACAGAATAACCGCATGCATCGGTAAAATTACTTGGAAAATTGGCCTTTTGTGTCCATGAATTGGTTATGGGGTCGTACATCCAAAAATCTTTCAGGCAAGCATCGTTATTATATACACCCAAACTAATATCAAATCCTAATCCAACATAGGCTTTCCCATTTACCACAGCTGCCATGGCCTTTACTCGTGCAATGCCAGGAAAATCTGCTTTTGGTTTCCAACAACTATCGTTTTGTGCAGGATCGAATTGCCAGCAATCTTTGAGTAATCCACTTCGTACGGCACTTCTACCCAAAGCCACATAACCTTTTCCATCAATAACAAAAGCGACTGCCGATGCGCGTCCGGTGCCTGGCAGGGGAGTTATTTTATTGAATGTGATAGGTGAATAAGGAGAATCGGCGGCGTTGTTACAGCTGCCTATAAATAAAACAAGGGAAAAATAAAGAATTGATCTAATATATGCCATATGTATGTTTATTTTTATAATCTTACTTCTATGCCTTTTTCCTTTAAATATGATTTCAGTTCGGGGATGCCGATTTCTTTGTAATGGAAGATACTGGCAGCCAATGCAGCATCGGCTTTACCTTCACCAAAAACATCCACGAAATGTTCCATAGTACCTGCACCACCACTGGCAATCACCGGAACATTTACCGCCTCGGAAACGGCGCGCGTAATATCTAACGCAAATCCATCTTTGGTTCCGTCGTTGTTCATCGATGTAAGCAAAATTTCGCCGGCACCAAGTGCTACCGCTTGTTTGGCCCATTCTACAGTTTTAATATCCGTACGAATACGTCCACCATTGAGATATACAAACCATTCGCCATCGATGTATTTGGTATCGATAGCTAGTACTACGCATTGACTGCCGAACTGACTGGCAAGATCTTTAATCAATTGCGGATTGCGAACTGCTGATGTGTTTACTGAAATTTTATCGGCACCACATGCCAACAGAACTGAAACATCTTCCACACTCGAAATACCTCCACCCACGGTAAATGGAATATTGATGTGTTTGGCAATACGGGTAACAAGTTCCGACAAGGTTTTACGTTTCTCGTTGGTTGCGGTAATGTCTAGAAACACCAGTTCGTCGGCTCCCATGCGGGCATACAAAGCTCCCAATTCCACAGGATCACCTACATCAGTGATATTTTCAAAATTGATTCCTTTTACGGTTTGTCCGTTTTTTATATCGAGACAGGGAATAATTCGTTTTGCTAACATTTAATTCAATTAATAATTTACAATGAAAAATATTTTCATTTCCAAATCAACTTATATTCAATTTGATTTCAAGGCTGATTTTTCTTCATTCCATTCACCCAATATTATTGATTGAATGGTATTGACTAAGTTTTTATCGTAGGTACTCTCAACACGAATATAGTTATTTGTGAATCCTAACATTTTTTCGTCTTTATGTTGACTTTCCCAAAGCACATTGGCTGTTTTGCCTATTTGTGATTCGTAAAAAGCTTTGGTCATTTTATTCGAAATTTCGTGTAAAACTTCACTTCGATGCTTTCGTTCAATGTTCGAAACTGTATGTTCAATTTCGAGCATTTTTGTTCCGGCACGTTCGGAATAACTGAAAACGTGCAGTTGGGAAATATCCAAAGAAACAATAAAAGTCTTTGCTTGTTCAAAAAGTTCGTCTGTTTCACCTTTTACTCCCACAATTACATCTACTCCGATAAATGCATCGGGCATAATTTTTTTGATAGTTGCTATTTTTTGTGCAAATGTTTCAATTGTGTATCGACGTTTCATTAGCTTTAAAACCTCGTTTGAACCCGATTGTAGCGGAATATGAAAGTGTGGCATAAAATGCTTACTGTATGCTACAAATTCAATTAATTTGTCTGTTAGTAGATTAGGCTCGATGGACGAAATACGAAAACGGATTTCATCGGGTAAGACATCTAATGCTTTCACTAAATCGAAGAAATTTTCGCCGGTTGATTTTCCAAAATCGCCCGTGTTTATCCCAGTCAGAACAATTTCTTTCGCACCTTCGGTTATGGCTTGTTTTGCCATTGCCACCGTTTCTTCAATACTGGCATTACGACTCTGTCCACGTGCAAGCGGAATGGTGCAATAGGTGCAATGATAATCGCATCCATCCTGTACTTTCAGAAAAAAGCGTGTACGATCGTCGCGTGAACAGGAAGGTTTGAAATCGGTTACTTTTAATATCTCTGAACGATGAATTTCACCTTTTTTATCGCTGTCCAGTTGATTTAAATATTCGAGAATGCTGAATTTTTCATTGACTCCCAGCACCAAATCCACTCCTTCGATGGAGGCAATTTCATCCGGTTTCAATTGTGCATAACAACCGGTTACCACCATAATGGCATTTGGATGATGACGATTTAAACGATTAATTGCTTGTCGGCATTTATGATCGGCCGTGTCGGTTACCGAGCAGGTATTGATAATGCAGACATCTGCTTGTTCGCCAGGACGTATTTTTACAAATCCTTCATCGCTGAGTTGTTTGCCAATAGCAGATGTCTCTGCAAAATTTAGTTTACAGCCTAAAGTGTGATAGGCTACTTTTTTATTGTGGAATAAAGAATTATCAATCATAATTTGAATGCAAAATTTGCTCTACAAAGGTAGTAAAAAAAGAAGAGATTTCGTTTTATCAAAGACTTTGTACATACAGCTCGAATGTTGTGGTTTCATTATGTTTTATAGCCTCAAAAAATTGTGGTTGATTACAAACTTTGCTTCAGTTATTTGAAATAAATAATTAAACCTTAATATGATCACTAAGCAATATATTTCAATAGATTTTTCTTATAAATCACAAAAACTAATCTGATTTATGGCAAAAAAAGCTTGAATATAAGAAGATTTGATATTTATGTCGGCTATTTGTGAAAAAAAATTACATTAATTTGAGTTTGTGTTCATTAAATCTGTATTTTTGTTGCCAATAATTATTATTAACTTACACAAGTGAAATATGTCGATTCGTTTTTCTGTAATATCCTTGTTTCTCATTGTCCAATTCAGCCTGTTCGCTCAGGAACTCCAGTGGAAAGCCGGACTGAATTATTTTTTTGACAATACAGAATTTGCTAAATCGAACCTGACGAAAGACCAAACTATGACAGGTGTGCATTTTTCACCCGAATTAGGTATAAAGTGGGATTCAGTTCATGCTATTTTTGTCGGAAGTGATTTACTTAAAACATCGGGATCTCAAAATATAATTGATAAGATTGATTTAATTGCTTATTATCAATATCATTCACCAAAAGTATTGTTTCGTGCCGGTGCTTTTCAACGCAATGAATTGCTTTCCAATTATTCCGATTTGTTTTTTCAGGACTCAATAAACTATTATGATCCTATTATGCATGGAATTTTTTGGAAGTTTGGTCAGAGCAAAGCATATTTCAATCTATGGCTCGATTGGAATGGTCATCAAACTGATATAAATCGAGAAACTTTTTACATAGGAGCTTCTGCACATAAGCGATTTGGATATTTATTTGCCGATTTTCAGTCGTATATGTACCATTTTTCAAATACACGTCCCAGTAATCCCACTTATCATGTCTGTGATAATGTTTTAGCTCACCTTTCATTAGGCGTTGATTATTCAAACAAATTTGGTTTAGACACGCTATTATTTGCTGTAGGGATTCTTGGAGGTTATGAAAGAGAGAGAGGCATACCTGATATCATAAATACACCTTTGGGAGCCGTTATTAGATTTAATGTAGAATATCGTGGCATTGGCTTAAATAACACACTATATGTAGGTGACCCACGTATGGTTTTGTATAATAAATATGGCGGCAATCTCTACTGGAGTAATCCTTTTTTACGCTCAAATTCCTATTTTGAAAGTAAATTATATTTGAATGTGATTCATACACGGGAAGTTCAGGGTAAATTGTCCAGTAATTTCCATTTTTCTGAAAATAAATTAATGTTTGAACAGGTTTTTACTTTGTCTGTCTCGTTAAATAATTTCTCAAAATTGAATAAAAAGTCAATATTTTATTAAACCATTATGAATTAATATTTTAAACTTCTTAAACGCTTACCTAAATTTGTAATCTATGTTAGTAAAAACATTTGGTGCTGCTGTTCAAGGCATTAATGCAACGATTGTTACCATTGAAGTAAATGTTAGTCAGGGAATTCGGTTCCTTCACGTTGGTTTGCCCGATAATGCGGTAAAGGAAAGTCACGAACGAATTGCATCGGCTTTGGATTACAGTGGCTACAAGATGCCTCGAAGGCAAATTGTTGTCAATATGGCGCCTGCAGATATTCGCAAAGAAGGTTCAGCTTATGATTTATCGCTGGCTATTGGGATAATGGCAGCAGATAATAAGCTAAAATGCGATTTGTTGGAACAATATGTGATTATGGGTGAATTATCTTTGGATGGTGGTTTGCAGCCTATCAAAGGAGTATTACCTATTGCAATCAAATCACGTGAAGAAGGTTTCAAAGGATTTATTTTACCAAAACAAAATGCACGGGAAGCAGCTGTAGTGAATAATCTGGATGTTTATGGAGTTGAAAATATAAAGGAAGTTATTGATTTTTTCAATGGAGATTCGACACTCGAACCCACGATTGTCAACACACGAGACGAATTTTTCAGTAAAGTAAATCTTTCCGAAATTGATTTTTCGGATGTTAAGGGTCAGGAAAACGTGAAACGCGCTTTGGAAGTTGCAGCAGCCGGTGGACACAATATTATCATGGTTGGACCTCCGGGAGCAGGAAAATCAATGTTGGCCAAACGTCTTCCTACTATTTTACCACCCTTATCGCTCCAGGAAGCTTTGGAAACCACTAAAATTCATTCAGTAGTTGGGAATATCGACAGTAATACATCGCTTATTTCGCAACGACCATTTAGAAGTCCACATCACACTATTTCCGACATCGCCTTGGTCGGGGGAGGTGCTTTTCCACAGCCTGGAGAAATTTCGCTGGCACACAATGGAGTACTTTTTCTTGATGAATTACCCGAATTCAAACGTACTGTGTTGGAAGTGATGCGCCAACCACTCGAAGACCGAAAAATTTGTATTTCTCGTGCTAAATTTTCGATTGAATATCCCGCCAGTTTTATGCTGGTAGCTTCCATGAATCCCTGTCCATGTGGTTATTATAATCATCCCGACCGTGATTGCGTGTGTGGTCCCGGTGTTGTTCAAAAATACCTTAGTCGTATTTCTGGGCCATTACTCGATCGTATTGATATTCATATCGAAATTGTACCGGTTCCTTTTGAAAAACTTTCGGAAATGAAAGACGCAGAAAATAGCGAAAAAGTACGTGAACGGGTAATAAAAGCCCGTCAGATTCAGGAACAGCGCTTTAAAGACATTGATGGAGTGTATTGTAATGCGCAAATGTCATCCAAGCAAATGCGCAATTTTGCCGAAACCGATAAAGCAAGTTCCGAATTACTCAAAAATGCCATGTTACGATTGAATTTGTCAGCCCGTGCATATGATAGGATTATAAAAGTAGCACGTACTATAGCCGATTTAGAAGATTCAGAAAATATTCTCTCCAATCATATTGCTGAAGCTATCAATTATCGAAATCTGGACAGAGAAGGTTGGGCAGGCTAAATTTAGTAGGTAATTTTTACAGTTTATAGTATCACTTAATATCAACCGACTGGGTGACTAATTGCAATTGAAATTTGCAGAGTCACTCAGTCGGTATTTAATATTCATGTTGGTGGTCGTTTGACCGGACTATTTATTTAAGAAAATACCTTCTATTTAAAAATGATTACCAAAACAACAAGTACTATCATATAACCAGAAAAAAGCAAAGATGCCGTTTTTAATAATGATTGGTGTTGAATAATTAAAGCTTTCATAATGTTTGAATTTATATAATGAATAAATATGTTTTTAGATAAGAATAATCACTTGAAATAATTACAATACAAAGATACAGTATATTTTGTATTATGCTGATATATAGATATATGTGGCAATTTTGTTTATTTTTGTAGTATTTATTTCAATGAATAAATACTGTATTATTTTATAAATACAACAAAAAACATATCAGCATCAAAAATTTAAAAAGCGAAATTGATCGCAACAGCCTGATAATGTATTATTTTGTTTTGATTCAGACTTGAATTATAATACTTAATTACAATGACTTGTAGTAATAATTATTTTGTATTACCAATAGTGATATATTTTTTTCTTTCTTGTTTTGACACCAAAAAACTTCAAAGTCATTTTAAAATGACTCGAACTCAATTTTAATCACTTTAAATACTAATACTTTAACTTTATGCTTTGTATGATTAATATAGTTTAACTATATTTTGATTGTTATGGAGAGAAAACCAGAAATATTTGTTGCAAAATAGGAATACTTTGGAATACTGATTGGAAAAATTACTATTGTTGTCGCAGATAGTCATAACTTTACTCCTAAATTGTGATGGCTCTCTTTCAGATATCGTTTTAATTTGCTTCAAACCGAAAAAAATGGTTTAACAATCTATACGAGGATAATCATAAACGAGAGAAGATCACTCAGGTATAGAATTAAAGTTCTATTTTTATATATTGTTTTGAAGATAAATGCCAAACAATCAATATGATAATTATGAGTTGTAAATTACAAATTAGGAATTTATAATTTATTTCATCTATTTTCCGTATCTTTGTCCCCCGAAAGGAATTCGACCCGCTTCCAGGGTTGTTTTTCTTTCATTTTTTCATTTTACATTTAAATGGGGTGCCTTAATATTTCGGGCTGAGATCATACCCTTTGAACCTACACGGGTAATTCCGCGAAGGGAATAAGTAATTATCATCCGTATTCTTTTTAGGCTCTCAAAATCAAATTATTAACTAATTAATAAATTGTTATGAGACAAATTTTTATTGCAGCTATTCTGCTGTTTTCAGTTTTTTCAACTTTTGCTCAACACACCATCAAAGGAAAAGTGTTAGACGAAAATGGAAATGCTTTGGTGGGTGCCACCGTTATGATTCAAAATAGTGCGTTAGGTAAAACTACCGATAAGGAAGGTGTTTTCCTTTTCGATGGTCTAACAAAAAACCGTTACACACTCAAAATTACTTTTGTTGGATTTGAGACAATTGTTAGTCATGTGAATGTTGATGAGGATTTAGTAATAAAATTAAATGCAAAATCCTATTCAATCGACGAAATTACCGTTTCTTCACTCCGTGCTACCGATAAATCGCCGGTAGCCTACACAAACATTAATAAAGAAACCTTATCCAAATCGAATCTTGGACAAGATGTACCTTATCTTTTGTCGCTTACTCCATCGTTTGTGGCATCTTCTGATGCAGGAACCGGAATTGGTTATACAGGTTTCCGTATTCGGGGTACTGATGCGTCTCGTATTAATGTGACTATTAACGGTATTCCGTATAATGATGCTGATGAACAAGGTGCTTATTGGGTTGATCTTCCTGACTTTACTTCTTCACTGGAAAGTGTGCAGGTACAGCGCGGTGTAGGTACTTCAACAAATGGAGCCGGGGCATTTGGGGCGAATATTAATATGCAAACCGATAACTATGCTCAAAAAGCATCCGGCGAAGCAAGCGTTACTATGGGTTCATTCAATACCTTGAAACAGACTGTAAAAGCGAGTTCGGGTTTGATAAACGGACATTGGGCCATTGATACACGGTTGTCATCCGTAAAATCGGATGGATATATCGATCGGGGTTCAGTGGATATGAAATCTTATTTTGTTCAGGCAGGATATTACGGTGAAAAAACAACCGTAAAATTCATCACTTTTGGTGGAACAGAAAAAACCTATCATGCATGGGATGGTGTTCCGAAAGATTCGTTGACGACTCATCGTACCTACAATCCTTGCGGATTTATGGGAAATGATGTTAATGGCCAGCCACTTTACTATCAAAATCAAACCGATAACTATACACAAACCAATTATCAATTGCTTGCTGTTCATACTTTTTCACCTGAACTAAGTTTGAATGCAGGTCTACATTATACCCGTGGTGATGGTTATTATGAAGAGTATAAACAAGAACAATCTTTGAAAAATTATGCTTTGTCTTCTTTTGTTTTGAATGATAGTACGACTATCAAAAGCAGTGATCTGGTACGTCAGAAAAAGATGGGTAATGACTTTGCAGGAGCTGTTTTCTCACTCAATTATCAAAAAGATAAACTGACGGCACAATTGGGTGGAGCCATTAATAATTACTGGGGCAACCATTGGGGTGATGTTACCTGGGTAAAAAACTATGTTGGTAATGTGCTTCCAATAACAGAATATTATCGTAGCAAAGTGAACAAGTTGGATGCCAACATTTATTTGAAAGCAAATTACGATCTAACATCGAAACTGAATCTGTATGCAGATTTGCAATACCGTAAAGTAAATTATTCCTTGAAAGGTACCAATGATTCATGGGACAATTCGATAAATGCCATGCAGAAATTGGATGTGGATAAAAAGTTTGATTTCTTTAATCCAAAAGTAGGTGCATTCTACCGTCCAAATGCTAATAATGATTTATTTGCTTCATTTGCCATTGCCAATCGTGAACCAACCCGTACGAATTATACAGATGGATCTGCTACAACCTGGCCAACTTCCGAAACTTTATATGATGGCGAAGCCGGATATAAATTTCATAATGAAATATATTCATTGGGAGTGAATGCCTATTTAATGTATTATCGCAACCAATTGGTATTAACCGGTAAAATTAATGATATTGGAGAAATGTTGACCGAAAATATTCCGGTTAGCTACCGTTCAGGAATTGAGTTGATAGGAAGCGTGAAACCTGTTGAATGGTTACGCTGGGATGCATCGGTTACTTTAAGTCAAAATAGAATACTCGATTTTAAAGAATATGTTGATGTCTATAATGATGTTGATTGGATTGGCCAACAGACTAATTCACTTGGTAATACTCCGATTGCATTTTCGCCTGAACTGCTGGCTAATAGCATGATAACTTTCACCAAAGATAATTTTGAAGCAGGACTACAATCACAGTACGTTGGAAAACAATATATTGATAATACCGGAAGCAATGATCGCTCATTGGCTGCCTATTTCGTAAACAACCTGCGTTTAAGTTATAACTTACCGGTTAAAGGACTTCGTGGGATTGGATTTACAGTATTGGTAAACAATTTGTTCAATGAGCAATATATAAGTAATGCTTGGGTGTATTCATCTTATTATCATCCTGATGCTAATACAAACGATCGTTATGATGAATTTGGATTTTATCCTCAAGCGGGTAGAAATATATTAGCTTCAGTAACATTAAAGTTTTAGTACTATTTATTAATAGGAGTCCGACATGTAGTCGGGCTCCAAATATCAAGAATAAAGGCTTACCGGTTTCCCGATAAGCCTTTGTTTTGTGGAGATTACCAGACTCGAACTGGTCACCTCGACACTGCCAGTGTCGCGCTCTAGCCAGATGAGCTAAACCCCCGTGCGGTTTTTAAATTGAGCTGCAAAGATAGGAAAGTTTTGGAAATTATGCGTACTTTTGTTCTAAATATTTTTATAATAATTAGTACTTTTCTAAATTAACTTATTGCAATTGTAAATTGTAAATACACTTATGTTGATATTTAATACCACTTATTTAGTATCCGATAATGCGCATGATGAATGGCACAAATGGATAAACGAACAGCATATCCCTTTTATGCTCAAGTTCAAACCTTTTTCTAAACCTCAGATTGCTAAAGTAATTACGACTCAGCAACAGGAAGGAACTTCTTTTTCGGTGCAATTTCATATCCGTGATATGGAAACACTTAATATCTGGAACGAGAAATATGGTAAAGCTTTTCAGGAAAACTGTGCCCGTGAATTTGGAACTGAAGTTATTTTCTTTACTACTGTATTGGAACTTTTATATCAATAATGATAAAAGAACAAATTATATTGGGTATTGACCCCGGAACCACGATTATGGGTTACGGTTTGTTGAAAGTAACAGGCAATAAAGCCGAAATGCTTGCCATGGGTATACTCGATCTTAAAAAGTACAATGATCACTACCTGAAGTTACAGCGGATTTTTGCCCGGACTTTATCATTAATCGATGAATTTCATCCGGACAGTCTGGCTATCGAGGCACCTTTCTTTGGTAAAAATGTACAGTCAATGCTAAAGCTTGGACGGGCGCAGGGTGTAGCAATGTCAGCTGCATTGTACCGCGATATTCCGATTACCGAATATGCACCTTTGAAAATTAAAATGGCGATAACCGGTAGCGGTAGTGCCTCCAAAGAGCAGGTGGCCGATATGTTGCGACGAATTTTAAAAATCCCGCTCGAAGATATGTTGCCTCAATTGGATGCAACCGACGGTCTGGCTGCTGCTTACTGTCATTTTCTGCAGGCCGGAAGACCTGTTTCGGATAAAGCATATTCCGGTTGGAAAGATTTTATCGCTAAGAATGAGGATAAAGTAAAGAAAACAAAGTAGTTCCCCTTTAAAGGTTAGGGGTCTTCTTTTATTTTTTCACCGCTTCAACCACTGAAGCCAGAAATTTCGGATAATTGAAATCTTCTTTTTTCGAGAAACCCGTTCGTACCACCACCAGTTGCAGCGAAGGAATGATATAAATAAATTGTCCATCATGACCCCGACACATGTATAAATCGCGCGGAACATCCGGATAATCGCCCGATTGATTCAACCAGAAAAAAGAGCCGTATTGACCACCGGAACCATTAGCGGGTTTCATGGCGTAATCTGTCCAGCCTTCCGGTAGTATTTGATTTCCGAGCCAGTTGCCTTTGTTCAGATAAAGCAAACCAAAGCGCACATAATCACGCATGGTGGCATAAATGTAGGAAGAACCGACAAAGGTTCCTGATGCATCTGTTTCGAAGACCGCACTGCGCATCCCAATAGGATTAAACAGTTCACGACGTGGAAAAGCATAATAATTGGCATCGTTTCCAATCTGTTTTCGTATTAGGTAACTCACGATATTTGTGACACCCGAATTATAAGCCCATACCGAATCAGGTCGCGCAACCAATGCCTTTGTGTAAGTAAACTCAGCCATATCTGCGTATTTATGAAGCATCAATGTTACATCCGAAAGGTTTCCATAGTCTTCATTCCACTTCAACCCACTATTCATGTGCATCAGGTTTTCGGGTGTTATGACCGATCGATTGTCATTTTTCCATATTGGAATATTGCATGGTTCGGTAATATTCAACATGCCTTTTTTCACCATAATGCCTACCAATGCATGTGTGAAACTCTTAGCCATCGACCAACTGAGAAAACGGTTTTTTGAGGATAAACCATCGCGGTATTTCTCAGCAATCAATTGATTTTTGTAAGCTACCGTCACGGCAAAGGTACCTTTGGTTCCAACAGAGTCATCGAAAGCTTTTGTTAAGGCTTTGTTTAGTTTTCCCATATTGATTCCCGCCGGTATAGTATCGGCAATTTTATCGCCTGCAGACCATGCAACCGAATCTGGATTTATGTTGGGAAGTGGAATAATCGTGTAAGGATGATTACGAATAGTAGCTTCATCCGTTCCACGCACCAGTGTGCAACCAAAACCTTCGATATAAATGGCTTTTGATTTTGCCCAAAGAAAACGGCTGGTTACTTCCTTTTTCTGGTAATCGATATTATTTTTAGTGAACTTGATAAACGAAAAATTTAAATCCGTACTTTCTACACTTTCCTGCGTGCGGTTACCTACAAATACCCCTGAAGCCAGATTTTTCGCAGCATAACCGGTAATGACAGGTGTAAGTAAATGAATGTAAATAACTCCGCCTCCAAGTACAATTATCAGAATAATATATATGATGAATAGAATTCTTTTTTTCATGGCAGTTTGATTTTAGTGTAATTAAACCTGATTCACGTAACAAAAATAGGATTTTCGTTTAATATATCAATTCATTTTTTAATTTTAATTTCAAAAAGCCGGATCCAGATTGAATATAACTGTTTTAGAACCGTTCAAATATCCAATTAGGTGCATGTTTCATTAAACAGGCTATCCATCTCCACCGTTTTGTGACATATACTATTTTTCGTTTGCACTGAATAGCTTTGTAAATTTGTTTGGCAGCTTTGTCTACTGATGCTACCCAAAATAAGCCTTCGCCTTTGGCCATTTCGGTATCTACAAATCCGGGACGAATATCGGTAATAAATATTGGAAGAGCAGTTTTGACTGCTTTCAGCCGCAAGCCTTCCAGGTAGGTTATCTGATAGTCTTTGGTGGCAGAGTAGGAGGGTGCTTGCCGGTTTCCACGTAGTCCGGCAATGGAGCTGATGCCTACCAACTGTCCGTGTTTTTGTTTCCGAAAATAGTTGAATGCCCAGTCGGCAATAGCAGTAAAACCACTTACATTGGTGTCGATGGTGCATTTTTCTATTTCAAAATCAAGTCGGATATTGATGTCACCTGTTCCTGAACTGATAACCAGCAAATCAAGACCATCTAATTCCTGAGTCAATTCATTTAAATGATTTTCAATAGATTGCGTTTGTGTTATGTCGAAAGTTTTGATATAATAGCTATCTGGATTTTCAGTCTTTATTTGCTCCAGCAGGTAGCTTCTTCTTCCGGTAATGCCTACTTTGTAATTATTCTCCACTAACAGTTTGGCCAGACTTCTGCCAATACCGGATGTTGCTCCAACAATTATTGCTTTTTTCATTTTATTCCTTTTTGGTCTGTTGTTTATTCCTTTTTTATGAACGCTCCCGTTTTCATAAATGCAATGATCAATTTAATCACTTTTTTCTGCTGAGTCATCAGTCCGTGGGGTGCATTTACGATGATCCTGGCTTTTTCATTCCCCAGTGTTGTTAAACTGAGTGACACATTGCCATCGTTATCTTCTTTCAGAAAAGGATTAAACCAGGGCTTTTTACCTCTTACGCCTGCAATAATACCCACTTCACATGTTGGTATTGGTAATTTATTAGCATAGGACGAGGAATCGGTTTTCATATGTTCCACATTGGGTCCCAGTAGGAATTTTATAGTTGAATTGGAGTACATATCAGCCATTTCAGTTCCTTTATTGGGCGGAGCTAACATCACAATCCTGAATATCACCGGAAAATGAACCGTGGAATCCAGATACTGATACATAGACCGAACCACCAATGCACCCATTGAATGTGTAACAAAAGAAACTGTGTCATAATTATCCTGTTTTACTTTTTGGTATAAGTCAAGTCCCACACTATCCAGATCTTCTGTAAAACTTGGATATGAATAATTTTCCGTTACATATCCTTCGTGAATCAACTCTTGATTTATTTTTTCCATTTGAAGAGCAAAACCTCCAAATCCGTGTATTACATATACTTTATGGTTGGCGTATGACATGGTTGTGAAAATGATGAATAGAAAAATGAGGGTTGTAAACTTTTGTTTCATCGGTAATTGTTTAGATTGACTTTTTAAATGAATAAACAAAAGTAAGAAATCTTTTCACATTTTCGGCTATTTAGTTAATTATCTTTGTAAATAATCTAAAATCAAATATCATTGTCCGAATAAGAATTCATCTTTGTTGTCCTCAAGCCGGATAGGCTTTTACTTTTTATTAGCGCAAATATAATAGACGAAACTTACAACTTCTTCAAAATTATGTTTATATTTACCACTACAAAGATATGAGTCTGAACTAAGTGGAGACTTGGACCAGCCTGCGTTTTTCTTTTAATTTCGAGTTGTCACCATCGCAAACATTGTCGCTAAAGTGAGCAAACTAACAGAAGTTTATCCGCAAAGCGTTTATTTTTCCTTTTTCTCTTCAAAAAGTCTGGTGATAGCATAAGCGAGAGGAAGAAGTAGACTAATAACTATCTCCTGTTTTTGAAAATTAAGATTAAACAATAAAATTGATAATCCACTTAATAGCCATATCACTCCATTTGCAAGAAGAAAGTTTTTAGAAAATGTCATTAATTTTTTCATGTCTTTTTGTATTAAATAATTTGGTTGTTATTTGAAATTTGTCGCTGATTGTCAATGTCGATTATTCTGTTTCTCTACGTCTTTTTTCATTTTTACGCTGACGCATAACGCCCGAGCCTATGAGCACCTGCGGTTTGCGGGAGCGTTCACTGTCGCCCTGCGACAAAGTGAAAGCGGGAGCAATCCCGATAACTATCGGGACTGCGAAATGCACGTCAGCCAGCCAATGAACATAGACGTGTGTTATGCGGTCGTAGTTTGGTTTATCAGTCGTTTAGTTGTAGTTGAATATTTAAAATTTAATCCCTTGTTCATTGTAAACTATTATTTTTCCAAATCTCGTTGCAATCCATAAATTACTTTTTAAATCAAACACTAATTTATCAATCTGAAAATGGGTTGAAGACATTTCAAATTTACTTCCATCAAGCATTCTAAAACGTTTGCCTTCATAATACGCAATCCCTGTATTCCATGTTCCTAGAACAACTTCTTCATTTTGATTATCTATCGCTAACGATGATACAAACCAATTATCATATTTATTATATGGATTTAGTATCTTAGTAGTTTCAATTTCAGTAATTTCATCTACATGAGAGGTTAAAAAATTCGGAAAGCAGCCAATCCATAAATTCTGTGATTTGTCAAATTTCAAATCTCTTACATTCATGCTTTTTCCATTTTCCTTTGAATAATACATTTTGATAAATTGGTTTCCATCATATTTATATAAAGCATCAAAACATCCTATAAAAATATTTCCAACTGAATCTGAACTTATTTTTTGTATTTGAAGTCCTGGAAATGAATCGAAAGTAGTCCAAGTAACACCATCGTATTTTACTAAATCTCCTCTTTTTGCGAACCAAATATTATTAAATTTGTCACAATGAACACTTAAAATCATAGTCTGAAGTGGTCGTTCTTCGGCATAGAAGAAACTTTGCCATTTTTGTCCATCGTATTTAAATAATCCATCGTTTGTTGCACACCATAAATTATTCTTAGAATCGAAATCTATATCATTAATACAAAATACTTGGTCTCCAAAAGTCTCTTCTCCATAAGTTTCCCACGTTTTGCCATTAAATTTAAGCAACGATCTACATCCAACCCATATATTGTTTTTACTATCAACTGTCATACATTTTATTTCTGAATTTGTAGTGTAGTCTTCAATATTAAAAACAAAGAACTTTTTATTTTCAAATATATTCTTATCGACAACATTTTCGCAAGACAACAAGATAGTAGATAAAGTCAAATACAACAATGCAATATTTTTTTTCATAAATACAATTTTATTACAGATTTTCTTTCTTGGGTTTATTCTAACATGAGTCTGAGTCTACACTGTCTTCTTTCTTTTTTACTATGCCGCATAACGACAGTCTGCGCAAAAACCCCAAACTGTCCGACAAAGTTAACAATGTTTTTATAAGGTCAAGTGTGTTAAGCGTATTTCTTGTAAGTTTTTTTTATGTTGCCATTTTTGGGTTTCGGTGAGAAAGTGGCCAAAAAGAACTTAAAACAAGGCTGTTTAGAGACAGAAATGTGTTTATATAGCAGTTTATCAATACTTTGAATGCATTCATATTCTTCAGTATGCTGGCACACCGGGCCAGATTATAGCCAATAAAAATCAGGCTAACTTCTCCCAGAACGTTAGTTTTTCCTTTTGTGAGTACATGATCAAATCCCCGCTGTCGTTTAATGGTTCCCCAGGGGTGTTCGGCAAGTTGTTGTCGCTGTCTGTAGTAGTTTGGGTTTTCGAGTACCCGTTTGTTGTTTTGTTCTATTGCTGTGGCAAATTCACTTCTGTCAATGTTTCGTCCGTTACTTTTACTTTTGGTGCATTTGGGTTGTAGCGAACAAGTGCTACATTTTCGGGTGTTGTACCGCTGGAACTTGTGAGCTGACTTTTGGTTCTTGCTACTGTGGGTGTGCCATGTTCCGTTAGTGGTTAGGCTTTCTCCGGCCGGACAAGTGTAGCTGTCGGATTCAGGATTGTATCTGAAACAAGTGATAGGGAAAATATCTTCGTCATTCGAAGCCGGTTCTTTTGGAGATACAAAGGTATTTATGTTTTCGCTAATACATTGTGCTAGTTGTTCTCCGGTATGATAGCCTTTGTCTGCCAGTACGTCCATTGCTTCCACTTGAAGCAATTCTTTGGTAGCAATGGCTACAGGAGCCAGCGCACGGGTATCGTTTACATCCCCGGTATCGAAATGGGTAATGAGCTTGTTCTTTGCATCTACCGATGCTTGTACATTGTAACCTACATTTACTACACCGCGGTGTAGAATAACTGCTTTGGCATCGGTATCGGTGGTAGAAACCTGTTCTTGACCACTTTCTTTAATTTGTTCCTGTATGGATTCGTATTTTGCCTGACGGTTTTGTTGTGTTTCAATTTTCCTGGCTAATTCAGCTTTCTCATCTTCGCTGTCGGTCTGATCCATTGCCTTTTGAAACTCGTCTATGCGTGCATCAATATATTCTAAATGGCGTTTAATCTTTTTGTCGTTGAAGTTGTTTTTAAGTGCATTTTGAGCGCGAACTTTAAAGGAATCGATCGCAATTGTTTTTCCTTCTATCAATCCCATTTGTTTAAGCAGAAACACAAACTTGCGAAAGATAGCGCGAAAAGCCGAAGCATAATCTTTACGGAAAGCTGCAATGGTTCGATTAGAGGGTGTTTGCTCTCCCAGCAGCCATCTGGCTTCGATGTTTAACAGGGCTTCACGCTCTAATTTGCGCGAAGAACGGATGCCGTAACGATACCCATAGAGGTATAATTTGAGCAAAACGGCAGGGTGAAAGGGTGGGCGACCTTCTTCTTTAAGTGTAACATGCTTAAATCCAAAACTTTGCAAATCGATAGTTTCAACAAAGAAATCAATAACCCTAACAAAGCTCTCGGGAGATACACATTGCTCCAAACAAAAGAGTTGCATCTGATTTCTTGGTTCGCTTTTAACGTGGTGCATATATTTGTTTTTCTGTTTAACACCATAAAGATAAGTATTTTAGATGACATACACAAGAAAATATACAATTATTTTTGATACCTTTTTGAAATAAAGGTTGAATGATTAAGTAGAGGTTTTTGCGCAGTCTGACGACCGAGGCTATGGGCTTTGGCGTCCCGATAGCTATCGAGGATGCAGGAGCGTTCACTGTCGTGAAACGACAAGGTGAATGGGGGAGCAAAACCTGCGAAATGCACGTCAGCCAGCCAATGAACATAGAGCGTGTGTTAGGCACAGGCTATTGAATTCCTTGTGTGTTTAAATTACCAATAGTAATAACAAAAGTCTTATTTAGAACTTCTAATCTTACTTGAATTTTTAGATTATACACATCTAAAATTGTATTTTTTGAACTGATATTTCCAATTTTCAAAATATCTACAGACGTAAAATGTATATTTTCATCAAACAACAGCGATTCTTTTTTTATATCATAATCAGCAAAATAGTCAGACTTCATTAAATCGTTCTTTGCAAAAACTAATAAATTCTCTACAGTATTAATGTTCAGGTCAAACCAATCTAGTGAACTAGAATCGAGAAGTAGCCTGTTTAAATGATCTTTAGCAAGGATTCTAGCATTATTTATTATGGCTGGTCCATAGAAATTGTTATCATATGAGTAAATTTTATCAGTTGATATTGTATAACGCAATTCAATTTTTCCAATTATGTTGCATAAATTAATCATTATTTTTGAGGTATATGACTTCGAATTTAGTCTACGAACATATGCTTGAAAATATATGACAAAAGTTAATGCTTGAAGTGGATTGTCAAAGATCTGGAATCCACCATCGCCAGTACTGATAAAATGTGATTTAAAATGCTCAATTGTGTCTCCATATTTTTGGAAAATAAAGTTTTCTTTTTTTATACAAGTTCCAGTCGTCAATTTATATAGTTCGTTAAATAGTACTGGAATGTAAGTTTGTATTTCTGGCGGATACTCACTATACTTGTATATGTCAATACCTAAAACTGTTTTCGTTTCAATAAAATCATTATGTAATGTCATTTTATTGTCTTCATAAACTTTCTTCTTTAATGCTTCTTCTGGTTTAAATGCTTTCATTGTATTTTTTTTTAGCTTGTGCCTAACGACCGAGGCTATGGGCATTTGGCGGTTTGCGGGAGCATTCACTGTCGTCCTGCGACAAGGTGAATGCGGGAGCAAAACTGCCGGAATGCACGTCAGCCAGCCAATGACCCATAGGAATTCTATGGTTATTCCAAATTATTTATATTAAAGATTAGTTACTTCCCTTGTTTTTATTTCTGTTTTTGTGCACAAAGTTAAATTCCGAAAATAACATGCTCAAGATCAAGCCTGCGGTGATTGAAAAAATCTCCACACGAACTGCGTTCGGTAGTATTTTTTCAATCAATCTTGCTCACGTTATTTTCTTCATTTTCTGTAGGTTTACAAAATCAGAAACAAAGAAAAAAATATATATTAGGCTGCTTGCTTCAACGGATGTACATACTGCTTTTCATACATCTGACCATCACGTACCACTGCAAATATCCTGTGTATCAATTTATTCTTTACATTATTCAGCACCAACCAACTATTCTTTCCTTCTGCTATCTTACGCTGGTAATACTCCTTCAACGCCGGATCAAATCGTACACTATTTCGGGCTGCCAGTGTCAGGGTTGTTTTTATACGCTTGTTGGCCATCTTACTAACACGGGTTTTACCACGGACACTGCTGCCGGAACTATGTTCAAAAGGCACCACACCACAATAACAACCAAACTTACGGGGATCAGTAAACAACGTAAAATTAGCCGTGGCAACCAATATCAAAGATGCATTTACCAGTCCTATTCCCACTACCGAACTCACCAATTTATAGTTGGTTTTCAGTGCCATATCTTGTTTCATAAGAGCCTCTATTCGCTTCTCACAATCGCGTACACTTGCATTCAGAGATTTTATGTACTCAAGGCTATCCTGGTAAATATAATTGCACGAGGCATTGTCTTTTACACGCTTCATTTCCTTAGCCGAAGTGGTTAGCACCTTACGAGTTTCTACCAGACGTTCACGATACGAAAGCAATTCCCGTATTTCTTCCAATGCCTTTGAAACTGGCTGAAATAGAATTACTTTGTCCTGATAACGATAAGCATGTTCGGCTATCTTACATGCATCTATAGGGTCTGTTTTCTGTCGTTTCATGCCCTGAGTCAGTTTCATTTCCAGTCCGGAAACCAACCACATATCGTAGCCCGATTCAAACAGAAATACCGATAAATTACCGGAATAATAACCTGTATGCTCTCCACAAAACAACATGCCCGACTTCTGACAACGGGTGTTTTCCTTCACCCATTGAAGAAATTCCGAAAACCCGGACTGCTCATTTTCAAAAACTTGGGTCGATACAATCGCTTTTGTATCAATACTGTAAATAGCTGCGTCAAATTTTAATTTCGAAAAATCAATTCCAATAAAAACTTTTTTCATACTTTTGTTTTTTTTGCTTGGAATTAACCGATAGCTGTTATGCACTAACACTCTTATTGGTCTCACAAATACCAGAATTCTATTTGGTGTCTCTCAGCCAGACTATCAGGGTCTTATACCTATGGTGAATTATATTCACGTGTGTTACTAGTTTACCCTGGATAGCCGGTTAATTCCTTGCTTTTTTACAACAAAAGAAAGAAATTTACCTCGCTTCTCAAAATTCTTTTTTCAATGCAAACCTAAGAGCGTGTGTTAGGTTCTCGTTCATTTTCTTTGTATGCATGTTTGTTTTTCTTTTCTCTGGCTTTTTTGTGTCTAAATAACAGCATATTAGACAATGTGATACCAATGGTACGTGCAACTTAGGATAGTTAATAATTATCAATATCGATTGTTATAAAACACTTTTTGAAATTCTTTCATAATGTGCTTATATATTATTGATTCATTTTTGGACTGAGCATTAATTAATTGCATTTCAATTCTATCTAGAGACCTTTCAATACATCCTTTGTCAATCATTACATTTGATGTTTCTATAGAATCTAAAATTGTTAACTGTACAAATACAGATGCAGCATCGTCTGGTAGATTTGCATCAATGCAGCGAGGTAACAATTCAGTTAGTCTTGATAATTGATATATTACATCTTGGTTCTCATTTTCAGATATTTCTCCATATTTATTAATTTTGAAGTCGCATTTTTCAATAAGTTTATTAACTTCTTCACTAATGCGTTTAAACTCTTTGTGAACAGTGAAAAATTTCATTTTAATTAGTTTAATTGGTTATTAATGGTTATTATATGATTCTAAATATTCTAAATAATAATTATTTTCCTAATTTATAAATAACTACATAGGAAGATTTTTCCGTGTCAATAGCGAATTTACCTGGTTTACCTTTTGCTATTAGTTTCATATCAACTCCAGACTTTATTCTAACTTCACCATCTAATGTTTTATATACAAACACAACTTTATCTTCAATGTGACTAAATTTAAAAAGAAATACAGCATGTGAAACCGTAAGTTTAAATTTTGCATTGCCTAAATTTTCAATTGTTATTTCATCAGTTTCAGGTGATTCTATTGTTTGTCCAGTATTGAAATTTTTTTTAATTCCAGTATTGTGTTTATATGTATACTTTTGAGAATAAGCAGACACTATTAATACACAAAAAATAATTATTAATAATATTTTTCTCATATATAAAGTTTTTTGTCATAAAATTTAAATTTACCAAATAAAGAATATCCATAAAAGTCCTTTAAATTCACCAACAATTGGACCAATAAACACTGAAATCCAAAAGCTGTTGTCTTGTGCCCATAACCACCAAAAATACACAGTCATAACTTGGCTTATAATAAGATAGATATATACAATTATCATTAAAAAATTTGTATCACTATTATCACTACTCATATTTTTATTTAATTTTCTTTATAATAACTCATTTCTATTGATATTTTCTCATTTCAAACAACATCCTTCTCTAAACGAATCTTGCACCTAACACTCAAATAGTATTAAATTTCTTATTAATTATCCAGAATATATTAATTAGTATCATGGTCAAAATCGCATATTACAAAATTAGTTTTATGATAAATCAAATATTCTTTTTCTCCTGATTTATCACGTCCATAACTTCCTAACTGTTTTTCATGAAAATTAAATCGATATTCTTCTAAATCTTCATATTTATAAAAAAGCATATAAAGTTCAAATTTAATTTTGTTTTCATCAGCAACATTTTTCACATCTTTGTGTTTAAAACCATCATTAACTCTATACTCTCCGACCGTTACACCTTTAGAAATATACCTACAATAGGTATCTAATCTGTTTGCAATTTCTCCGTTAAATAAACTTGGAAAATTCAACTCTTGCATTTCATCACTTTCAAATAAATTCATATTGTTTATATTTAAATTATGGTTTCAAAAATAAACAAAATTTAAGGACCAACCAAAAATCTGCTTGGCACTATAGACTTAACTATCCTTTCCCCTAGTTTCATTTCCCAATTTTCTTCTCTCTTTTCTTTGGTTTCGTCATTATTGTTGTTTTTTTTTGGTTGTCGTTGAATTTAAAAAGTGGAGAATTTAGAATCTTATTCAGTTGAAACTTGCGATTACGCTTCATGAATTTGAGTTGTTCATTACCAAATTGTTGATGAAAAATAACCTCACTTAATTTTTTGGTTAGTACCAAATTATACCAATACATAGGGTCAACAAATCGGTAATTGCTTTCAAATACTGGAAAATTTGTATTACAAATATCAGTAAACTTGTCGTACTCGTATTTCTCTATTGGTATCCAAGTTGGTTTAAAAAATTCTGTTTCGAGCGGATGTGTCAGTTTGCTAAGTAACCATAACCAATCTTTTATGCGTTCTTCAAGCATGTCAGGCGATATAAAATCAACACCAAGCGCATCGAAGGTTTCAGGATGAAGATTTATAAGTTCAAGTTTAGTTTTGAGGGTTTCAAGTTCTTGACTATATCTTTCGATAAAGTTTTCCCAGTTAAATTGTTTATCGTTCATAGTTTCTGGTTCTTTTAGTCAAGAAATTAAGTTTTTTATTCTGTGTTTTTTCGATATTTAAAAGGTTGAGATTTTTATCTGTAATTTCAGTTGTGTAAAACTGTGTCTTATTTTTTTTTGAATGGAACCTAACACCTAAATATACCCAATTGGGTATATTTTATCCATGATACCTTTAGTTTATTAGGCATATCCACTATATGCTGGAATATGCCCTGTTCCTTTTTTTCGCCCCTCAAAATTACGAACTCTTTTTAACGCCACCAAAAAATAAACTAATAACTTTTAAACTAAATTAAAAAACCATTTATTTACGGGGGTTTCCGTTAAGTAAAAAAACCTTTCCCCGGCACAAGAGGAAAGGTTTTTAAACTTGAAGCAACTCACGGAGTGACCCAAAAATCACCCCGTAAGCAATAAAATAAAACTTTACATAACGAAACTTGTAATTTCGAAACTCCTCACCCGTCGCGGATCTGCTCCTACTCCTGCAACCTGCATAGCAAATTGTTGTCCCGGAGAGAAATTTTTCTTTGTTTATTTTGAAATTATTTATTTATGAAAAGACCTGTTTTCATATAACATTGGGGCATTTCCATACAACAATGCCTCATTTCCATATAACAATGCTTCATTTCCATATAACAATGGGTCATTTCCATATAACAATGAGCCATTTCCATATAACAATGGGTCATTTCTATATAACAATGGATCATTTCCATATAACAATGAGTCATTTCCATATAACAATGAGTCATTTCCATATAACAATGGATCATTTCCATATAACAATGGGTCATTTCCATATAACAATGAGTCATTTCCATATAACAATGGGTCATTTCCATATAACAATGAGTCATTTCAATATAACAATGACTTGTTTTCATATAACAATATGCCATTTCCATATTGAAATAAATTATTAGAATAAGGTGTTATACCATACAATTTAGTGATGTAAGTTTTGTTCATAAGCGGGGGCATGACTTATAGTTGCACTCCCACTCACTCCCACGTGATAAAGAAACTGTTTCTGAAATAAGTTGAACTTGAAATGTATAAAAACCGTTTCTCCTGTGCCGGATGAACGGGAATCCATTATTATATACAAAGGTATTAACTTCTTCAAAATTATGCTTATTTTTGTCACCTCTATAGGCGTAATAAATTGTTTGGCGAAGTGTCTTTCGTGGCCGTCATAGCTAAAAGAAAGGCTCTTGCCTTGCATATTTAATATAATCTGGAAATCAGGAGATTTCCTTTTAGCTTCGACTGAGCGAGGACGTTCAACCGAACAAATGGTGGTGCAGACCACAGCTTTTCAAGCCCAAGTGTATCTGTTTCACGTTTTAGCGAATCGTAACTTACAAATTGCAGGATATTTAGATTATTTATAATAAGATCGGGTATATGGTTGAAAATGGAATAAAAATAAGAGAGATCAAATATAATACTGAAGAATATAGTAGAGAACTGGAGCTGAGAGATAAAGTGCTCAGAAAACCAATGGGACTCAGTCTGTATGATGAAAATCTTGAAGCAGAGCAGCATGATTTTCATATTGGAGCATTCGTAAACAACAATATCGTTGGCGTAATGATTCTGACAAGATTAAATACAGATGATATAAAAATGAGGCAGGTTGCGGTAGATGAAAAATGGAGATCTAAAAGAATTGGATGTGAAATGGTAATCTATGCAGAGGAATATTCTAAAAATAGGGGATATGCAACTATGCTATTAAATGCCAGAAAGACTGCAGTAGGATTTTACGAAAAACTTGGATACGAAAAGATAAGTGAAGAGTTTCTGGAAATAAATATTCCTCATTATAAAATGCGTAAATTCCTATCTATAGATAAATAAGGAGTTAGAACATTATAATATCGTATTTTAAAAACAAAAGAATAGAACCTTCGGTAGACAGGTTCTATTCATTAATAGATACGAAATTATATCATTGAAAATTCTTTAGTTCTTCCAACAAAATTCGATTTTCTTTGGGTGTTCCTACTGTTATACGCAAACAACCATTACAAAGCGAAACTGTATTCCGGTTGCGCACAATAATACTTTTATTCACCAAATGGTAATACAGCAAATTGGCATCGGGCACTTTCACTAATACAAAGTTGGCATCCGTTGGATAGATTTGTTGAATCAACGATATTTTTTTCAACCCTTTAATTAAAACAGTCCGTTCGTCTAACAACGTTTTTACCCATTCTTTTACCTGATCTACATTTTTCAACGCCAACAATGCTTGTTTTTGAGTGAGGATATTGATATTGTAGGGATATTTGATTTTATTCAACACTGCAATGATTTCGGTAGAGGCAAAAGCCATTCCCAGGCGGATAGCTGCACTCCCCCAGGCTTTCGAGAATGTTTGCAGAATCACCAGATTGGGAAATTGGTCCAGATAGGTGGTATAACTATCAACCGAAGCAAAGTCAATATATGCTTCGTCAATCACCACAATGCCTTTGAACCAGTATAGTAGTTTGTAAATTTCTTTATGATTCAGGCTGTTTCCTGTCGGGTTATTGGGGGAACATATCCAAATTAATTTGGTGTAATCGTTAGCCTTGTCCAATAACTTATACGCTTCAATGTCGAAATTGTCATTTAGCAATACTTTGCGGTATTCCACGTCGTTGATAGATGCACTAACCTTGTACATACCGTAAGTTGGTTCAATGGCTACAACGTTATCAATACGTGGCTCGCAGAATGCCCTGTACAATAAATCTATTGGTTCGTCACTGCCATTACCAAGAAATATATTTTCGGACGGAACGCCTTTTACTAAAGAAATTTGTTCTTTCAGTTCCAATTGTAATGGATCGGGATAACGATTAAAAGGTGCATTATAAGGGTTTTCGTTGGCATCCATATATACAGATGCTTCACCTTTAAACTCATCACGAGCACAAGAGTAGGGTTGAAGCGAACGAATGTTTTCGCGTAAAAGTTTATTTATGTCCATTTTTTTTAAGTCTAAAGTATAATATCTTTGATTACCAATTTCCACTCATTACAATTAATCTCAATCAATAACGCCGAACTTGCCTGCGGTAGCCAGGGGCTAATACCGTCGATGCCTGGAGTCTAAATCATCATCATCTCTTTCCTGTTCCAATCTTACTTTCACGGCATTGCTGTGTGCCTGTAATTCTTCGCTCTCCGCCATCAAAATAATGGCATTACTCAAATTGGTAAGTCCTTCCTGCGTAATTTGTTGGAAAGTAACTTTACGAATAAAACTATCGAGATTTATACCACTATACGCTTTCGCATAACCGTTTGTAGGTAATGTATGATTGGTACCCGAAGCATAATCACCGGCACTTTCTGGCGTGTAATTACCCAGGAAAACTGAACCGGCATTGATGATATTGGCAGCCACACCCAGATAGTATTGGGTGGAAATGATCAGATGCTCCGGTGCATATTCGTTCGTCATTTCAACAGCTTCTTCCAATGATTTTACAACTATTATTTTGCTATTTTCCAATGCTTTACGAGCAAATCCTTTTCGTGGAAGTTGTTCAATTTGCAATTCTATCTGTTCCAATACCGGTTCAACTAACTTTTCGCTTACCGTTATCAGAATGGATTGACTATCTACTCCATGTTCAGCTTGCGAAAGTAAATCGGCAGCAATAAAGACCGGATTGGCTGAATCGTCGGCAATCACTTCAACTTCAGAGGGACCTGCCGGCATATCGATAGCTACATCGCGTAACGAAACCAATTGTTTGGCAGCTGTAACGTATTGATTACCGGGACCAAAAATTTTATATACTTTCGGAACAGTTTCCGTCCCATATGCCATGGCAGCAATGGCTTGCGTTCCACCAATTTTGAAAATACGATGGATACCTGCTACTTTAGCTGCATACAATACGGCAGGATGAATTTTGCCTTCTTTATTGGGAGGAGTACACAAAATAACTTCTTTACATTCGGCTATCTGTGCGGGAATTCCCAACATCAATACCGTAGAAAATAAAGGTGCAGTACCTCCGGGAACATACAAACCCACTTTCTCGATAGCGATAGCTTTTTGCCAGCAATATACTCCGGGCGATGTTTGAATTTCAGGCAAATCATGTTGTTGCTCCGAATGAAATTTCCAGATATTTCGTCTGGCCATTTCAATTGCTTGTTTCAAATTTGATGATACAAGCTTTTCTGCTTCATCCATTTCTTCATTGGTCACTTCGATGGTATCAAGACTTACTTTATCAAACTTTTCGGTAAATTTCTTTAACGCTTTATCTCCACCAGTGCGTACTGTGTCAAGTATATCTTGTACCATTTCAAACAACGAAGTACTATCGAAAGTAGGGCGGGCGAGGAGCGAAGCCCATTCTGTACGTGCCGGATATTTGATTACTTCCATAATATTTGTTTTATTGTTATTTATTCACTTCGTTCGTGTTATTGATTGTTATTTACTTCGTGTTATTAAATAGTTATTTGCTTCGCGTAATAAATAGTTATTTGATCAATTACTTTTATAACTACCAACTGTAAACTGCTAACTATAAACTACCAACTATTTTTTCCCATTGTGTATTTAAGTCATCCATGCCATCGAGTATAATGTTAGCACCGCTATCCGACAATACTTTATTTTCTAACGGACCGGTGTTTATTGCAATAGTAAACAGTCCTGCCGCTGAAGCGGATTCTACACCCAAGGGTGCATTCTCAACTACCATTACTTCCCATGGTTTTAAGCCTGATTTTTTTAATGCCATTAAATAGGGTTCAGGATGTGGTTTTCCTTGTTTTACATCAAATGCTGTAACCATTTTTTCTTTTTTGAATACACCCGGGAAATTATGATCCAGACTATCAATTAAACTCGGTTGACCGGAACCGGTAACAATGTAAATTTCTAAATTCAGAGCTTGTACTTTTTTAAGTAATTCCAATGCGAAAGGCATTCGTTCTGTTATGCCATATTCTTCAAAGAAATTAGATTTCAAATGATAAATATTTTGTTTTTCTATTTCAGTGGCATTTCTACCATATTCTTTAATAAATACGCCATCTATGGTTGATGCACCTGTTCTACCTTCGTTCATATAGGCCTCGTATTCTGTAAATGGCAGCCCCATTTGTTTTAATGCTTTTACCCAAGCCCTTGCATGGTGTTTCATCGAATCAAATAGAACACCATCCATATCAAAGAAAACAGCTTTGGGAGTGAAGGTCGGGTAATTTCTACTTTGAATAAATTTTTCTATTTCGGTTGTAAACATGAAGTTAAAATTTTTGTGCAAAGATACTGATTTTGTCACTTAAAAACTAGCTTTTTGTCATGCTAATTAATTTGCATACGACCAAAACGTTTATTTTGCAATTTTGTTAGTTGAACTATATATTTATATTTTGTAGAACATTCAATTTTATATTAGAATTAACGCTAAAAAAATAAAAAATATTGTAACTATCCATCGTTACTGTCGGGCTGTGGCCAAGTTGCTGGTTAGCTACGTTCGGAACCTATAGATCGCAGGTACGAGCCTTGTTACCCCGACCAAAATTAGCATTTAATACCATTAATGCTTTTTTTTTCTTTTTTTATTGTGTATTTATTTTTGTTATATTTGCATTTGTTTGTAAGTATGGTATAGTTTTTGTAATTTTGCATAAAATATTTTTACTGATATGAAAACACGTTTTTTTATTATTCTAGGACTAATAACCCTGGTTTTTACCAACTGTAATTTAAATAACGAATCAAACTATACTCCTGAAATCTGGTTTTATAAAGATCCTGTTGTGAATGGGACTGATAAATTAAACAGATATTTAACAGATGAGTCAGGTGTTACCAGGCTTGATACCATTCATGTTGGTGATACTGTGTCGTTTCAAATGTATATTTCCGCTTATACAAATAACATTAAAGCATTTTATATAACAGAATCAACAGATAGTGTAACCCAAATATTGTTACCTAGAAAAAGTTCTATGGATTCAATATTTTTACCTACATCGGATTATACAAAAGGTCTGTTTCTAATGAATGGAACTTCTACAGATCTGTTTTTTCCATTCAAATATGTAGCTAAAAAAGCAAATCTTGATGCAAAACTTACATTTAGTGTCGTTTCGGATGCTAATTTTAAAGATTTTTCGGGAAGTAATTCAAGTTCTTTTGTTTTGAAAACACCAATTGTTGCTAAAAAATAAGTGATAAAGTATTTTATAATAAAACGCAAAAAAAGGAAGTTCAATTTGAACTTCCTTTTTTTGTAGCGGGAACGAGAGTTGAACTCGTGACCTCCGGGTTATGAATCCGACGCTCTAACCAACTGAGCTATCCCGCCATTTTTCTAAAGCGCTGCAAAGATAGACTTTTTAGCCCATTTGACAAATCTTTTCTGTGAAAAAATTAGAATTTGATTTCGAAACCAAATTAATAATTGACATAATTGCTTGATATCATGAAGTGTAATTGTAAATTGTAAATTGTCAATTGTCAATTAAAATGTGGTTTCATGCCCAGATTATACATAACAAACGACCACATATCTGTTTGTGCATCGATAACTTTACCTATTGGTTTACCTGCACCATGTCCGGCCTTAGAGTCAATTCGTATCAATGTCGGATTTGTTTCATCATTAGCAGCCTGCAAAGTTGCAGCAAATTTGAATGAGTGTGCCGGAACAACCCGATCGTCATGGTCGCCGGTCATTACCAAAGTGGCAGGATATTTTATTCCTTGTTTTATATTATGTAAAGGGGAATAACCTTTCAGATATTCGAACATTTCTTTGCTATCCTGACTGGTTCCGTAATCACTGGACCATGACCAGCCTATCGTAAATTGATTGTAACGAAGCATATCCAATACACCAACCTCAGGTGTGGCTACAGCAAATAAATCGGGACGTTGTGTCATGCAGGCTCCTACAAGCAATCCACCATTAGAACCCCCATCGATAGCAAGTTTCTTAGTAGTTGTATAACCCTGGGCAACCAAATACTCAGCAGCAGCAATAAAATCATCGAAAACGTTTTGCTTTTGCATCTTGGTTCCGGCCAAATGCCATGCTTCACCATATTCACCTCCACCACGGAGATTCGCTACTACATAAATGCCTCCATTTTCCATAAAGGGAATACGTGCCACATTAAAAGTAGGATTCATACTGATATTAAAACCACCGTAACCATAAAGCATCAAGGGATTTTTACCGTTTTTCTTCATTCCTTTTTTATAGGTAATGGACATGGGAACTTTCGTTCCATCTTTACTGGTAAAGAAAACTTGCTCGCTAATATATGCAGCATAATTAAAAGATACTTCGGCTTTTTGAAATACTTCCGAACTGTTTTTTGCTGCATCAAAACGATAAATAGTAGGAGGGAAGGTGTAGGAAGTAAAGGTATAGAATGCCTCATTATCATCTTTATCGCCTGATATTTCACTAACAGTTCCTAAAGTTGGTAATTGAATTTCGTATAGTTTTTTGCCAGTCAAATCAAATCCATAAACGTGATTACAAGCATCTTTCATGTATTTGGCTACAACTTTTCCCCCAATAATTGAAACACTTTCCAACACATTGGTTGTTTCAGGTAAAATTTCTTTCCAGTTTTCACGTTTTGGATTGGTTGGGTCAACTTCCATCAATCTGTTTTTAGGTGCCTCCCAATTTGTAAGAATATATAACTTGCCATTTACGTGATCGATTACTGAATAATCATTTTTAAAGCCCACAGCCAATTCCACAAAAGAAGCATTTGGATTGGTAAGATCTTTCATCAACAAGCCATTTCCGGTTGTAGTTTCGGTTATCGATATAAACAGAAACTTTTCGTCGTCAGTAACACTTGCATAACATTCACGAAGTGGAAATTTTTTGTCTTCATAAATCAATTTATCATTCGTTTGTGACTCTCCGATTGTATGAAAATAAACTTTTTCATATTCATTTTTATTCGAATACTCTTTTCCCGCCTCAGGAGCCTCATAAGCACTATAATAAAAACCCTTTCCTTGCCAGTATATTTCTGAAGATTTTGACCAATAAATATGGTCTGTTAATAGTTGACGCGTTTCGGTATCTAACACAAAAATTTCGTTCCAATCCGATCCGCTACGAGCTATTGCATAGCCCAGATATTTACCATCTTTGGAAAAAGAAATTGCCGACAGGGCTACAGTTCCATCTGTTGAAAGCTTATTTGGATCGAGTAATACTTCCGGTTCGGCTGTTAAAGACGTTTGACCATACAATACACTCTGATTTTGCAAACCATTGTTCTTATAGAAAAAATACTTACCGTTTTTTTTGAAAAGAGATGAATATTTTGGATAATTGGTCAGAACTGTCAAACGTTTTTTTAAATCTGAACGAAATGGAATTTGAGCTAAATAATCGTTTGTAACTTTATTTTGAGACTTAACCCAAGCTGCAGTAGCAAAAGTTGTGTCATTTTCTAACCAGCGATATGGTTCTTTAACCTCAACGCCAAAGTAAGTGTCAACTACATTTCCTTTTGCTGTTTTTGGATAAGTTATTTTGTTTGTAGAATAACAAGTCGATATGAGAGTCATGCTGATAATTATTGAGATTAAACTTTTCATATTTAGTTATTTGTTTGATTGTTTGTTGATTGGTTATACAATAACTATTTGGCTAAGTAATTAAACCACTCCCAATTCAGCGGCCGCCTGTATCATATAAAGTTTCGCAGCATCGTGTTCATTGGGAATAATTCCATCCAGAATTGCATCTTTGATGCGTGTTTTTATTTCACCAACAATAGCACAAGCGGGCAAATTGAAAGTATCCATAATTTCCTGTCCACTGATGGGTGGTTGAAAATTCCGGACACGATCTTTTTCTTCTATTTCTTTCAGTTTCTGACGAACAAGCTGAAAATTAGCCCGAAATCGTTTTACTTTTTCCGGGTTTTTAGAAGTAATATCGGCTTCACAAAGCATCATTAAATCGTCGATGTCGTCACCTGCATCAAATAACAAACGGCGTATCGCTGAATCAGTCACTTCCTCCTCACTCAATACTATGGGCCGCATGTGCAAGGTCACTATTTTTTGAACGTATTTCATTTTTTCATTGGTGGGCAATTTCATTCTACGGAATATTTCCGGTATCATCTTTTCACCAATGAAGTTGTGGTTGTGAAAGGTCCAACCTAAATGGGAATCAAAACGTTTAGTGCGTGGTTTGCCGATGTCGTGCAACAAAGCCGCCCAACGCAACCACAGATTATCAGTGTGTTCACATAAACCATCCAATACCGCCAGAGTGTGATAAAAATTATCCTTATGTCCTACGCCATCTTTTGTTTCTGCACCTTTCAAAGCTAAAACTTCAGGAAAAATAAGTTCAAGTAAGCCAGTTTTCTCAAGTAGTATAAAACCAACTGACGGTTTACGCGACATCATGATTTTATTCAATTCGTCGGCAATACGTTCCTTCGAAATGATTTCTATTCTTTCTTTATTTCTGATAATAGCATCGAAAGTATTTGTTTCCAGAAAGAATCCGAGCTGAGACGAAAACCGTATTCCCCGCATCATACGAAGCGGATCGTCTGAGAAAGTTATATCGGGATTGAGTGGTGTACGGATCACGAAATTTTTCAGATCTTCCATTCCCCCAAAAGGGTCAATCATTTCGCCAAAACGGTCTTTATTCAGGCATATTGCCAAGGCGTTGATGGTAAAATCGCGACGGTTCTGGTCATCTTCCAGCGTTCAATCCTCCACTATTGGATTGCGCGAATCGCGTTGGTACGATTCTTTGCGTGCTCCTACAAATTCAACTTCCAACTCTTTCAACTTTACTTGCGCGGTTCCGAAGTTTTTAAAAACCGTCAAATTTGCTTTCTTACCTAATTTATCAGCTACCCGTTTAGCTAACTCAATTCCGCTACCAACCACCACTACATCAATGTCTTTTGATGGGCGTTTTAAAAAAATATCGCGTACAAATCCCCCTATCACATAACATTCCTGCAGTTGCTCATCGGCTGCTTCGGAGATAATTTGAAAAATCTTTTCTTGTAAATATTTTTTCATAAAGTGGAAGTCCTGATTTTGGAACGCAAAGGTAAGAGAATATAATCAATTTGCAAAGAAAGGTACAGGGAAGGAATTTATATGTCTGTGAAAAAAAAACTTACTGAATAGATTACTCAGTAAGTTTTAATATAGATTATTATGACCTGAAAATTATTTCTTTATTGCAATTTTAACTTTTTTTTCTTTGAGCTTTTTTACCTCATTTTCCAATTTTTCAATTTCAATTTCCTGTTGATTTATAGTTTTGAGCAATTCGTTTAATTCCTCATTTTCGATGGTAGTTGGATATTGAGCATCAACCCTTTCTAGAAAATCGGCCAGTACATTCATATAATTCATAAAGGCATCGTAAGCTGACTCGTAGTTTGTTCCATAAGGATCTTTAAGGCTCATATAGCGAAAATGATCGCTTGATTGCAACATTAACCAATCGTGTAATAGCGACTTATCGGAACACAACCGAACCCGTTCGCCCACCGCATAAAGTTTAGACAGTGCTTCTTGTTGCAAATCGTTTCCTGTCCAAGGTATCAAGTCTTTATCATTTCCTACCCAACTCACAGGATAACTAACAGATAATGATCCTATTGGTTCATTTTTTTTACTAAGTTCAGAAGGTAGCACAAAATTTACATGATGCTCCATGGCGTGATAAGGTAGTGCTTTCAAAAATTCGAAAATACCTGTTTGGACAGATTGTGTTAAGCCAAAAACTTCGTAGCCCATCCCTAAATTTATAATTTTTTCGTCTGCAGGTATTTTTTCTATCCAATCAATAAATTTTTCGGCAGTCAGGGGATAATCTTTCCAATTCATTTTCGAGAATCGGAATGCTATATCATCACTAAACTTATGGTTCCGTACTAATAATCTTAGTTTTGGAATATGTGAATGCATATATACATAATTTGGACTTTTCCAACCTAAAACATGCTTGACTTCGTCTATCATCATTGTTTTATAACCCATTTTCGACACAAGTTCACCTATTTCATCCGAATAAATCAACTCGGCGTTAAAAAATGCCGTTGGGCGTTTCCCAAATAAAGATTCAATTTTATCGGCATGCAATTTCACCTGACGTATAAATTCGCTGGTATCGAAAATAGAGGACAGTGAATGAGCATAAGGTTCGGCAAGAAATTCTATACAACCGGTTTTTGACAGTTCTTTAAAACTGTCAATCACTTCGGGGGCATGTTGTTCTAGTTGTTCCAATGCAATACCCGAGATTGAAAATGCACAACGAAACTTTCCATTCGAACTACGGATCATTTCTGCAATAGTTCTGTTAGCTGGTAGATATACTTGTTCTACCAAAGTTTTGAGACGGTCCTCTGTTTGAAAATCATCATAGTAATAATGATCCTGACCTATTTCGAAAAATCGATAACGTCTCAACCTTAATGGTTGATGTACTTGAAAATAAAAGCAAATTTCTTTCATATATTTTAAAAGTTACGAGTTACGAGTTGCAATCTGGAGTATATTGCAAATTATAAAATTGTAAATAAATCACATAACACTCTCATAAATGCTACGCACTTTCAATCCGGCATCTTGCCAACGGATATTATTCACCTCATTCCGTCCTAATTCCTGCAGGCTTTTGTGCATGGCCGGATTTTTTACTATGGCGTAAATAGCATCTGCCATGGCATCAATATCCCAATAATCTGTTTTGATAGCATGGGTAAGAATCTCAGCACAGCCTGATTGTTTCGAGATAATTGAAGGTGTACCAACTTGCATGGCTTCCAGAGGTGAAATACCAAAAGGTTCAGATACCGAAGGCATAATATAAACATCACTTTCAGCTAACATTTCGTGAACCTGACGACCTTTCAGAAAACCTGTAAAATGAAAACGGTCAGCAATATTTCGTTTGGCTACAAGGTCTATCATGGAATTCATCATATCGCCATTACCAGCCATTACGAAACGTACATTCCGTGTTTTTTGCAATACGCGATAAGCAGCTTCCACAAAATACTCAGGTCCTTTTTGCATGGTGATGCGTCCAAGGAATGTCACAACCTTGTCTTTCCTCGGCGTTTTAGTAAACGATTCGGCATCGGGGAGCGGATCAACCGCATTATGCACTGTAGTGACCTTACGCGGGTCTTGATGGTATTTTTCAATGACAATTCTTCTTGTTAAGTCGCTCACCGTCATTATATGGTCGGCAGCATCCATTCCCCTTTTTTCTATGCCATAAACTGTTGGATTAACTTGTCCTCGACTTCGGTCGAAATCTGTGGCATGAACATGAATCACTAGTGGTTTTCCACTGATTTGTTTTGCAAAAACTCCAGATGGAAAGGTTAACCAGTCGTGCGAATGGATAATATCAAAATCCAACTGATGTGCCAATACACTTGCAACTGCTTCGTAGTTTGAAATTTCTTCTATTAAATTATTAGGATAACGACCTGAAAAATCAATACACCCCAAGTCATTAGTATAAATTCTGTTGAAATCGTATTTTATTCCATTACGTAACCTAAAATACTCATCGGGATGCATCATTGAACCAATGCGTTGATTCACATAGTTCCAATCATTTTCTTTCCAAACAACCGGTACATTACACGCACCAAGTATTTTCAGAAAGCTTTGATCTTCATCGCCATGAGGTTTGGGAATTACAAAGGTAATTTCCATGTCCGGTTGCATCGCCATACCTTTAGTTAATCCATAGCTCGCTGTACCCAAACCTCCCAAAATATGCGGTGGAAATTCCCAGCCAAACATTAATGCCTTCATGTATTATTCGTTTTCGTATTTTTTCAATACATTCAAAATTCTCAATACTTCCGCCACACTCATAGCAAACGACATACCGCCATGTCCTTTATACGGTGGATTTCCATCAAACAATTCGGGAAGTGAACCCACACATTGTTCAGCCATTTCTGCTTCAAATCCAATCAACATGCGTTCAAGAAATGACTTACCACTTTGTTTGTAAATTTTTAAATAAGCCATTGCAAAAGCACCAAAAGTGCAAGGCCAAACAGGGCCATTATGATAATTCCGGTCACGTTCTAACTGTCCTCCAACATAACTTGGTCGATACGAACCACTTTTTGGACTAAGTGTACGTAATCCTTTAGGAGTAAGTAATTCTTTTGTGGTAATATCTAAAACTGATTTTTGTTGCTGTTTGTTTAATGGTGAAAATGGTAATCCAACAGCCAGAATCATATTCGGACGAACTTCCCAATCTTTATATTTTCCGTCGACATAATCATATAAATAAGTTCCATTCCAAAAAGTTTTAACAAAAGATTCGCGAGCTATTTCCGCTTGATAATTAAGCAAATCCGATGCATGTTCATTCCCTTTTTCGCGGGTTAGTTCCGAAGTGAATTTTAATGCATTATACCATAATGCATTGATTTCAACCACATAACCTGTGCGTGGTGTTATTGGATGACCATCTTCTATAGCGTTCATCCATGTTGCAGGTTTTTCAGTTCCATTTACACACAATAACCCATTATTGTGGATAAATAAATTTGGATGTTTTTGTTTTCGAATAAATGAAATTATTGTTAATGCAATTTGCTCATACCTGTTTGCTGCTTCCTGCAACGAAGTGGCTTTTGCATATATTTGAACTGTCCACAAAAACCAAAGTAACACATCGGGATCATCAATTGATTGGAGTTTAAATCCGTTTCGTTCTCCATTTAAAAATCGTTCAATTTCGGGAACTGCTGTATTCATTATTGCATCAAAGTAATCCATTCGATCTATAGTGAGAGTACAACCCGCCAAAGCTACAAATTGATCACGAGCGCGAGCAGCAAACCAAGGGTATCCGGCTAATAAATAGGTTTTATCACCTTCATGTTTATAGAATTGTTGAGCCGAATTTTTTAAACAACTGAACATGTCCACCCTCACATTTCTTCTTGTGAGCTCTTCATCCCAAAGGGTTTTGAGTTTACGAGGTGATATTTCAGAAATTCCGGCTGAAAAAATTATAGACTCACCTTTTTTTATAGACATTTCAAAATATCCCGGCACCAATAAATCTTCCTTATATTCGTAACCGCGTTCTTCTTCTTTGTAATATTCAATATTCTTATACCAATCCGGTTGGTGAATGTAACTTGATTTTTTAGAAAATTGCATATGTAAATAAGGATATTTTTCGTATAAGCACATGCAAATACCATCCTTTATTTCACTAAAAGATGTATCTGCAATGTCATTTTGGTGTGTCAGTTCATTCACACTACGAAAAGCAAGAAAGGGTTTAAAACGTATTAAAGTTGGTGAATGCGCCTCCAGCAACGTATATTTTATAAGAACGCGAGGTTCGAACGAAACTAATAGCCTTTCTTTTGAAAGTATCACTCCTCCAACTCGATAAATTGTACGAGAAATGACTTCGCAGTCGAATTGACGTATATATTTATGACCATTCGGACTATAATTATTTCCTTCGAACTTGTGAATTCCTAAATTAAACTCTGCACCATGTTGCACCACTGTTTCGTCGAGCGAAGAAAGTAATACATGATTTGTATCATCAATTTCGGGAACTGGTATGACTAACTGACCGTGATATTTTCGGGTGTTGCAGTCAATTAAAGTAGTACTGTTGTATGTCCCTGCGCGGTTGGTACGAATCATCTCTTTGGTAAGTGATTTTTCGAGGTTAGTCAACAAGGTTTTATCAAAATTGAGGTAACTCATAAATTATTAGAATAGAAAATATTATTTTAGGGTTAACCCAATGAAATTAAGGTAAAGTGAAAAAAAATAATCTGTGAATTTAGCTTTCCTCTGTATTCCCCTTTATCGACCGCAATATATTAATTATTTCTGAACTATAAACGGTTTTTTTAGAAAAATACTCAATTTTCATTACATATTTTTTGTTTATATAGTAAATATATGATTTTTAATAAATTGTAATTATAGTTTGAGTACAAATTTTCAGTATGATAATTTTTTCGATTTAAAATCATACTTTTACTCGAAATATTACGTTTGCTATCTGAAGAAAGTATAACTTTGTGTCGATAAAGACAAAAGCGAAAAAAATGCTATTTGAATCCAAAACTTCTACTGAAAAACGACAATTATTTCATGCTGTTTTTATCCCCAGTCTTATTGGGATATTGATGATTCTTAGTTTTTTATTAGAACGAGGAATGAATTGGGATTTTCATACTGCAGGAGTATATCCACGCAGATTTGTGAATATTTGGGGTATATTTACTTTGGTATTTATTCATTACGATTTGGGTCATTTGGCAAATAATGTTATTTCTTTTACAATACTTGGTAGCTGTCTATATTATTTCTACAAACAAATTGCAACAAAGATATTATTCATTTCGTATATTTTTAGTGGTTTGATTCTTTGGGTAATTGGAAGAGAAAGCTGGCATATTGGGGCTAGTGGTTTAATTTATTCTATAGCTTTTTTCTTGTTTTTCAGCGGAATCATTCGTAAACATATACCACTAGTTGCTATTTCGTTGATTATTGCATTCCTTTATGGAAGTATGATTTGGCACATCTTTCCATGGAAATTGCAAGATCCAATATCATGGGAAGGACATTTGTCCGGAGGAATAATTGGGTTTGTGTTATCAATTTGGTATAGAAATGATGGACCACAAAAACCAATCAAAGATTGGGAAGATAATGAGGATGAAACAATTGATTATCTTTTTGATGAAAACGAAGAAATTGAAAACGATCAAAATAAATAGATACAAACAAAATTAAATAATTAATAAATAAATTTATGATTATGGAAGAAAACAACACCAAAGAAATTAATTTGCTTCAGTTAATTACTCTTTTTTTTAATTGGTTGAAAAAAGTATTAATCGGTCTAATTAATGCTATCAGTTACATTATTCGTTTAAGCTACAGAAATATGATAATAGTCATCATAGTGATTACGATTAGTATTATTATTGGACAATATCTAGCACGTCCATCGGCCCGAACTTATAATGCTGAAGGTATGGTAATGCTATACGGAACAGAGTCTCAAACAGTAAAGGAGGTGTGTAAACAACTCGAAAATTCACTTGCATCTAACAAACAAATTTCGTTGGCAACAAAATTATCGTTACCAGATAGTGTGGCGAAAAATATCGTTCAAGTACAGTCTTTTTACGTAATTGACTATTTGAAAGACAAAACGCCAGATAAGATTGATTTTGATAATAATCATTCTTCTACAGATACACTAAATTTGCGAATGAAAGATAGATTATATTTTCGATTGAAAATTCGCAAAATTAGTCAAATGGCAAAGATTGAAAATGCAATAGTAAATTATTTAAATAATAATTTGGTATTAAAAACGGAGTTTGTTAATCATAAAAATGAATTTGTTCAACAAATTAAGATATGTGATTTGGAATTGCAGCGAATTGATAGTCTGGCAAAAGTTTCATATTTTAAAAATAATAATCAACAAATGAGTTTTGAAAATAATAAATTGATAGTTGGTGAACAAAAAAAACAACTTTTCTACGACGATTTATTGCGATTACAATCAATTAAAACATATGCACAGATTAGATTGTCAGAATTTATACATCCTGTAGAAATTCCATCCGGATTTGTTATTAATCCAACTCCACTTAATGGTCGTGTTAAATATGGCGTTTTAAGTTTGTTTTTCGGTTTTGTAATCGGAATTGTAATTGCAGGATTAAAAGAAAATATTAAAAATATAAATAGCTATTTTAAAAAATAATTAGCTATTTAATCTTTATCACAAACAGGTGTTGATTTATTTAACATGTTATTTAGATTATTGATATATTAAGTACTGACAAAACTGAATTAAATAATCAATTGTTTTCGAAATTCAATATTCTGTTTTAAATTATCTATACTGTTTTATTTGAAAAATAATGAAAAAAGTACTTTTTACGTTAAGTCTTCTATTGACTTTTGGAAATGGTTATTCCCAAATTCAAGCAAATGAAAAGTTGGTTTATGCGGCTTCTTATAATATGAGTGGTTTAATGACACAGTTGGCTCAGGTTTCTATGGCAACAGAAACGATTAAAACTTCAAAAAAAACATACCTACATTTGAGTTGGGAAGCTGCAACTTTCAGTAAATGGGATTCTTTTTTTAAAATAAGGGATTTGTATGAATCTTATGTAGACCCAACGACTTTACGACCTAGTTTATATAAACGAAGTATTTACGAAGGTGGTTATACTAAAGTAGAAAAATACATTTTCAATGCCGATGGAAGGACAATTATTGGTACAACTAAGAAGAAAAACAGACCTGAAACAAAAAATACTTTTAAAGTAGGCAGTTCTTCACAAGACATTATTTCAATGGTCTATAAATTAAGGACCTTTGATTTTAAGAGTCTTAAACCAGGTCAAATCAAATCATTTATCATTATTTTTGATCAAAAAGAATTTCCAGTTTCTGTCAAATATATGGGAAAAGAAACAATCTCAGCAGGAAATCTGGGAGCAAAGGAATGTTATAAAATCTCGATTGCTGCTAAAACTGATGCATTGAGAGGTAAAGATAAAAACTTAATATGGCTAACTGCTGATTCCAAAAAAATCCCAATGTTAATCAAATTTAGCATCCCGGTAGGTACAGGTCAAATGAAATTATCTAACGCATCTGGAATTTAATTATTTACAAAATCATGAGAAAACTATTTTTTTATTTGGCTATTTTTTTTTCAGTTTTAGGTATTGCTTTTGCGGTTCTTCCTTTGGGAACTATTGCCCTTTTACCCATTGGGTTGGCTTTGATTTTTTCTTTCTTATCTTTTAAAAAATCAGAAAAAAATCAGAAAAAAATTCCAAAATTATTACTCATTGTTTCTGCATTAACTTTACTTGTTGTTGTAGGAAAAGAAGTGTTTATTAAGGATGAAGTTATTATTGACAAACAGTTTGATCAAAATAAGATCGAATCCAAGAAAGATGCTGTAAAAGAATTAGAAGGATTAGAATAGTTTCATATTTACGACATGAAGCAATATGTATTGTGATCAATGTTTCACTCTTTTATTAGTATTTTTTATAGGTAGAGAATTATATTTTGTCTGTTTCGCTCTAAGCCACAAAGTTTAATAATTCAAAAGGCTGTCATTTTAAATGACAGCCTTTTGAATTATTAATAAGTAAAGTGGCTATAATGTAATTGAATATCAGCGTTTTAGTTTCTCTTCTATTTCTTTAACGCTTGAACGAAAATTTTTATCACAATCCATTAAATCATTTACAATTTTACATGCATGAAGTACAGTAGCATGGTCTCGTTGACCAATTGTATTACCAATAGATGCAAGCGAACTTTTTGTCAATTGCTTGGACAGATACATAGCTATTTGACGGGCTTGAACAACTTCACGCTTACGGCTTTTGGTTGATATTGCATCTACTGTTAATGAAAAATATTCGCAAACAACATCCCGAATTTTCTCAACAGTATTCACTTTACGTGTTATATTCACGATGCGACTGATTATCTTCTCTGCCAATGCAACATCAATCTGTATATTGGCTAGGGTAGAGTGTGCTAAGAGCGAAACTAATACTCCTTCCAAGTCACGAACATTGTCTATCACATGTTCGGCTACAAAATCAACCACATCTTCAGGAATTTCTAGTCCATCTCTATAAATTTTGCTTTCAAGTATTGATTTCCTTAAATCGAAATCCGGTTTTTCTATTTCGGCCGATAAACCCCATTTAAAACGGGTAAGCAACCGTTGTTCCAAACCAACCATCACAATAGGTGAACGATCAGAAGTCAGCACCAACTGCTTTCCAGTTTGATGGAGATGATTGAAAATATGGAAAAAAGTATTTTGTGTACCTGTTTTACCGGCAAATTCTTGAATGTCATCCACGATCAGTACGTCGATTGTTTGATAGAAATTTAAAAAATCGTTTACCGTATTACTTCGTACTGCATCGGTATATTGAATCTGAAAAGTATTTGCTGAGAGATACAATACACGTTTTTCTGGATGTAATTGTTTAGTCATTACACCAATGGCATTTGCTAAGTGTGTTTTTCCTACACCTGATTGTCCATAAACAAATAATGGATTGAAAATGGTTTTTCCAGGTTCATTAGCGATGCTAATTCCTGCCGTGCGTGCTAATTTATTGCTGTTACCTTCAATTAAGTTGTTGAAGTTGTATGCAGGATTCAATTGTGGATCAATTTCTGGCAACTGTGGCTTATGATATGGGCTTACATAGGCCGATAAATGAGCAGAAGTTTTTGGCTTTGGTTGTTCTCCTGCACTAGGGATTTGAGTCCCTTTTCCACTCGATTTATCAATCAACACCCGATATTCCAATCGAGTTCCAACTCCGACTTCACGATAAAGTGTCATCCTTAATAAATCGATATATTTTTCCTCTATATACTCTACAAAGAATTGACTGGGTACTTGCAGTACAAATATATTATTTTCGTATTTAAGAGCAACGATAGGTGCAAACCAGGTATTAAAAGATGCTTCGCTTATATTGTCCTTAACAACATTTAGACAGCGGATCCATAATTGTTCGTGATTATTCAACATCTTGGTTTTACTTCAAAAAAAATTAATGACTTCGAGTGCTACAAAAAAAAACATATAATTGCTAAAAACTATTATCGGCTATTTTCATGTCTACAAAATTCTAGAATTTTTATGACATAAAAAAATCGTCTTTTTTTTGTGTTAGAAGACGAATCAGCATTTGATTTAATATCAGAACTTTAGGATAAGATATTGAATTGCAAATTATTAATTGTAATATATTTGAAATATGTCTGATATTAAAGTCATTGACAATTTGATAGCATTTTATTGAAAAATGAGGATTAAAAAGCCGAAACACTTGTTAACAAAAGGTTTCAGCTGTAAATAATCCTAAATGAATTTTTTTTCGTGATTATTACTATTTAGAATTAATATAAATAATGATCTTATTCTTTTTTACTTCCAAAGAGAGAAAAATGTACATAACGCTTTGGGTTTTTTTGCAGATCAATCATCAGTTTGTCTGCACTGGAAGCAGTATTCGATAGATTGATATACAGATCTTTATTATTCAAGAGTAGACCGATTGTACCTTCTGAACTGTTCAACTTATCTGATACTAAATTGAGGTTTGCAATAGTGTGATCAATGCTGGCAAAAGTCGCAGCATAATCAATTTTCTTTAAGTTTCCGGTTATTTGTTTAAAGTCAGTAGTAAGTACATTTACATCGCTGAGAATGTGAGGCACATCATTATTCATCATTTTTTTCAATTGATTTGAGCTTACAGCCAAATCGGAAGTAGTACGTTCAATAGAAGCTAAACTTTTGTTCAAATTTTTATTTTCGACTAAAACACGTACCGATCGAATCAAAGAATCAGCTTGACTAGATATACTTTCAATTTTAGGCATCAAATCGCCTGTGAGCTGACCCATCAAGCCAATACCCACATGTGACTCTAAGGTGTCTCCAGATGCGTACATAGTTTCAGAAGCAGTAATAGGAGCATATACTAACTGAATAGCTTTACCACCCATTAAACCATCATCATACAATTCAACAATTGTTCCTTTAGGCAATTGAATGTCTTTTGATACTGAGATTTTAATAACAAACGATTTTTGTTTAGAAAAATCGTATTTTACTTCTTCCACTTGTCCTACTTTATAACCTTTTACATAAACTGGTGAAGAAGGAACAAGCCCTCCAATATTTTCATAAGTAGCGTAATAATTACCTTTCGGAGAAAATATGTCAATTCCTTTCAGAAAATTCAATCCGAAATATAACACAAAAATGGCAACTATAGCCATTATACCTACTTTAACTTCACGAGTAAAATATTTTCTTTTCATTCTATTTTGTTGTTAAATAAAAATCTATTAGCAATTAATAATCACAGTACTTTAAAAATAAAAATTATACTAAGTAAATAATACATCAATTATTTACTTCAAACATTTTTTTGAAAAATAGATAAGATTATTTGATGAGTTTCAAAACTTCTTTCGGAGACAGCTTTTTTTCTCCAATAAAAGCAATAATAAATGCATCTGGAAATTTAGATAGAATTTCAGCTCTTTTTTTCTCGATTTTAACGTAATCTGTTTCAGCACCAAAAGTGTATTTATTTAATCCGTCTTCGACAAAATATTCTGTGTTGCGAAGACCTTTAAAATCGGAGGCATCGGCCTTAAGAATCTGTTTGGTGGCAAAAAGCTGAACCTTAAATACAGGAGTTTCAACTGACTGATTGACTGAAACAGTTTCATTTTTCTTGACATTTGAAACAACTTCGGGAATTTTGGTCTGTTGAGTTTTTTGAATAGTGCTGTCAACTGGTTGAATCGATTCTTTTTTGCTGACTTCTACTTTTTTTGCAATAGGTTCGATTTTTGGAACATAAATGGTTTGTCCTCCAGATTTCTTATCATGTTCTCGTTTGTAATAAACAAACGCATTGTAAACGCCCTTTGCCATTTCATTTTGACCTTGTTCCGACGATAGATAACGTTCTTCGGCCGGATTGGAAATAAAACCAAGCTCCACCAATACGCTTGGACAGGCAGATCGGTGCAATACCCAAAATCCAGCCTGGTGTACTCCACGGTCGGAACGACTACATAAATTCGCAAATTGTTTTTGAATAATAGATGCTAACTGTACGCTCTTGTCAATGTATTTATCTTGCATAAACTCGAACATTATATAGGAATCAACTGAAGCGGGATCAAAACCTTTATATTTTGTTTTATAATCTTTTTCAAGTACAATCACTGAGTTTTCACGCATTGCAACATCCAAATTTCCTTTAGTCTTTGCCAATCCCAGTGTAAAAGTTTCGGCCCCAAATGCAGACGTGCTTTGAGAGGCATTTGTATGAATACAAATAAATAAATCGGCATGATTGTCATTTACAACATCGGCTCGTTCCTGCAAAGTCAGGTATTTATCAGTTTTACGGGTGTAAACTACTTTTACATCCTTAAAATTTTGTTCAATGATTTCACCTAAATCTAATGTGACAGCCAGATTTATATTTTTTTCAAGTGAAATAGGTCCCATAGCACCAGGATCATGTCCTCCATGTCCAGCATCAAGTACAACTGTAAATTTTGAATCGAGAGCAAATAATGGATAAGACACAAATAATCCTATTAGTATGACGCACCATTTACAAACAAGAAAATATTTTTTATTTAATATCATATATATTCTGTGTGTTGAAAAGGAATCTTTAGTGTATTTTTGTGCAAAAGTAATCTTTTTATCCTGTTTCTGATGCGATAAGAAGGGGTAAATTTTCAAATTATTCATAAAAAAAAGTTATTTGTTAATGAGACTCCTATTTTTTGACTAAATTTGCATCCGAATCAAGAAAAACAGAACCCGACTGGATGCAAATCTGTAACCTTTTATATTTCAGCAAAGCACGACAGTATTTGCTTCTTTCTATGTGCTTAGCTTTTCCCCTGTTGGGTTACAGCCAAGAGAAAGTTGCACCTACAAAGGCCGGAAATATAACTTTATCTACTGATAGTCTAAACAAAGTAACTATAGATACGGCTAAAATTTCAAGTCCTCAAAAGCAAAAATCGAACCAAATAGATGCTGAAATAAATTATAGTGCGCAGGATTCAATTGTGTTTTTAGGCAATGGAACAGGTTTTCTACATGGAAAAAGTGACATCAAATATAAAAATATTAATTTGAAAGCTGACTTTGTGCGTGTAAAAATGGACAGCAGTTTGATATTTGCACATGGAACTATCGATAGTGTTGGAGCTAAGGTTGGTGAGCCTGTTTTCAAAGAAGGTGAGACTGAATACACTTCGAAAGAACTAACATATAATTTAAAAACCAAAAAAGGATATATCAGACAGGCTGTTACAAAACAAGGTGAAGGTTATATTATCAGTGACCGAACAAAAAAAACTTCAGCAGATATCCTTTGTATTGCAGGAGGGAAATATACAACTTGTGATAACCACGATCATCCCGATTTTTATCTAAGTCTTTCGAAAGGAAAAGTAAAACCCGGTGGGTATATTGTTACTGGTCCAGCTCATTTAGTTATTTGTGATGTACCGTTGCCTATAGCAATTCCGTTTGGATTCTTCCCTTTTACCGATAAGTATTCTTCCGGGGTTTTAATGCCAACTTTTGTGGATGAATTGACACGTGGTTTTGGTTTGAACAACGGTGGTTATTATTTTGCCTTCAATGACTATATGGATATGGAAATAAGAGGTGATATTTGGACCAAAGGTACCTGGTCAGTATCTGCTAGTACAAAATATCTTAAACGTTATAAATTCAACGGAAATTTTGCAATTGATTACCGCGAAGATGTTACCGGAGAAAAAGACATGCCTGACTATAAGATGAGCCCCAACTTGAGTATTAGATGGTCACACTCACAAGATCAAAAAGCGAATCCGTATTTTAATTTTTCTTCAAGTGTCAACTTTTCAACCAGCGGCTATAATCGAAGCAATATAAATAATTATGCTAACTCGAGTCTGACCTCCCAAAATACCAAAGCATCAAGTGTTTCTTTTTCACAACGTTTTCCGGATAGTCCGTTTAGCCTTTCAGGTAGTATGAATATTGATCAAACTACGAGAGATTCTATGATCAATTTATCCTTACCCAATCTTAATATATCAATGAGTCGGATATATCCTTTTAAACGTAAAAACGCGGTCGGAAATGAACGTTGGTATGAAAAAATTTCCATGTCGTATTCAGGGACCTTTGCAAATAGCATCCATACAAAAGAATACTCCCTGTTGTCTTCATCATTTGTAAATGATTGGAAAAACGGGATGAGACATAGTATACCTGTTGGTGCAACATTCAACCTTTTGAAATATATTAATGTTTCTCCATCTATAAATTATACCGAACGTTGGTATTTACAATCAATCAATAAATCGTGGGACACTGCCAACCAAAAAGATAAAATTGAAATGGTAAATGGCTTTCATAGGGTGTTTGATTATAATATGGGCGTATCGGCTTCAACAAAGCTTTACGGATTTTACATGCCTATCCGTGCAATTTTTGGAGATAAGATAGATAGAATTCGTCACGTCTTAACACCAAGTATTGGATTCAGTTATACCCCTGATTTCAGCGATCCTAAGTGGGGGTATTACGATAGTTACACTAAAACTATTCAAGATAAAACAGATCCAACAGTTTTTACTGAACAAGAAGTTAAATACTCTCACTATGAAAGAAACCTGTATACTCCATCTTTTGGTGGAAAATCGGGAAATATTAATTTCTCATTAGGGAATAATGTTGAAATGAAAGTTCGGAACGACAAAGATACAACAGGTACAAATCCTTTTATAAAAGTCAGCTTAATAGATAATTTTTCAGTTAGTAGTGGGTATAATTTAGCAGCTGACTCTCTGCAATGGTCACAATTCAGCACAAATCTAAGATTGAAATTTGGTAAAAGTTATAGCTTGAGTCTCAGTGGTTCTTTCGAACCTTATTTGTACGGAGTAAATGGACAAAGGATTAATAAACTTCGTTGGAATAATGGTCAATTTCCCCGTTTTCAGGGAACCAGTACTTCCTATAGTTACACCATTAGTAATGATACTTTTAAGAAAAAAGACAAAAAAGACAAAAAAGGCAATTCTTCTAAGACGGGTGATCAAGCCAATTTGTCATCTGAAGATCCAAATGCCAGCTTAACAAAAAAAGATGAATCGGCAACGGATAAAAAAACTACAGAAAAAGGCGAAGATGGATATCAAAAACTGACTATTCCATGGAGTATAAGTGCAAGCTATTCTATACGTTATGGAAATACAAAGTTTAATCCATCCAAGTTGGAATATGATATGGACTTTACCCATAATTTAAGTTTTTCAGGGAATTTATCATTAACCACTAATTGGAAACTGAATGCCAGTACTTCTTACGATTTTAAATATAAGCAGTTTACTTCAGCCAATCTTAGTGTAACCCGCCTTTTGCACTGTTGGACTATGTCCGCAAACATTGTTCCTTTCGGACCTTATAAAACTTATAACTTTCGGATTGGTGTAAATGCCAGTATGCTTCAAGACCTTAAATATGATAAACAAAGTGGTTATGAACCGAACAATATTACATGGTATTGAGTTATTATGAAATCACTTATTACAAAACGACATATTCCAAAAATAGAAATAATTTTAATAATAAAATAAATAAGAAAAAAATGAAAATTACAGCAGACAAATCAATATCAGCCGAATACGAATTGTACGTGGATGGCGACGTGGAAGGCGAATTAGAATTAATGGAAAAAGCCACCGCTGAACAACCAATGAGTTTCATCTTCGGTGTGAACATGATGCTCCCAAAATTTGAAGAAAACTTGTTCGGAATGCAAGCCGGAGACAAATTTGACTTCACAATTAACTCAGAAGATGCCTATGGAGAATACGATGACGAAAGTGTATTGGATTTAGATCGTGCAATTTTTGAAATAGATGGCAAGCTCGACGAAGAAATGATATTTGAAGGCAATGTAGTTCCATTGATGGATAACGAAGGAAATAAAGTGAATGCTCAAGTCGTAACGGTAACCGATACACATGTTACTGTAGACTTGAACCATCCATTGGCAGGTGAAAACCTTCACTTCAAAGGAACTGTTCTTGAAGTTCGTGAACCAACTGAAAAAGAATTAGCTTCACTTTCCGGTGGAGGTGGTTGCGGAAGCGGCTGCGGATGTGGTTCAGGAGAAAGTAGTTGTGGTGACGGTGGTTGTGGCACCGACGATAATGAAGAAGGCGGTAGTTGTGGTAGTGGTTGCGGCTGCCACTAATTAATTATTGGAAACTATTTTCAAAAATAATTTAAAATGGATATTAAATGGTTTAGTACCATTTAATATCCATTTTTGCAAATAAATGTTTACAATACAAAGATAAAAAATCAGGTATTAAAGTTTAATGTTTGAAGAATTCATAATTTCGACTAACTTTGTGCTTAATACTTCAACAAACGAATTTTGAATTATGATCTGCAATCTCATAATTTTAACTTTTAACTTATAAAAAATTTATGTCTAACACAATTGGAAAATTATTTACCTTCACTTCATTTGGCGAATCGCATGGGCGAGGTATAGGTGGCATTGTAGATGGCTGTCCTTCAGGAATTGAAATTGACGAGAGTTATATTCAAAATGAATTGAATCGTCGTCGTCCCGGTCAATCTGATATTTCTACCCCACGAAAAGAAGGAGACAAAGTTGATTTTCTATCCGGTATTTTCGAAGGAAAAACCACAGGAACACCTATTGCATTTGTTATCTGGAATGAAAACCAACATAGCGACGATTATGATCACTTGAAAGAAGTGTATAGACCTTCACATGCTGATTTTACATACCAACAAAAATATGGAATTCGCGACCATAGGGGTGGAGGGCGCAGTTCGGCTCGTGAAACAGCTTCTCGAGTTGTTGCAGGTGCCATTGCCAAGTTGGCGTTAAAAAAGTTGGGTGTTGAAATCACAGCATTCACTTCGCAAGTTGGACATATTGCGATGACCAATAATTATGAAACCGCTGATTTATCACTTATTGAAAGCAATGTGGTACGCTGTCCGGAAACGGAAACAGCTGAGAAAATGATAACCTACATTAAACAACTCAAAGAGGAAGGCGATTCCATTGGCGGTATTATTTCCTGTGTTGTCAAAGGAGTTCCTATTGGTTGGGGAGAACCTATTTTCGATAAATTACAGGCACGTTTGGCTCAATCCATGTTGAGCATTAATGCAACTCATGGTTTTGACTACGGCAGAGGATTTGAAGGTGTAAGTTTGAAAGGTTCCGAAATGAATGACTCGTTTATAAAAATAGACGATCAAATTTCAACCCGTACTAATAACTCCGGTGGAGTTCAAGGTGGTATCAGTAATGGACAGGATATTTATTTCAGGGTTTTATTCAAACCGGTAGCGACTATTGCTAAAAAACAAGAAACACTCGATATTCACCAAAATAAAGTGGAACTGGAAGCACGGGGACGTCACGATCCTTGCGTTTTGCCACGCGCTGTACCCATTGTAGAAGCTATGGCGGCACTAACGCTTATGGATTTGTATCTGACTAAGAGTTGAGAGCCAAGACAAGAGTGAGATGAGAATAAGTTGCTTTCGCGACAGAAAGGAGCTAATCTCACGAACGAAGTGAGTAAATATCGCGAAGCAAATATCTAATTATTATGGAAAAAATCACATCACAACATTGGGCAATTATTATTAACCCAAAATCGGGTAAAAAAAAATTCCGTCAACAAAGTATCTATCTTTTTCAGATACTTAAACATGCAGGAATACAGTATGATCATAAGATTACAAAGTTTGCAGGTCATGCTATTAAAATTGCCAAATACTTTGCAGAGCAAGGGTATCAGAATTTTATGATATTGGGTGGTGATGGCACAATGAGTGAAGTGATTAATGGTATTTTTAGCGCCAAAATTGAACACACACATTCGCTAAAAATAGCTTTGATTCCACGCGGAACAGGCAACGATTGGGGTCGATTCTGGGGACTAACGCGCGATTACAAACATTCCATTGATATATTCTTGAAAGGAAAACTCCAAGCCATTGATATTGGTAAAGTCGATTATGACATGGAAGGTGAGAAAGAAACACATTACTTTATTAACTCGGTTGGTTTTGGTTTGGATGCTACTGTGGTGAATATAACACATCGTCTAAAAGAAATTTTTGGTAGTCATTCGTTTATGTACACTGTTTCGTTGTTAAGTGCTGTTTTTACCTATAAACCTCACAAAGTAAAAATTCAGTATGATGATAAAAGTATCCATGAAAGTATGTTCACCATGAATGTAGCCAACGGTTGTTATAGTGGTGGTGGTATGAAACAAAACCCCAATGCGCTGCCTTACGATGGTTTGTTGGATGCGATGTTGGCAAAGAAACCGACTTTTTTTGATATTATTGGTGCTTTGCGCAGAATTTTTAATGGAAAGTTATTGGAACATCCTGTAATTCTATCGTTTCAAACACAGAGTTTAGATGTGATATGCGATGATAATGCATTGATTGAAGCTGATGGTATTATTGTAAACGGTTTATCGCCTTACAAAATCAGCATTATTCCAAATGCGATACAGATGATAGTTCCCTGACAAACTTTTCAGCTTCATCCAACACATCCAGTTTACCAACATCCATCATTTTGAAGTATTGAGGAACAAAACCACTTATGGTTTGAGTAGTCGCATTCGACAAATAGAAATCCATAATGGGAAATTTGGGTTTGAGGTTTTGCATTAAATCGAAGACCTTAGGTGAAAGCACCTGAATGCCGGAAAAGGCCAGTTTATTGTACAATTCGATTTTCTTCAGATGAGCCGGTTTTGTTTCACCGGTTTTTTCGTTTATCCAACCGTTCAATCTCAAATCATCATCAAAAAGTAAATACCTGAAAGTATCACGCTTGCTCACTACCAATGTTGCCAGACTATTGGTACGGAGGTGCTGATGATATAACGCTCCCAAATCGACATTAGAAAGAATATCGACATTATGCACCAGAAAAGGCTTACCATCGTCGAAGAATCGTGCTACTTTGCGAATTCCACCACCAGTATCGAGTAATTCATTTCGTTCATCAGAAACTTCTATGCGAATGCCGAAATTATTGTTTTGTTTCAGAAATTCAATTATTTGATCGGGAAAATGATGCAAGTTTACAATAATTTCATCGTATCCAGAATTCTTTAATTTCATGACAATATGCTCTAAGAGCGGTTTTCCGGCTATTGGAATCAATGCTTTTGGTAAGTTGTCGGTTAGCGGTTTGAGGCGTGTTCCGAGTCCGGCGGCGAATATCAGGGCTTTCAATTTGGTTGATTGGTTAATTAGTTAATTGGGCAGCAAACACTTCTTCAATATTCTGTTCCCGATGTATCAGTTGCACTTCCACACCAAATTTTTCATGGATATGCTCAGCCATTTTTTGAGCTGAATATACGGAGCGATGACGTCCTCCTGTACAACCAAAACTAATCATCAAATGCGTAAATCCACGATCTTTATATCGTTTTACCGACGCATCAGTCAATGCAAATGCATGATCGATAAACGTAAGAATTTCACCATCATCTTCAAGGAATTTTTTTACGGATTCGTCCAAACCGGTCAAACTCTGATAACGTTCGTATTTGCCCGGATTATTTACTGCACGACAATCGAATACATATCCACCACCATTACCGGAATTATCCTGAGGAATGCCTTTCTTATAGGAAAAACTATAAACCCGCACGATTAATGGTTTACGAACTTCCACTTCGGTGAATTGCTTCAATTCGGTCATTTGGGTTAGTACCTGTAGCAAATAGGGATACTCTGTGAACTCGTTTTGCAGAATAACCCGCAAATTTTCGAGTGCAAAAGGAATACTTTGAAGGAAATGTGGTTTCTTCTCAAAATATCCACGGAAACCATAAGCACCCAACACCTGCAAGGTTCTGAACAACACGAAATGTTTCAATTGTACCCGAAAATCAACTTCATCTATGGGCATCAATTCTTGCAGTTTCTCCAAATAGATACTGAGCAATTCTTCTTTTAATTCTGCACTATATTGCGCTTTGGCCTGCCAAAGAAATGAAGCTACATCGTAGTATAACGGTCCTTTTCGTCCACCCTGAAAGTCAATGAAAAATGGTTCATCATCTTTCACCATCACATTGCGGCTTTGAAAGTCGCGGTACAAAAAGGTATTGGAGTGGGAGCGGAGGAGTACAGCAGCTAAACGTGTGAAATCATCTTCTAACAGGTTTTCCTGAAAGTCCAGGCCGGTCGATTTCAGGAAACAATATTTAAAATAATTCAAATCCCATAGGATGGACCGTTCATTAAATTCAGGTTGCGGGTAACAAACCGAAAAGTCGAAACCCTGCGCACCCAATACCTGAAAAGCAGCCAGTTTACGCATGGTTTTGCGGAGTAACTCTTTTTCTGCTTCGCAAAAAACGCCTGTTTTACGACCTTCGGCAATGGCATCAAATAATAAGGTGTCACCCAAATCTTCCTGAATATAAAATCTTCCATCGGAACTTTGTCCCAAAAACCGGGGCACGGACAATCCTTGACTGTAAAAGTGTTTGGCCATTTCTATAAAGGCCTTATTCTCTTCGATGGAAGGACCTTCCACGCCAATAATCGAGATGTTTTTACTCTTCAACCTAAAATATCGTCGATTAGAACCTGAAGCGGAAAGTTCTTCTTTTTTCAGGAGTTTTTCGTGGGTATGTTGCTTGAAAAGGGATTCTAATTCGGTCATTGGTTAAGAGTTTGAAGTTTGAAAGGTTTGAAATTTGAAGAGTTTTATGTTTGATGCAAAGATACAAACATCCTTTTAAATGGATACCATACTACCTGCAAAAACTTAATTTGTAAGTAAAAGCGGTCTGTTGCATATAATTCCAATCGTATCTAAATGGCAGCAATCTATCCATTTGACAGTTATTAATTGTAAATTGTGAATGTCCAAACAGGCAATATGTATTAAATATTCATCCTTTTTTTGTAATTTTGCATCCATTTGAATTTCAAAAACAATATGAGCATAGAACTGAGTGAACAAGAATTGTTCAGACGCCAAAGTCTGGACGAAATGAGAAAATTGGGCATTGACCCTTATCCTGCAGCCGAATATCCAACCAATGCGTTTTCTACCAATATAAAAGACGAATTTAAAGACGATGAAAGTAGAAGAACTGTTTGTGTAGCCGGTCGAATCATGACCCGCCGTATCATGGGAAAGGCTTCTTTCATTGAATTACAAGACTCCAAAGGACGTATTCAGGTATATATTAGTCGCGACGATATCAACACCGAAACGCAACCCGAAATGTACAATACTGTGTTCAAAAAACTGTTGGACATTGGCGATTTTGTAGGCATCAAAGGTTTTGTTTTCCGCACCCAAACGGGTGAAATCAGCATTCATACCCAGGAATTGACGGTATTGAGCAAATCGCTTCGCCCGCTACCCATAGTAAAATACAAGGATGGCGTGGCTTTCGATGCTTTCGAAGACCCCGAACAACGCTACCGTCAACGTTATGTGGATTTGGTGGTGAACGAAGGTGTAAAAGACATTTTCATCAAACGCACGAAAGTGTATCAAACCATGCGCGACTTTTTCAACGCGCAAGACTATATAGAAGTTGAAACTCCTATTTTACAATCCATTCCCGGCGGTGCTGCTGCACGTCCGTTTATGACGCATCACAATGCGTTGGATATGCCGCTTTATCTCCGTGTGGCCGATGAATTGTACCTTAAAAGGCTTATTGTAGGTGGTTTCGAAGGTGTTTACGAATTCTCTAAAAACTTCCGTAACGAAGGTATGGATCGCACGCACAATCCCGAATTTACCGCCATGGAAATATATGTAGCCTACAAAGACTACAACTGGATGATGGATTTCACCGAACGTATGATTGAAAAAATCAGTCTGGAAGTGAATGGAACAAATGAAATAATGGTTGGCGACAAATTGATCAGCTTCAAAACGCCTTTCAAACGTATTTCAATGATTGATTCTATCAAAGAATACACAGGTATTGACATCAACGGCATGGACGAAGTGCAACTGCGTGATGTGTGTAAACAATTGCATGTTGAAGCTGATGATACCATGGGAAAAGGCAAAATGATAGATGAAATTTTCGGCGAAAAATGCGAAGGAAACTATATCCAACCGACATTTATTACCGATTATCCACGCGAAATGAGCCCGCTTTGTAAACGTCACCGCGATAATCCGGAACTGACAGAACGTTTCGAGTTGATGGTGAACGGTAAAGAGTTGGCCAATGCTTATTCGGAATTGAATGATCCGATTGATCAATTGGAACGCTTTCAGGAACAATTGAATCTGAGCGTAAAAGGCGACGATGAAGCTATGTTTATTGACATGGATTTTGTGCGTTCGTTGGAATATGGAATGCCGCCTACTTCGGGGATGGGTATCGGAATGGACCGTTTGGTCATGCTTATGACCGGTCAACAAGCCATTCAGGAGGTATTGTTTTTCCCCCAAATGAAACCTGAAAAATCAGCTAAAAAAGATAGTAACGACAAATTTATAGCTTTGGGAGTTCCTGAATTGTGGATACCCGTGTTACAAAAAGCCGGAATCGTAATGGTGGAGAATTTAAAAGGCTTGAATCCAAATAAATTCCATCAGGATATTTGCGGACTGAACAAAAAGCATAAAATGGAGTTGACCAATCCGACGAAAGAAGAAGTGGCTGAGTGGATTGAAACAAGTAAACAAGTAAACAAGTAAACAAGAAAAAGGATAGCAAACCTGCAACCGGGTAAAAATAGATTTTTAACTCGTTTACTTGTTTACTCGTCCACTCGTTAACTATACAATGATGAACGAAAAAAGTAAAATTGCTGTGATTGGCGGCGGGAGCTGGGCGACAGCAATTGCTAAAATAGCTCTTACCAATGCGGATGAGATTAATTGGTATATGCGCCGTCAGGAGCAAATAGATGAATTTGTTCGGCTGAGCAAAAATCCATCTTATCTCACAGGTGTGAAATTTGATACCGACCGAATACATTTTACAAGCGATATTAATAAATTGGTTCGCACATCGGAAATTTTGATTTTTGCCACGCCCTCACCCTTTTTGAAACAGCATTTAAAAAAGCTTCGACGGAAACTGGACAATAAATTCGTGGTAACGGCTATCAAAGGTATTGTGCCGGACGAAAATATGATTGTTTCGGATTATTTCGAACAAATATATGGCGTTCCAAAAGACAATATTGCTGTTTTGGCCGGACCTTGTCATGCTGAGGAGGTAGCACTTGAACGACTTTCGTATTTGACAATTGGATGTACTTCCCGCGAGAAAGCACGAATATTGGCACAACGATTTAATACCAGTTTTATACGCACTTCCATAAGTGATGATATTATGGGAATTGAATATTCTTCGGTGATGAAGAATATTTATTCAATTGCCGCCGGTATTTGCCATGGATTGAAATACGGCGATAATTTTCAGGCCGTCCTTGTTTCGAACGCAATACAGGAAATGAATCGCTTTTGCAATGCAACCAATCCTATGCATCGTGATATAAACGAATCAGCATATCTGGGCGATTTGCTGGTAACGGCTTATTCCAAGTTTAGCCGAAATCGCTTGTTTGGATCCATGATAGGGAAGGGGTATTCGGTAAAAACTGCTCAGATTGAAATGGAAATGATAGCCGAAGGTTATTATGCCACAAAGTGTATTCACGAATTAAACGAAAAATACCAGGTAAGTATGCCTATCGTTGATTCCATTTACGAAATACTTTACAATCGCTGTTCGCCGACTATGGAAATTAGGAAATTGTCGGAACAACTTAAATAGTTGGTAGTTTATAGCGACCCCCTAAATCCCCCGAAGGGGGACTTGAAAACCAAGTCTCTGTAATGATTTAGTAAAAATCCAAACTAACTTTGCAAGTTAGTTAAGAGTAGGTAAAAGTAGTAGGTAGTAAATTAGGATGATAGGTAAAGTAAGTTGAATCAACTAATCAACCAATTAACTAATCGACTAATTACTTAATAACACGAAGTAAATAACAATTAATAACGCGAAGGAAATAACTTTTAAACATCAAACTATTTATATAATGGAAAATATTAAATTGTCTATCGACAAAGCGTTTGGATTTGTATCCGAACAAAATGTGGCCGGTTACAAAGCACAGATTGCAGTTGCCAATGCTACCTTGCACAACGGAACCGGAAAAGGAAGTGATTTCCTGGGTTGGTTACACTTACCTTCGGCTATTGATGAAGCTCACCTGAGCGATATTGAAAATACCGCCAAAATTCTTCGCGATAACTGTGAAGTGGTTGTGGTAATTGGTATTGGAGGGAGTTATTTAGGTGCAAAAGCGGTTATCGATGCTTTATCAAACAGTTTCGACTGGTTGCAAACTGAACGTAAATCACCTGTTGTGGTTTATGCCGGACAAAATATCGGTGAAGATTACTTATATGAATTGCAAGAACTGTTGAAAACCAAGAAATTTGGTATTATCTCTATATCAAAATCTGGAACAACTACCGAACCAGCATTAGCTTTCCGCTTGTTGAAAACACAATTGGAAGCGCAACAAGGTAAAGCTGCGGCTCAAAAACTGATTGTTGCCATTACCGACAAATCTCGTGGTGCTTTACGTACTTTGGCTACGCAGGAAGGTCTTAAAACCTTTGTAATAGAAGATAATATCGGTGGCCGTTACTCGGTGCTTTCTCCGGTAGGATTACTTCCTATCGCTGTAGCAGGATTCGATGTTCGTCAATTTGTAGCCGGAGCCGTTAGCATGGAAACAATTTGCGGATTGGAAACTTCTTTCGAAGAAAATCCAGCTGCTCAATATGCAGCTGTTCGTAACGAATTGTACAAAAACGGTAAAGGCATTGAAATACTTGTGAATTTTCATCCAAAATTACACTTTATCGGTGAATGGTGGAAACAATTGTACGGCGAAAGCGAAGGAAAAGAAAACAAAGGTATTTTCCCGGCTTCAGTTGACTTTACTTCCGACTTACACTCTATGGGTCAATGGATTCAGGAAGGCGAACGAAGTATTTTCGAAACAGTTATTTCGATTAAAGAAAGCAATTATACCAAAATTTTCCCAACATCGGAAGCCAATCTGGATGGATTGAATTTCTTAGCCGGAAAACGTGTGGACGAAGTAAATAAAATGGCGGAATTGGGTACTATGATTGCTCATATCGATGGTGGTGTTCCTAATTTGAAAGTTGAATTACCACGTTTGAACGAATTTTATTTAGGTCAATTGCTTTACTTCTTCGAGAAAGCCTGCGGTATCAGCGGTTATGTATTGGGTGTAAATCCATTCGATCAACCGGGTGTAGAAGCATACAAGAAAAACATGTTTGCCTTGTTGGAAAAACCGGGATTCGAAGCCGAAACAAAAGCCATCAAAGCAAGAATTTAATTAGTTGACAGTTAATAATTGTCAGTTGATAGTTATAAAGAAAGCAGCAATTCGATGATTCGAATTGCTGCTTTTCGTTTTTCAAATTTGAGAAGTTGAACTGCCAACTATCAACTTTCTACATAAACTTCCAACAATGTAACCAGACTATCCGGTATTAAACTCAATTCGTCTATACAGGCAGGAATCAAAACCGTATCACCTTTATTGACAACCGTTTTTTCGCCTTCAAATTCAATTACGAAATTTCCTTCCAGGCACATATATGTTACGAAACTATCTATCTTAGCATAATGACGATTGATATTATGGTCGAAGCGAAGCATATTGGTAGTGAAATAGTCGCAGGTAACCAGTGGAGTTATTTCATTTAAGAGTGGTTCGTAATTGGTTTTAGGCTCTTTTGAAGCTTCAAAATTAATCACATCCAACGCTTGTTCGGTATGCAATTCACGTTCGTTGCCCTGGTCATCAGTCCGTTTGTAGTCGTATATGCGGTAAGTTATATCACTGCTTTGTTGAATTTCGGCTACTACTACTCCTTTTCCTATGGCATGAACCAACCCTGAAGGAATAAAAAATACATCTCCTTTTTTTACGGGAACTTTTTGCAATAAATCTTCCACGAGCCCTGCATCCAATGCATCCAAATATTCATCCCTTGAGCAATTTTCGGTAAAACCAATAATAAGTTCAGCTCCAGGATCAGCATCCACTACATACCACATCTCCGTTTTACCGTACGAATTATGTCTTTCGGCAGCCACTTCATCACCCGGATGTACCTGAATAGACAGGTTTTCGTTGGCATCAATAAGTTTAAAAAGTAAAGGGAAATAAAGACCGTATTCGTCATAAATTTTATCGCCAACCAATTCTCCCATATAAATTTCTATTAATTCAGGAAGATTGTTTCCGGCCAAAAAGCCATTGATTACCACCGATTCATCAGCTTCATAGCCTGATAATTCCCAGCTTTCTCCTAATTTGTCGGAAACAGCAGCTTTGCCGAACAAGCTTTTCAATTTTGTTCCACCCCAGATTTTATCCTTTAATATGGGCTCGAATTTTAATGGATATAACATAATAGTTGGTAGTTTATAGTTGGTAGTTTGTAGTCAAAAAAAAATGAACAATTAATAATCTTTGAAATCAGATATTATTAATTGTTCATTATTTGTTTTACGTTATTCTGCTTTTATACGTTGAGCAAGGTTTTGTTCCCAAACCCACGCACTTCGTAGTGTTTCTTCCAGTGTTTCAGTAGCTGTCCAACCTAATTCATTATTTGCATAACTAGGATCAGCCCAGACTTTTTCAATATCACCCTCGCGCCGGGCTACAATTTTGTATGGAACTTTCACTCCATTTACTTTTTCGAAAGTATCAATAATTTCTAATACTGATAATCCGCGTCCGGTTCCCAAATTAAACGTTTCTACATGGTTTTTTGTTTGTTTATTCAGCATACGTTGCACAGCAATAACATGCGCTTTGGCCAAATCTACCACATGAATATAATCGCGAATACACGATCCGTCAGGTGTGTTATAATCATTACCGTATACTTGAAGCTGTTTCCGTAAACCTATAGCTGTTTGTGTTACAAACGGTAGTAAATTGTTTGGAACACCATTGGGTAATTCTCCAATTTCTACTGACGAATGAGCACCAATCGGATTAAAATACCGAAGAATAATACTTTGGTAAAAGGAATTAGCATATATTGTATCACGAATAATTTCTTCTCCAACTTGTTTTGTATTACCATATGGTGACAACGCAGGTTTTATCGGTGCGTTTTCGGTTACAGGTAAAACATCAGGTTGTCCATAAACTGTACACGAAGATGAAAAAACAATGTTCTTTACTTTGTGTATAGGCATCAATTGCAATAAATTAATCAAAGAAACCAGATTGTTTCTGTAATATAATAATGGTTTTTCAACTGATTCGCCTACAGCTTTGCTGGCTGCAAAATGAATAATTGCTTCAATATTGCGGTGTTTTTCAAACATTCGATCCATGCTCACATAGTCAACACAATCTACATTTTCAAAAGCAGGACGAATGCCGGTAATATTTTCAATTCCAGTTAAGACATCGATGTTTGAATTGGAGAGATTATCAACAATCACAACTTCAAAACCCACTTTTTGCAATTCAACAACCGTATGTGAACCAATATAACCAGTTCCGCCGGTTACTAAAATTTTTGCCATAATTATTTGAATATTATTTGAATAACTTCTCAGGATAAACGCCCTTACGAACTAATTCATTGATTTTAAGTACTACTTGTGAACGATCTTCAGCATACGTTACCCCAAACCATTTTGATGGAGTATCGAGTACTTTGCAAGTTGCTTTATGTTGAACAATTAGATTATTTACCGCTAAAGGGATATAAAATTCCGATTTTAATTTCTGACCATTTTCTGCCAAAAACTCTTTGAAGTATTCTTCTGAATATTTAAAATAGTCAGGAGTAAATCCCCACATATTCATCGATACAGGTGTATTTGGATCTATTGAAACTTCTTCACCGTTTTCGTCCAGGAAATTGATTTTACCACCTTTTTCCTCAATACTTGTGCGTTCTACAACGTTTTGCAGTAAATTATTTTCGTCTACAACGCAAACGCCACGGCTTACAGAGCCACTTTCCGATAATGTATTGCCAACACGATAGCCAATCATGCAATATTCATTTTGTTTACCTTCAACACTACGTAAAAAATCAGCTAAAATGGCAAACGATTCTTGTCCGTAAAAGTCATCAGCATTTATTACTGCAAAAGGTTCGTGAATTGCATCTTTTCCCATTAATACAGCGTGATTTGTACCCCAGGGTTTTTCACGTTCAGTAGTATATGTTGAGCCTTCCGGAACATTGTTTATTTCTTGAAAAACGATGTCTGTATCAATTAAATCTTTGAATTTATCGACAACAACAGACTTAAAATCTTTTTCAAAACTTGTGCGTATAACGAAAACGACTTTCCCAAATCCCGCTTTAATGGCGTCATAGATCGAATAGTCCATAATGGTTTCACCATTCGGTCCTAATCCATCTAATTGTTTTAATCCGCCATAACGGCTTCCCATTCCCGCTGCTAACACAAATAAAGTTGGTTTCATATTGTTTTTTTTAGATTTAGAGGTGCAAAGTTAACTAATAAATTTGAAATTTAAAATTATTATTAGCCCATTTTATGAACTATTATGTATCAAAACACAAAACTCTGACATCGATAAACTTATTCAAGGTTGTTTACAACTTTATAATTTTTTGTCTTTTATGCATTCACCAAAATCTTTATCTTTGCAGGAATAATCGACATTCACAGTGACAAAAAAAATATTCGTATAAATGACTTCTAATAAAAAAAAATATATACTTTTGGGCATTGGATTTGCCATCATCTTTGCATCTACATTTTATTTTTTTCTTCAATATAAAAACAAAGTGAATCTGGATATTAACAACTGCAACCCTGTTCGTTTTGCCAGTGTTCCTATAAGTTCAAGTAAGGCATTGAATGACAAAAACGAGATACATTTAATTCATGCGATTAGGAATGGTATAAAACAGCCCTTCAAAACCAACGAAGATTTTTATTCTAAAATTGACGAATTGAAGCGTAAATCATTGTTGGTTGAAGTAACCGAAAATCGTTTTTATCAGCTTAAGTCACTTACTCATTCACAACCTTACCTAATTCCTGAAGCTCTTGACATGGTGAACGAAATAGGCTATCGGTTTCAGGAACGATTAAAAGAAAAAAAATATAATAATTATCGATTTAGGATTACTTCGCTTTTACGTACTGAAGAAGGTCAGAGTGAATTGAGTCATCGAAATAGAAATGCCTCAATTCATTCATCACATTTATATGGTACAACTGTTGATATATCGTACAAGAATTTTTACAACACCCAGACTGATAGTGTTGAAAGTAGTTACGAAGCAGTACAAGCGCTTACTTCAGTTTTGTTACAAATGCGGGAAGAATGTAAATTTTTAGCGGTTCGTGAACGAAAACAATCATGTTTCCATATCACTGTCGTAGTTTGCCGGCCGATTGATTAAATCCACTTTGGAAAATTTAAAGGTTTATTGTTTGTTTAATCCAATTCGTAATTTCATTCAACGCTAACGGTGACATGGTTTGTTCTATAGAATAATATTCCGAGGGAGCACCGGTTATACATTCCTGAAACAAATGATTTAATCCGGGAAGTTCTGTAATAGTCACCTTTTTGTTGCCGCCTTTCTTCAATGCCTTTTCGATGGCAGGCAGGTTTACATTGGCAGGAACCTGTAAGTCTTTACTCCCATTAATAGCTAGTACCGGACATTTTACTTTTTCGAGTATTGGAGCCGGATTGTATCGGATGAAGTTCAACATCCAGGGACTAATTAACTGTTTTATTTGTAAATCGATAAAATCGTTTACTGTACTTCCTTTAGGAATATTCAGGTCGGGTAATTCTTTCGATTTTGCCATCAGGTAATTAGTTACTTTCGCTTTTAAAGTGTCGGTATTATTTATTTCGTCCACCATTTTATAAATATGGCTGTTCAGATCGGCTACCATTTTTAAATCCACCTCTTTCATCCCGTTTGCACGTCCAATCAAATCCTGCTGTAACAGCAACAATTCACTTCCCGGAATTGCAGTTCCTGCCATCAACACAATAAAACTCACATCTTTACTTCGCACTGCTACTATGGGTGCAATGATGCCGCCTTCGCTGTGACCAATCAATCCAATGTGTCTTGAATCAATTTCTTTCCGTGTTTTCAAATAGTTCACAGCCGATTCCACATCGGTAACAAAATCATTTGTAGTAGCTTTAGCAAAGTTTCCTTTCGAAGCGAATGTTCCGCGGTCGTCGAAGCGTAATACACCGATACCGTTACGTGTCAGGTAGTCCGACAATACCAGAAAAGGTTTGTGTCCCATCAGTTCTTCGTCGCGGTTTTGGGGACCACTGCCCGTAATAAGTACCACTACCGGGAATTTACCTTCTTTCTTGGGTAAATTCAATGTTCCTGCAAGAGTTATCTTGTCTTTTGTGTTTTCAAAATTTATTTCTTCCGAATAATACGGATATGGTTTGGTGGGTTCTTGTGGACGTTTTACTACTTCTTTTTCTATAGATTTCCGACTTAGATTCAATGGAAATGTCTGTCCTGCTTGCTTGAACGTACCGACTACCATATCGGTACTGTCTAATTTTCCTGTGTATTCAATTTGTGCAGCTGCCATTTCGATAGTCAAAATCGAATTTTCGAAAGTAGCTTTGCTCATTGGAATTCCTTTAGCACCCTGATCGGGACTATCCATGGTAGCCGAATATCCGGCATCGGTTTTGGTAACGTGAAATACCAATCGCAATTGCATACTTTGCACTTTGAGCGAACCGTTCCAATCACCCGTAATGTCTTGTCCGAAAACAATTGCTGACGAAATCAGCAATAGACCGATAATAAAATTCTTTTTCATAAATTTAATGTGTTTTTTGAAATTCAGTATATGAGAAGACTAAAGGTACTAATACAATTATTGTAGTTATTATTCCAAAAAAAATGACAATTACAAGATTACTATTAATTAGGAACGATATGATAATAGTCAATAAACCCCCTGCAATCCATAATCGTCCGGCCAAACGATGTGTTTTTTTCCAAATCTGTTCGTTTTCAAGTGTCCATGGAGTGCGAATTCCTATAAAATAGTTGGGTTTCAATGTTTGAAAATAGTTTCCAAGTATGGCATATAATGCTCCTATAAGTGCAATCACCAAATTAGGATTTATCTTACTGCCATTACCTGCATATAAAATATAAATGGATAATAATGACATAAAAATAGTAAGTAATAAACGTAAGGAGTAATACTTATCACCCATTTGTTCAATTTTCTTTTTAGGATCAAATTTAGGAATTAATAGCATTAAAATATAGGTGCCAATGCCCATACCTCCAATTAATAATATGAGACCATTTTTGTCTGACCAACCATTCGGATTGCCTAATAAGTCAAAATGGGTTGGTACTAACTCCGGTAAAGTTTTCCAGATAGTTAGCAGATAGACAAAAGGTAATAATATCAAAATCCAGAAAACTGATTCTTTTAAATACTTGTTCATAATTTATTTTTTGAGCGTTAGAATATATTGAAGTATGTCATCAAT
>Ga0209540_10000080_pt1 | contig 124483 bp, 185 predicted proteins | sample BarGraIncu01121A_FD_184501 | JGI IMG/M metagenome (GOLD analysis project Ga0209540, IMG submission 184501) | Arctic peat soil microbial communities from Barrow, Alaska - Barrow Graham LP Incubations 011-21A (SPAdes) (version 2) | ecosystem: Environmental > Terrestrial > Soil > Wetlands > Peat...
AAAAATGGAAATAAATGGTAAAAGCGTTTTAATCATAAACTATGCAGATTATTTAAAGTTTATTGCTAAACAATATTTAGAGTGGAATGGCAAAAAGGATGAGACAGGTCGAACACTTTTACAATGGCTAGGAACGAATTTTGTAAGAAGTAGATACCCGACATTTTGGGTTGATATTGTGTGTAACTTTATTAAAGTTTTTGTTGACCAGTATGACTACTTTTGCATATGTGACGCTAGGTTCCCTGATGAAGTTACTATTATGAAAGAGAATTTTGATACCTTGTCTGTTCATGTTACAAGACTTAACTTTGATAGCGGTCTTACAGAAGCACAAAAAAATCACCCATCAGAAAAAGCATTAGATGGGTATGCGTTTGATTGGGAAGTAGTTTCAGAGACTGGTAAGGAGAATCTGGCACTTGAACTAGATAAATTCATTGAGCACTATAAATTACTATAGTTTAAATAAGAACTGAGGCAAGATTGGCATTATACGAACAGCAACAGCAAGATATTAGGCTATTTAGACTTTCAGAAGAATTTCTTACAGTATATAAAACACGTAAACCAGATTTTGGTTTTAATGGGCTTGGAGAATTAACTTATCGAAGAACTTATTCAAGGTTGCTTCCAGATGGAAACAAAGAAGAATGGTGGCAAACTATTAGGCGTGTTATAGAGGGTGTTTATACCATGCAAAAAAAGTGGATTATAAGCAATAATCTAGGCTGGGATAATCGTAAGGCTCAACAATCAGCACAGGAAATGTATGAAAGAATGTTTTCTATGAAGTTTCTTCCAGCAGGAAGAGGACTATGGGCTTGGGGAAGCCCAATTACAGAAGAAAAAGGTTTGTATTTAGCCCTCAATTCTTGTGCGATGGTAACAACAGAAAATATTAAAGACAATCTGGCAGAACCATTTTGTTTTCTTATGGACGCCTCTATGCTGGGTGTTGGGGTTGGATTTGATACTAGAGGAGCCGGTAAACTTATTATTAGTCAACCGCTTGAAGAATTAGACATTTATCAAATCACAGATGACCGTGAGGGGTGGGTTATTAGTGTTGAGAAACTTATCAATTCATATTTTTTGCCAAATCAAAAAACAGTGGGCTTTGATTATTCGCTTATTCGACCCGCAGGAGAACCAATCAAAGGTTTTGGTGGTGTAGCAAGTGGTTCTGATGCATTGAAACAATTGCATAACAATATAAAACAATTACTAAATAAAAGAATAGGTGATAAGATTGCATCGAGCGATATTGTTGATGCGATGAATATGATTGGCAAGTGTGTAATTGCGGGAAATGTCCGACGAACAGCGGAAATAGCTTTTGGTGATGCAAATGATAAAGACTTTTTAAACCTAAAAAATTATGAACTAAATCCAGACCGCATGGATTATGGTTGGACTTCTAATAACTCTGTTTTTGCAAAACTCGGCATGGACTATACTGATATTGCCAACCACATTAAAGATAATGGCGAACCAGGTGTATTATGGCTTGACAATGCAAGAGCATATTCTAGAATGGGAGATAAACCCGATTATAAAGATATAAAAGTTGTGGGGGCAAATCCTTGTTTTTCGTATAATACACCTATTCTTACCGACATAGGATATCAACCCATCGGAAGCCTCGATGGGAAAACGGTAAACCTAGTAGCTGAAAATGGCGATATTCAAATTGGAAAAGTGTTTCACAGTGGCAACAAGTCCACTGTCAAATTAACTTTATCCAACAATAATGAAATTATCTGTACGCCAAATCATCTATTTAAGACAACCAATGGCGAGATAATAGCATCTAACGCTAAAAACAACAAATTTATGCCATTTTTGACATATACAAATCTTGACAGCAAATATATTCTCTATGGGTTTATGCAGGGCGATGGATGTTTGGGACGATTGAATTCAACACGACATCATGGTATCGAAGCACATATAGGAACAAAAGACCAAGATATTTTTAAACTGATTGAAAGTAGGAAATATACCATTGGCAAGAACAAGAAGGTTGCATATATTCAGGATATTAAAGACGAATTAATTGCGTTGGGATTTGATGGAAAAACATTACCAAACCGCAATTTTCCAGCAACGTTTGATAGTTGGTCTAAAAAAGAAAAAGCTTCATTTTTACGCGGATGTTTTTCCGCAAATGGGTCGATTATATCTACAGGGAGAATAACGTATAAGGCAACTAGCAGAAAATTTATTGAAAATTTGCAACACATATTACGTGAAACATTTGATATAGGCTCATATATCACCACCAATAAGCCAACTCAAGTTCAATTTAGCAATGGTTTATATACTCTTAAAGAAAGTTACGACCTCAATATCAATAAATATGACGAAAAAATAAAATTTTATAATGAGATAAATTTTTATCAAGAATATAAAAAGCAAAAGTTTATGAGACTTATGATAGAACAGGCACCATATGTTCGCTCTATCAAAGATTATGCCAGCATTGATGTTTATGATTTCTCGATGGAAAATAATCATTGGGGAATTGTCAACGGAATTATTGCCCACAATTGTAACGAACAGAGTTTGGAATCCTATGAATCTTGTTTGCTAGTAGAAACCTTCCCAAATAGGAATAATGACCTAGAGGATTACAAACGCACCCTAAAATTTGCCTATCTCTATGCCAAAACTGTAACACTCGCTAAAACACATTGGGCAGAAACCAATCGAGTTATGTTGAGGAATCGGCGCATTGGTTTATCGATGTCCGGTATCGCTCAATTCATTGCAGATAGAGGACTTGAAGAATTAAAAAAATGGTGTGAGGATGGATATCAAACAGTCCGTTATTATGATGGCATTTATTCAGATTGGCTTGCCATTCCTAAAAGTATCAAGGTAACAACAGTAAAACCTAGTGGCACTGTCAGTCTTTTAGCTGGTGCAACCGCCGGTATACATTATCCAGAAAGTAATTTTTATATTAGGCGTATTCGTCTATCTAAGCATTCTGATTTGGTTGAACCACTTAAAAACGCAGGATATAAAGTTGAGGTGGCAGTTGGGCAAGAGGATAGCACCTTAGTCGTAGAGTTTCCAGTTTCACTTGGAAAGAAAATGCGTACTATCAAAGATGTATCTATGTGGGAACAATTATCTCTGGGTGCTTTTATGCAAAGATATTGGAGCGATAATCAGGTATCTCAAACTGTGACATTCGACCCAGATACAGAAGGTAAAGATATAGCAAGGGCACTTGAGTACTATCAATATCAATTGAAGGGTGTAAGTTTCCTTCCAACATTAGAATATGGCGCTTATCCACAAATGCCATATGAAGCAATTACCGAAGAGGAATATAATAATATGATTTTAAATATTGCCCCCATTGATTTTACCAAGAGCACAGACGATGCGGTTGGCGAAAAGTTTTGTAATAATGATGTATGTATGGTATAGGATACAATATGACTCAAGAAAATGATAATATATTTACAACTAATATAGGAACAAGCACAAATGATAATACCGATAGCAGTGATTGGTTTAAAGGGTTGTCCTATATACAATCATCCCCAATGACTGGTAGTTATACAACAGAAGAATTTGAGTTAACAAAAATCAATAAATTCGACGCTGGATTAGACGTGCCTTCAAATGAAGACATTACAATTCCACCACGTTCATCTATCTTAGTTCATACTGGCATTAAAATTGCCGTACCTGACAATTACGTAGGATTGCTTTGGTCTCGTAGTGGCTTATCTGTAAAACATAAGATTGAAGTTGGTGCAGGTTGTATTGATGCAACATATCGCGGTGAACTAATGGTACATTTATTCAATCATAGTTATAAACCATTTGAAGTAAAGAAGGGTGACCGAATCGCACAATTGATTACAATGTATATAAATATTCATCCCTATGACAAGGTAGAAAAATTAGATGATACCGGTAGAGGAGATAAAGGATTTGGAAGCACAGGTAAATAATACTTATGAATAATATTGACGAATATTTTATAGAAGAAAATATCAAACCTACCAAAGCCCCAGACATAAGGCACTCGGATGATAATAAGTATCGGGTAGTGGTTTCATATTATACCATTGGTACTCCAGAAAAACGTTATTGGAATTTTACAAGGGGAAAAGTTTATTCTAATGAAACAGATGAACTTCTTTTTGATATAAAAAGAAATTATTCTAGTTTTTATTCTCTTTTTCTTCACCACACTAATGGAAATGATTACATGGTTTGTGGTAGAGATTATCATGGTGGCTATAGTATACTAGACCTTACAAATCGAAAAGAATATTGCTATGAACCAGAAGCTACATATAAATATCAGCAGTTCTTTTGCTGGATAGAACCTATATACAATGAATTTGACAATACTCTCGATGTTGAAGGTTGTTTTTGGGGAGCCGGTTTTGAAGTTGTTGAATATGATTTTTCAGACCCAACGGTACTACCATTAAAAGAAATCAGTAGGCACGACATTGAATAAAAGAAGGATTTCATTATGACATATACTTATCCAATTCAATTAACTCAGCAGTTTCGTTTTTGTGGAAATGCTTTTAGAATAGACCTATATCGGGGTTGTAATTTTGGTTGCAATTATTGTTTTGCTAACAATCGCGGTGGTGGTATTCAAAAAGGTTATGATAATGCAGAATTTGAACAAATTGAAAAATTATTTATAAAGGCTTTTGAATCCGATAGAGAATATAAGGATGTGACAGTTGAACTCCTAAAAAGAAAAGTTCCTTTGCATTTAGGTGGAATGTCAGACCCTTTTCAAAAAAGAGAATTTGAATTAGGATTGTCTTATAAATTATTGGAATTGACCAAAAAATATAATTATCCAATGGTTATATCTACCAAGCAAGCTTTCTTACCTGAAAAATATTGGGAAATTATGGATAATAAAATCCACGCTTTTCAAATTAGCTTAATGGGATATGATGATAGTTTTCTTAATAAATATGAAGGAAATACCCCAAGCGCAATAGAAAGAATTGCGTTTATGCAAAAATTACACGATAATGGTTTTTGGGTATCTATGCGCTTACAACCACTAATTGATTTAGAACAAGCCAAGAAGGTCGTAGTTGCTGTTGAAAATATTGTTAACTATATTACCATAGAACATTTAAAAATTCCAAACGATAATAAGGAAATTAAAAACTTATTTGCGCCACTTATAAACAAAGAAGATTATTATTATCCTAGTTCTATGCGTAATATGGAACTTAAAAAAGAAATAAAAGAATATAATTTTAATGAAATTAAAAAAATTACTAAAATTAAATTGGGAGCTGGTGATAATGATTTACATTATTTATCAGATAGCCGAAATTGCTGTGGTATTGATACAATCGGAAAAGAATTTGATAATTGGTTAAAATATAATTATACATATTTTGTAACAGCTAAAGAAGATGAAAATTTTGATAAATTATGGTGCCCCGTTGGAAACATAAATAGTTTTTTAAATCCCGATACTCGTATAAAAGGATTTAATAATTATAAACAATATACAGATGTATATACAGAAAAATTTGGAAACAAAATGAAAAGGTTAGGCAATAAATGAAAAAAATATTTTTAATATGTCCTGTAAGAAATGCTACCGATGAACAAAAAGAAAAAATGAAAGAATATATAGAACAATTAGAAAAAACAGGTAACAAGGTTTATTATCCCGCAAGAGATACAAATCAGAAGGATGATACGGGTGGGTGGCGAATTTGTACAGATAATAAAAATGCTATTGGTGATGCTGATGAAGTACATATTTTTTGGGACGATAAAAGCACGGGTAGTATTTTTGACTTAGGCATTGCTTTTGCTCTCAATAAAAAATTAGTACTAGCTAATCCAGAATCATTAGACATTTCTAATATAAAATCTTTTCATAATGTTATTAATTATTGGAATAAACAAAATCTATAAGAAAAAATGAAAGGTATCTTTTATGATGAACAATTGTCCAATATGTCACAAACCAATTTGTAATGATACTGAATCTGTTAATGGTTTCTTTTGTCATTGCTCAGGAAGAAGCGCACTAAATTTATGTGGGTGTGGTAATCAGCCACATTTGATTAATTATTTCATCAAAGGTACAGCCAATCGCATAAATTTCTTTGTAAAATGCTATACTTGTAACATCAGAACAAGGAGCAGAAGACATCGAGAAGGTGCGATTGAAGATTGGAATAACAATATTGGGATAACTGTTCCGCCAATGTTATAATAAAAAGTATCTTTTATTAGGAGAAAATAAATGGTAATAGAAGAAATGCGTGTTATACGAGATGGTTGTAATTGGGTATTTGTATTACCCGATTTTGAAAACTTACAATTATCACCTCAAGTTTGGACTGATGATGGTGATACAGATATTGATGCTATTTATGAACAATTAATTAGCCAAAAAAATATTATAAACAACATATAAAGCGCAAAAAAATAAGGCACTGGTTAGAGTGCCCTATTTTTATTTAACAATATTCTTATTTTATAACCCTCGCGGCGATGGCAAGAACCAGCATGATTCCACTAACAATCCAGCCCCACAACTTGCCCATACCCTCATCTTTACCCTCGTTTTTAGTAATGAGTATTGCGAGGGCATCAACCTTAGCATTTAGCGCGTCTAGCATCGGGTCTGTCACCCCCGTTTTTCCCTCAGCTTTCGAAAGGGTGAGCGCAATGCTTTCCATCTTAGCAACTAGCGCGGTAAGCATGGGGTCTGCAAAAGTCGCCTTGCCTCTATCCTCGTTCTGCTTGCCCTCAATTTTATCGAGTCTGTTGTTGATTGGAGTAAATAATTGGGCTTGAGTTTCAGCAGCAGCAGCAGCGGTTGTTGATACAAGTTCCCTCAACGTTGAGGCAACCGACTCCACTTGTTTCGCCAGAAGTGCGGCTTGTTCAACAGCTCTATCATTTGCCACTTTGATAGCCGTAGCATCAACTTCTCGAATAGCGTCCAATCGTTTAGCCTCTGCCGCATTAGCCATCTTTGTGTATTCGACATGCGCATTTAATGCTGTATCAATACGTCCAACTTCTGTTTTGAGCAGGTCTTTCGTTACCATCTCTCGCTTCATTTCATCAACTTGTTTGGCAAGGCGAGCTACGCTGATTGCCTCTTCGGCAGTCATAAATTACTTCCCAAAACTGGAATAAAAGTACTTATTGTTATTTTAAATATCTTCATAGCAAATCCTTTTCTTATTAATGTGATTTCTGATATCTCCCTTCCTAAATAGGATGAGATGCCCTACTCAGATAACCTTTTCGGGCTTCTCGGTTATACAATAGGTGTTTCTGGGCTAAGTGTACTATATACAGTAAAATTAGCTTTTTCAGTAAAAAATTTACCTAATGTTGTTTCTACATATCCTTCTACTACCCATAATCCAAATACATCTATATCACCCGAAACGGTAACATATTGTAAAATGCCATCAGTACCATCAGTAAAAAATGTCGCAGTTTTCTTTATATTCTGTCCTGCTGGACTGTGGAAATAAATAAATTTAGTATCGGCGGTAGAAATGTCAATTGGTACGCCGTCTTTATCTGTGACGATTAGCCTAAAGATAGTGCCAACGTCTCCCTTGTTAATAAATGTTGACTTCATTTAACCTCCGATAACTCTTGATATGTTTGTAATTCTATTAATTGTTGTGATTCTACTGTAAAGTCTATTCCTGTTTGTGTTTGTACAGTAAAGGGTGTATGTGTAAGTAATTTTACAGTCTTTACAATAGATTTTGTTAACTGTACTGTAAAGACTGCCTGGACGTTCATCACAACAAAGAATTGTGCAATCTCCGTATACTGAATATCTACAAGTATATGCCCATTTAATTGTATGGCAGATGTACTAACAATTACAACTTCGCCTTCGTGTATTACGTGTGTAACATCGCCAGAAACCTCAAAACTAGAAGCACAGGCAATATCAGACAATCCTTCGTGTATATAGTGCAATATTGTTACAGTTATATTAAGTTCTGACTGTATCTGAATATCTGTTTCACTATCCGTGGTAGCACCCGTAACTCCAGTAATATGGAGTGTTGATGCTTCGATAATATTTGTATACGCCTCTAAGGTCTGATGTACTATCAAAGCATCAGCTATTAGCGTAGAAGATGTATCTATTGATGTCGTACCTGATAATGTTGCATGTATAACATTTGCCGTTATCACTAATGCAGAACTTGGTGATATGTTTGCCATACCTTCCAAAGTACCCGCTACTTCTGGAATAGCCAAAAGCCTAGAGGTCACATCAAATGTTGCACTACCATCAATAGTTGCATGTGTAACATTACCCAATATATCTAAAGATGATATGATATCAATATTAGATATTCCATCTCTAGTACTAGATTTTTCAAAAGCGCCAATAATCTCAGAATTTATGTCAATGGTCGCTAATGCATCATGTAAAGCATGAGTAATGCCACCAATAACAATGAGATTTGAACTATTATTTATATTTGTTTCACCATCGTGCATACTTGTAGCGCCTGAGCTAACAAGCATTTCAGATGATTGTGTAATTTCAACTAAACCTTCATGTATTATGTGAAGTATTGAACCAACCGTATCTGCCTCAGAACTAACATTGATTGAGGTAGCACCTTCAAGTGTAGCATGAATAAGTGTAGCGGATATTGCAAGGGTTGAATCTTGTTCAACTCTAACAACACCTTCTAATATTCCTTTTGCTAGTTCTGGGAAAGTTAGTAACTCAGATGTTACATCAATGTTTGTAGAGCCTTCGATAGTTGTATGAGCAACATTTCCGGCTACTGCTATGACAGAATTAACGTTTATGTCTATTGCCCCACCGATAGTTTGGTGAACAACATCGCCTATAACGGTTAACTCAGAGATTTGAGATATTTCAGTTTCAGCACCAAAGATAACATGTGTTACCGCACCCATAGCAACCAAAGAGGACGTTTGTATAATTTCTACACTTGCCTCGATAGTTTGGTGAGTAGCAATTCCTTCGATACTTAAACTTGAACTTTGTGCAATCCTTGTTTCACCTTCTGTAATATTATGGTTTACTAAACCCGCAATCAACAAGTCGGATGAAACATTTATACTTATAACGCCTTCAAGAGTTTGGTGTAGAACATACACGTCCGCAGAAAGGACAGACGCTTCGTTTATAGAAACATTTCCTTCTATGGTCTGGTGTAATACTAAACCTTCAACTCCCAAAACAGAAGTACCTGATATTCCAGAAACAGCTTCATATGTACCTGCTGTTTCAGGGAAAGTCATTAATTCAGACGTTACGAAAATATCAGTAGCGCCTTCAACAATTTTATGTAGTACCGTGCCATCGGTGGTTAGGACGGAAGTTTCATTAATAGAAACATCGGCTTCCCAAACAGCATGGGTAATCAGCCCTTCGACGCTTAGCGTTGAATTTTGTGTAATATCTGTTTCGCCACTATCAAAACCTGTTCGCGTACCACTAACTAGTATTTCACTTGTACTATTGATTACAACCATGCTCTCGTGTATAACGTGAGTAACGGAGGCAAGAATAGCCATCGTAGAAGTAATGGAAATAGTACTTTCACCATTATTAGTAACATGGGTGGTAGAACCATCGGTGGTTAGACTTGAAGAAACATCTATTGTTGAAGCGCCTTCACGTATAAGATACGCTCCAGAGCCAATAGCAGTGAGTTCAGAAGTTACAGAAATATTAGTAGCGCCTTCATGTATAAGTAATGCGCCTTCGCCAATAGCTACTAATTCAGATGTTACAATAACGTTAGTACTAGCTTCTAGAACGGTATGAAGCGCAGAACCAGCAAGCAACAGTTCAGACGAACCGCTAATAGCCGATAATCCCTCAAATATAGCGTGTGTTATAATTCCAAATATCACCAGTTCAGAAGAGCTAATAATATCAGAAGCTCCATCTATAACTTGATGTAAAACAGAACCGCTTATGGTAAGGGCGGAAGTCGCATCTACACCACTTGTGACATCCCAAATAGCATGTAGCACAGAGTCCACCACAGTCAAAGCAGAACTGCTTTGAATGTTAGTAGCCCCTTCGTGTATACTTGTCTTTGTAGATACGGCAAATACTTCGGATGTTACAAGAATATTTGTAGCGCCTTCAAATGTCGCATGTGTTGTTTCGCCCAAGATAGTTAGCGAAGAAGTTGTTGCTAGGGCACTTTCAGCCTCAACGGTTTGATGTAATACAGAGCCATCAGCAGTCAAACTTGATGTTTGAAGAACAGTGGTCTCAGCATTAACCAAAGCGTGGGTAACAGTACCAGTAACTATTAATTCGCTTGCGTTTGTAATACTAGATTCCCCATCAGTAATAGCGTGTAAAACGTTACCAAGGATAGTAAAATCTGAATTTTGTGTAAGACTTGTTTCACCTTCAAGAGTTGCGTGTGTTATCGAATCGACAGCCAACAACTCGGATGAAACGGTTATATTTGAGGCTCCTTCCAGAATTTGATGCAATACCGTACCATCTACAATAAGAGCGGACGTTCCATTTATAGAAACAGCGCCCTCTATAGTTTGGTGTGATACAGAACCAACCACTTCCAGAGCGGAAGTACTTTGGATAGTAGTAACACCTTCGTGTGTGCCCGATGTTTCTGGGAACACAAGCAGGTCTGACATTACAATAATATTTGAAGTGCCTTCTAACATTTGGTGTAAGACCGAATCGGCAAGAGTTATACTAGAGCTTGCAGCCATGCTGATTTCACCATCAATAATAGCGTGGGTAACAGTACCCGTAATTGCTAAATCTGAGGTTACATTTATTGCACTTTCGCCAGAAGTTGTAACGTGAACTACCGAGCCAATAACTAGAGACTCCGAAGTGACATCTATGGTGTTTGCGCCATCATGAGTGATGTGGCTAACTGAGCCAACCGTCAAAAGTTCTGATAATACTGCTATTACAGTAGCACCGCCGTGGGTTTTAACAACAGTATCCAAAACGAGTAATTCGGAAGTAACGGAAAGGGTACATGCACCTTCGTATATAGCGTGTACTCCAGTACCTACTACTGTAATAGTAGAAGTAACTGCAATTGCAATTGCTCCTTCAAGTATTTGGTGTGATACACTACCTATTGTTATTAATGTAGATATACTACCGATTGATGTTTCAGAATCGATAGTTTGATGAGAAATACTACCCACAACAGTTAATAAAGAGGCACCGCTTATAACATTTGCCCCCTCAAGGGTTGCATGTACTATAGCGCCAGTAGAAGTTAAGGTAGATGTTGTTGATAATACAGATGCGTCTTCATAGGTAACATGGGTTACGGAACCAACGGCTGTTAAAACGGATGTTGTTGATAATGCAGATGCACCTTCGTGCGTTACAGAAGCTTTGGTTACAGAGCCAGTGATTGTAAGAATAGAAGTACCAGAGAGAGCACTTGCGCCCTCGTATGTTTGAACACTAATAACAGTGAACGTGTCACCGACCCAAGCCCCCCAAGTGTTGCTTCCGGTCGGGTCTATACTTCTAACGCGCCAGTAATAAGTATCCGCGCCCAAGGCGGTTTGTACCGTGTAAGTTACCTGTTCGGCGCTATCATACGGGTGTCCTGCTTCAAAGTCACCCGCCGCATCGGTGGAGAGGGAGTCGAGAAGGGGGTTAGAAATTGTTGTAGATGTTACTTCTACTTCCAACCTACACATTTGCATCGACCCCAAACCAGATAACTCAAAAAATTTGACTTCTAACGTTTGTAGTTTTGCCCAAGTCCATCCGCCAGAAGGAGTTGATAATGTTATATATGATGCCCAATCTCCTCCAGTTAAAGGGTCTTCTGAAATTGACCCCAAATCTTGAGCCAAACCACTAGTATAAAAATGTGTCTCCGAAACATCAGAAGAACCAGAACTGTGATATACACGAGCCCTTACCCCCGTTATCGTTCCACCTTCACTTGGAGCGGTAGTCCCTTTTCCATATACATAATTTGTTGAAATAGTGCCATTCACTCCATTGATAGAAGCGTAAGTGGAGGTTAAACCATCAAATGCGTTTGCGATAGGAATTGTTGTCCAAACTGAATTTGGGTCAGTTATCCCAAGGTGTCCATCAAAATAATAAGTATTAATTCCTCCCTCAAGTGTATGGAAATCTATTTGTGTATCTACCTGTAGCTGATACTCAAGCCCATTGTCAGCATTGGGGTCGTCCCCGTGGAAGATTAAAGCTGGTGTAGTTCCAACCGTTGCTCCTGTTGTGGGAGTTTCAAGGGTTATGACAGGAGGGGCGTCGTAAGTGCCATTAAGTTCAACTTCGTCCACACTCCAAACAGAGCCGTCGGCACCCATATTGACAGAGTGAGTTGTAGATATTGCTATAACTGCTGCATCCCAATCTGCTTTTGTAGCAGCAAGACCAGTCGCATTAATTGTTAAAGAAGTATTCCCTTTATTAATAATAGTAATATTTGCAGTAGTTGACACAACTTGAGCTATATCTGTTAATGCTGTAGTTCTGTCAGATTTGAATACTTGTACCTTTAGGGTTTCTGTGTCGCCAGCTAGGGTTTCAATCTTATAGCGAATATTATATGTCAGCGTCTTAATTTTCACGAAGTCCGTGGGCATATCCGTTATATCATAGAATGCACTTGTAATAGAGTTCGCGGCGAATACTAAATAAGCGGCGTCTGGACTAGCTATGGTATTGTCAATGTTCCCAACAGTGGTTGTGGTGGGAGCAGTGCCAGAATAGGTAATATATCCGGTTGGGACTAGAATTGGAAGAGTAGGAGCAGCCATTAGACCTCACTCCATGAGAAACGCGCATAATACTTGTCGCTCATGCCCACCAGACTTTTCCATTCTGCTAAGGTGTGAAAGTTATACCAAGTAGCGAGATGAGGATTTACATCAATAAGATGAACGACCCATGTCCCATATTGCCTCATTAGATTACAATAAATAACCGCGTCTGCGTCATTTAGGCAACACATCATATCTTCATCAATTATCATGTCAAATTTTTTGTTGCTAGTAATTTTCGCCAATGATTTAACTCTTGCAAAATCAGTAGCAAGTCTTACATCCCCAACAATCAATCTGCTAGATATTTCGGCAGGTGCTTGTGATATAGCATATGAACTTATATCCATTCCAAATGCATTTACACCAACGCCCACCAAATATTTAACAGTAAATCCGTAGGCACATCCACACACCAATACCTTTTTACCAACAAGGCTTCCTCCGAAGGCTGATACTTTTGCTAGCAAAGTACTATTTTCTTCAACAGGGAAACTATTCCCGCTATAATTATCATACCCACCTATATCACCACCATGGGTATAATAGACATCGTTATAAGAGATGGTCGGATTAATTGTCATAATTCACCTCTAATAATTTCTGCCCTTTATGGCAAATATATTTTTATATAAAAGAAACCTTTTATTAGGATTTCTTGGTTCGTAGGTCAGTGCTAACAACAACGGTGACTTCTGCTTCATGAATCATATTTCACCTCTACTTGTTTACACTTAAAAGTTTCACTTTAAGACTGGAGTATAATCTCTTATACCCCACTCTTAAAATGGGGTGGGTTTCCCCACCCCGATTTAGCATTAAACTAATAAATTAGCTTAAAACAATATCAATAGCTCCAGCACTAAAGCGGAACGTATCACCGTTGTAAACGGTTTTGCTCGCTGTTAGAGTTTTGAAGAAGAGCAAACTTCCAGCGGCATTGGCGGTTCTAATACCCATACCAACAACAGTACCCCAATCGGCAGTTGCCACAGGGAATGTTTCGGTAGCAGTATTTTCAGTGTCACCACCCGTAGCAGTTGGCGCATCCCATTTGGCAGCGCCATGACAGGTTACGCGGGCATATGCGCCACCAGTCACTTCCACACCACCGGAATCGGCAGCATTTGGCATAGTTGTATACAAAGTCAACCATGCAGCGGCAGGTTGTGTAAAAGTAGCAGCCTTGAGGATATGGTCAAGCATTTCATTGGCAAGGAACGTACCAATATCTCCACCCAATGAAATATCCAGAGCACCAGCAGCAATTGACAGGGTGTCGCCCGTATCAACTTGCAGGTTGGAACCAAATGAACCATAGAATAAGAGGTTGCCACCAGTAATTGCATCAAAGATACCAACACTAGTTACCAGACCCCAGACCGCAGTTGCAGTCGGGAAAGTAATAATGGCAGTATTTTGTGTTGCACCAGCAGAAGCTACATCAAAAGCACCCGTTAAAGTGAAACGTGAATAAGTTCCACCACTAACTTCGGTACCACCACCAGCATCAGACGGTGTGGCTGTGAACAAGGCGAGATAAACACTCGTCGGCGAAGAGAAAGCAACACTACGTAAAACGTAGTTGAGGAACATTCCCTCCAAATAATCAGATATAACAGCTGTAGTCATAATTTCTCCTTTTTTGGGAAATTCCCAAATTTATAAATTTTTTGGTTGATAAACTGAAAGTTTCAAAAATAAACCTTCAAATAAAACTAAGCTTTTATTAGTTAGTACAAATAATCACGCCATCAACCGCCGCACACAACTTGTCATAGTTGATATTGCGAGGGTCTTGCCAGTAACTAATGTCGATGATAGGTTTCATGTATTTCATCCTTTCTACTACAGTTCACATCCGGTGGCTTCTATTGTTCCGCCTCCACCTGTATAAATAAATGTGGCATTTCCAGCGACTAAGCCTTCTCCTGATATGGCATTCAAGGTTAGTCCAAGATACTCTGTATTCGAATAAGGAGCATAACTGAACGAACCTGAACCAGTAACGCCGAAAGCAGGAGTAATTGCGGCCCATCCTCCAGTCATTCTTGCACCTGTCGGTACAACTCTTGAAGTTACAGGAAGCTTTAATATCCCGAAAAGAGCGGACGAGCCAGTAGCCATCGCATTGCATAAGAGTTTGTCTCCTGCCAAAGTCCAGAATGGACAATATCTCTGGCACAGCGCTAATTCTTGCTGAAACGGTCTAAACTCAAATGCTGTTTTTACTGTACCAAGTTCAAGTTGCACTTCGCCAAGTGTCCCTCCCTTAAACTCTACTGACATGACAGTACCAGGATTTTGTCCGGTTATCACAATTGGACTGGCGGCGTAAGCCCCAGCAGGCGTGGCGCTGTTGACGGCATATCTTCCTTGCGCCGTACCTATCCATGATAGAATATAAGTTCCACCGTAAACATTCTTATCTTCTATCACTTGAATTAAAGACCTGTTTGCATCAACAAATGTTATTACTGTTGGGCTGGCAAGTTGAGTAAAAGTATAGTCACCAGCGTATTGTGCCGACCCACCTTTCCATCTATCGTGCCCATAGACTCCGACGGCAAGAGCGGTACCAGAGAGACGACCACGCTGATTGATGGTAAAACCACCATTGATAATAATATTTCGATTTGGCCATAGAGGCAACCATCCAACCGCCAGTTTGCCACCCGCATCTGCAATGGGGATAGTGGCAGCAGCAGGAGTGGCGGAAGCGTGTGCATCATCCACCTTGTCAGCAGTCACATTGTCTGTTTTTTTCCAAAAATCGGCACTATCCAAATTATCTAATTTATCAGCATCGGCAGCTTTGCCCGTTGTTGTTAGGTAATAACTTGCTAATTGCCCATTGAGTTTATCAGAATCGGCAGCCTTTGCAGTGGTTGATAAATAATATGCTGGTAATTGACCTCCAAGTTTTGCACTGTCTGGGGCTTGTGCATCCCATGATAATGCGCCATCGGTTGAAATTAGTATTTCATTTCCTGTAGGTGATGGGTTAGGCGTGGCGACTTCTGTAATCCTACCCTTGCCATCTACAGTTAATCCAACATAAGTTCCTGCTGCAACACCCGTATCAGACAACATAATATTACCAGTGCCATCATCAACAATCCCACTTCCCAACGCAATACCAGCAGACGTAATTTTTCCACCAACAATAGCAATATTAGAGTCGGCTGGATTGTTCTCAGCATCAATTGAAATAATATTTCCAACCGTACCATTAATAACAATTTGAGAACCAGTAAACCCAGACCTTAAAATCCAGATAGTACCATCATATTCAAATGTATACATTCTATTGGGTATAATATCATTTAGTTCAAGGTCAACCGTTGTTCCAAGGTTATTTATCTTACGTATCGTTTTAGAACCCAGAGAATTAATATTAAGTGTAGAACCACCGATGTTAACTTGGTCTGCCGAGAATTGTAATTGTATTCCGGCAACTAAAGAGACTAGTTCAGCAGAGGTTGCAGTATAGTTATCCTGGACAGCAGAAGTCGCAATAATTCTAAAAGTTTTTCGAGATTCCTCTAGGTCGCCAAGTCGAGTTTCTGTTTGTCCCGCCCAGGTATCAATTTTTACTAATGAAGAACCGGCAGAATTTAGCGATAAATCATCACGCCAAGTTTTTACTAAGGGATTATCTGCCGCTTCATAAACATTTAAAGATAAATGAGGAGTTGTACTCATCATGACTCCTTTCTATAAATAAAAGCATATATCATATTATCATCCTATAATATCTAATTGTGAAAAAGTACTACTATCCCAATCTGTCATATAATAAGACACGGTTGGTGTAACTGTAAAATTGTCGTCCCATTCCTTAACCTTACGCCATAAGGCAGAAAAACCATCAACATTCATACGAATAGAATAAAGATTGATTGTCGTCGATACTTTCTCTGTAAGTTTAGCCAGCATCTCCATTGATACTCTTTGTATATTAATATTATTAGCAAGATACCTTAATACTTCTGTAACTTTAGTAATTATACTAATATGGCGAATGGGCATATCAAGGCGTATCATCTCCAACAACTTAGCCAATCCATTTTCAACACGGTCTTTAAATCCAATGTTTACATCTAAAGAACGAACTCTTTCTTCAAGAGATTCAAAAGCCTCAATTGAAAATGGTATTTTTATACTCATGAATGTAGTATAGACAGGAGGAAAGCCGTCGGCACTTGCATTAAAATGCCATATTTTTTTTAGATATACCCACATGTTACGGGTACTGGATGCCATATAACCTCCTTATTAAGTATTAATCATTTTAAATGTAAGAGCATTGGCAACAAAAATAAAGGTAGCATTAGCCTGAATTATACGTGAAGTAGTTAGGGCTTCGTAATACCATATAGTTCCTGCACTTGCAGAATCAGCTAAGAAAGCATAAGTTATCGTTCCCCAACCAGCCGGTGTTGTTTCAGGAAAAGTAATTTGCGATAAATTTGTTAATGCGGCGTTAGTTGCAGAAGAAAAATTAGACTTATTATTAGCGACACCAACTCTAGTATATCCATTTCCAGAAGGTTCTGTGTATCCCGTTCCGTTGCTAGTTAGTGCCGTAGTTGATAACCCTACATAATATGTTGATGGAACACTAAGATTCGTCCCACCTAAAAGTAAATTTAGTACTGCATTTGCTGCGGTAATAGTAATCATTTGTATACTCCTTATTGAATTTGTGTTAATATAGTCATGATACCCTGCGCTGGTATATAAAGCACATTATTGATATCCGTTAAAATTAATTGATACATATATTTACCGCTTAATGCAGAAGTATCATTAGTTGTTAACTTTATAACAGCTATGTTATATGGGTCAATATTTTCATTGCTTCCGACTTTTGTAAGAACAACCCAATCCGGTTGTCCAAATAAGCTAACCCTTAATTCAATATTTGTTGCGCCAGTTAGCGGAAGAGGCGAAGTCATATCATCTTCATACATGTGGAAACGAAGTTCCTGATAACTGCCAGCAATAAATGCCATTGGGTCTACGTTGAAAACATTGGTGTCACTTAATTCACATGTTGTCATTCACCAATACCTCCTTATTTTCTTTTGGAATTTCCTCTTTTTGCTCTTCTTGGTTATCTTTGCCAATTTGCTCAAGAGTAGATTCCAAAGTTAGCCCAGCCATATAGAGATAAGGAACACTCTTACCTTTTACTTCAATTTCACTCAAAAATCCTACAATTTTTTGTAGATTTTGCAAACATTGCTCATTGATTTTATAAAATTGCATTTTATTTCATCCTATCTGTTTTAGCTATTCACTGCCGAATCGGTAAGAATACCGTCGATGAAAGTAAGTTTGTATCCCCCCCCGCCTTGTTTTGCGACATCAAACGTTCCGTTAATTCCGTTGTGCTTATGCGCCTTTAAAGCATATCTGCCATCACCGTCACCAACAAACAAGACTGAATTCTCGAATACGGCGGGCGTCCTGTATATGCCACCATTGCCATAGTCCAGTATAATATTACCCCCTTTTGTATGTAGGATGAGTGGATTGCCAGTAATATCGACTGTACCAATTTGAAGGTTGTCTTCATTTGCAATATCTGGCTTATTATTAACTGATTTTTGAAATTCCATTTTTATTATACTCCCTAGTAATCATAAATATTGGTAAGTACACCATTAGTAAAATCTAAACGTTTTGCATCTCCACCAGCAGATACAACATAAACATATCCTCCGACACCACTGCCAGTAGCATATTGGGTATGATAATGGGTAGTTGATGCATAACCAGTATGATAATGTGTAAGTGGTGCATATGTGCTAGTATGATAATGTGTGATTGCAGCATATCTGCCATCACCGTCACCAACAAATAAAACTGAATTAGCAAAACTGGCAGGATATCTATATACACCATTAGAATATAGGGTGATATTACCACCCTTTGCATCTATGCCTATACCAAATCCTACAAGAGCCATAGAGCCACCAGAGGCTTCAAGCATACCGGCAGTATTAAATATTAAAGAACCACCAGCACCACCGGTACTACCGAGACTTCCAGTTCCAAAATCCCACCGCCCAGCACCAATTCTGGTAGGAGCCAAGCTGCCTAAAGTAAATCCACCTAAACTATATCCGCTACCACCATTAATCTGCGAAGCTGGTATGGGTACATTAACAATTTGACTCCACTGCACTGTTCCCAATAGATTTGCAGCACTTACAGTTCCACTAAAAGTTCCGCTAGCACCAACGAGTTCTCCAGTAAAAGTGGTTTTGCCAGTTGCTTCCACATACGTCATTCCACCAAGTTTTACACCTGATGGCTTAAGATACATAGTGCCATTATTATATGTCAAGCCAGCAGCATCGATAGTCCAAGTGCCAATGTTGCCAGACGTAGCCTTTACAGTACCAGTAAATGTACCACTGGTTGCCGTAATGTTGCCAATCATTGTAATGTTGCCGCTTTGGTCAACAGAAAATTGGTTAATCCAATTGCCAGCATCTTTTTTTTGTACTAACAACGGATTAGTTGGGCTAATTGTAATTTTGGCATTAGTCGTAGTGCTTGTTGATACAAAATCAGCATTTACAAGTTTTACACCAGTACCATCAACGGTAAATGTTTTATTATTGTTCTCTATGGTCAAAGAGTTGCCAACAATCAGTTTGCCTATAACGGCATCTGCTACAATACCATAAACAGATTGACCACCAACCGTAATATTTCCCAAAGCAAGATTTACATGTGCCCAATTATCTCTGGTAAATGCCAATTGGTTACTTGTAAGCCAAATCTGTCGTGGAGAATACGTATCACCAGTTTTTTGTTTTCCAATCAATCCAGCATTAGTAAATGTAAGTTCCTGATTATCGCTAGACAGGAGAGAATCAAGTGAAGCGTTTAAAGCCTCTTCAATAAACCCGTTAACAGTATTTTCACCGTCATCAGTCCAACTTCCCCATTCACCAGCAGTATATTTAACTGCCGATACCGTCCTGTCAGAATCGCTACTAATATCCGCTAATTCAATTTCCGAATTAGCTAAGCGCATTCGATTACTCAATAAGAATTTAAACTTTTCTGGGTCGTCATAATTATAGTCAAACCCAAGTACGATAGGAGCAAACATTAACCCATCATCTTCGTCCATATCAACAGTAATTGAACTGCCGAGTTGTAATTGGTCTGTAAATGGTTTAAAATATTCTAAGAATATAAAGTTATGGATATCTAGGGAAAATTCTATTCGTGGATAGCATACTTTATTGGATATGACTTTACCTTGTTCATATAAATCCATTGCCATATCCTGGATTTGTGTAAGACTCATATTTTCTGTTTGGAGAAAATTTCTATTATCGTAACTACCAGCAAAAATAAAGTTGCTAAGTTCTGATAATTGTGCTACAGTAAAATTACTTTCTAATTTGACCTCATCATTAATTTGAGTAAGTTGAGATAACTTGGCATTCATAAGTTGTTGCAATGCTGCGATTGCCGTATTTTTGCTATTCACATACTGCTCTGCTAAGGCAACTGCATCTTGGTAAACCGTGACATCAGTATTACCCATGTCAATTTGAATTTTTAATAGATTTCTCTTATTCGCTAAATTGGTTTCCAAAGCAGACAAGCCAGAAGTAGTTGGGTTAATTAATTTTTTATCTGCGTCAAAATATACGGCAGGGGCAGTTTTCAGAACGTTCATACTCTGTTGTTGAGTCATATATTCTGTCAACTGTGTCGCATAAGTAACTACATAACTAGCCACCTTTATGTCCCAAGCATTTATTGCATCAATAAGCCCTTGCGACATCCAGGCACTATTTTTAAAATAACTAAAGTTATAAATCGTATCACTCCCAAGCGGATTGACTTGATTAATACTCAAATCATCTTTACCATATACATTTAGTGCAGTTACAATCTGGTCTGAATTTTCATCAATACTTGTGTTTTTTAATAAATTACCATAAGATAAAAATATGTCTGTTCGTTGAACAGCATTGTCAATACTAGCCACACTAATCTTGTGATTGAAAGTATCAAAACTAAATACGCATTGATAAGCCTGTGATACCTCACTCATCAATAAAGCATAAACACTAGTATCTTTTTCATTGAATGTTCTAAACATAGTCATGAGTGAAGCATCAATTGTACCAATTGTCCAGTTTGGAATATAAGACATAATCTTATGTATTAGACTAATGGTAGTATCTAGTGGGTTATAGAATTGCCAAGTTCCCTCTAATGAAAGTATCTTTTTATATGAAAGTTCAAATTCAAGAGATTTTGCCACTACATCTTTAGAGATATTTGCACCATCACTTGTTTCTACAACACTAGTAATAATAAAAACGCCAATATTATCTATAAAAATTCTTCGTTTTCCAACGAGTTTATCATAATATGGTGCATCAACTCCATCAAGCACCTTTTGAGCGGTAAACTTGATGGTAGAAATTGCATTAAAGCGTAAGCCAATTTCTCGGTTATAGATTCCAGAAAGATTATATAGTTTACTTCCGTCTGGATTGCAAAGAATATAATCTGGGATTTCATATTGTAACAAAGTATCAAATTTCTGTATCATGTTATTACACTCCCATTTTCCGCGTCAATTCATAAGTCATTGACAAATTTGTTATAGCACCATTGATATTAATAGAATTTATACCACCTATTAATCTAAACCAGTTTCCATTGAACTTATCAATTGATAATCTCCCCATACTAGAAGTAATAATGCGATTATCATTGTCAATAGTAATGGTCTCACTAGAAAGGAGTCCAGTGATAATTAAAACCCTTGAACTATCAGAAATATTTGTAATAGCAACAGTACCACCTAAACTGTTCATGGTAAAAGTTAATGTTGGATACACATACCCGTCTGCCGCACCATCATTAATAATGGGTGATAGTGTTCTGTTTATAATACCGGTTCCACCAGTAACCGATACGGTCTTTGGAAATGTCCAACCAAATCCGGAATCACAGTGCGCAGAATATCTTATGGCATACATAAGATTGCCAGCATAAAGGGGAGCGGCCTCCTGGAAAATAACATTGTAATATACATCAATCATATCATCTTGAACTATTTGTAATTTTTTATACCCAGAACGGCTTAACATCCACCGATTGATAATATCTCTATCAACAGCCCCTTTACTCTCACCTGAACCTACCGTAAAATCAAATTCAAGAGGAATATTATGTACTGTCTTATAAAAATAAGCCTTATTCCTATGAATTTGATAATCTTCAATAATATTTGAAGCCCCACCAGCATTACCTTCTTGTAATCCTGTTTCCAAATTTATAATTTGTAGTCCATATTGTTCAGAGGGGATATCATCATAAATATAACATAATCCATAAAAAGCCATAGCCCTCCTTATATTATAAGAGCAGGTTTCCCCGCCCTTATCTCATTAAAGTGCATTTAAATTTGTGTTACCTCTAAGACCAGCATCTTGTCTTATTTCCATTGCAAAATCCGCAATAGCCTTTTTAATGTCTGGCAGAACAGTCTTATCAAGATTCCCATTTACGGGAATAGTGAGATTGATATTAATACCGCCATTGCCAAAACCAGAACCAGCCACGATGTTTGGAAGTGTTCTGTGTACAAAATTATAAGCATCTTCTGAAGACGCTACCACCTCACCCTTTAATAGTTTGGCTAGCACTTCCTGTTCTGGCATTTGTGGTATACCACCAACAATTCCACCACTATGATGGGTTTCTGGTGTTGCAAATCCATAATTAAGAAATGAACCGCCACCAACACCAGAAGACAAAAGACTTGCCATTTGTGCGGCCAATATGGCAGCCTGTCGTTGAGCTTCTGCAATTTGTCCATCAATACCAGCAATTGAGGTAGAAGCGGAGCCAGCAAAATTAGCAACCGCTGCAGCGCCCTTCATACCAAAAGTTTCAATCCATGTAATAGCACCAGCCCAGGCATTAACCACATCGTTAGCAACACCTGAACCATAAGTCATATTCCATTGCATAAGTTGGTCATAGAATTCGCCAGTACGCCCCTGTATGAGCGCCATTGCTTCTTGTGTGATTGCACCTTCTTGTGAAAGGTAATCATCAAGCACGACCATTTTCAAGTCCATCATATCTTGATAGTCTTGCAAATTTTGGTCTAAGGCTGCCTTTTGCGAATCAATACTTTGAGTAAATTGCTCATCTTCTAATGCTGTTTTTGCATCTGCTAATTCTTGTTCTAGCTCTAGTCGTCTTGCAACGCCCTCTTCGGAAGTATCAAATTGGATTTGAGCCAATTCAGCTTCAAGTTGGTCTACCGCAGAAACACGTTCTTCGATATCCTTCTTATTCTTGCGTTCTTCTACTTGTAAATCAAGTTCATCTTTTTTAGCCTTGATAAGTTTTGTATAAGCATCTAGTTCTTCTTTTAATGCTTTTTTAGCTTGATTTGCTCTATCTTTGAGCATTGAAATAGTCATTTTTAATAAGTCTTGATATGACTTTTCTGCTTCATTTCTAGCTTTATCTTCTGCACTAGTACCACTACCGCTACTACTAGGGGTTGAGGGAGCACTTGAATCATTACCTTGAGACCAAATGGAATTATCCATTGGAGGAGGCGTATATCCAGCAGGAGGTTGGAATGCATCAAAAACAGCACCAAGAGCATTACCAACTTCTGTTCCCATTGAAGAACTAGCATTTAAAGAAAAGTTAGGAATATTAATTGGAAAACTACTGGTTTTAAATACACCTTGCAATAAACTAGGTATCGGGATGTTGAGTGTACTCATACCGTTAGTAGTAACTTTAAAGTCAACCTTAAAACTGCCAATTACCGTACCAAGAGCCACCATAGCTTTACGAATAGCTTCGTTTTGTTGTTTAACACCCAGACTTACTCGTTCTGTCATTTGAGTAGCAAAATTACTAAAATTACCTACGCCACCCGTTACATATTTATATATATCCTCTGCGCTTTTTAGAGCATTGCCAGCACTATCCTTAAAAGCAAATCCACTATTTTGAGCATATGCCCATGCAGCTTCTGAAAGCTTTTGGAAGTATGCAAGTGCGGTTTCTGCACCGGCATTGAACTGAGCAAACATATCACCAGACAATACAGAATCGTAACCCTGTTGTAACAAATCGGCAGTATCGCCCATATTTGCAAGTTCTTGAGAAGCAGCTTGCATAGCACTTGTGGCATCGTTATAACTCGATGTCAACCCATCTACCGCTTCTTGGTTTAATCCGTATGCATCCTTATTTTCTATGAGAGAATTGTATAAACCATCTAGCATATCTTTCGAGCCAGTTAGCCCATCAAGATAATCCGTAACTGAAATATCACCGTTTTGGAACTCTTGATTAAGAGCATCGATAGCCGAAGCACCTTCACTAAAAAGCGCCGTAAAGAATTTTTGAGCGGCTTCTGTGTTATCATCAAACATACTAACTAAGTCAGCATTTTGTACTTTTTCTTCTAGTATATCAAAGTAACTTGATGCTGACATCTCGCCCTCTTCAAACGACTTATTGAGGGCTAATAATTGAGTTGATAAAGTATTAAATGCAAGAGCATCATCACCAGAAAGACTATCGCCAATTATCTTAAATACATCGGCTAAGGTTTCAAGTTTAGGAATAAGTGCATCTACTTGTATTCCAAGCATCGAAGGATATGCTTGTTCTTGCATGTTATCCCCAGCAGTTAGAAGTTTTAGCTTAGCTTCTGCCTCTCTTAGTTGAGAGGTTAAAAGTTGCCAATCAGCATCACCTTTGAAGCCTTCCCCAACCTCTTTTAATTTAGCAAGCGCCTCATTAGCAGTATTTATTGCTCGTTCATATAGTCCTACTCCACCCATATCACCAGCATCTTTGGCTAGTGCTTGTAATTCTTTATAACTTGCTATCTCAGCATCGAGTTCTGTTTTTTGAGTTGCATAATCTTTTTCACCACGATAAAGACCAGTCTCTCGCTTTTTTGCCTCAATCAGGGTTTTTAAATCTTCAATATTCTTATCTCTAGCTAAATAATATTGTGTTCTTTGCTCATCTGTTATTTGTTTTTGTATTGCTAATATATCTTCACTGGTTAGTTTACTAGAAAGCATAAATTTACCAGCATCATCATAACTTCCAGCAATGTCAGGAAGAATATCTTTAATCTGTTTTTGAATATCAAGATATTTTTGACTTTCTTCGGCAGTCAGATGAACTTTATTTTTTAACTCATCATAATCGAATAAAAGTTTTCGTAATGAATCATAATTTTCTGCTGTTTTAGCGTAGTCAGATGTCGCATTTTGAAATTCCTGTGCGGATTTATTAAATTTATCTTGTTCTTGAGCAGCACTCTGAACATAGTCCACATATTTAGCTAATTGATAAATAGCAGTACCAATTACAGCGATTAGTCCTATCCAACCCATTACGCCGGTCATAGTAATAGATGCAGTCGTCATACCTTCAATGGCTGTAGTAACTCCCAGCATGATACCCTTCAATTTAGATATGTTTGAAGCAATACCAATAATTTCTAATGCGAATTTATGCGCATTGAATAACGTTACTAACCCAATAAGCCCCGTTAAAATAGGCATTAAGCCACCTAACGATACACCAATTCTAAGTATCCAAGAGCCTAAATCATACAGGGTTTTTGTAGCATTACTGTTCAGTGTTTCAAGCCAGAAGGATTCCCAAGTAGCTTTAAATGCTTGTTGTTTACCTGCTACGGAATCGAGATATAACCCATAACGTTCTTGTGCAAGTCCGCTTGCATCAAGAGCAATATTTTGTGCTTCTAGAACTTTATTATAGTTACCAAAGAGTACCAATAAACGTTCACGTTGTCTAACACCAGCAATAGTTGAAGCTATTTCTGACTGTGAAACGCTTCCGAACGTTTGCCATCTTCCAGCAATTTCGTCTAGTACGTCACTTAAATCTCTAAATTCTCCGGTTGATTCTCGAAGCGTGATGTCATATTTACGAAGAACCTTTTCAACATTAGAAATATCCTCGCCTTCTTCGTCAATATTAGCGCCTACTTTTACCGCTTGCATACGAGCAAATATAGTTTTAAAGGATTCTCCGATACTTTCCGCACTTTGTCTTGATACCGAACTTACTATTGTAATATAACTTGCCAACTCATCTAGACTAACACCCGCCAAATTTGCCGATGCAGATGACCGTTGCATAGCAGTTGCAATTTCGGCAACACTTGTAGCATAACTGTTGTCTAATGCAACAAGTTTATCCAATACTCCCATCATATCGGTAGCTTCTAATTTGAAACCATTCATAATGGAGGTTATATATTCAGTTGATTGAGCAGCATCCATATTTGCAAGTTTGGCTTGCATCGTAGATACTTTAATCAGCGTATTAGTTTCCTCAATTGTTTTACCTTGCCGAATGAATTCCAAACTACCTTTTGCAATTGCTTCTGTGGTACTGCCAAGTTCTTTAGCGGTAACATTATATTGCATTCCCAATGCTCTAACTTCTTCTGTTGTTTGTCCAGTAACGAGTTGAATACTTGTTAGTGATGCGTCTAAGTCATTGATAAACGCAATACCCTTTTTAACCTGATTCATAGCACCATAAACCAGACCCATAGCAAGTGACCATTCAATTGTTCTTTTAATGGCTATGCCAATTTGTTGTGAAAAACTTTCAGTATCTTTACCTAAAGAACCAACGGCTGCCTTAGCATGTTCTGTTTCGGCAATCTTTATCCGTAATCCTTTTACCTCTTCGTTATTAAGTTTCAATCCATCATCAAGCACCTTTTGATATCCTGTAGCGGAGGCTGTTAAGGCTATTTGTTGTCTTGTAGCTTCTTGAACTTGTGGAATTCCAGGAGAGCGGGTACTCATGTCTGCTTGAAGATTACCAGCAAGCCTTACTGCTCTGTTTATGAGTGTTTGTTGTCCTGCAACTTCTTTGCGAAATGAAACTGCGGATTCTCGTGATATATCGGCTTGCTTTTGAAAATCTTTTAATACTGTGATTTGTTCAGCATCTAGTACTTGACCATTAGGTTTTGTTACTTGGTCTTCATAAAGATTCGCAGTTCCAACCATATCACTAATTAGAGCCTTACCTTGTATCACTTCGGCACTTAGTGGATTTAAACCCTTTATTGCCTTTCGAAGTTGGTCGGCAGCATTTACTGTCTGTTGAATAATTTTTAGATGTTCTTTTTGTTTTGCGACATTATCTGTAACATATGTCGTACCTGTTTTTTGCATGTTGTTCTGTTCATCAAATGTCCAACTAATAGTTTTAAGAACATTATTCAAATCATTATATGTGGCAACAACCCTAGTTGCTACACCATTGGCATTTTCCTCAACACGAATTCTAGCTTGTGCCCCTTGTGTGGCTTCATTAACTAGTCTAACAATATTCTCATATTTAGCCACGGTTGAAGTAGAATCAATATCAACACCCACGCCTACGCCGGTAGGCATTTTTAGTGCCCCAGCAGAAGCCGAATTAAGTGCTGTAGTAATACTATTTTTTAAAGTTGCTATTGCAGCGGGGTCAATAGTGACATTAGTTACTTTGATACTAAGAGTTTTGATTGCGTTTAAACTACGCTGTACTGCTTCATTTATTTTTGGGTCTAATACCCCAGAGATAAGTATGGTATATTTATTTTCTGCCATCCACAGTCCTCCTTCCTTAAAAGACTAGCTTTTAAGTGTTATTGATTTCTAATACCAAAAACCGCATCTAAAACCGAAAGTCTATCTTCTTTGAGATATCCTTCAGTTGTGTCAATTTTTTCGTGGTTGGCAATAGTTTTTAAAACTTGCAAATCTAATTTGCCTAAATTTAAAATTCTACAAATATAATGTGAACCATCGCTCATGTTCTGTAAGGTAGAATGTCTCATGGAATGGACGTTAAATTGCGTTTCCTTACCTTCGAGTTCTGTCAACACGTCTTTGATTTGCATGAACATGGTGTAGATTTTCGCGCTATTCACAGGATAAAGTTTATCCCCTTTTTTATATACCCACATGTTCTTAAATTCATCTTCGCCACGTTGTTCAAGCCATAACTTTGCACAACGTTTTGTTTCCTGAAAATAAGCAAGGCTAAACGATTTACGCCTTTTACCAATAACCTTATTAGTGAGGCTATTCTTATCGTTGTAAAAACTATCCTTGGTGACTTGCGCTAGTTCGTTCCTTCTACCAGCAGAATCATAAGCCAACATAAACAGTGTGGCTAATTGATATTGTTCTCGTTTAATAAGTAATTCTTCGACTTTTAAAACTTGTGCATCAGAAAGAAAATGAATTTCTCTTACTGATTCTCCAGCAAGACCTTTAATTTTTCTAGCTACATCATTAGTATAATCGCGTTCATCATCTTCTTCACAATAATTGAACAACGAGCGCATGGATGATAATAACCTATTATGTCTTGCCACAGAAACATTGAGTTCCTCTGTCAGCCAGAGTGAAAACTGTTTCAAATCTCTTTTATTTAGAGTGAGAATATTGCGATTGCCAAGTCTTTTATAGATAAAAATTAAAAATATTCTTAAGTCATTCGTATATTGATATATAGTTCCTTTAGCACGTCGATTTTGGCGTAGTTCAACTAGAAAATCTTCCAAGATTTTTTTATTTTCAGGTAGGACAAAGCCCCAATCTTCGGCATTGTAGATTTTGTTATAAACGTTTTCTGACACATCAAACCTCCACGTGCTTACAAGATATGAATTAAAATTTCTGTGCGGGGGCGAAGTTTGTCATAGGCGCAGCGCAGAGTTAATGATTGTAGGTGAAGGTAATCGTCATCGACAATTAGACCGCTTAGAACGAACCCGTCTAAAATAAATTTGGGGGTCGTATTGTCACAATCAACTCGAATTCGGGTGCGGAAAAACGAAACAAATTCCATCGTGCAACTCTGAATTTTCAACCCAGACAATCCTTCATTCTCTATTACCCACATTATGAAAATTTTCCATTGTTCCTTTAGATGATTCATAGCGGGTCGCTTCATGATAAACCACTTATTAATTGATGGGTGCGTGGGAATCAGGATAGGCGCAACTCTGCGCCTTGGATATTTCGCAAAATAATATTTATTATATTTTACTAAAGTATCGCCGTCAATAATTAACTTGATAATTTCGCCTTGCTTTACTTTCGTTTTTGCCATAATGTCCTTAATAAAAAAAAGACTATATCACTATAGCCTCCCATTGTTCAATTAGTATAGGTACGTACTCAAGCAGTTTGAGCCTCTCGCTTGAACGCCCAACGCTTTTTCATGGTCTCACTTTGTTTTGCGCGAGATTTGGCCGTGTGTTTATAACCAATGCAATGCGTATTACCCATTTTTGCGGTGCTCATATTTGCGCAAGCTTCATCGGACATCACAGTACCTTTTTTCGTTCTGCTAATTTGCGCACGAGTTTCTTCTGTTTGTTTATGACCAAGACAACTCGTATTGCCCTTACTTGAAACGCTCATTTTTGCGCGAGTTTCATCTGTGGGATGTGTGCCTAGTCGCGCTACCGACATCCTTGCGCGAGTTTCTTCCGAGTGGTTCCGTCCTTGCATTGGTGCGCTGGCGTCTGTTGCGATATTATATGCAGGATTGAACAATTTTAAAAACCCATCCTCAAAATATAACTTGTGCTCTCTATCGCATAATAGTATAATGCTAAACTCAAATGCCTGTTCACCATATCTATTCCACGCATTTTGAAAATGCGTGTTCCCACGTAGGTTTTTACGTAATTCACGGCGATGTTGCCCCCACCGTATACAAATATTGCACGCACTTCCAAGATAATAATCTTTAGTAATAATATTCAGAATTTTGTATATTCCACAAATTTTTGTAATCACTTTTGCCTCCAATAGCAATTCCCAATATTATTGCCTAGGAAACGGTTAGGAAGTCCGCTTTCACGTTGCAACGCTATCCTAGGCATTATTTATTATAACACATTTAAAATCTTTTGTCAAGCAGTTCTGTCAATACAACATAAAATTATGCTATATCACGAGTATATGTGTCGATTCTCCAAATTCCCCAGAGTGGCGACCCATAATTAGCACTGAAATTTTTGATTTGTCCATCCCACGTGTCCATAATCACCACGTCGTTATCATCCGTGACGCCCAAACCAACGACAAAGTGGCTTTGCAAATCTGATAGCGCAAGATTGAAATCCACACACAAAATAGCAGGAATACCTTGCCCTGTCAGCGTCTTTACGAGGTCGATTCGCCCACGTGCAGTCGTGCCAGAAGGTTCACGTGCCCAAGTAACGGGCAGGTACAAGCCAGGTGTCCACCAACGCCAGAGGTTCGTATTATCGAACCCATTCCAACCTATCATCGATTTGTTGAGGCGTCCAGGATCAGTATCAATCCCGTAGAACTTGAATATAGAGGCAGCAGCAGTGACTAGACAACCCCAGCCGCCGAAACTACTGCTTGACGTGCCGAGTCTGTCGCTCGCCCAACGCGGGTCTCGTTGTGAGAAGCGGGGGAAGTTGTCAATGACTATTGCCGAGGAGGAAGCAGGCGGTAAAGATGGCACGACGATGACGGGCGGTACAACGGGTACGTCTATTATTCTGATAATGCAATCTGGTGCAATGTAGCACCATTCCTGCTTTGTAGGGCTGATACGCGCCCAAGTGCCTTGAACCTCGTACACATCCACTATCGTGCCATATACCAACCCACGTAAAACTTTGCCTGTTGTGGCTGGCGTGCTACGCACGTAGAGTCCGTTGCTACCGTTCACCTTGCCTCGCCACAATACAACTGGCGTTTCAGGCACGGGCACTGGAACGGGCACGATGTCAATACGAACAATCCATTCCGATGACACCCATTTGTTTACACCAATACGCGACCAAGCGCCTAAAACTTCGTACACACCCACAATTGCGCCAGAGTCAAGCCACTCCGATTCCGGCAACTTGACCCCGTTAGGAGCATCACGAACAAACAGGCGGTTAGGTGCAATCGTTATCACCCGTGCCTGATATGGCTTTGGTTGAGTTACAACAATAGGTGGCTCTTCAACCGGAGGAGTAGGCTTTATACTACAGAAATCCAGTAAATCTTGATAACTGCCATTAAACCAGTTCATATCGAGTCCGCTTTGTTTGCTACCACCCCAATCAAATCCATCTCCACCAGATGTCATATAATATGGAAATGATGCATTGGAAGCATATTGCCAAATCTTATAATCTTTCCAGGCAGTTGGTAAAAGTGGCGAACCAACGTTTGAATAGTAGGCCGCCCATAATGGATATCTGCTCATCCACGACATAGCACTGCTATAGAAGTAATTAGTAAACCACCTAGCAGTATATATCATGGGAATGCGCCCAGTTGCCTTTTCAATTTCATCTAGGCAAAATCGTGTTTCATCAATATATTTTTGCTGTTGTGGAGTACCTTCCATTTCTTCCCAATCAACAATTGGCATAAAGTCAAACTCTAGTTTTTTATACACATTATCTAAATAATACTGTGCTTGATATTTACCATCTCTACGTGCATCCATCCAGTGGTAAGCGCCAACTATTAAACCAGCAGACTTAGCATTTCCATAACTATTCATCAGTTGGTTGTCCACAAATCCTGCATTAGTATCAGAGCCAACGTCACTGCCCTTCATAATGACAAATTTGACACCTTTAGCTGCCGCCTTATTATAATCAAACAATCCGCTCCAAGAGCTTGTATCAATACCTAAAACTCTTTCACTCACTTAATGCCTCCTTGTGGTGGTAAAAAATAAGAAGAGCAATGTTTTAATTGCTCTTCTTTAATGTAAAAATGTAAAAATTAGCCCTTCATACCAAGATTTTTGTCATCTTCTTGAATATAAATTCCGCCAGCACCATCTGTTTTACCATCACTATCACTTTGAACAACGGTAACCTGGTTGGCTACAATTTGTGGTTTTGATGTACTGGCTCGATGCATAGCAGTACCGAGAAAGGTACTAACAAAAGCACTGGCTACTAATGCGAACCAAGGGGCAATTTGAAGTAAAATTGCAGGTGGCACGTATGTAAAAGTAGCATGACTAATTACAGAAATTACAGCAACAATGCCAAAGAAAATCCATCGTTTGGCTTCGACTGTTTTAGATTGATACCAAACAGCGCGTTCTAAAAGCCAGGAGGCCGCAATGGCAGCACCGCCACCAACCATCCACTTTAAAAACTCCATAAAATCTAGTTGTTCCATTATCCTATTAACCTTTCATCCAATTCATTCCATTTAATTTGACCAATTCAATTTGAATTAAATCATCTATACTTTCATCGGTTTCTATAAGAGCATTATCAAAATAAGGATTTGGTTCTTTCCACCATTCAATACGATCTTCATCGTCTGAAGTGAAATCCCAGTTCGTTCCTTCTGCAATAATCTCAGCCATGATTGGTCGCCTATCAAGTACGCCACCGCCTTTACGACCACGATTAAATCCGTGCGAAGGTGGTTCCAAAATCATAGAACTAGGATTGCTGTAAACTAAAACATCAATAGCACTTGCGGCGGAATAATCTTCAAATCTCATTTCCCAACTTCCAAGAAATCCACCCTCTTCTCCTTTACGTTTATACATATAAGGGTCATTTGCTTCATAAATATATTTTTCAACATTATTTACAACAATATCCTTAACATGCCCAGCGACCCGTGCGGTAAGTATAGCTAGGTCATCTTGCATTGCTTTTTCAAGCTGTTGAGGAGTCATAAATATAGTCATTTATACCTCCAAAACTTTGTGCCTTCTTGGTCTCTTATGTTTGTCATCTTCTGAATATCCACAATTAAGACATTCCAAAAAACTGCATTTTTTATTTTTACCTTCAAATTCTCTTTCTTCGATTACCCAATAAAGATATTTGTTGCATTCTGGGCATGGTCGCCCGCTATGCTTAGGTTTTATATTCATATCTACTCTGCTTTTACCTTTGGTTTTCGAACTCTTTTTGAAGGAACTTTATCTAAACTTATTTCGGGCAATGGCTGAGGCAATGATAGAATGTTTTCAACATCCTTATCTTTTTCTACAACTTCCCACTTTGCCTTAAAATCACGTTGTGCGTCACCAATGGTACTAACTAATTTTGTTATGCTTTCTTTATCTAAATCGATTTCTGAAATCTTATCAATAAAATTTGAAACCTTAGCAACTAAAACATCAAAATAGTAACCTTGTGAACGGTTATAATATTTTTCACTCAATACAAAATCAATACTCTTATCAAGCGTATCTCTGAAAATATCAAAATTTTCAATTTTGTCTAAAATTTTTTGATAAGTGCCATCTGACACAATAGTATCTAATGAGAAAGAATAACTTTCTGTTGATTTAACATCAATGTTAGTCATTGTGTCAAGCAGACCAAGCATTAGACCTATCTCTGCTCTAATCATACGACTATCAGTTAATATTGTGGAATCGCTACCGAGTTCACAATAATCGTGTATTAGTATAGCCTGAATACCTACTGGCATATACTTTTGTATGAGAACTTGCTTATCTTTATAAGTGATAGCAACCATATTAAGTTCATCTTCTTTGAAAGATAACTGAACTTTATCCATTTTTACCTTTTATCCTATTAAGTTAAATAGTGCGTATCGCTACGCACTATTCATATTGATTATTTTTAAAGATTATTTTGGTATAAAATCATTACAAAAAATCTTGTCAACCATTTTATAACCCATTATTTTAGTACATACTTTTACAAATGGGCAATGCTTACCAATGTATACGCCCTTCTGACAAACAAATAAGGCGCTCCCATTGGGTGCAATTTGTTGTTTGCCATTTTGACAAAGCATTATGCCACTACGGTGAACAAGCAGCGGTCAGTTAAAGTAGAAGCAGTATGCGTTACAAGAACGGTAGCTGTATTACCAGCCGTAGCTGTTGCAGCACAAGTTACCAGTCCGCCAGCACTAACGGTAATATCCGCGTCGCCGCCAACTTCAATAGCAAAAGTACAACCAGCCGTAACATTTGCATTGGCACGAATACCATCGTTCGGAATGCCCAACACTTCAATTTGCTTTGTTAACGGCAAACCTTGAGCAATAGAGAATTCCCAATCAGATGGAGTTGCAGCAATCAAACCGTATGGCGTAATAGAGGCACCACTAGCAGCAATCCAAGCAACACGGGCATAGTACCCGCCACCAAGACCACAACCACCCTCTTTACTAGACAGTGCAGTACCTTCAATTGCTTCGTTTGCAATGCCATTAGCATTGAATGTCAAAGTATAGTTGCCAGAAAGAGCAAGTTTAGGAACATGAATCTGCATGGTTTCAACGATAACATTGGTTTCATCCCGTACTTCCGTAGTATAAATCATATCTACAGTAGAAGGAGGAGTATTATCAGAAATCAGAAGGCTTTCACCAACAGCAGACGTGGTATATGCGGCATAAATCGTCTTACTTTCGCCATCAGGAACAGTAATCACATCACCAACAGGGACGACGGATATCTTAATGTTATTAGGCAAAATAACTGCAACGTCACCGGTGGGGGTCTTAGTCAAAGTACCAGTACCAGCGACATCAAGTTCAATACAATCGGTTTGGACATATTCAATCGTACCAGATTCAATAAGACCACCAGCATTAAGTGCCAGAATTTCCTTATTAAACGATGCCTGATTGATAGTTACATTAAATGCACGTTCAGAAACGTATGAGAAAATAATACTATTACCTTTACCAGCCCGAACGTCAGTCTTAGTAGAGGTTAACGCAAATGAAGAATCAACCACGGAAGTACCAATGGCAATGATTTCTTTAGTTGCAATGTTGCGAAGGATTACTTCGCCAACAGAAACAATGAATGTATTCATAGAATAACTCCTTTGAAATTTTTACTGGTGCATTTGTTGTACGGAAGAATCCTTCAAAAAGCCAGCCTTTTTTATAAACGCATCCTTACTGATTAGGATGCTGTCATATCTACCCTCGCGCAATGGGAGAGAATGATATCCTTGAATTTTAGCCCCATTATCCAATTTAATTTGCCCACTAGCTTCCAGGGGTCGATACATACTATATTCTTGAAGGGCATCTAGGCGAGATAAATGATGTTTAAACTGAAACATCGTATAATCCCTTATTTCTGGAAGTGTTTTTTTTAGCAATGATGCAAATACAAATATTTGGTCTTCCATAGTGGTTTCGCCATTCATCTTAATCATTTGCATTAGCTTTTCTTCTAAGCTAGGGTCATAATCCTCTACATAGCGTAAAGACAATCCGTTTTGAATCATAATCATTTCTCGCACATTGTCAAAATCGCTTTCGGTTAGTCTTATGTCACCGAATCTTAAAAAAAGTTTCACTCCATTGTTTTCAATAAAAACATCTGGACACTTAGTAATATAAGAAAAGAAATTAGTAAAGTCCTTTTCAAAATCTTTGTTATCTGCCTTAAACACCGTTGTACCAGCAAAAAGAATAAATTTGAGATAACTCATCTTTATAAATTCAACTGCTTGCAAATGTTTTTTAGGAGTACATAAAATGCGATAAAACAGTCTTTTTATTTCTGTTTCATAGACCTTAATGGGATAAAACTTAATACCCTTATAAGATTGTGGTTCTCCCCAAATATCTTTCTCGCTATCATAAAAAGTCTTTACACTCTCTGATATCATTGTTGCTATCCCAATAAGAAATTACACATCATAAGCCCCATGCCTTTAAACGGTATGCGTCCAGTAGCAACTACCTTACATAATGGGGATGCTCTTTTATCAAAAAATAGCCTACCAAGCCCTGGTATTTCAGCACCATTGTAAACAGAAATTAATCTTTGAATAATGCTTGTTGTCCTAGCAGCATTATTAGACAAATGATTAATCTTAAAATGCGTATAGACTTCAAAAAGCATATGAACTTTTCCATAGACGTATGTATCCGGTGTCACAATAGCGGGGCTAACTCTTAATACAGAAGCCTCTTCTTTCCAGGCATCGTCCATGCCAATATCTAAAAAGACCCGATAATCTGTTATATTATCTCCACCAGTATAAACCAGATTGGCTTTTTGTGGTTGAGTTAAATTTGGGTACTTGTTTTCATCAAGACAATCCGCATTCGAATTACTTAACAATCTCCATACAATATCGTCATTTTGCATCAAATATGCAATACAATTATATGATAGGATTGGAAGATTAGTAAATTGGTTATAACTTTCTTTTTGATTCTTAATCATTAGAACCAACCTCTCAAGCTGATAGTAATCTCACGAGTATATGACCCACTAATACAATTGATTTTTAAGTCATCATAAGCACTATGTTTATTATTAGTAACAGTAAAAGTATTGCTATCTACATTGACTATGGTAAAACTACCAACCGGCGCAGCGTTATTTTCAGATAAGATAAAATCAAAATCCGTAGATGTTAAAATGCCACTAATATATAGTTGGCAATCATAGGTTTGCATCTGTCCTTCTAAAATATATCCTGGCTCTGGGGTAATCATAATTGTAGCCACATTTGAAATATCCGATACTTCTAATGGAATTATTTGTTCAATATCATGATTTTCGCTAAACATTACCGTTATATCGGAAACGCCAGGCGTTAACAATTGAACCAATCCGTTAGCATCAACACTTGCTACCAATGGATTAGAAGATACATATAAAAATGTTCTTCCTTCAATGGGAGTTTGCTCTCTATATAACTGCGGTTGTAACTGGAAAGTTGTATTTGATTTTCCAGATACCAATTCGGGCAGTCCAGAAAGCCTAAATGCAAGTTGAAACGCATTAGCAATGCCATTAACTATATCGTCAGTACTATGATTTACATTACTCCCACCGAGCGTATACATAACCATCGCAGCGGAATTATCATCATAAGTAATATCATTAATAAAGTTTCTGACACCGTTACCAAAGATTTTATAGGCAACCCTATTTTCTGCATTTCCAACCAAGAAACGTTGATTTTCTTTAATGTATTTTGTTTGATTATTTAGTTGAGCATATACGTTAATATAGCCTTGAACATTAACCAAATCATCTGCGCTCATCTGATTGCTAGCACGAGCAATAAGAGTATCGAATATACATGGCTCTGTATGCAATACACCATTTAAATCAAGCCATCGCAAAACGTTATTACACCGTTTAATCATACATGAAACTGCTGTATGACTATAAGTATCTGTATTAAATGTTAACCAATAATTATTATCGAAGAAAAATTTTCTTCCAAGAATGATTGAATGGTTGGGATTATCAAAAATCAACAAACGCCAATCATCTCCCATATTTCGCCCTGTATAAACACTAATACCACGGTTAATTCTTACCTGAATATCCTCATAATTGTCTGAACTAATTTCTGTTTGCTCACCAATAGTAAATATATCAGGCGCATTGAAAAACTGCTCATCAACAATGGTTTGAAATTGTTCACGTAGAATTTCACCATTAGTTGTGTCTAAATGGTCATCTAGAATAAAGTATTTAAATGGCATGTTAGCCCCCAAAACTTTGGCCAGCCCATGCAGTCCAGTTATTATGAGAATAACTATACTGTTTAAGCAATTTATCCGTCTCTTCTATTTTCATGCCCAATAAGGTTCTTCGAGCATCTAAATTTTGAGCTTGGCTAAATTGTGTAAAATCATGGTCATGTAAAACATTAGTAAAAGCCAGCACGTCATTAACTTCTTTTTCGAGCCAGTAGCGAAGCATTAATTGGGCAAGGAGTACTTTATCTTCGACTGAAAGGGTTGTACTAAAATTCTGTGTTGCAGTATCATAAACTAAAGATTCGGTCTTGACGTTATTTAGAATTACCATCGACATTAAAGCCCAAGGCTCTAGGTAGAGGTTTAATTCTGCTTCACCCATTGCGAAAATCTTTTTTAGTCTATAATCTGTCTGTAACATCATGAACAAGTCAACAATTTCAGAAATGTTTGTCATCAGACCTCCTTGTTCAATTGAGCATTATTATTCTTTGATTTCTGCAAACATATCTTTTGACTGTTGCGCACGTTCACCTAAATCATAGCCAACAAAGTCAGAGATTCTTTTAACTTTATTATAGTCAATATTGCTACCCTTATTAAGCTCACCAATAAGCATGGTAGACATTGCCTCACGCTGTACTGATGTTGCCTTTTCAAAAAGGTCTGCATATTCTGGAAAATCACCGTAAACAACAGCTTCAATTTGGTCTTTAGTTAAGATATTCTTCATGAATGATTCTAATCCATGAATTTTAGTAAAACGAGCATCGTTCACATATAAGTATCCTTGTTCGAATAAACGAAATTGATTTTGAACGAGATTCACGAGGTCACCGTAGGGAATCACCATCGAAGTACCGAATCCACGAAAAGTATAAACCCTACCTATTCGGTCTCCGCCAACAACGGCATTGACCTCCATTGGTGAAAGACTAATTACTTCAATAGATTCATCTTGCTTAATTTTGCCACTTGCCCCATCTGCATCTTCTTTAGAACGACCTTCAATAAATGTCGCCATAGTAGATATGAGTTTTTGGTATTCATTAGCAGAAATAGTTACTTTGACATCTTCTGGTTCTTTAACAACATCAGGAGTTAGCACTTTCTTAGGTGCTGGCTTAATGACTGTTGGTTTTGCAACCACCGATACAGGAGATTTCCGTTTAGTTTGTGTAGCCATTTTTTTTTATTTTTTCCTCTTATTTATAATGCTTTCTGTGGGCTGAGGTTTACCCCCAACCCACAGAAAATAGTTGTTTAGACACCAGTAAGATTCATAACACCAAATATCATACCGGTAACTGCCGCAACACCAAAGTCTTTTTGCATAGTAACAGTTTTCTTAAGATTAGCATTAGCTTGTGCGCCACTTTCGTATTGCATTTCGCCGCCAACGGCAACCTTAATAGGTTTACCAGATACTGGCATAATGTATAGAATAGAATCTGAAAGCGCCGTAGTATAGAGTTCGCTTCCAACAAGTTGTGGTAGCACAAACACCGGTGAACCCAGCGCTTGTGTAACGTGTCCAAGCGCAAAATATCGAGAATCCACGGGAATCGAAGCATAAGCAGCAACAGGAACAATTTCCGAGAGAGCGGCAGCAGTGCCAACAATCCAAGGAGTCATGCCGCCGTTATAAGCCTGTACTTTACCAATCAACTTCATTAAAGCTTTTTGAGTATAACCAGTCACAACTAAGCCCAAAGTGGCATCTGTAGGAAGCGCACTAACGGCATTTGCCAAAGATGAAAAAGCTTCAGTAGCGATTGCTTCTGCCATAGAACGAGTCACAATAGCAGTCATTTCTGCAACAGAATCCAAACCAAGCATCAAACGATACAGGTCGGTTTCCATTGTGAGCATGTGGTTTTCTGGACGTACAATGACGCCCTGTTTCACGATGCGTTGCAGTTCGGATAGGCGCTGTGCGCGTCCAGCCTTAGTAACCTTTAGTACACCAGCAAATCCTCTTCGGAATTCAAAGATGTCCCCATATCCACCATACTGTACATCAGCCCAAAGACCGATATACCGAGAAAGTGATTCTGGGATAACTGAATCAACTAGATTGGTGATAATGGCAAAAGTAGCCCACTGCACAAGAGGATTCGAAGCCTTATCGACAACGGAAGTACCTTCTGGCAGATTTGAGCGCTTGACAATTTCTTCGTGGATAGCTTCGTTAATTTTTTGCTCTTTTTCAGCAAAACTAACGGTATCTTTCACGTCAATTTCAACGCCATTTTCTTTGAGATAAGAATTGTAATAATCCTTAAATGAATTAATCAGAGCAAGAGTATGCTCGTCATTTGCAGCAAACGAAATAATGTGATTCTGTAGTTTCATATGTCTATTCTCCTTTATGCAATCGCGTCTTCGGGATTGTAGACAACTTCGAACTTATATGCGACAATTCCGCCTACACTACCTGGAATGGTGGTTGCTTGTAAAAGACGAGCACCAAAAGCAGTTGCAACAGGAGCCGCAGCCCAAGTAAGTTTCCAAGCGCCATTGACAGCAATAATCCATTTATTAGTACCCATTGTACCAGCCAACGCATCGGCAGTCATAACAAAAACATCTTTAGGTTGCAAATAAGTTACATCAAAAACCTTGTCCATTGGATTATAGAACTCACGAGGGTCGCCGTCCCATAAACCATTGACTAAAACAGCTTCTGGAGAACGAACTTGCCAGAGTGCGCCCAACGTGCCAGTAGCGGGTTGAGTAGCAGTCCAAACCTCATTATAAAGACCGCTAGCATAAGCATCAGCCTGTGTGTCGAGACGCACAACCCAACCATTATCCAAATCCACGGTCTTGTTAATCGCGTTGCGATTAAAAGAATCAATATTAAGAGCAGCCATTCTGCTCTGTACAACAAATCCATGTGCCATATTTAATACCTCCAAATAATTAATGAATAAAAATTACCAAAGCATTTTGTCGCCACTCTTCTTCTCTTTTGGCGTGTCTACGAGAGAAGCAGAAATGTCGGTCTTTACTTGTGGTTTATTAACCAACGAAGCCCTAAAAGCAGTTGCCATAGCTTCGTTTTTCCATAATTCGATATCCTCTAAGGTATAAGCCTTAGATGATTCGAGCAACTTATCAATAACGTCTTGCGAAACGCCATCCTTAATAGAGCCAAGAGTCGTTTTAATCTCATCCCCTAGTTTATCAGCGTCAAATTTAGCTTTAAACTCATTAAGATTAATTGCTTCTTTACTAACTTGTTCAAATTCAGATTTTGTTTCTTCAAGAACAGTATCTTTTTCTTTTAACTTTTTGAAAAGATAACCTATAATCTTATCATTATCGCCAGAATCAATAACTTCAGAAAATTCAGTGTCACCATCAAAATATTCCCGAATTTCAACAAATGGTAATTGTGGTTCTATAAGTAAATCTGATTTAACATCCGCTATAGCCTCTGGTTCTGGTTCTTCTACAATTACTATAGGTTCTACCAGTTCCACCTTTGGTTCATCCACGGTTACTATAGGTTCTTTCAATTCCGCTTCTGGTTCTATAACTTCAATTGGTTTCTCTTCAATGGGTGGTGTTTTCTGTTCATCTTTATTGATAAGTTCTTGTTCTTGTACTACCTGTTCAATGTCCACAATAATGTCACCTTCTTCTACAAATTCCTTTATACCCTCGCCTTGCACTTTTGAGGTTTCCATTTCATAAGCCTTGTTATATTCAGAAGTGGCTTGTTCAAAATTTAAAACAAGAGCTTTTGCTCCTGGAATAGCTGGCATAATCTTTGTACCCAAAATAGTAATTCCCGAATATGCAAAGTCGGTAATTTCCAAAACCCCATCATCTAACAAATTGGAATCCAAAACTTCGATTTCAACAGATACTGGTTTTTGGCTATTGTCTCGTTTGAAGAAATCTACAAGGAGACCAGAATAATGTTTCCATACTTTTGCGACGACACTTAGCATTGTTCTTCCATCTTCTGTTCGGGTAAACGTAAGGTTATTACTAGAAGGTATAAAACCGCAAGGAATTTCTGCTTTGTCATGTGACCCCGCATCATTGCTTCGTTTATCATAAGCCCATAGTAATGGCTTGTCTAATAGAGTCCAAGCAGTTCTTTGAAGTGTTTCGTCGCTAATATAAATATCATTTCTATTATGCCCTGACGCAAAAGCATCGACATAAAGAGTAGCAAATTGGGCGTCATTACGTTCTTGCGAAATACGTACATCAGTTGCTACAAAACTTAATTTTTTGCTCACACAATATTCTCCTTTCTAGATTTTTTAGCTTTATTTGCTTTTTGCTCACTGTATTCTTTCAAGGCGTCGGTAAGTTGTTCTGTAATAGCAAACAAATAAGGCTTGCCATCTTCTTCCCAATTAAAAGCAAGAAGAGGCATCCCTTTTTTGTAAATTAAATACTCCGATGTCTCAATATCGCATTTATAGGCTTTCAAATCCAGCACATTTTCAGGGTTTATAATAAACATTTATTGTGTACCCCCTTTCGTAACATTAGCACCAGATGCACGTGTTTCCTCACCGGAATCACTCAATTCGCTGTCATCCATTACTGGTCTGCCAGATTCTTGTTGTGAGGTTTGACTTTTGTTAATCAACGGGGCAAGTTTGCTGGCAAAACCACTGGCAACGCCCTCGTCTATCTGGCGGTAAAAATCAAATGGATTCATGCTCAACGCAGACGCCACCTTCTGTGGCAATAAAAATCCGTAGTTCATGAGAGACACCACGGAATCCAAGCGTTGTTTTTTGTTAGTGAAAAAATCAGTACCCTCAAACTTAAAAATAAACTGGTATTTTTTCGTAAATAAATTTACAAATACTTCTAAAAACGATTCTGCCTGTGGGTAAACAGACGATGCCATCATTTCTTCATCTACGTTAAGAGACAGTTGAGTCTCTATAGCATTGGGTCTGTTCTCCGAATCAGCAAAAATCAAGTTTGAATTGACACCGCTTGAAGACAAAGTAGTTTTTAAATAGTCTTTATATAAACCCTTGTCGCCTGGAAATATGATAGGTTGTACTTGTTCGAGAGGAAGAGCAGCTAATTTCACGGAATCGCCTAAAGCATTTTTCATGAATGCCAAAAAATTTCCAAGTAAACGGGCATCGGTATCAAAATTATTTCCAGTTTTTGCCTGTGAATCTTTTATCCTACCCACTTGTCCAATTACTAATTTTTGGGCTGCTGCCATATCGCTGTTTTTCTGTAAATTTCGCATGAGATTCTGATTAATTAAATCCCTGAAAAGTCCTGAAAAGATTGGAATTTGATTTAATGTATCCATGCTCAGTTTGAACATAAATCCCACATCGACGGGAATTTCTACCCACTTACCAGAAGATGATTTGCGTCTTTTAGTCGGTTTATTCGCTTGAATTTCATCGTAAGTTTCTGTAAAATAAGCTGGAAAACCAACAAGTGATTCGGGTCTACCATCAAAATATGAAAAATTAAACGCAAATCGAAAACAGTACTCACCTTTTCCTGTAATGCGACAAAAATCTCTTGGAAGTTCTTGTAAAAATATCTTTTCCCCATCAAGTCTAGGAACGCAATAGAAGACTTCATTTCTTAAAAGTTGCCGAGTTACATTAGTAAACTCTTTCTTATAGTCAAATCTGTCAAAGAAATTTCTTACTTCGTCCAGGTCATGTTTATAAAAATTACTAGAATAATCCGTATTACCGTGACGAGCACTTGACACATACGTAAAATCGAAAGACAACATGTTTCCGGCATAGGAAAGCAACTGCCGGTAAATTTGGGATTGCAATTCTAATGTGTGCCCATAAAGAATTAGTTGTTCTGGATTATCTATGGAACTTTGTAAAGCCGTATCTAAGCCAGTAAGTCCATTTACCAATCCGTCCATACGATTGGCGTTTATTGGCGATTGTAAGATACTGCCTAAGCCCATGTAGCCCTCTGCGAATTTTAATATATCCCACACAGCCTCAGAACTTAATTCTTCGGAAGGAGATACATCATTATTAATTTTTTCTAAATTTTGTTCGGTCAATTGATTTTCTCCTTTCTTGGGTGGTCGAGGCAATACTGTTTATGACTCAACGACATTTTTTGGCGAACCTCGGCACTATGGTGATTGCCAAAGTTCGGATTCTTTTCGCCCTTGTTGGATTCGGGATGGTCGATGAGATATTGTTTACGACTATCAGACATTTTCTGCCTAGTTTCTTCGCCGTGATGTTTACCCATTTTAGTTTCTGACATTTTCTGACACGTTTCTTCACTATGATGTTTTCCGAAAAGCGGATGCTTTTCGGGATGGTCAAGAAAACGTTGCTTCTGACTTACGGACATTTTTTTGCGAGATTCCTCGCTTGGATATTTGTCAAGATGGGATTCTGACAATTGTTGTCGAGTTTCCTGCGAGCAAATTGCACCAGACTTTCCTTCTCCACCATCCGTAAAGTTAAATCCATTTGGAGCTCTAGTTTGCATATTCAGAATATAAAAAATTTCTTTTTTAGACAATAAACTTTCGTCGCACTCTTCTATAATATAAAAGGAAAAATTTTCCTTTCCATATTTCATCCAAGAATCCGCCAAATATTGATTAGTATGTTTATTGGCATCAAGACAATATTCGTGCGCCCTATGTCTTTTCTCAATATTTACAGATTTCCCAACATATTTTTTACCATTTTGTAAATTTTCAAAACAATAAATTCCACATGTCATAATAAACTCCATATCTCTGCATAAGTTTCTGAATTTGTAGAATGTAGCAACAGACATTCAGAGGATGTTTTTCGGGCTGCAGACCCTAGATGCTACATTGTTACCATTAAACTACTATCAAGTAGGACGATAACTCACTATATTCGTTCTCGTAACTCGACTCGCGAATTAAATCACGGTCAAGTATCTCGGCTAAAAGGTTAGCATACGCGACACTTGTATACCTATCTTTACGCCCATTTTTTCGTTCTAGTTTTACGAGTCCATTATTCATACTCATATCTAGGTTCAGACATTCATCTATAAAAGCCGATGTCTGAACGTAGGGATTCATAAAGAATACACCCACATTGCTGTCCAATGCGCTTGCAAGATATTCTGGCTGATTGCCAACCAAGAAGTTTTCCGCATCCACAGGATGAATCAAAAATTCCCACTTTTTGTTTTGCAACGCGGACTTAAATTCACTTGCGATTCTTGAGTTTAGAGAAGCACTTGCCATGACGGGAAATACAACTGGTAAAGCCCCAATAGATGTCACACGAGAAAGGTAATCTTCTTGCTGTGCGGAATCTAGTAAATTTAAATTGCACAGTGTGAAAGCAGGATAAGGTACGTTTCTTTCTTCGTCGGTAATTGCCTTGCCTAATTGTTCGAATACTCCAAGTCCTATATTTTGAGTATCAAGTACCAAAAAATCTGATTCAAAATCAAAGAAAATTTGTTTAATACGTAGAGCCTGATTAGTGGTACTAACACCACTGTGGGCTTCCATGTGGAGCAATTCTCTATCATATCCTAGTCTTCCAGGAATAAGGCGAACGCACGAGAGGATAGTTAAATCATTAGATTTTCCAGCTCTTGTAGCGATATCAGCAGAAACAATTCGAAGTTCATTTTCCACTTTGGCAACCTGATAAGGATTCCTACGAATATTAAATGTAGCCATCCTTTGCGGATAAAAGGCTTTGTTTATAACCCTATGAAAATAAGTTGCATCAAAGAAAGCCTTAGAAGATGTTGTGGTTGGCATATTATAGTATTCTTGTAAAACAGAAGTTCTATTGTTGTTAAGCATCTCATTTTTAAGTGTTTGTTTACTTTTTATGCCATGCCTTACTGATATAAGATAATCCAGCGCCACAAAATGCGCTGTCGAGTCGCCCCGAATTATTCTTTTGAGAACAGATTTTACATCGTCATACCACGGTTCATTTGTATTATATGCTGATGTGATATATGATAAATTATTTGTTTCTCTATAATCGACATCAGTATTATACGGCTCTTTAGTTCGGTAGGGCGGTGTGCGAAATTCAAAAAACGGCTTTATAATGCTCTCTAGAATTTCTTTTGGTACTAGTCGTGATTCTTCCACAATAATATCATTTGCACGATTTCCCCTTGATGATTCATCTGATGTCACCGCCTTAATATACGACCCATTCCAAAATTCAATTTCAAAACTATTATTAGCACCACCAAAACGCTTAATTTCTCGTTGCAGATTAGTGGAATCACTATACATAGCACGAGCCTTTTCGTTAATAATAATACCAGCTTGTTTTTGTGTTTTAGCACAAACAATTACTTTAATTCCAGGATATAAAATAGCCCTAGCAATAGAATAAGCTGCAATCAGCCACGACTTAGCACTTGCACGAGAAGCCACTGCATAAAAAGTGCTACTATGCTGTAGCATCCAAACTATTAAGATTTGATATGGGTATAAAGTCAATCCCATATAATCCTGCATAAAACGATGTATATTTCTACGATAGAAAGTAATCCAACGTTTTAGCCGTTCAGTTTTCTCGTCATTGATACTGGAACCTGGATTGTAACTGGTTTTAATGGAGGTAGGTTCATAATGATGAATATTATGATTGTTTGGTTTTATCATTAGCCTCCATTCAGAAGGCTGTCAGAGTCGTCTTCTTGTAATTCTGCTAACAAGTCGCCGCCATGACCTCCTTCGCCGTCGTCCTTTACATAAAAACTAGGTGGAGTTTGTCCAAGAAAATTCAATAATGGTCGTGTAATATAATCTTCACAATATTGAGCTATATTATCTACGTCACTAAAGAGTGTTTTATCTTTGTAATATTCTGCTGGTTCTGTTTCTTCAATCTTCTTAATAAATGCAGAGAAAGTATTTACCGAGTTGTCAGTACTACTTTCTTTTATACGATTAGGGCTAGCCCCAACCATATCCATAGCTTTTTGAATATCTTTTAGAATAGCGCTAACGGATTCTCCTCTAGCACGTTTTTGGTTATAGTCTAACTGCAATTGACAGATATACTTGAACAAAAGTTCTTGTTCTTTGGTTCTAACATCATGCCTTCGAAACCACTCAGAATATTCTCTTTCAAGAAATTCATAGTCTTTTGGAGCGTAACTCTCTCCCCAAAACTCTTTGACATCATGCTTAATTTCGGAATTATCGTTTAAGATAACTCTAGTTTCAACACCAGGGTCAATAAACGTCATATTGCCCAATGAGCCACCACTAATGCCATTTTTCAAAGAAGTAGTAGATAACTTTCCCTTATATATACCAAAAAATGTGTTAGGCAATCCTTTACCTAAATCCACCCTGCGGTCAGCCATAGTTTGTTCCACAACTACTTGAGAAAATAAAACATCAACAGTCTTGCATGTATTTAACATTGCTATGAAAATATTATGATTAGTGGTAGTATAGTTATTGTTTAATATTTCAGAAATGCAGTCTTTGCAAATACTCATTCTGCCATTTTTGTCAATATCTACATTAACAGCACTAAAAAATAAATCACTTTGCTTTACCTGTTGGCATTTTCTACAATAACCATAACTTCCATTCGTTAACAAATCAAAAGATGCCTTATCCTTTGGGTTTGCTAATGTTTGTTTGGTGGGAATTCTTCGAGATATGCGCATGTAATCCCTCCTAAATTGCTATTTAAAGCAATTTAGGGAGTGAAAATACCGCACTCCCTATAATTGTTGTTTTCATTTTTTCACTCTCTTACGGTACTGACAATGATGGTCTCTAAACCATTTTCTTTATCCCATACAAAAGCATTGGCGCGTCGTTGCGTTCCCACATATCCTTTTTTTGCGTGCCAAGAGTCGGGAGAACTAATACTGCTAATACGTCTGAATATTATGCCACCGTCTTCCTTAGACTCTTCGTGATGAACGTCGCCCAAGTGCCACTCCCTAAATTGGGATTCACCCCATAGTTCAGGAACTTCAATTTGCATTATACCGGCAATACGCCGACCTTCTTCGCGTCCATGAGAGTATCCCACAAGACATTTACCATAGCTAAAATACTTCCTAGCCGTTGGGCTGATATTGACATCAACATCTTTGCAATCTTTATATATTTGTGAAAGTCCTACGAGAGCACAATACGATAGCATTTCATCATGATTTCCAGCTACGTACATAATTTTTATAGGTGCTATGACTCGCAAAGCTTCTACAGTCCAGACTAAAATTTCCATGCCTTTGGCAAAAACATTTTGCCAATTGGAAGAAACATCCAAAGGTGTACCACCAGTGGTTGTTCCGCTTGGAGTATCGATATGAAAAAAATCCTGTCCAACAGGAAATATAATCTCTTCAACATCGAATCCATAGGCATTAACTTTAGATAAGATATCAATAATACTATCTTTATACAATTTCTCAGCAATTTGCATATCATAGGCGGCAAAACCTGTCTCTGCCGAAATAGCTAACTTGCCTAAATGAAAATCGAGCAGAGGAATTTCTAGTAATTTGTTTCCATCATCATATGTATATTCTGGTAGTTTCGGCATCTTGATATTTGAGAATACGGCTTGGATAGCTTCACCGGTAAGTTTATCAGTCAGAGGTTTAACGGTTAAAGTCACACTGTACTTGTAGTTTGTATGCTGTTCTGGAGTAGATGATTTAACAACTTTACCATCGACTAGTTTGGAGTTTACCAGCTTCATCGTAACGCCCCAACGCCCTCGGATTACTTTGCACAAGAGGACTTGCCACAACAAGGGATTGAAACCCATTTTGGTCATAATAGAAACTGGACTGCTTGCTTCTTCTTCGGACATTTCGATGTCACGTTTAATAGTGCGAGAGTTATCCCCATTGTAACTTATTTCCTCCTCATCAAGAGGAGTTGTTTGAGATAAAATCGGGCTTTCATTGAGCAATTTGTTTGCTAAAAGGGAGATGCCTGACCAGTACTTCTTGGAATTATTAGCACCAATGTGCTTATCAAAAAACTTAAACAACTTATCTTGAGGTGAACCTTCTGCCTCAGTGAGTTTTTGCAAAAATTCATTCATCTGTTTCTAATTCCTTATTTTCGAACGCTTTGTTTACTGCTTGGTCAATAACTCTAGAAGTGCGAAACACAACACGTTTTCTTGCTGGTATATGAATACGCTTCTCAGAAAACGGGTCATATCCTTCGTATGAAGCCATATCTGTGACGTAGGCTTTCATGAATCCCACGTATTTAACTTCTTCACCATTTACGAGCACTTCTTGAAAAATTTCTACCATCGTATCAAGCAATATCTTAGTATCGCTTTGCGTGAAACCAGCACGATGTGCTATTGTTGCGATTAAATCTTTTTTATCCAACTTAAACCTTTCGTGTTTTAAAATTTTTGATGTTACAGTCCCCCACTTATCGGCAGGGGGTCGCCTGATGTTGCCTATCTTTATTTATTTGAATAATTACTAATATATACCTTCATATAAGTTCTACGTATTTATCTGATTACATTATATGTTTTGACTAATTTTCCTAGTCTTTCGCACATTCTTTCTTATGTCAACTCTCCTTTTTAGCGAATAACAATTATCGCATATGTCTCTACGTTTTGGCTTACCTAAAACCTCATTGCCACATACAGAACATTGCCATGGAAAATATTCCATAGCTTTTTCAATATTATAAATAATTACTTGTACGTCAGCAGGAGGAAAATCGAGTCCTTCTGCAATAAGCACTTTATATGCGCCCAACATATTAGTCTGAATGTAATTCTGGCTATTCAAGTTAAAGATTGCCTCAATGCGTTCATGCTTACGCATACTGCCCAAACGAGCTAGTCTAAATAAATCTGTATCTGTACCCATAAAATAAAAACCATTATCATTGCGACTAAAGTGTTTTGAAATAGCCAGTAATACAAACAACAACTTTTGTAACTTTACAGTATTCAGACTTCTAATAGCAGTCATTTCACCACGACTTATCTGGATGGGTTCGCTAATTCGGAGCGGATATGTCATACCGCTCTTCACCGCATATTCAATTCTATCACCCATGACCACTTCATTGAAGGTAGGGTCAACTTTTTTACAATACTCAACGAGATGATATTGAATATCCGTAGCACTCATGTTTAACCATTTGAAATACCTTCCCAATATATTTAGGTCTCTTTGGGAAATAGCAACCCATCTGGCTTTTCCATTCAATAATCTTTCGGCATAAGTCTTTTCATCAAAAATAATCATTTACCACCTAAAAATCATTGCCAAGATATTCGATATAATCATACTCGTTATCTACCTTTCCAATGGAAACTTCGTAATTTGCATAGGTTTTACCAAGATATAAAATCGTATCTGCGTCATCAGTCGGATTGGTTGTAATAAATGGAACCGAAATACTTTCCTTGCCTCCTGCGGTTACATTTGTTTTGATGTTATCAATCAAAGCATCCCCAAATACTGACCAAACAAATGCTTTGCCATCAGAGGGATATAATTCATAACAAATTGCAATAGCCAAGTTGACAAGTTCACCTTGATTTTCACTAATCAAAGCAGCCTCGGAACGAATGACCCGATTATATTGTTCAATAGTTTTATATCGTGATAAATGATTACCTTCATCAGACCCTCCCGCTGGCGGCAACCTATTGAAGCGACTACGTTCTGAACGATATTTTCTAAACAATTCTTCCATCTGTTTATACTTATCAGTGTCAAAAGGTATGGTTGAATCTTTCATGATGTGTAAACTTCCGTCTTCAATGGAAGCTGGCAACGATACACGTATTTGTTTTATCTGTTCCTCCATGTAATGGCAAATTTTGTTCATCGTGCAGTCATTATCAATGAGTGGCGAGTACTTTTCATATTTTTCAGTCACAACTTCCATCTCTGGAAAACCACCAATTGATTCTTCATATGCTTTTCCAAAGTTAGCTTGGCAATATCTATCAAAATTTTTGTTGTGTTGTAAAAAACTACGGTTATAATGACCATATAGATATCGCATAAAATATGGACGTTTATCAATTAAAATCTCATTATTTAGTTCAATTTCGTCAATATATTGCGAATTATTAGGATTTATCCTAGTCCATTTTGTCCAATATTTTGGAAATGGTGCAATGACCAAACCCTTAGCTTTATCAATTTGGTTGCCCTGTTCTTTCCTACATATCTTAAGACGCTTAGTAATCTCTGCGCCTTGAACAGAATCGGATTCATAGTTTGCCAACATAGCATAAAGTGTTGTACTACAATTAGTGATAAAACCAATTCGAGTATCGAAAGCTTTTGCATCATATTCAAACAACTTATCTTCATCAATAATTTCTTTTGGTGTTTTATTTTTGGTGTATGTAACTGGTAAACCACCACATGCGTTTTTAATAATTTGTTCATTATTAGTAGTCATGACCAAATCGCCATCAAAATCACTATCAGCTTGTAACATAGAATCGTATCCATGAACGTTATAAATAACGCCACTGTCTAAGTATTTGTACCACGTCTCCTTGAGAACATCTTTATTAAAATTTAAAATATTAACTTCTGAGCGCCATGTTAAAGGTGCTCGCATCGCTGCAACTTTTGATACATTCTTATTAATCCAATAAGTAGAGTAATGTTCGTTCACACCCAACAATCCTTTAACGTCCATCCCAAAAATATATTCACACAATGCATAGGGGTCACTAACAATAGTTTGATAATTTCCAGGAACAATCAAATTGCCAAAGTAAGACTCTCTGATTTTCTTATTGAGCGAGTTTAGAATATGAGACTGTACATAGGGGTCTTTAACCATCTCTTCGTGGAGTAGTATGGCTTTTGTTACAGGGTCTGAAATCATTCCAAGAACATCAATCTCCGAATCATAGTATTGGTTGGCTACTTTACCCATCAGATACAAGCGCGTAATATCTACATCAGACCCAATCGAACCACTTAAAAAGTCAATTGTGGGTTGGCACAATTGTTCGATATCATCTTGTGAATAATCTTCCACTTGTAAAAACTGGTAGTTGCTAAAAATATGGTCACTGTCATAGCGCGGAGCAAAACGAGAGACGCCCCATGCCCAACCGTTCTTACGACATTTATCAACATAGTCAGAATGTGAAATAAAAGCACTCCACATTTTTAATTGGGACTCGCTTAAAATAATATCCACGTTGCGCACATCTACTTTATTGCCCCATACATCAGCAAACCAACGCTGATCAAACTCTGTTGCAAACATATGAAAATCAAAGACCGCTACCATGCCCTTCATAAAGTTATTACGAATAATAAATGTTGATGGTATATAATCCAGACCCAATTCCTCAGCCCATAGTTTTGCTTGGCGAGGAGAAATAAGACCCATGCCATCAAACAAATTAAATGGCAAATCCATTTTTGTAGGATATACTTTGTCACCAGCATAAGGATTAGGAATCTTATCTATTTCTTCAACAAGTTCAACCTCACAGTTTTCTCTGGTTATTTCACAATCTTTTACTACAGCAAATTCAGGTTCGGAAACCCGATATGTAGCCGAAGAACACAGTGCAAAATAAGCATTGAATTTAGATGGTGCTATTTGTATTTCAGGGTTCCTATCATTATTCAATAATTCTTTTAAAGGTTTTTCAAATTCTTCCTGGATAAATAAGGCACTATTTCTGCGGGCATGTCCAGCACCACAAAGTAACCTTACATATTTTTTTCCATTAATCAAAAATCCATTCTTGGCAATATGTCTATACTCTGATTTTTTATCTACCACCACTGACACGATTTCGGGAACGAAGAGCAACAAATCAATTCTATTAATATTACTTGCTCTTTGCCGTTTACTTTTTGATAACTCTTGAACTGCTTGACGTACAGTGTCCAAACTGGCATCCAAACCTTTAAGTTTAAATAAAGAACGCAGAAGTTGGCTTTCGCCAATAGCAACCAGTTCACCATTGCGCCTGATGTGATTTATATTATCAAAGTTTATTGAGTATTGGGAATTTTTTAATCTCTTAGTGTGGGTTTTGACTATGTAAAACTGCTGCAACTTATTGATTACATTACCTCCACCACAATATATATTTTTTTATCTAAAAAACAGTTAATAGTATCAAAAAATTGTAAAACACCTATGCGCATATCACGCCCATTGTCTTTACAATAAATAAAAGCCTTGACTACTTCTCTTTCCAAATTTTTATTAGCTCTGACTACGAATTTCATTCCCCTCTTACAATCTCTCGCAAAAGAAATGACTTTTATCAGATGCGATAAGAGCGTATCTTCGGAATCAGTACACCCAAATAGTAATGTGTCTAAATCTTCCGCACTTAAAACTTCTTCAGCCAACAGCATGTCGGTATTTGATATATTTAATTTTAATTTAACTAAATTTGACATTAAGTTAAATCGTTATCAGTCATAAAAGAGCCATAAAATAAAAGTTGGAAATTATTAAAAAGTGCTAATTCAAAAATTGCTAAAATTTGTGCGAGTGTATGTGAGTCGTCTATAAGTTCTTTGGGTAATGGGGATAATTGCTTCATTTTTATTGGATTAAGCTCTGAACTCTCTTCTCCTACGGTTTGAATTATATAAGGCGAGCATACATGGTGAAGATATTCCTTGAAACTATAATAAATATGCTCAAGTTCATCCATGTCATTTATCAAAATGCTGTGTGGACTCACAGTCACAACTTGCAACATTTTTAGGAATAGCTCGCCTAATTTTTTATCTATTGTAATACCAAAATAAAAATTACCGACAATGCGTCGGATGCTATCCCCACTTACTTTCACTCTATACGTACACGCATCTTGCATTGGGTCAAGCAATTCAACAATAATTTCTTTATCTATTGGCATACCAGTAGTATCATCAACTGACCTATAAATACGGGGCGACTCTAAAACATCGGCAGTATTTAGATTATTTCCCACACTATTGTGGGAGTGTCTTGAACGAGTCATAAAACATTATTTGTTACCTTCTTTCTAACTAATTTGATGATTGTATTTCATCAATATAGATTATATCACATTTGTTCAACTTTGTCAAGTTTTTGGTTATTTGTTTGATATTTATCATACTTATTATAAAATTTTGTCTATATTTTCACAAGTATAGAATGATTGGCTACGCATTCTTCCACTTTCTTCGTCATAGCATTTCCATAATTCGCCAGTAAATTGCGGATTAATATATGTTAAACGTTCAATTAGCCTAAATCCATAGATTTTGGAACTAGGTTTTCTATGCACATAAAGCATGGCTCCATTCTCTAGAATTTCATTTCTTTGCATCACTATCTCTTAGAATGGAATTTCATCTTTAATATTTTTTTTAACAATTTCTACGTTGGTATCATCCATTCCCCAAGTAATAAAATTGCCCACATCTATCTCTATTGACCAAGCATCGCTCGATAATTTTTTAATCAATCTACCAGTACCAGCGGAATCACCATGCCACCTGCCATTGTAGTATAAGACTACAATTTGCCCTGGTTCTAAAATTTCATTACGCATCATAAGATTCTCCTAAAATGGAATTTCGTCGTCAACAATGGGGTGGCATTCCTCAGTCATCCATTCTTTATCAGTCCTGCGCATTGCCCAACTAGTTTCTTCACCATCTTCAAGAACTACTGTCCACCGTTCTTCAAAAGAATTTACACCATAACATTCAGTCAATGTTCCCAAGCCCTGTGATTTACCCATCCATGTGCCATTGTAGTATAACAATACTGTCTGTCCTATTTCTAAAATTTCATTACGCATTATACTATCTCCTAAAATGGAATTGCGTCTTCATTGATTTCTTTACTAGTATCATCCATTCCCCAAGTAGTTTCGTCTCCGTCTGGTAATACTACCAGCCAGTTCTCTCCATATGAGCCACAAGATAATTGCTTAATCAACGTACCCGCACCGCTAGATTTGCCATACCAACTACCATTAGTATATAAGAGAACAATTTGCCCCGTTTCTAAAATTTCATTACGCATCATATGACTCTCCTAAAACGGTTCGTAAGCAGCATCACAAACATTGTTCTGTCTCACTTTTTTATCTGGGTTGTGCATAGACCATTGTCTTTTCTGCCCGTCAGGTAAAATAACAATCCATGTCTCAATTACGGTTCTTGGTGAAGCATTGAACAATTTATCTAGAGTTGCGTAACCACACATCTCGCCCTCCCAAAATCCGTTTCTATATAATATTGTTATCTGACCCGATTCTAAAATCTCGTTACGTTGTAGCATTTATCACCCAACTAAAAATACCATCGTATGCGGGATTTGTATAGTCAACGGTAAATTTGGAATATTTTCTGAATAAGGATTTTGTACTCATATCTGGGTTGACTATATCCCACGCAATTTCCTCTCCATTATTAAGTGCTACAACCCATGCCTGAGAATTGCAAGCCGATTTTTCAGATATATATTTCACAAGTTTGGCATGGCATTTTATTTTCCCACTCCAACCAGCATAGTATAGAGGAACAATCTGCCCAGGTTCTAATATTTCATTGCGATATATATCTTTCACGTATTTATCCTAATCGGCGCGGTGGGTTCTATGATATTTGCGTACCACATAAATCTATTACCGGTATTACTATCTTGCGATAGCCAAGCCTCTGAATATGAACCACGAACCTCCATCCTAATCAAAATAAGATTATTCGATGAATCCTGATACCAGTGATAGGCTTCACTTAGATGAATTGTTTGTCCAACTTCTAAAATTTCGTTATGCATCGTCATCTAATATCTCTCCAGTTAAAGGGTCATGTCTGAATGTAAAAACTCCAGTGACCCGTCTAGTACCATCCTCGAATTCCACTTCCCAATGTTCCATATAGGGCAATAACTTTGATTTAAATTCAACTTGGTCAACTTTACGTAGCAGAGTTGCATAGCGATTGAGGTGGCAACCGTTTGGATTAACCAGTAGTATTTGTCCAACTTCTATGAGTTCATTTTGTGCCATTCTCATCTCCTTATCAATTATACCACATGTTGCCAATGAACTAGATTACATAAACTTACTTCCCCGTTCTCCAGTATGACTTCCCAAACATCTTTTAAGTTTGTACTAAACTCTGCTATTCTTTTAACCAAGGTGATAGTATGTATCCTTGAAATATTATCATGTTCGAAAATCCATATTTCTCCTGCTTGCAAAATTTCATTTCTCATTTTTTACTCTATGTCAGTTATGGGTTCAATGGGTGCTATCTTATTGGGATGCCACGTCATAAAGTCACCAGTGCTAACATCTTGTACACTCCAAGAATCCTTATAGCGGTCTAAATGATGTACACTGATAAGACGTGCCGTAGGAATTCTTATGAACCTATCTGGAGTCTTATCTTGACTAAGATACACCACTTGACCTATTTGTAAAATTTCATTACGGTATGCATTTGCCATTAGTTATCCTAATCTATAATTGGTTTGATTTCTTTTATCTTATCAGGATACCATTTAACCCAATGACCTGTATCGACATCCTGCACATCCCAAGCATCTTTCCAGCCATCTAAATGGTGTACCTCAGCAAGGCGTACTGTGGGATATTTAATATAGTATGGATTATCATCTAGACCAATATATATTACTTGACCTGATTTTAATATTTCATTCCTTGGTTGCAACATTGTTATCCTTTTGAATAGGAAGAATACTCCCAAGCCACCATGTCTCTGAGCAACAACTATCGTCTGGAATAACTTCCCACTCTTCCTCCCAACTACTGTGACCTATTAATTTTTTAACTAATACACCAGTACATCGAATATCGCCTACCCATGCAGTATCATGATAGAGCACAACCTCTTGTCCAGATTCTAAAATTTCATTCCTTGGCTTTAACATTGCTCTCATCCAAACCATCAACCTTTCCAAGCCACCAAATATCTCCGCGTGCTATAAAGTGTTCAGTATCTATATTATCAATACCAGTAATTCTCCACAATTCTGAACCAAGACCAGAGGTTTCTAGTTTATTGACCAGTATTCCAGTACCCCTAATTCTACCACGCCAATTAGTATATATATATAGTATAACCTCTTGCCCCGCTTCCAAAATTTCATTTCTCATATTTCACTACTCAATACTTTATCATACATATTGGGATTGCCTATCCACCATGTGCGTAACCACCCATTATCTGCTGGAATAATTCTCCAAAGTTCAGATGGACTTTCAGAGCCACCTTCCAATTTGCATACTAACGTACCCATGCACCTAATTTCCCCTCTCCATTGCGACCTAGTATACAATAGGACTTCCTGTCCTACTTCCAAAATTTCATTTCTGATAAAGGTCATTTCAATCCAATCGGGTTCTATCTAGGATACCGAACCACCAATTTCTAACTAATAGAGGTACTGGTGGAATAACATTCTTGGCAATAATCTCCCATCGCACAGTATTATGGTCAGAGTAATCAACCTGTTTTATCAGTCTCGCCACACCGCCGATTTTACCTTGCCAATCGGTGTCCATGTACATAATAACTTCCTGTCCAGCCTCTAAGATTTCATTTCGTATTGTTTTCATGCATTTATTATATGCCTCATCAAGTCTTTTGTCAAGATGTTGGGATTGAGCATCGACCATTTTATAAAGTCTTCGTCCTGAATACTAACAGTCCAAAGTTCTGTTAGACGAGTTTCACATTCAACGGTGCTTACTAATTCACCAACACCCCTAATAGTTCCCTGCCAATTAATAGCATAATATAAAAGAACTATTTGTCCTCTTTCAAGTATTTCGTTTCGAAAAACTTCTTTCACTTTTCTCCTTGTGTCAGTTATATATCTTATCAACTGCAAATATCGTAAAAGGTTGCCAGGTCATATGCCGACCAGAACTCAATTCTTCTGCTATCCAACATTCTACGATCATTGGTTCTTCATATTTCTTAAGCAGTTTGATAACCCGAATAACCCCACCACTCCAGTCGCGGTATTTTTGAACAGGTATAATTTGTCCTTCTTCAAAAATTTCATTTCGGCATGTTATCTGTTTCATGATGATACTTTTATTCTGGTTGAATAGGTTTCAATGGTTTTGGTTGAACAACACTGGCGCAAGTCTCTTCGTTTATAGTAGACCACCATATTGACCAAACCTGACGATTGTGATTTTCATATAATTTCTTTCTCAATATGGCATAACCATCACTACTACTATTTTTACATCTCACATTATTATCATTTCGATATACCACAATGATTTGTCCAACTTCAAGTATTTCGTTGTTAGAAGTTTCTTGCATTCTAGCCCTCTATGTTAGGTATTGTTTCAGGCGTAGATGTGTGATAAGTAGTATTCCCATCACCAGTGATGTATTCAACATGCCAATCTTCTTGATTACCGTATTTATTAACACGTCGCAATAATTTTATATTTCCAAGCAATTTACCTGTCCAGTGACTAGTATGATAAGCATTAATCAATTCACCTTCTGCTAGAATTTCATTTCGTTGTAAAGTTTTGTTATATGTAAAGACATCTGGCATTATAATATTCCTATTCTGGTTTAACGGGTTCTATTGGTGAAGGTGAAAGAAATCCAAAAACATTTTCCATACCATTAAATGACCACCATATTGACCACACTTCTATATTCCCGCTATGTTTACCAATGTAATCTTTTAATATGCCGCAACCCATATTTCCTACATCTCTAATTTCGCTCCGATTAAGTGTAACGATTTGTCCAGACTGTAATATTTCATTGTTCAATTGTTTTTGCATTTCAACTGCCTATCGTGGGTACTGACTCTGGTGTAGTCGTAGTATATCGAAGACTTCCATGCCCCGTAATGTATTCAACCCACCATTCTTCTTGATAAACAGTGGGATTAACTCGACGTAATAATTTTATATTACCAATCAATCTGCCACTCCAATGAGTAGTAGCATAGGCATTAATGCATTCACCAACCGCTAGAATTTCATTCCTTTGTACTTTGGTATTGATATCTCTAAAGGGCATGGCATTATCCTATATCTATAATTGGTATTATTTGAGCTGGTATTGATGTTTTGTATGTAGCATTCTGCATACCATCTATGTAATCTACCATCCATGATTGTTTATTCCCAGACTCATAGCGCTTATCTTTTAGGCAAACACTTCCAAGGAATCTGCCATCCCATTCAAAATATGCATAGGCATTGATAATCTCGCCTGATACTAAAATCTCATTTCTATATAAAGTATTTGACATTATTATACCTCCATTTGTAAGTGTATTATTTTAGCCATTGTCATTCACAATCTTATGTGTCAATTATTGGTATGATAGGACTGAGTTTATCAGGATGCCATGTAACCCCATATCCCCCATCTATATCTTTTCCAAACCAAAAGTCCTCTGACACTTCCATAAGAAGAATTGTTTTACATTTGGCAGAACGCTGACTACTATCCTGGCAAGTATATACAACTTGACCAACCTCAAAAATTTCATTTCTTCGTACACCCTCGCGATAGTTATAGTAGTGTGGCATTATTATTCCTATTCTCAATCATCTATAATAGGCGTAATGGTAACGGGCAATATTGTCGTATACATTTCTCTAGTATAATCATTCATAGGAATTACTTTCCATGTATGATATATACGCCCAGCATATCCATTAGTGTCAGAAAGTCTTACAAGTTTAACTATTCCAAGAAATTGACCACCCCAATCAAATGTATGATAGGCGTTTATAATTTCTCCAGGTTCTAGAATTTCGTTTCTGCATAAAGAATTTTTCATATACTAATGATTATACACCTTTTTATTACTTTGTCAAGATGTTTGTAATCAGATAAATTGCTGTTTGTATATATATTCTTTTAAAGATACTGATTAAAGAATAAAGATTAAAGATTAAAAGATAAGTAATTAAAAGATTAAGAATTAAAAAATAAAGAATAAGGATTAAAAGATATAGTATCTAACTGATAAGATTATCTTTAACATAGTATCTATGTATACATTAAAAATAAACATAAAGAATAAGGATTAAAAGATAACGGATTAAACATTAAGGGGTAAAGCAAATCAATAATTTTTCAGTAACCTAAAATGGCACTAAATTCAATACCAAAAGATAAATACGAGTACTTATTCAGATGTACTATATATATAAGAATTTAAGGCTGATTTTAGTCAGAGGATTGATTTTGATATGGAGTTTAGAATACCAGTTGCTGACATGATTCGATACGAGCTAAAATTTGGTATATAATTACTGATTGTAAAACAGGCTTAAAAGAAACGATTGACATCATGCATAGATAAGTTATCGAATGTGATAGTTGAATAAGAATTTAAGCCCGATTTTGGGCAGAGGAATGATTCTGGGTGCTTAAGCACGAATGTCCCAAGTGAAAGGAACATTAGTAGTGTTCGTTGTATATGTGATATGGGGTGTATATACTATTGTTGGTTCTACTTGACCTATACAAAAAAAGTATCTGCTGTGATAAGGTTGTACTTCATCACATGACCATTCTTGAAGACGATAATCTAATGAACCATAATGATGTATAAAAACCGTACTTACAGGTTTTACTAAGAGAACGAGTCTCTGAAAATCTTTTGCTAATAAAATATCATTAAAGAGACTTACGTATTGTCCAGATTCTAAGATTTCATTATGAAGCATATTTGACTCTTATCGATTCGATATGATTAGGTAGGATAGTGAAAGGTGTAAGATGTTGAACTATTACTTGAATTGACATGAACTTGAACAGTATCAAGGTGTCTTCCTAAACAGAATAATGTGTGGTGCATTTTACCAGTATGTAAATTCTTATAATTCCATACTTGAACATCATAAGATATGTTTGGATAAGCACGATGTATATATGAGGGCGCATCTGGACTAACTAGTAAAACTACTTGTTCAAATTCCTGCTGTGTAAGAATAACTGCAAACATACGCACATATTGTCCAGACTCGAATATTTCATTTTGCATTGTTATCAATCCTTATTAATTCAATATGATTATGCTGATGTAAATGCATAAGTATAATCACTCATAAGGGCAGCAGATGGCGCATATTCAAAACGTAGTGGTTTTACTTTGCCCAAACTAAGATAAGTATGTCCAGTACTACCATCAGGATTAGTATACCGCCATTCTTGAAGTTTATAATTATCACCATTGTATATATGCATAAAGGTATCACCTGTTGGTTTGACTAATAGAACAAGACGTTTGAAGTCTCTGTTAGAGATAGAACTATCGAATAAAGCAACCAGTTGTCCAACCTCACATATTTCATTGTATAACATTTCAGTCCTCTATTCTTTCTATGTCAATAATATCTACAACAGGTATTGAACCATTATAACCATTTGAATAAATAACTTGCCACCAAGAGTAATGGACAAAATCTGAATTGTCATATTTATAGGTACTCGGAGAACCTCTGTCTAACCTTTCCAATTTGACAAGATTTATTATTTTATCGCTATGAATACCATAACGTTCAAAGTTCGGGTAATATTCTCCTTGAGCTATAATTTCGTTTCTTTTCTTATCGAGACAATTTGGCATTGTTATTTATCTACTATCATTCTCATTATTGTAATTATACCATTATCTAATTGCATATTCCAATCTTGATAATTACCAATGATACTATGACATACATTTCTCATAGGTTTTATGAGTATTGCTGAGTGAACATTTCTTGGAACGATATTCGTGATTGAAAATATCTTTACAAGAACAGTTTGATTCGGCTCAAATATTTCGTTTCTCACTGTGCTATGCTGTTCTTTCTTTGATAAGCCTAACTCCAGCCATTTTACCATCAGGAAGTGTTACTATCCATCCCTGACGAAAGATAAGGTTGCCATTCAATTTGTCAGCAACAATTGGACTAACTGACTCTCTTAAGATAACAGTTTGATTAGCAAAACATGAAGTTGCAGAATTTTTTAAATATTCAAGGAATATGACTTCATTGGGTTCAAATAATTCGTTTCTCATACTAACTCTTTCCTAACCAATCTATTATTCGGGCAATTGTCTTCTTGCCATCAGGTAGTCGTACTTCCCATGTCTGAATATGAACTCGCTCACCATGTAAGAAATCTGACATAATAGCACTGTATGGGGCTATTAAGATAACACATTGTCCATCGTTATTATATGATGTGCTGGTAATTGGAATTTTTAATAAGATAGATTGATTAGCCTCTATGATTTCATTTCTCATCTAGTCCTTATCTAACCAATGAACCAAACGGGCAAGAATTTCTCTTCCATTAGCCAATCTGACTTCCCAGGTTTGAACTTGAGCTAACCCATCAGCAAGGGTGTCTATCCGAGTAGTAAGCGGGGCTATTAAGGTTACACATTCTCCAGCATGATTCCTGTTATAAGGTGTACAGGTATATGGAGATTTCAGAAAGATTACTTGATTGGGTTCTAGAATTTCGTTTCGTATTATCATTCTAATCCAACCATGTAGTAATCATACGTGCAAGAGTTTTCTCACCGGTGCTCAACAGAATTTCCCATGTTTGAAAAACAATACGTTTGCCATCTATTACACCTGCAAATTGAGAACTGAATGGTGCTATTAAACGGGCATACATTCCACGATAGCTATTGGTCATAGTAGTACCTGCACCTTTCATTATGACGGTCTCATTTTTTTCTATAATTTCATTTCTCATTATTCTATCCTTATGGGTAGATTATAGCAGAGATTTTAGGGGTTGTCAAGTAGTAAAAATAAAATATGTGATTGCATGTTGAAAACATGGCTATTATATCACAAAAGCGATTAGGATGCTTAAAGAAAGGTGCAAGGTATATCCTGGAAAATTAGTGTATAGAAGTGGGGATTTGTGGGGGATGGTGTCAAAAGGGTATCAGTAGAGTTCGTGTAAAATAAGGAAGTAGTTTATATGATAAATATGATAAAAAAGATAAAAAAATTAAAAAAAGTTTTGATTGGGTTTTGGATTTGAAAAATTGGTATTGGGTGAATAAATGTGCTTTATTGGGCGCGGATTTTTTGGTGGGTTTTGGCGTGTAAAATGGGGGTATTGGCGTTTTTTCTTGCTATAATATAGTATTATGGCAAGGTGGGGCGGTATAAGCTGGCAAGGTTCGTTAAAATTCGTTGGCTGATTAAAGCGTTAAAATTCAAGCGTTTTAAAATTCTAATCAGCTAAAATACAATTTAACGCGCTGACTCTGGTGCCTCACTTTTTTAAAGCATAACAGCTGGAGGCGGTAAAATCCTCCAGCTGGTATAACAGTGGTTTAAGTTTAGTTTACTTCAACTTCTATTAGCCTCCAGTTTGGGTCTCTTATAAATTTATCAGTTATGATTTTAAAACCTTTGGTTATGCTGATAACTTCTACTTCTCGATTGTTCCTTCTCCAGTTTTCGATTATGTCGGTTATATCTTGGTCTTTATAATATTTTCCGCTTCGGTCAATTGTCTGGAAGCTTCCTTCAAATCTGATATTCATTTTATAATTGGAGGTCTTTTGGTCTTCAATTATCTTGGAGATTACTCCAGCTATTAAGGTTAATTTTTCTTCTTCGGTTGTGTACTCTTCAAGGCATTCATCACAAACCGAGTCTGTATAGTTGGCATGTTGGATTATATTAGCCTTCGTGTTTCTTTCAATTGCTCCGCATTCTTCGCATGTATAGAAGTATCTTTCTTGGCATGTTGGACAAACGGCTTCTCCGCTGGAGGTCTCTTCGATGTCTTCATTCTTGTAAAATACATTGCATTCGGAGCATTGCGTATAATGCTCGCTGGTACAATCTTCACAAATGAAGCCTTCTTCAGTCTGGTTGGCATATCGTTTAATTATCTCCGTCTCGCAGTGTTCGCAGTGTTCGAAGATTTCTTCGTAGCATGATTCGCAATAAGGTTCTCCGTCTTCATTATATACGGCTTCATCTTCATCTACATCTTTTCCGCACTGCTGGCAAGTGAGATATGAATAATCGGAGTCTTCGAATGGGTGATAACAGCTTGATACTTCTTCGGGCTTGTCGGTGATAATCGCTCCTCGATTATTGTTTACATATATACGGCTCCCATCGAGGTTGGTTTCCATAACCACAAATTTTTTGCCGTCAAGGTTTTGATATTCGTCTCTTGCGGTTTTTTTGAGACTCATTAATTCGGTTGCTATTAGGTCTTGGAATATCTCCCATTTAATGTCGTCTACTTTGTTTCTGCTGATTCCGCTTCCGTATAAGTCAATATACGGGTTAAAATAAGCGATACCTTCCGGAGTGTTTACACCCCAAATTCTTCCGATTCCGTCTTCATGGTCTTGGCGCTGATTGTTATAAATTAGGATTCCGACTCCATCACTTCCTTCTAAAATTCTTGGAGCGTGACAATAACATGCATCATAGCCAAACCAACAGCTCCCATTATTGCCGAAGCCTCCTCCGATGTTCTGGATATCGTTCTCAACTTGATACCATAGTGGGACGGTGACTCTCGTGGTGGCTTGTTTATAGGCGTTTCCAACGATTCCTCCAAATTCCTCTGGAAGCTTATTTCCAGTGGAGGCTTTATAGGCTTTTTGCAAACGCTTGAAGAACTTGGGTTTACCTTCTTCATCGGTGATTCCGGTGATTTTAATCAGGTCTCGGAGTGCATAATAGTTCAATACATCGGAGTCTAAAATACTTTCGCGGATTGCCATTACAATTTTTTCGGTCAAATAATCAACGGTTGGCTCTGGTTCGATAAAATTATACGCTCCAGTTTTTCCTGATATTTCCTGAGTCTTCAAAATTTGGGTTTCCATGTTTTTACCTTTCATCATAATACTTCATGAGTCTTTGGTGGCGCTGGATATTATTAAGGTCTAAAACCGATTCGCTTGGGTGTACTAAAATTTTTGATATTAAACCATCTTCTTTACTGGTCTTAATCTCAAGGATGGTAGGGGTTGATGTGTTTCTTGTAATCTCTTTTGCCATTAAGCAAGCTTCGGTTAATAGGCTGGTTTCACTTGGCGTTAATTGGTCGGGGTCGGCGGTTTCTGGGGTTGGATCATTAATTTGCCTCCATGCCTCCAGCGTCAAATGTTCGATTGCGCAGTGGATTTTAAAACCTTCATAATATCCATTATGGGCGTTATAAGCGCAAATTGTGAACGTCTCTTCGTCGGTGATTATTCGGAGGAAGGCGGAGTCTAAAATATTTCGGTTGGATTCATTAAAATCGTCTTCGTCTTCGTCTTCGTCTTTATAGGATCGGCTTCCTTCACTTAGTTCAATGTCAATTAGTCTTCCTTTACCGCTTGGTCTTAAATCGTCGTCGGTCTTAAAATACAAATCTTCGGAGCATTCTGCCTCCATGGTGATTAAAATATTAGTGGCATTGGAGAGGGCGATTCTTACCTGATAATCGCTTACCTCGATGTTCCAAACCTTGATACTTGATAACGTCTTTAATGCTTGGTTCTCCATGTTTTTTGTCTCTTTTCTGGTTTAATAGTTCTGGTTTAGTAGGTGGGATTTGAAGTTCATAATTAGTTCATAGTGGCGTTTGGCGTCTAAAATTTGCCATTGGGAAGATAATTTTTCAAGTTCCGCGGAGAGTATTACCATCTGGTCTTCAAGCGGTTCGATTATTTCAAGCGGGGTTGTTTCTGCGGTGGAGGGCATTCCGAAGGATCGGCGGTTTGCCTCGACGGGGATCGGTACAATTTCTTCACTGATAAAATTTTTCACTGCAAACATTTGGGCTTTCATTTTTTGGCTTCCTTTCTTGAAGCGGTTTGGCGGAGGATTCCGTCAATACATAATTATAACAGAGTCAAGGTCTTTTTCCCTCGTTGTATAATGTTTTTTCCTCGTTGATATTTTAACGGTTTTAAGCGGTTTACCAGTGTTCGAGGTTTACCAGTGTTCGAGGTTTACCAGTGTTCGAGGTTTACCAGTGTTCGAGGTTTACCAGTGTTCGAGGTTTACCAGTGTTCAGCCTCCAGCGGAGGCCTTAATTTAATAATTATCATAATAATATAAAATATTTGCGGTCCAGGTGATACATGACTAAATTTATATTAATTGATATATATACTCCCTGGCTACTTTTCTATTATTATTTTAATAAATATCATAATAATATAAAATACATTGGTTTTAAATGGTTTAATTAGTCTACTTATAATGATAGAATAGGCTAAAACCCTCCAGGTGGCTTAAAATAGGCTTAAAATCGCGATTCTCTGTTAAGTGATATAACGACTCATTATTGTAAAATTTTATTGAATTTGGGCGATTTGCTCGTTGAAATTTGATAATTTTATAAATCTTCCTCGATGGAGAATCAAGATTTTAATATTATTAATAAATATAATAATAATTAAAATAATCTGATCCTAAAATAATTACATTCTTTTAATAAATATTATAATAATTAAAATAATGGCTGCTTTAAAACTTTAATATTATTAATAAATATCATAATTATTAAAATTAATTTCCTGATCCTGAAATTTTTTAATATTATTAATAAATATCATAATTATTAAAATTAATCACGGATCTGATATTTTTAATATTATTAATAATTATAATAATAATTAAAATTAATTTCCTGATCCTGATTTTTTTAATAAGTTTAATAATTATCATAATAATTAAAATTAATTTGTCTTGGTATGGCCTAATACACGACTAAATTTATATTAATTGATATATTATCTGACTGGTTCATATATGACAATTATTATCTTAATTGAATTAATACTATTTATATATTAATTATTTCCCAGGTGGCTGTTGGTTGCAAGAATCGTGCCACCAGGCGGCCAGCTGCGTTGCAAGAATCGTGCCAGGATTTCAGATCTGAGATCGTTGCAAGAATCGTGCCAAATAAGATATATGATATAAAATTTTTCACGGGCCCGTGTTGTACAAGAATCGTGCCAAACCTTGCAAGATTCGTGCCAATGTGGTATACTTCAATTATCAGGAATTACGTATACTTAACACCGCAAGCTGTAGGGACTCCCAAAAGTTTCATATAACATCAGTGAAAGTATCGAACTCCGCGTATAACACCGGTTCTGTTCTGGATTCAACGAACCTTTGCATATAACAAATAAATTTGTACAGGAATCCGCTATAACACCCAAGCAAAATTGGATTATCTTAAAATAAATGCTATAACACAAAATTATTTCTGGATCACGTGGAATTTTTGCCCAAACAGATAAGAATATATAAATCCAAATCATATTATAATTTAGCACAAAAAAATACATCAGCAATCTTAGCCCAGACGTATTATTTTGAATTAAATGTTATTTATTTATTCCAGCAAATATCCATGAAATAAGCCCCAAAACGAGCAAAAAACAAGATAAAAGGGGCATTTTATAGATGTAAAATCCTTTTTATTGATTCAAACATATCATCGATTTCATCAAAGTTAATTCCTGCTGCATCAAATAATTGGTCATCTGGTGTTAAAATCCCCTCTAATTCGTAGTCCATCAAAAAATCATAATAACATGGATAACTGTTTTTCTCCAGATATTTCCGCATCATCTTATTCAGTGCCTTATCAGTTAAAAGCCATTTGACAACCACCCAACTTGTTGGACAATTTTTGGCTGAAAAGTGTAAGATTCTATTAATCATTTTTTGTTGTTCCTTATCGTTGTGATGGTGCTCAATGTTTCAATCATTATACTCTAATCCTATATGATTGTCAAGTATTAAATAATGATTATATATCTCAAATCAAGTGTATTACATATGCACGCATATGCAATTAAGCCAAAATTGCAGTCAGGTATGCAATTTTATATCGTTTTTCATAACCAAAAATTTATAACCAAAAAAATATAACCAGAAATATTTGATAACCAAAAATCTATATTTGTAACCAAAAATATTTCATAACCAAAATTATTAACCATAAATATTTTGTAACCAAGATTATTGGATAACTAAATATTCATAACCATAAAAACTGATAACCAAAATTAATAACCAGAAAAAATTGATAACCACAAATATTTAATAACCAAAAATATTTAATAAAAAAAAATACCCTTTCGGGTATTTTCTATTTTACGGGCTTACCAATTTCCCATCTAAAAATCGAGCTGTTCCAAAGAACCTTTCTCCTGTTTTGGTTTTGTCGTTAATGAGATACCATTTCCAATCACGTTGGATAATACTAAAATCAATATTGTAGTAGTCCAAAATTATATTAAGTCGTTCTTTGGTTGTTTTGGACTTCCAGCCACAATTATCAATGGTCAAAAATCGATTATCATATGTGGCGATCAAGTTGCCTTGATAACGAATTTCGGTCTTATTACCAACCACGCTGATTTGGGTCTTATAGGACTTAAGTCCCATATTTTTCGGATTAATGTTTTTCATTTCTATCTCCTTGTATTGTTTGATAAAAAGATTATAACATAAAAGATCACACATTGCAAGTTAAAACAAATAAAAATACTCCTGCAAGTTTAATCTTTAATCTTTATTCTTTAATCAGTATCTTTAAAAGAATATATATACAAACCATTGGTAGGCTCTGGTGTCTACAATATACTGCCAGAATGCCAATTGCTCTACCTCTGAGTCGGCTTCCATGTAGGTAAGCTGACCCATCCGGCTTTGTGTCATTTCCTTGTACTCTTTGGTATCTCTAACATTCATTGTATACTCCTTTGTTTATCCTTTTTGAATGTAACAATTTGGTACAAAAATCCCCTATAATTCTCGAAGGATGTCAACGGCCTCCGAGAATTAACAGGGGCATCGAATTGGTGTGCTTCTCAGCCAAAATCTCTTTAATTTCATCAGACGACCTTAAGGTATAGTGCTGTTGGTTTATGCTTGCCTCCTCAGCCACTGTCCTATGAAACTTTCTCAGAAACTCCATCACACTTATTTATGCAAGCCCACACGCTTATTTAGCCGTTTACGGATTAATCCGCTTAGTACGTTTCATGGTCATGTGCCTAAGTTTCGTTGAGATACTCTTTAAAGGATGGGGTTTTAGCCCGACCTCCCAAAAATTATAAGTCAAACGGAAGGGTTTCAGCTAGCGTGGAGTTGCACCACCATCTCCTGCCTACAGGATTACCCTACGGTTGCCAGCCTACTTCCCTTTTGTGTGCGGTGAAAGATTCGAACTTCCGAAGACCGAAGTCACCTCGTTTACAGCGAGGGCTGATTAACCACTCCAGCAACCACACAAAGTTTTTAATGGTAGTTAGGACTTTTCAGCAAGGGGGGAATGAGCCAACCTCAAACTTATATGCTTGCCTCCCCGTTCCTAACTACTTAAACATTATAATCGATTTGATTTATTTTGTCAAGAGGCTAATCAATCTCTGAGTCTGGTGTAACAGATGAAACTTCCCACCCTCCACCGTCTTGCATCGCGCTGAACTCAAATTCTGATTCTGGCACATATTCGGCTTTTTCCTCAGCCTCTTCCTCAGTATCGGCTTCCACGTAGAAGCCAGCATATTTAACCATACTTACCCAATATTTTGTCATCTTAATTATCTCCTAACAGCTTTCGTCTTGATTGTCTAACCATTTTTGAAATTGTGCTCCGCCTAATAGAATTTCTCCGTTCGGTTTAGAAATGGTAATCATATCAGTTAGTAATATGCCATAATCTCTCAATTCCTCTGCTACGAGGTCTTTATCTGTGAAAATAATTCCACATCCGTCAATCCAATCTAAAAATTCTTGTATAGTCATCTTAGTCTCCTTTTTATTGTTTATATTTTGGTAACGAAAAACTTGAAAGGTAACGGTCAAAATCAACCAGTGCGCCATCTACGATGGCTAATTCATCGGCAAATTCTACCGTCTCTGGGTCTTTCTCATCAAATGGAACGGCATTTTTCATTTCTTCAACCGCTATTTCGGCGGTTCTTAGTGCTTGTCCAATTTTCATCAAAATTTTCTTATCCATTGTTATCTCCCTGTGTTTCATAAGCAAGTTTATCTAAAAGGGCTTCTATTTCCCAATCGGGGTCGTATTGCGTATACGGGTCTGTCAATTTTAACCACACAAGTTTTTTGTTGTTGTAGTCATTTATTGCTTCTTTCATGTTTTTGTAAACTTTGGTTGTTTTACCCGTAACGCTTGATAAAAAGTAATAACCACCAGTCTCAGCTATATAAAGAAGACTCGTATCCTCATCCATTATCCAAAAATCTTTACCACATTTTTCCATTTTATTTATCTCCTGTTTAACCTGTCTCATCAGCACCAGTTCGACTTTATTTATCTATTTGCTTATAACCAGCATTTCTGCCATTGCAATAATATTGGATTGTGACTTCGGGCTTAGGCTTAACTATAAATCCAAAGGGTCGCTTAGTCATTTTGATAAGCTGAAATCCTGACTTTTCGATTGCCTTCGTAAATAGCTGGGCATAGTCGTTAATATCCTCATATTCTCTTTCGTCTTGCCAGCGACCCCAACCGTATTCCAGTGAGTCCGTCGTCTCGTCAAATAATACTGAGAGATTTTTTCTGATATCTAAATTTCTTTGTAAAATGTTAATAACTATGGGGTTTTCCATTTTAGTCTCCTTTTATCCTGTGTAGGCTATCGTATTTGTCAATCTCAATCCATTCCTCATCCATAAAGCCGAATTTAACTTTTTTGGTAAAATCCCTGAAATAAGGATTGACTAAACTTCTAAGTGTAACCGTCTTATCGGTTGTTTTCATAACTTCGTACTTATCTCCGCTGGTCGAACTTTTAAAGAGATCGCCAGTTTTTATATCGTGTGTCATAGTAAACCTCCTGTTTTATTTGATAATAATATTATATCACATTACCAAATAAAGTCAAGAGGTTTTGAGTTTTGCTATTAATCCGGTATCCATCGGTAGACGATTTTAGCATCATACCCACTATGTAACCGCCACGTTATGCCGTCAAAAGAAGGTACAAGTCCGTCGTACCACAAATCCAAAAGTGCCTGAGCATTATCACTGAAATCTAATTTGAAAAATGAATAAGTATAAAGTCGAATGGCATCATATAATCTTACGATATTATTACCGCCATCTTTTACAATACTTTTTAAAATCATACCTTCCATTACATTCGTCAAATCATACTCAATCGTATCTGCTACACCTTCATACAAATCAGTACCAAGTGCTCCAATGGCTTGACTCCCATAATCGCCAATTTCTTTTCTGGTAACTTTAGCCCATGATTCCAATTGGCGAATGTGTTTACTACTAACCGATTCCACTGGTCGCATTGCCAGAGGATTAAGCACTGGTCGTACATGAATAAGCGGTGCAATAGTATTAAAATCTAAAGTCTCCGCAAAGTTTACGGCGAAGCCATTCATCCATTTTTCTGGTTGGGATTTTATAGTATCAACCTTATTAAAGATTGGGTCATAAGAATAGAAACCACAATACTTTTCGTTCCAACCATAAAATTTGCAAATGAATTGGTGGCTGTAGGCATTATCAAAAATTTCAGGTGATTCCTGCCTTTGATTCCAGTCAAAATATTTTGCGATTTTACCCTTCATAACAAATTGTAACATGTCGTCTCCTTGTTTTATTTTATATGATTGAATAATATAATTATAGTCGATGAGTGTTAAATCCAAATTAAAAAGAGGTTAACGTTATATTAACCTCTTCAATAGCTATAGAAATATTAATTAGATATAGGTGGCAATGACCTCCCCATTTTTGAGCAACTTGCCCTGAAAGTCCTGGATTTTCCAGCCTAATTGCATGGTATATTTAGAGTCTAAACAATTTCCTAAATTGATAAGTTCTCTTCCACCGTCATCCTTATCCATCTCACAAGTTAAACAGGCGTCTTTAAACTCTTTTATAATATCTTCATCCGTTAATTCAATATTATGTGCTGGCATTTTAAGCCTCCCACGCCATTTTAGGGACGTACTTCTCGTTAAGGGTCTCGCCAGCCTTGTTAATCTCGTTTTGAATGTCTGCCTTAATCAGTGTGTCCAACGCGTGCGCGTGTTCGAGGTCGATATAGGTTCCCGCGCCTGCTTGATAGTTTGACATGAATGCTTTTCTGAGTGCTTCCATTAGTTTGCGTGTCATTTCAATCTCCTTGTTTTTATTTGATAATAATATTATATCACAACATAAAAGTCAAGTCAAGCATTTTAATAGTTTAGTTTCCAAACATATCAGGAATTATATCGAACCAATCCGTAAGGATTCCGTCAATGTAATTCCTAACCAAAATTTCAATCTCTCCTTGTTCATCGTCAGAACCACTTATCCAAGCATCCATTTTTTCAACTTCAATAATAGTAGCATTTTCAGCTATATTGTAAAGGTCTGTCGGTAAGGGCTTTGCACCCTTAATGTTGTCATCCTCAAAAAAGTTTTGATATGTATGTTCTGCGGTCTGTACGATACTGCGCTTGTCTTGACTTGTTAATTGATATGTCATTTTATTCTCTCTACTTTCTGATTGTCCTATCTGTATTCCCAATGCTTGAGCGAGTCTACGCTCATAATTGATATGTCCAAGAATTGCCAACTGTGATGGTGTTAACATGTTAGTGTCAAATGTAACCGAATTTTTTGGGTTATCTTTGATTGCTGGCATTTCGTTTGGAATTTCATCGGTTTTTTCTGCGGGTACATAAGAAAAAATCTCTTGTTTATTTTGTGCCATTAAATTACCTCTACTTTCTGATTACCCGATATTCTTCAACGAGGTCGTGCCACTTATTTCCAAACGCATTGTGCAAACCTGACATGTGTTCATCAGCCAGCACATTTCCCGTATCAATCAGTGCTTCAACTATCGTTTTTATGCGCTGTAATTCTAAAAATCTTATATGCGCTTTGTCAAGGTACTGTTTAGATTTTATCTTTTCGTCAGCAAATTGGGCTTGCACCTTTATAAGTTTTTCTTCAGCATTTACAATCTGTGTGACAATTGTCAAACCATCTAAAATTTGTTCTAATTCACACTGTTTCATTATACTACCTCCGCTTTCTGAGCACCCCAATAAGTTATGAGGTTTCGAATAACTGCGTTAATTTCAGCCTGACTCCTATCACTCAAGACAAGACTTCCAGGTTCACCTAAACTAGTAACATATCTAATAATTATATAGTGTTCCATTATACTATCTCCTTAATTATGGTCTTGAAATATATTTGCTTCGATCAAGCGTGATGTGTTTATCACTAATTTCGTTTAGCCAGACCGTTTTGACTCTTGCGCAATCCTGTACAATTACCAGAAAGAGATTGTACTTTGAATTGTAAGGCACGCCAACAACAAGCTTAATAAGTTTGTTGTCAACTATCTCGATCTCAATAATTTCTCCCTTAGATACATTTACTTTGCTGGGCAATGAAATTTTCTCATACTTATCGGTTTCACTTGCATAAATTGCATGATATGTATAATCCAACTGTATGTCTTTGTCTGCAACATTTAATTTTGGCATATATATATCTTTGTGGTACAATCCATTCTTCATTTTATACTCCTTTGTTTTATCGTATAAAAGGATTATATCATAGTAGAATAAAAAAGTCAAGTAAAATAAAAAATGCGCCCTATTACAAGCGCATTTCTATAGGCAAGCAGTTTAGTCGTCTTCTGCAAATATTGCGGTGTTCTCATTGATAAGCAGATAATAGTGCCCATTTCCGCAGTTTTTATATTCTGCTGAAAACCAAGCACGATAATTGCCATCTTCCCCAACTTTGCCACTAACTCTAATATCATAATCAGCTTGCCAAAAATAACGAAACTCTTCCTTATTATCTAAGTGTTTTTTGATATTGGCAATACAAGCATTATAATTTGAAATATCATTCCCAAAGCGCCCAGAGGGTTTATGAGATTTAATGCTGGTCGTTTTGTATTCTGAACTGACATAAATATTGATACCTCTATCTTTGTCGTATTGCCTAATGGCATCATATATTGATAGATAGGCTTTATTGGTGGCAAGATAATTTTCTACATAACTTACCAAATCATTTACATCAAGTTTTTGATAATCATTTTGCAATTCTGCCCAAAGATTTTTATGACATTTTTGCGTAAAAGCTTTTTTAAATTTTGTATAATCATTCAGTAACGTATCTCTTTGAGATTCGATTTTTTGATATTCAATGGACTCAATTTCGCCGGTATTATAAAAATCAAAGTATCGTCCATGCTTTTTATTTTTGCCAGTAAATTCTCCAAGTCGATTCTGATTAGAACCGATGAAAATGCGTTTTCTGGATTGAGTGCCATCCTTTAATATAGTATTTACTGCGGTAGCTGAATTATTCTTAATCTCAAAAATAAGATAATCCTCAAGTTCATTGTGATTGGTTGGCTGGCTTCGATAGTCACCAGTTACTTTTAAAGATACAATTTTTTTAGTAGTTTTCATGGTTTACGTACTCCTTGTTTAATGTTATAATGATATTATATCATAATCATAAAAAAATGCAAGGAGCAATTTCCAGGATTTGATAATGTTGTCCATAGAAAGACTTGACAACGATACCTGTATATGATATACTCCATTATAGAAATAAAACCAATTAAATACTACCACCTGATAAGGTTTGGGGCTTGACAAGCGACCAGCTTTGTGGTACAATTATTTAGATGAAAAAATTGAAACGAGAGGAGGTATCTGATACCATGAAATTCAATTTGAAGAAATTACAAAAAATTTTGGACGCAGATGTAGAAAGTCTTTATTGCGAACCAAATAAATACTGGGATTTCAAATTCCAAACAGGCAAGGGATACCTTTATATAGATAGAGGAGCAAAAATTTTGGGTATTGCGCACATGGATACGGTGGCTGATAAAGTCACCAAAGACTATGTACCTACCAAAATGACTAAAATAGGAGCTGACGATAATTATATCGAGTCAATTCGACTTGATGATCGCTTGGGTGTTTTCTTTCTCATGGATGTACTTCCATATTATGGATTAAAGTACGACATTTTGCTAACAACCGATGAAGAAATTGGGATGTCTACAGCGAGAAACTTTACAACCACTAAGAAATATAATTGGATTTTTGAACTTGATAGACGTGATTATGGAACAGCCGTTCTATATAAATTTGATAGTAAAGAAATTCGTAATGCTTTGAACTCTTTGGACTATAAAATTGAGACTGGCAGTTTTTCAGATATTTGCGACCTTGATAATCTTGGTTGCGCTGGGATCAACTTTGGTACTGGCTACAAATACGAACATACAAATTCTTGCATGACTCGAACATCTTGGATGAGCGTTGTTGTCAATATGTTTACTGACTTTTTTGCAACCTATAAAAACAATAAATTCAATTATGACAAACCAGCATATTCATATGCGTCAAGATGGAGTAAATACTCTGGCTATTCACGCAATTATGGCTGGGATGATGATTATGCAGAGACTTCAACAACAGGGGTATCACTTTCGGAACTGGCTACAAACTACCCAAAAACGCCTGAAATTATGAAGGATTCTAACGGCAATAATCTTAGAATTCCACTAAGTGCTCAGGGCAAAATCGTGGGGGTTGGTGATAAGGTAGACGCAGATACGGGTGAAATTTTAGATGTTGAATTTAGAAAAACAGATGATAAATCAATTATCATTTACCGTAATAACGCCCACGAAATTGTCAAACAAGAAGTTCGTGATATTGCTGGGGAATTAGTATCAGTAACCGAGGATAGTTTAAAATTAGATAAGTTACCAAAAAGTTTTTATCACGATTTAGAAGCTACGGGTTTTGACTATTATGACGCTGATGCTCGACAATTTATTAATGTAGAAGTTGAGCACATGAGTCCCACCATGTTTATTTTGAACTATTTTGATGAGGAAGATATGCCCATCTATACTGAAATCATTGAAAACTTAGATGCATGGGTTGCACCGCATTACAGCGACATCATTGGGGAAGCCGACGAAGATGAGGGACTTGCAGAATTGTTACTTGCTGACAAGGCTTGTGATGATGGTTTCATCGATGACAACGGTACTGCCAATTTATTAAAAGATGACGATAGAATAAAAAATCCTAAAAGTTATCTGCATAGCGAAGACTTTATTGATGCAGTTGAGGGGCAAAATTGGGAGTAAAATATGTACTGGCTTATACTTTGAACAAAGACGGGAATCTTAAACCCGTCTATATCAAAGACGAGTGTAATAACACTACTGATGAAAATCAGGAAAAAGGTGTTCAAAACCAAACATATAAACACATATGTGAAGAAGGAGGTGGCTTAGATATTAAAGAATACGCAAAATTGTATCTTTTTGACCTACTATTGATGAAGGAGGCGACAACAAAGTTATTTTCAAAATATTATGCAAGTTTAGAGTCCATACTAATTGGGTTGGGTTACGATACTAACCAGAATAATTGGATGTGGGTCTACAGGTCGGACGGCTTGGTTTGTAAGAATAGAAATTCAGGGGAAACTTTACCTTATTAGATTTGTGCGACACAATGAGTTACCGGCATTGGTAACTAATAAAGTCAAACAGGCACAAAGCCGACCAAAAAATTTTATGAGCAGAAAGAGGAATACTCAATTCCTCTTTTTGTTTTAAACGGTATAATATAAAATCATAATATAATCGTATAACACACGGAGTTCTAGGATTGCTGGCAACTAGATTTAAGGATCACTTTTAATATATTTCCTTGTATTTAATTATTATATATGGTATCATAATATAAATATGTTGATAACAGAATATGTAACCAAAATTAATAACCAAAAAATATTGAAATAAAAGATTATGATTTTGCCCCTTGACAAACAGATAGTGATCGGCTATAATAATTATACAATATAAAATGACATATGAAACACACAAAGGAGATAATATGGCGAGCAATTTATTTGGGAACAGATTTTACGGACATCGTGAAGAGGCTTGGCATAAGCTGGGCATTGTAACACAAGAAGACATGACTGCCAATGAGGTTTTAGATTTAGTTGGGCGTTATGAGTTTGTCAAACGTCCTCTTATCGTTGAACTCAATGGAGCGGTATCAGAAACTGGCGACTTTGCAATTGTACGTACTGCCACGCATGATGACCCCATTGAACGCAGTTTCGGCTATATCACGCAACACTATAACATCATACAACCGTCGACAATCTGCGAACTTTTTGACCAAAACGTGAATCAGCCCGTAGAAACTATGGGCATGTTAGGCAATGGAGAAAAACTTTTTCTATCCTGGAAGTTGCCCCTGATTGATATTAAGGGCGATGAGATTAAAATGTATGGCTTGGTGGCAGTTGGATATGACGGCAAATATGGTGCAAACTTGCACCTTGCAACCACCCGAACAGTATGTGAAAATACATTGGCATTAGCAATTTCAGAAAATGATGCAACTCTTGGAACGGGTCGAGTTTGGAGTGGTCGCCATAACAGCAAGAAGGTTGAGATTAACTTGGGAATTTGGCTTGAGCACGTACAAACGCAAGCAGAAGAACAAGCTTCAATGGTAAAAGGCTTATTTTTAAATCTTGAAAGCAAAAAGCTGACTACCGATAATGAGGTAAAGGGGCTTTTGGCAGAAATTTATCCTTTGCCAGCCCAACTTCCTGCATATTATCCAAAGAAATTGGTGGCGTCCAAACAACAAGTTATTGATAGTAAAGTAGAAGAAGCAGAGCGTGACCGCTCTTTGGCTTACGCACTTTTTGCTGGTGCTGGAACAAAAATTAATGATACCGCATTTGGCTTATTGAATGCCGTTGTAGAATATGAAAACTATGGTGGTACGGTCAAAAAACCCATCGAATATAGCGTAATGTTTGGAAATCGCAATAACAATATGAATCGTGCATTGAATGTAATCAAGGAATATGCATTTGTTGACCGATAACAATAACAATAAGAGTGCTAACTTAATGGTTGACACTCTTATCATATACTGATATAATCATATATAACCAAAAAGAGGAATAATGATAGTTACACTAAAAGACCCAGAAACAAAAGTATATAACCTATTTCGTTGGCTTGGTAATATTATCGAGCCAGATAAAACTGATAGTACGGGGGCAATTAGGATTAGCAAAAACAGAGATTTTTTTATTGCTACGGACAAACATGTAATCGTATATGCCAAACTCAATTCCCCTATTAGTGGATTAGATGGCAACGACGAATTTTATCACCCCATGTTTGTTAGCAGAACTTTGATTCAACTTGAAACTATGATAGTCAATTTTATTGATACAAAAATTTTCTTTGATGGAGCACCAGAGAAGGGATATAGTCAGGTTGTTGAAAATCTGGTTACCTTTGATAGTAAACTATTTAAAAAAGCAACAGCAGGATTTGGACGGGTATTCTTTAAAATTAATCAAAAAAATACCCCTATTTGGATGACTATGTTTTCTGATAACTTTCCTGCTGGGGCATATTTTTGTATGCTCATGCCATCTACGTATGGATGGGAATCAGAACGAATTTCAATTGCATATAATAGGATTAAAAAAGCCTTTGTTCAATTTGAACAATAAAAGAAAGTAATTTTGACCCTTGCTTTTAAAATAACTATGTGCTATAATGCTCTAACCTAATAAAACAACTATAATAAGGAGTAAAAAATGCCAGATACAGAATATGAGATTAAAACAGAAAACAACGAGTCATACTTGCCAGAACGCTTAGGTGGAATCAAAGTCGGAGACGAAGTTCGATTCAGAGCGTGGGCAGAACTGTTTGAAGACTATAAGCAGGGAAAAGTACGTTCTGGGCTTAATAGTTATATGGAGTCACTATGTGGCACAATCCATATCATTAGTGAAAACGATATGCTTCGTATTGGTCGTCAGGAAGACAATATTTGGACGATTGATATGCCACAAAAAACGGTTGGCATTTCTCTTGATATGCTTGAATTTGTAAATCGTGAACCACAACTCCCATCGGAAGAAGTTGTACAAACTTCAATTGTTAACGCAGTACAAGATGAGGCTATCATCAAAGAGATGATTGGTAAAGTCAACAAAATGCGTTTTAAGAAATTGATGGTAATTGCTGGCAATAGTAGTGCAGTCAAAATGGACACTATCAGTCAAGATGTTCTTGATAAGTATCTTGATATCTGGGCACGAGCCAAATATGATTTTTATATCATGTTTGGAAAACAATTTGTTATTGAAAAAAGCATTGAAATTGATATGACAGAAGACGATATGAACAGTAAAGTCAGAGACCTTTGTACGACTTATCCTGTTTTTTCTAATATGCTTCGTTGCTTTAGCTCAAATGAGTTCTTAGAAAATAAATGCATGGATAATAATTCCACATTAGCGGAATTCTATCCTGCATATACTTATGGAACTAAATTAAGCAAATTGCTTGCTGGGCTTACACAGAATAAAGAATTTTCTGATGATTTGGCAACCATGCTTGAAACCCGTAAAATTAAAACCCGTCTGGCAATTTCAATTGACCCATACGATTACTTAACAGAATCTATGAACAACTATAGCTGGCAAAGTTGCCATGAAATTGGCAATGGAAGTTATGCTACGGGTGCTGGTTCTATCTTGCTTGATAGTAGTACTCTTGTTGCATTTCGTTACAATGGTACTGAGGAAACTTTCAAACGCAAGAGACTAACATTTGTTGGGAATAGCAAGGCATGGCGTCAGGCTATTTACTTTGATAAAGAGAATTCAGCATTTGTTGGAAGTCGACAATATCCACGCTATAATGACGCATTAGCCAAAGAAATTCGCCTAATTCTTGAAAAGCAGATTAGTGATTATCTTGGGATAGAAAATTCTTGGGGTATTGCCCGTAATGGTAGAATTAACTACGAAGTTGGTGCAGATAACATGTACCATGATTTCAAACATGGTAGTGATACAATATTGGCTAAGCCAAAGAGTGTCAAGAAAACACCTCATGTAGTGGTGGGCGCTGAATTGTATTGTGTCAAATGTGGCGCACCCATCAACGATACAAGGGAATCTTATATTTGCAGTCGATGCTAAAGTATTTTCAACGTATAACACGAAGCCCTTCGGGGCTTCTAAGCCTATAACAGAAAGGGAATTATGAATTACTCAGGCATAATAATATTGGTACTATTGTTGGTATTGGCTGACATACTATGGCCCTCTATTAAAAACGAATCTACGAACAAGGAAAATGACAAACTAAAACTTGCTATACTAATTTTGAGTTACAATTTAGATTTGTATAACACGCTGTATGGTATGATTGACAAGAAAGATTTTGATAAGGCAAATTTAATTATTACACAAGCCCGTAGAAAAGAGGAAGCCAATGGAAGAAATCCTGAATAAACTAATTGAAATTGTTCAACAAACAGCACCAGAGTTATGGAAAATTGCCATAAGACAAGCTTATGTTAATGGGTGGAGTACTATTCTTATTTCAATTCCGTTTTTAGTATGTGCTCTCATCATGATGGCACAAAATGGTAAAATAGTTGTTTTATACGGAAGCGACTGGCGGAACGTAGAAAGAAACCCACACAAAAAATATGTTAACGCGGATGATGCCCTTGAAGAAAAAGCAGGCTGGATAATTGGGACTATGCTGTTTTGGATTGGCTTTGTGGGGTTTCTTGTTGGCGGAGCTATGAGAATTGCTAATCCTGCTTTTTACGCAATACAAGTCTTGCTTGGACTAATAAGTAAATGATTGCCACAATTAACAATGATAATATGAATGTAGAACCGCCTAAAGATGTTGCATTAATTTATGCGGACTACATGTATCAAAATAAGAATTTTGAATGGATTGATAAGTTTTGGGGTGCATTAATTCCTAATAGCGGTATTTTTATTGCACAAACAGACGACTCAACGATTGCAGAACTAAAACTAAAACTAGATTTAATGCCTCATGCAACCAAAATTAATATATGCATTTACAAACAGGAGTGGGGTGGGCAACCACGAAAAGGATTTCCAAATAAGCACGATTATATCCTGATTTATGCAAACGGTAATGATTGGAAATGGTACTCAGAACGTATTCAAGTGCCTAAAAAGACGTTGAGTCCTGGATTTAACCCATCAGGACGTATAACCAAAACGCCTTGTTCGGTTTTCGATGATTTGGGCAATTTTTCCACTGTGAGCAAAGAGAGAATTAAAGACGATAATGGAAAGAACTTGCCATATCAAAAACCCCTTAAACTTTTTGATAGATTGCTTTTGCCTTTTACAGATGAATGGGATTTAATCTTAGATTTGTTTATGGGTTCTGGTACTGTAGCAGAGTGGTGTAAATTGCATACCAGATGTTATCTTGGCATTGAGAAAGACCCGTATACATATTCAAAAGCAGTAGAAAGGATACGATGAAATTTTTTGATGCTTTTTCTGGTATTGGAGGATTTCATTTAGGAATTAAAAAAGCCAATCCTAATACAGAATGTATTGGATATTCAGAAATTGATAAATATGCTATTTCTGTTTATGAACGGCAATTTCCAAATGTAGCCAACTTTGGTGACATTGGTAAAATTGATACAAATGACTTACCAGATTTTGATATACTTGTTGGGGGTACTCCATGTCAAAGCTGGTCTATATCAGGAGAAAGAAAGGGATTTGAAGATGCCAGAGGTACATTATTCTACGATTACGCAAGAATTTTGCGAGACAAACAACCTTCCTATTTCGTTTTTGAAAACGTTAAAGGGTTGCTCAATCATGCAAACGGACATAGCTTTAAACGAATTATCTCAACGTTTACCGAACTTGGGTATGATTGTCAATGGCAACTTCTTAATTCGAGATATCACAGAGTTCCCCAAAACCGACAAAGAATTTTTGTTATCGGACATCTTAGAGGAAGACCCAGACCAGAAGTATTTCCTTTCAGATATAATGATGAACAAGGTGAGAAATCAAAAGAAGCCGTTACCACAACTTCACTAATAGCGGTTGGGACTTTAAGAACCCACAATGATGGCAAAGGATTTCGTCAAACAAAAGAACTTTTATCTCCAACTATTCCGGCGAGAGCACGAGAAGATGGTAGTGGTCAGCCAGTGATAATCGCACAACGTGGGCGATATAATGTGGACGGCAAAACAGAGCAACAATTTGAACCACGTTCAGATGGTGTGACTAATGCACTGACGACTGTGCAAAAAGACAATATGCTTGCAAGAGCACGAGAAGACGGTAGTGGGCAACCAACAATTATTGTAAAAAATCATTTTAATTTTCAGGAAAAAGATATGTTCACAACTATTGATGCCAGTTATTACAAGGGATTTGATAACCATCAACAACGTTCTGGTATTTATGATGGTATATCTATTCGTAGATTGACCCCATTGGAATGTGAAAGATTGCAATCATTTCCTGATAACTTTACAATACTTGGCAAAAATGGTGCCATTATTTCCGATGCTCAGCGATATAAAATGATTGGTAATGCCGTAACCGTTAATGTAATTCAAGATATATTTTCTGCTTTTTTCAGAAGTTTAGAAAGGGCTTAATATGGAGAATGTGAAAATCACTGAATTTATTGAAGGAGGTAATGGTAAAACTTGCGCAAAGTATATAGAATGTTCTAGTTGCTACTATAATATGGTAAATGATTTAATAGCGAATAGTTATTATTTTAGTATGGAAACCCTTAATACTGGTGAGATAGTTCTATATTGTGAATCGTTTGATAATGATGAAGACATGATGCTTGAAATCGTTAAAAACAAAAAAGATGTTAGTGCTACCCTGGAACTATTGATAGACGAATGTTATAATCGTTTTCTCGGTGATCGGAATAGCAAATAACTTGACATGACTAAAAACATATAGTATAATTGGTTAAAAGGAGCACACATGGAAATAAAATTGCCAAAAGAGAGTAAGAATTTCAAGGGATATTCCGTAGAGGTCAACTTGTTCTTAATTGATGGCTCTAAAACAATAGGCTTTTTTGATTGGAGTGAGAACTCTTGGATAGATACTAAAACTGACGAGCAAATTATAACTGGAGAGGTGGAATCGTGGCATGGCTTGAGCCGTAGACAAAGAAAAAATAGAGATTGGAAAGTATTTGATGATGTCTAATAATATTCAACAACAAAATAAAAATAATATAACTAATAAAAAAGGAAAGGTAAATAACAATATGTTTAAAAATACCGGAGAGTATGTGCTAGCTAATACTATCAATAGTTTAGTTACTGCAATGTGTTTCCCTAATGCAGACCTAAACAAACCGAGGTTGGTAAAACTCGTTAACGCAGAACCTTTAACCATTGCATTTTGGTCTGATGGAACTGAAACACGCGCAACTTGTTTGCCAGACGATAAATATTCTGCGAAAAAAGGTCTTCTTGTTTGCAGAATGAAAAAGAAACATGGTTCATGGACTGCGTATGAAGATTTAAAGAATAAGCGCAAGGTTTTGAATCTTATTGAACTATCCCTTGCTCAGGTTATCAACATTCCAAAAGAAGATAAAAAGTAAGTTTTATCTAGAAAAAATAAAAGGAGATAGATATAGTGAAAAAATTAGTTATTGTTTTAATGGTGCTTGCAATCTTGATAACGGCTTGCACGGCAGCCGATGTTGCTTCGAGCAACATGTCAAGGTCTGCCGACAGTTTTGAAATTGTGCGCAGAATTGTATTTTATAACGGTATTACCAATGACTACATTCTTCAAATTGAAGGATTTTGCTCTCTTGGAAACGCAGACCCTGCTGGAGAATTGTCTGTCATATGCAAAACCGGCGATAACCAGTATAAAAAGCATTTCCTAGGACTGTCTGACAACGTAACCTACTTTGCAGAGCAACTTGAATCTGCAAATGTTAGCGCCTACCATTACAGAATTATTTTTAAACCATCTATTATTATTCCTGATATTGACGTGCAATAGAGTCTAAGCAAAAATTCAAAGGACAAAACTTGTGAAACAATACTTAGTTGGCAGATATGATATACAAGAATTACACGATGATAAAGAATTCATAGCTGAGACAAATCTTGATGAATTTTTTAAAGAGTTATTTGCGCTGTATGAAAAATATAATATCTCTATTTCTACCGCTGACCAATATGTTGGTTTTATGCTAGAAAAAAATAAATGGAATAACAGAGAGTCTATTGAACGTGCAGACGCATTCCATTATATTGTGCCAGGTGACCGTACAAGCGGTTATGCTGACCCAATAGGTGGAGGGTAAGTTTTATGATTTGGGAGTATGGATTATATAACAAGTATGAAATATTCTAAAAATTTTGAAAGAGACTACGATTTTTATCTAAACAATAAAGATATATTTAACTTTTGTGGCGCACCAACCAAATATCAAGCCATGCCTGATGAAGAAGGCTATACTGCAAAAGAGTGTTTGTTGTCTATTGATAGTCGAGGTAAGAATATTTCGTGTTGCGAGCCAGAGTTATTAAACCAACTCTTATTATGTAAAGCTTCTATTAATTTTCATATAAAAATGTGGGCTGATGGTGTTGGGAGAGGGGTGCTACTCAAACAAGATTTAATGGAAATACAACAAGATTATAATTGCCCAGATTGGGTAATAAACGCAATAGAAAATCAATGTAAAAAACTTTATTCTCAACAATTAGAATAAAAGGAGATTTTTATGACCTATGCGGATGGTATGCAAAAATATTTGGAAGTGGCACGGTCTTTATCAAATAAAGAATTGTTTGAGGAAACCTTTGATAAAGCTGGAGGAGACGAGTATGGGGGTAGTTTTACAGCCGAAGGTCTATCGGAGTTTCTATCTTACAAAGAGGTTCTTGAAGACCGATTAGCTTTGTGGATGAAAGAGTAAAGGAGATTTTTATGGCAGCAGAAACATTTTCAATAACTAAAGAGATGCTTCAAAAAATTATACGAGGTGCATACAGTGATGGCTATGCCATGCAGACGATGCCAACCAGAGAGTCGAGCGCTTTTGAGCAAGGCGAAAAATATGCAGATAAACTTATTGAGGTGCTAAAAACACGTGGTAAGCTCATCCCCGCAGTGGATAGAACAGATTTGCGAATTGTTGCCGGTGAAATGTCAAAGGTAAAAGGAGGTTTTTATGCGAAACCCTGATAGAATTGATAGAATTTTAGGACTGATTTCAAAGTTGTGGCACTTATTTCCAGATTTGAGATTAGGTCAACTCTTGTATAATTTCGCTGGTTTTGGAGACGAAAATTATCATATAGATGACGACACTACTGAAAAAGTTTTGATAAACCATTTAGGTAAGTTCAAGCCACCGAATAAATAAAACAAATGTTTCATTGGAGAAACTATGGACGATAAAATGATAGATTTAGTCGATAAGGAATCCGTAAAGCTTCCGTCAGGAAAATACGCAATGTTATACAACGGAAGAATGGTTATTTTAGAAAAGATTAGTATATATGGACATGGTTATCGGGTTCTGGTTGGTTTTTCTTTTGATGATTTTAAAATACTGAACGAGTTATCTGGTATAATTCGATAAGAATACAATTAAGCAATAAGAGGAGCATTTTATGACAATTACACCAGAACAAATACAACTACTAATTGAAGCTTTGAATGCCATAGCTTCAGGACTAAGAATGATTGCTAGTGCAATTAGTGCTTTTGGAACTATTGCGCTTCTATTTTTGTTCTTCAAAAAAATGGGATAAAAAAGGAATATTCTATAATGGATGAACTTATAGCACAATATCTACGGAAAGAACTGATTTCCTTTTATGAATTTCTGATTACTTATGAAGGAAATTTAGCGAAAAAATGGGTAACTGATATTTCTATTCGGGTAACTGAGGAAGAGGATGAGTGCAGTTTGTTAACAAACTCTGAAGCCTGTGAGATAATCCACAAGTTTATAGAAGTCGAAAAAAGAAAATGGCATAGTGATTAAATGGAAATAAAAATTTATAATGATAAGAAAGAAACTTTTGAAAGTTTTGAGTCATCAATAGAGAAGCAATTTAGTCTGGGGTCTTCTCATGGCGATTGCTCTATCTATGCCTATGGAGCAAATGAAAGAGAATCAAAGGAAAACCTTAAGAAGTTAGCGCAAATCGTTCTTAATGAACTGCAAAGATTAATTAAATAGAGGATTTTATGACACTTACACCAGAACAAATACAGCTATTGATTGACGCTTTGAATGCTATAGCGTCAGGATTAAAACTGATTGCTAGTGCAATCGGTGGTTTAGGAACTATTGCAGTTATATTTTTGCTATTCAAAAAAATGGGATAAAAGGAGCGCTTTATGATATATGTACATAACATAGTTGAATTTGATTATGACGAACTTGAGAGAAACGATATTTATTTATATGAAGTCCCTGATGATTTTGCTTTTGATTCCAGCCTTGTTGTGAAATTTTTGGAAAGCAAAGGAATAAAAGCTAAGATAAAAATAAGTCTTCCTTGGATTGTCAATGCCTATTCTGCCAAAGGAAACGCTTTAACAGGAGATTTTACTATTGATTGGATGATGCGTAATGATACTTCTGACAAGAAAAACGGTATTGAAAAAGGCGATTTTCTTAAGTGGCTGGAAACTCAAGGCGTTAAAAAACTTGAGTATAAAATGATAGAGATAGAATAAAAGGAACATTTTATAATGAGAATGTGGATGATTGACCCAACATTATTGTGCAGAAAGCATTTGCTCGGAGAGCATGGAGAAATTCATAAGCACAGGCATAATTTTGAAAAGCACCATAGTATAGTTGGGCGCATTTATCCAATTGTCCTTATAGAGCCAGATAATATGCAGATAAGGCACAATGAGTTAGTGCAGGAAATGCTAAATAGAGGATATAATCATCAGAGTCCATATGAGCAACCAGACTTGTCTTACTTACCAGATGAACAGCGATATGCTAAAGTCGATTTAGTATATAATCTGGATGATTTATATGAAAGATGTCCCGATTGTGAAAGGAATGTTCTATGACAAATACTAAAATATTAGTTATTGCTGGAAATTTTCAACAGTTTAAACTTTGGTGCGAAGAGCATGGTGTTAATCCTAGGTATCCAAATCCCTTTGTATATTGCAGTAATACAGATGTTGTAAGAGGGCTAAGATTTTCCAATATTTTGTACTGTGGAACTGGACGGGAACGAAAAGATATTGATATTGACCAAATCCGAGCAACATCAATGGATGAGCAGGATGTCTTAATTAAACGATTACAATTTTTAATCAAACGCCTGGAAGATGACGCTGAGATGTTGAAAACCCTCAAAGTTATGGAGGAAATGGAAGCACAATAATATGAGAAAAGTCTATAGACCAAAAGGATATTATTTACAAGACGGGTGCTGGAATTGTTTGTACGTTGACCGTAATGCAGTTGCTTCGGGGATATACCCGCTCTGCAAAGCATATCATAAGCGTTTCGGCGCAGATAATTATGGAAAATGTAAAAGATGGAAGAGTAATATGGATAGGACAAAATGCTAAACTGCTTGAAAAATAAAACCGCAGAGTGGGATTGCACCCAGCAGATGGAGGATGTTATTATCTGTGATTGGATTTTAGGAAGGCATCCCGAATATGAGGAAAGCGCTAAATACCTAATGGACAAACAGTGCAAAGACGATAAAAATATTCTCCGTAGATTCGTATGGTGGCTTACCAGAGACAAGCCTTTCAGAGAAAAGATAGTTGACAAACTTATAGAAGTCGACAAAAGACAATTTGATAACTTTGGCAAATAAAAGGGAGATTTCATGACTTTATTAATAGAAAAAGAATCATATCAAGGGTGTTACCAAAATGTTAATTCCTACTAAATTAATTCGTTGCGAATACCCTCCCAATGATGGAGTTATGCCAGGAAACGAAAGATTTGATTCTTTATTAAATGACGTAAAAAAGAATGGTATAAAAGAGCCAATTATAATTAATTTAAATTGGTATGTTATACATGGAAATCATCGTTTATCAGTTGCTAGGCAATTAGGAATAGATAGAATTGAAGTCCGTGTATGGACTGGAACAGAATTTGTAGATTAAAAGTGAGATTTTATGATTTGCAAAAGGTGTAAAGGAACGGGTACAGTTTGGCTTGAAGGCTCTATCCATGGCGAAGATTATTGTCCTAATTGCTCGTCATTTGTAGAAAAAACAGGACTTGTATTACTTTGGGAAGAATTTAAACATATATTCAATATAAAGATTAAAAGATAAAGAGAGATTTTATGATAATAGTGGGCATGTTTATATTATTCTTATTGTGGAAATTTTGCGGATTTATGTGCCTCTTTATAAAGGCTCTTATACTGGACAAGTGACAATGGAGATTTTATGAAAAAATTGTGGTATACTTTGGTTATGTTTTATAAAAAGTGCCGAAATCCTGAAAGCGTATTTTATGGCAACGGTTTGAAAAGAGACACCGCCATTCAATGTGTTGGGACAGGATGGAAACCGCTTATTGAAAAACTATATGATGCAAAACCAAAATCTGTTCACGTTTTGCAAGTAAAAGAAAAATGGGGAGGATTAAGATTTTATGTTTCTCCTTGCCCGGACTGGTATTTTGATTTGATAAGTTTTTATGAAGATGAAAGTTATCAATTATGCGAAGTTTGTGGCGAAAAGGGAACTTTGCGAAACGATTTGGGTTGGGTATTGACCTTGTGTGATAAACATTATGAAGAAGTGAAAAACAAAAGGAAGGAGAGTTTGTGATAATTCAAACCCGTATTTACGTATGTGACATTTGTGGAAAGATTGTTTCAGAGGTTGACAAAGACGGAAACTATGATGAAGACACGGCGTACTATCCGAAGGGGTGGATAGATGTTTATGATACCGACGGGAACAATTCTAAAGCTCATTGTTCAAGGTGTGCAAAAGAACATGCGGACGAGTATACTAAGGACAAAGATTGGGACGGTTGGGGACATTATAAAAAGAAGGTGATTTTGTGACATACGAAGAAACAATAGATGACCTATACGGACAAATTGTTAAAGGTGCTACAGATGGGATATTATTCGGAGTGCCAGTAGATATTAATAATATGAAAGTCCTTGTAGTTGCATCATTTTTTATGGGGAAGAAAACTAATGAGCCTAAACAAGTGGTAGTAGTAGACGGAGTATTCAATGAAGAAGCGTAACAATGAAAAATTAAAATTGGAGGCTATATAATTATGAATGGTGCAAATATTATTATTGGTGGGGCTTGGGGAGATGAGGGCAAGGGTTTAATTAGTGCTTATATTAATGTACGAGACCATGCTAAATTTGCTGCAAGGGGCGGAACAGGGCCAAATGCAGAACATGGTATATTTTTGGAAGACGAGAAAACATACTTGAAATGCAACCAACTGCCGTTAGGATGGATTTTTAATCCAGAAACTAAAGTTCTTATCGGCTCTGGGGTGGCTGTAAATCCAGACTGGTTATTTAAAGAAATAGCAAGGTATCATCTTGATGGCAGAGTATTTGTGGATTATCGTTCACCTATTGTTACAACGGAACATATTCAAAAAGAACAAGATAGCAAGGGCATGAAAGCTATTGGCTCAACCATGAGTGGAACTGGCGAATGCCGAAAAGATTTTGTTGCACGTAAGGCTCAACAAGCAAAAGATATCCCTGCATTATCTGGAATGATAATGGATGTAGGTGAAGAAATAAATAAGGCATGTAAAGATAATTCGGTTGTTATAGAAGGTTCACAGGGCACTTTTCTATCTTTGGCTTTTTCACCAGACTATCCCAATGTGACATCTGATAACGTAACGGCAATGGCAGTTGCCGATGATGTTTTACTATCCTGGAAAAATATTAAAGATGTTATACTTGTTGTCAAGGCAATGCCTTCACGTGAGGGGAGTCAATATTCTGCAAACGACATGGGTGCTGGTAGAGAATTATCTGAACAAGAAATTATCGACAGAGGATTGGTCGAAATAAGTTCTATCGAAGGGAAAATTCGTAGAAAAGCCGAGTTTGATTTTGATATGCTAAAAAAGGCAGTAGAAGTCAATGGCGCTACGCAAATAGCTCTTACCTTCCTGGAGCACGCTTTCCCAGAAGTAAAGAACGCAAAAACTTGGAGTGATATTACAAAGGGAGCAAGACTTTTCGTTGATAAAATCGAAAAAGAAACTGGCATTCCTGTTACACTTTTAAATACGGGTAAAGCGTATAATAACATCATAGATATTAGTTTTAACCCACGAAGCGTTGACTGGGAGAAAATCGCAAGTACTTTACCATCATAAACTTGCCCTTGTGGTAAAAGGTGAATCATAAATGTTAACAAAACGTTAATATAAAAAAGCTTGACAAAACAACGAGAGTGTGCTACAATTTGCTTTATAGATGATGGTGGTCATCCAAATAAATCAGAAAATAGAGAGTATACTTTCATCCACCAATGAAGGATACTCTCTTTTTCATTGAGAGGGTGCAAAATGATTGCTAAACTTTGTGGGATATACAAGATTCTGAATATTATTACTAGAGATTATTATCTTGGGGGTTCGGTCAATGTACACAGCCGATGGAGTCGTCATCGCTGCGAGTTGCGTAAAAATATACACGGCAACACACATTTGCAAAATGCTTGGAATAAGTATGGGGAGCAAGCATTTGAGTTTAGTATTATATTATTGTGTGACAGAGAGCATAAATTGTACTTTGAAGATGGGTTTATCAAGTTACTAAAACCCGCATACAATATTGCAACAGATGCCAAAGCTCCAATGCAAGGCAGATATTTCTCTGACGAATCCAAAAGCAAGATGAGCGAATCTCATAAGGGTCAGTATCACACAACCGAAACCCGCTCAAAAATGAGCGAGGCAAAAAAAGGTGAACTTTGTTACAATTTTGGCAAGCATCTGTCTACCGAGACTCGCGCAAAAATTAGCATTGCACAAATAGGTATACACCCATCAGAATCAACTCGTGCGAAGTTGAGCGAGGCACAAAGGGGTAATACAAAAAGTCTTGGACATAAGTGTTCAGTCGAAACATTAGCAAAGATGTCCACGTCACAGCAAAATAGACCACCGCGCACGGCAGAAACTCGTGCAAAAATGAGTGAGTCAGCGAAAAATAGACCACCAATATCCGAAGAAACCCGCGCAAAACTGTCGAAAGTTTTGACTGGTATGCACCGCTCAACCGAAACTCGTGCAAAAATGTCTGAGGCAAACAAAGGTGAACTAAACCCCAACTTTGGCAAACATCCGCCTGAAGAAACAAGGCGCAAGATTCGTGAAAGCGCTAGCCTACGGTGGGCAAAAAAGAAAGCCGAAATGAAAGCCGTCCTTTATTTGGAGATAGGATAAAAAAATGATAAAATATAAAAAAGTAAAAAAAGTTCTTAACGTAAAAAAGTCTATTATTTGCGATTGTTGTGGGCACGAGTATAATAATGACGATGTATTGGAAATACAAGAATTTTTAACGATAGACTTTGTAGGAGGTTATGGTTCAGTCTTTGGGGATATGCGACATATAACATGCGACTTGTGTCAGCGCTGTTTATTTGAAATAATTTCACCCTATATGAGAGTAGAAAATTAGAAATAGTTTCCAATTATGCTATTGACATTTATATTGGCATATGATATAATGATTGTATACTAAGAAAAGGAGTTGAAATGGAAAACAAAATTACTGAATTAGATGTTTATTTTTCAACATTAAATACTAAAAGTCCTTGTACACAAACATTATATAAAAGGGCAATCAAAATGCTCTGTGATTTTTTGGCTATTGATAGTTTCGAAGGGTTAAAATCTGTTACCGTTCTCAATGCCGACATGTTTCAAATCAATCTTCAAAAGCAAATGAAACCAACATCAGTCAATACTTATCTGAGACCAATCAAAGCTATGTATAACTGGCTGAAACGTAAACAATATTTGACCATTAATCCATTTGATTTTGCTGAGAAGGTAGAGGAATCGAGTACCATCCAAGCCTACTTATCAAGAAACGAGATGATTGAACTGGTTGCTCATTCTAAAAATGCAGAAGATAAGTTAATGCTTTTGCTACTACTAACTATGGGCTTACGCAGGTCAGAGCTTATCAACATTAAGTTATCGGATGTCATGGATAATATGCGCATCAAAATTAATGGTAAAGGCAATAAACAACGTATTTTAGCTATTCATCCTGATGCCACTATGTTTTTATCTGCACAACTAAAAAACAGAGAAAAAAGAGCACAAGCATCAGGGCTTCCATATTTATTTATATCAAAGAACCTTACCAAATATTCTGGTGAGGCTATTCGTATGAGAGTTAAGACCGCAATGGTAAGGGCTGGCTTTTCTGCGGAGCGTATTGAAGAAATTCATACGCACTCATTGCGTCATACGTTTACAGCTAATCTTTTAGAGGTAAATACCGATATTTATGTGGCTCAACAAGCTTTGGGGCACAGCAGTATTGATACTACTAAAAGGTACGCACATCTTCGTAGCCACGTATTAGATACCGCTATGACTAATCAACAATCTATTTTATAGGATAAAATGTCGCAAGTAATGGATAAAATTAAGGTTTTCGAGAAGGAACTGGAATACATACGCAATCCCCAAGTTAAACTATATGCCACTATGGCAGTTGAAAGTATGCCGGATTATTTTTTTGTTATTCCGGCATCAAGTACTGGTAAATACCATCCAAATTATGCTCTTGGACAAGGGGGTTTGGTCAGGCATGTCAAAGCTGGTGTTATGTTACTACTTGAAATGTTTAGAGTTGGCTGGTATCAGGATATCCCTGAAGATGATAAAGACTTACTAATCACAGCATTTATTTTGCATGATGGTTGGAAATCGGGTGTACATTTGCAAACTTATACGGTTCAAGACCATCCTATGATTGCGGTCAATGAATTGAAAAGTAATGCATCGCTTAAAAATCTTATTACAGAAGAACAAGAGGATGTAATTCTATCTGTTATTTCAAGTCATATGGGGTATTGGAATTTTGATAAACGCAGTGGCAAAGAATTTGCCCCACGCCCAATAACAGAATATCAAAAACTTATTCACATAGTGGACTACATTGCCAGCAGAAAAATGTTTGAAGTCAATTTTGATGTAACAACTGAAAGGTAAGATGGATAAAGAAACCATTATTAAGGAATTGATTGACTTAAAGAACATATCTCAATCTGATGATAAGGTGAAAAATCAAGAAATTTCTGATAAAGTTTCAAAACTTATATCGGGCATTATAAGTTTGAATAGTGAGGTTATTGATGACGAACCAAAGAAATTTCCCGACACATCATATTTTAAATCTAATAAAAATCTGACCCTTGACATATAAATTGAAATGTGCTATACTAAATAAGTAATAGCACACAAGCCTTCTTCTTCTAAAGAGTTAGGAAAGCATCCTTTCAAGGTGAAAATAAAGGCGCAAGTCCTTTAGAAGGCACTGACAAAAATTTAATTAACATTGAGGTAAAATTGAAATATTTATACTTTATAGTTCTTATTCTTTCTATATGTTTTATGTACTTTTGTGCGTATAGTATGGAACATAGATGGAATAATGATAAACAAAATATGCTATATCGTTTAATGATACTCTTTAGTTGTATCGTCGCTTTTGTTTCAGCTATGCTTTTGTTATTTAGTGTTGTGCCTTAAAAGAGAAAGATGAATATGAAAGATAGTTGGGTATATAGGGCTATTGGTGCAAGCAATCATAAACCAGAACTTAGGCAGGAGGATGATTTTTATGCTACCTCTCCCCAAGCGATTGATGATTTATTGAAAGTAGAGACATTCGGTGAGTTTATATGGGAATGTGCTGCTGGAGAAAATCATTTAGCCAACAGATTAGAGGAACGAATTGGCAAAAAAGTTTTTAAAACCGATATTATACAAAGAACAAGCGATATGGCTATATTAAATTTTTTATCATCAGAAGCACTAGAATTTGATGACGAATATGATATTATTACTAATCCTCCGTATAAATATGCTTTGGAATTCTGCGAACAAGCAATTCGTTTGATGCATAATAAGTGTGCTATGCTCCTTAACATTCGCTTTTTGGAAGGACAATCACGTTACAACTTCTTTCGGGAACATCCAATGAAAAAAGTTTGGGTATATTCTCAGCGTTTGGCTTGTGCCAAAGATGGTGATTTTGATAGGTACAAAGGTGGTGTAACGGCATTTGCGTGGTTTATTTGGGAAAGGGGTCGGCATCATGGAGAGCCAGCAATTGGTTGGATACCACCAACTAGTTTCACCACGAAGGGTTTATAATTATGCTTAAAAATTTAGAAGTAGAGATTATAAAAAGTCCGACAGAGAGTGATTGGGCTATAACAAAGTTACTTGCTTTGACAACGATGGGTAATAATGAAGTAAGAACTATGACTCCCCAATGGAAGAATATGATTTTAAAGTCAGAGCATTCTCCCATAAGAACATTAGAAGTTATTTGGAGGTGGTATAATTTACCCTCATGGGTATCTACCCATTTTGTAAGACATAAGATTGGGATAGAGCATTTTGTACAATCACAACGTAATGATAGGCAACCTAAATATGATAGGAATTATGCCCCACAAAGTTATCCTGTTCTACATGCTTGTAGAGCAAATGTACAGGCAATTATCAATATTTCAAAAGTGAGATTGTGTAATAAGGCGAGTAAAGAAACTACATATGCCTGGAATTTTTTCTTGAACGAATTGGCTAAAGTTAATCCAGAAATTGTTTCATTCTGTGTGCCGACTTGTGTTTACAGAGGCGGTATATGCCCAGAACCCAGAAGTTGTGGATACAATAACACCGAAGCATTTGTAGTAGCTGAGGAACAATATTTGAAGACATTGAAAGGTGAAAATGAATAGAATCGGTTCTCCACAATATATGGATGAGTTAGACCACATGCTCAATAATTTAATATCCGCAGTGAAAAAATCATCATCATATAATCCTGATGATATACGTGTGCATAACGAAATAAAAGCTATTAAAGAAGATATAAAAAACTTTATTAGCCCAGCCATTAGTCAAGTCATAAGTCTACGTGTAGAAAACGAAAGACTAAATGATAAATTAGATATATTTACACCAAAGACAGATTAGGAGAACTATGGATATGCCAGGCTGGTGCAGTACACCCGAACAAACGTTTTTTCAACAAGAAACTCTTTATAGTACACCACAAGGACTAGAGTTTGATGACGTTTTAATTAAACCAATACCGTCAGATATAAAATCTAGGGAAGAAGTTGATATTTCTGTTACTTTAACAGATAAATGCAAATTAGATTTTCCATTGATTGCCAGCCCGATGCGCAATATAGTTGATGCAAACTTTTCAGTAATGCTTGCTGAAATGGGTGGCTTGGGTATCCTGCACCGGTTCTATAACACCGAGGCGGAATGGGATAACGAAGTAAGCATAATCTCTAAGGCTCAGAGATATGGGTTATCAGTTGGGCTATCCGAATCTCCAAAACGCACTTACTCTATGCTCGATATGAACCCAACAATCTTTTTAGTTGATGTTGCAAATGGTTATACGTCTACTTTGCTCTATGTATGTGACAAACTTAGCAAATACATTAATCAAAATAACCTAGACACCTTGTTGATGGCTGGCAACGTGGCAACATATGAAGGTGCGATGGCATTGTATAACAACGGCGTTGATATGATTCGCATTGGCATTGGCGGTGGAGGTCTTTGTAGTACTAGAAATGTTACGGGGATTGGTGTTCCACAAATAACAGCACTATTAGAAACAGAAAATATTGATGTGTTTATTGTTTCCGATGGTGGAATTAAAAATAGTGGAGACTTTGTAAAGTCCATCGTGGCTGGTAGTGATTTATGCATGGCGGGTAGTCTATTTGCGCAAACTTTTGAAAGTCCTAATGATAATAAAGTTTATGGCATGGCTAGCAGGGAGTTGATGGAATTTAAACATACACAGATTAAATCAGTTGAGGGTTTTTCTAAAGATATAGAAAAAACAATGTCATTAAAACAGTTTGTTGATGAGTTTTCTTGGGGTATTAAATCTGCTGGAACATATTTAAATGCAAAGAATCTTGACGAGATGCGTAGTCATGGAGAATTTATTTTAGCAGGTAAAAATTCTATCAAAGATTTAAACTAGGAGATTTATATGGACGTTATGTCACGTTACCTTACTTTATATAAAAGTAGTTCGCCACAAACACTGCAAATTATATGTTTTGATAATAACCAAAAAGAAATCAGTGGTGATTGTACTTTTACTTTTGACCACAGCGAACTTGATATAAAAATGTCAAAAAATGTAATCAAACTGGATAGCAAAAAAGTTCGAAGCGGTGAGGGCTACATCAACGTCACACATACAGAAAAAGGTATAACAGAAGAAGTTAGGGTGTTTCTTGCTATTAAATAATGTTGATAAAAGAATAATTTTATGATAATATTTATATATTAAACCAAAGGAGAATTATGAAAACCAAAATTTTATGTATTCTAGACAGAAGTGGGTCAATGCAATCTTTTACAGATGATGTTATCGGAGGCTTCAATCACTTTTTAGATGAGCAAAAAAAACTCACCGATAAGGCGAATATTACGTTAGTTTTGTTTGATGATGAATATATCGAACAATATTCGGATGTAGATATTCAAGTTGCCAACCATATTGACAATAAGGTTTATTTTGCTAGAGGAACTACGGCTTTGCTCGATGCTATGAGTCATGCCGTTAGTTGTTTGAAAGCCAAGAAAAAAGATAATGTTATTGTGTTCATCAATACGGATGGATTAGAAAATGCCAGTAAAGAATGCACAAGGGAAGAGGTTTTTCAATTAATTAAGCAAAAGGAAAAACTAGGCTGGAAGTTTATTTTTGTTGGTGCCAATATGGACAGTTTCCAGGTTGGGAAATCTCTTGGAATTTCTATGATTGCTAATCAAGCCAACACTGGAGCTGGTTACAAAAGCACTTATGAGACTATCAGCAGTATGACATCAAGTTATCGAACTACTGGAACTGTTAATGCGAGCGACTTAGATAATATTAAAACATCGGTGGAATAAATGACTAAGATTACATTAGATGTACAAAAAGATGATAAAAGTTTTAGTGTAAATCCTATTGGCTATCCCACAGAGATATTAGATTTGCCATATCCAAAATTTGTCGATTGGGCTAAGGGAAGTCTTATTCAATCGATTAGTGATGAAAAGTTTTCAGAAAGTATGTGGACAATGTTACAAATCGGACATCTTTGGTTCTGTTATCAAATCTATAAACAACAGGTTGATAATAAATCAGTCGATAATACCAGTGTTGAGAAAGCATAATGACTGTTGATTTGCTACTTGGCGATTGTCTTGAAGTGATGACAACATTATCGGAGAATTCGGTAGACTCTATTATTACTGACCCGCCATATGGACTAAAGTTCATGGGCAAGGATTGGGATAAGGGTGTACCAGGTGTTGCATTCTGGCAAGAAGCGTTGAGAGTTGCTAAACCTGGAGCAATATTATTGGCTATGGGTGGTACACGTACATTTCATCGGTTAGTGGTTGCTATTGAAGATGCTGGCTGGGAAATCAGAGATACGATAGCTTGGATTTATGGACAGGGATTTCCCAAGTCGCACAATATCAGCAAGGCGATTGATAAAACAGAAGGAAGTTATGTTGCCGGAGAAGAAACGGGGAACTCGCGGCATGGAATTAAGGGCGATAAAAATGGGTACAATCATAGCAAAGTTGCTAGAGCAGTTAACCCTCAATCCGATTTCGCCCAACTCTGGGACGGGTGGGGCACAGCATTGAAGCCCGCAATGGAGCTTATCTGTATAGCAATGAAACCGATTGACGGCACGTTCGCTGAAAATGCACTCAAGTGGGGCGTGGCTGGTCTCAATATTGATGGGGGACGGGTGGAAGGAATATTAGAAGGTGACCCGAACAGATTTGCCACGACAGACGGAGGCTGGGGCGTAAAAGAATTTCATACCCCACCCGTTGTTCGCAATTCTGGTCGCTTTCCTGCAAATATTATTTTAGATGGGAGTGATGAGGTCGTAGGGTTATTTCCAGATAGCAAGACCAATCATATTGAAAAACCAGTAGTCTGTGATGAGGAGGCTAATACGTGGGGCGGAACTTTTCAAAGGAATCGTGGCGCAAGAGGTTATGATGGCAATGGTTCAGCAGCACGCTTTTTTTATTGTGCTAAGGCGAGTAGGAGTGAACGCAATGCAGGGCTGGAGGGGATGGAAGAAAAAGGGGTACAAGAGTATGGGAGCATTCGAGCAAACAGGGGGAATGGATATCCAGATGCAACGTTAATGCAGAATCACCATCCCACCGTTAAACCTCTTGCCCTGATGCGATATTTATGTCGTCTAACTAAAACACCGACGGGTGGCGTGGTGCTAGACCCATTTGTGGGGTCTGGTACGACTGGATGCGCAGCTGTATTGGAAAGGCGCAATTTTATAGGAATTGACAATAATGCTGAATATCTGGAAATCGCTAAACGAAGAATTGAATATACCCAAGAGCAAAAACGTTTGTTGGATTTGGCTGTATAAATGGTTATCAATGGCAATGCATTATTAATTCCGCTTGCTAGTAAATGTGTCCATACAATTGTGACGAGTCCTCCTTACTATGGACATCGACAATATGGAATTGGTACTGACAATGGCGAGATTGGGCTTGAACAATCACCTGATGAATATATCATTAATCTCGTCAATGTTTTTCGTGAGTGCAAGAGAGTATTACGAGACGACGGAACTTTGTGGGTTAATATTGGCGATTCTTATGCTCACTCACTGCGACAAGCTGGTGAAAAATATGCTGGCAATATGACACGTAATAGCAAAGGTGTCATTGTGTCAGGTTATAAACCACTCCAAGAAGGATATAAAGAAAAAGATTTAATTGGAATATCCTGGATGCTTGCGTTTGCACTACAGGTGGACGGCTGGTATCTCAGGCAGGATATTATCTGGGCGAAGCCAAACCCGATGCCAGAGAGTGTAAAAGATAGATGTACAAGGTCGCATGAATATATCTTTTTATTAAGTAAATCACGTAGATATTACTACAATAGTGATGCTATAAAAGAACCTTATGTAAGTAAACCACAGCCTCCTAGGAATAAAAGTGTTGAGGATTGGAACAATTCATTTCCAGGCGGGAGAACTTCATCTGGTGCACATGATTATTATGCCAATGGAGGAAAAAATAAACGTGATGTTTGGACGGTAACAGTGAAGCCATATAAGGGAGCACATTATGCAACCTTTAATCCAGAACTTATTAAACCATGTATTTTGGCAGGAGCGCCGGAAGGTGGCGTCGTATTTGACCCATTTGTAGGGTCTGGTACAACTGTGGCAACCGCCATTCAGTTGGGGCGAAATGGAATTGGGCTTGACTTAAGTCTAAAATACCTGTATAATAATGCTAAGGTAAGAATAGAACAAACTAAAATGGAGACTAAATGACACACCCTTGTATAAATTGCAAACGTTGGATAGGAAAGAATTTATTATGTATGTTTTATGGTTATAATGTCGGCGATAAAGTTTTGCTAACATATGGTGATGTAGAGGTCGCCCATGCTATTACTGATGAGGATATGGTTTGTCCTTTAACAGATAACATTAAACAATTGCAAAATAAACTTGCCAATGAAACATTAGCAAAAGATGGTGTAATGAGGGCTTTTCAATTGATAGCTGAGGAAAATGCTGCTCTACGTAATATGATGAATCAACTAGTCAATGCTATTTTTGCCCTTAATTCAGCGCAAGATTTTAGCCAAGCGCGAAAATTAAATGATAACTTAAATGCTATTCTTGCTGGATATGAGAGGGTAAAATGAAGAGTACATTACTATCGTCAGAAACAACGGAAAAATATAGCCAATTTACTCAAGACTATATCCATGATAAACGAAGTTTCCTGGAGACTGTATCTCGCGCAAAAATAGTGGCGAATGGTAATGGAAATGTTACATTGAATGAAAGTGAAGCTTGGGAAAAGTGGGATGCATTTGGTGAACTCTTCTATTCAGAAGCCCTTGCAGAAATTATACGGCTTCAATCTGTTATTGCCTCACGCAACAATCTGATTGAGAGACTGATATATGCGGGGAACTGGTTGGCGATTCACTATGAAGTGGCGCGTTTGACAAAACTGCGTGACCATCCGAGTCTCCGCATAAAGAACTGGCGCGAACTAGCTACCAAATGGAAGGAGACGAAATGAGTGAGTCTTTAGGATTTTTTTATGCAATAGCATTTGGTGGGCTAGTCTACATTGTTGTTATGGTTCTTGTCTATATTCTTTATGAGTGGCGGAGGAGAAAAAAATGAAAGCAAACAGAGGCAAGTCTTATGACGCGATTGTTACTTTGAAAGTACGCTTGTATAATAGTTGTGATGATTATGACATGTCCCTTGGTGATACATTTGAAGAAATCGTTATGGGTTCAATCGAATCGGAGGGCATCTTCGGGCTAATAAATGATGATGTTGCAGAAATTATCAATGTCGAACAAGTTGAACACGATACAAAAATGGAGATAAGAAGTTAATATGCATTTACACGGGTATCCCGACGTTTGCGCTTTAGGACACAAGATGGTTGCCGATGTTCTAAATGGTCACGTCATTATTCAAGAAAAGGTTGACGGTTCTCAAATTTCGTTTGGCGTTGATGATGATTTGGTTCTCAGTATGCGTTCAAAAAATGCCGAAATAAACGTTGATAAGCCAGAAGGAATGTTCAATCTTGCAGCCGAATGGGCAAACAATAATCGTTTACAACTTCACCCTAATTGGACGTATCGAGGTGAATATCTAAGAAAACCCAAGCACAACACACTCGTTTACTGGCGTGTTCCAAAAAATAACATTATCCTATTCGACATTTGTGACGGCTTGGAAAGTTACTTACCTTATGCCGATGTTCAAAAAGAAGCGGAACGGATTGGGTTAGAAGTAGTGCCATGCTTTGTTGAGGGAGTGTTTGCAAAAACTACTATTGATACAATGCAACCAGATTGGTTAGCACATGATTCAATTCTCGGTGGTACAAAAATTGAGGGAGTTGTTATCAAGAATTACAGTGTATTCACCGCTGAAAAGAAAGTTGCAATGGCAAAAATTGTACGTTCTGACTTTCAGGAAATAAACGCCGTTAACTGGAAAAAGATTAATCCAACTACCACTGATATTGTCCAAGAATTGACAGAGGCATATCGAACCGAGTCTCGTTGGCAAAAGGCTGTTCAACATTTGCGTGATTCTGGAGAACTTCAAGGTGAAATGCAGGACATTCCGGCGCTTCTAAAAGAGGTAAATCAGGATGTTCTAAAAGAATGCAAAGACGAAATCATGGAACGATTTTTCACTTTCGCCTGGCAAAAAATATCACGAGGTATAACAAAGGGTTTTCCAGAATGGTATAGAATACAGATAGAAAATCCCGATAACGTAGTAAACGACATGGAGACAAAATGAACGAAAAACCTAATTGTTACGAATGCACTCACAGACAAGACGTTCTAGGGGATGCTCATAGCGAATGTTCTAATCGTAAATCAAAAGTAAGTGGAGTTCCTCATGGCGTTAGAAGCGGATGGTTTATGTGGCCATTTAATTTCGACCCCATATGGTTGGTATCTTGCGACGGTTTTAGTCTAAAACAAAACAAGGAGACGAAATGAAATGCCAAATGTGTGGACACGAGCAAGGGGTAGACGAGGCTCGTGATGGCGAGGTTTTTGATATGTGTGGAGCTTGTGGGGCACGAATTTTAAGATTCCCGAAAGATGCCCTACTTACCAAGCTTGCTAAACGCGATGCGTTTATCGAACAACTGGTAAAGGTGGGAGATAAGTTAGCCATTCTTGCAAGTATTGATACACGGGATGATATGGACGTGTATTTTGATTGGAGAAACCTTGCAAACATATGGAAGGAAATGAAATGAAAGGCAAATTAGATTTTACTTGGCGCTTTAATGAGCCATTTAGATTTTTCTTGGTTTTCTTTGACCGATATATGTGGAATGTTATAAAATGGGATTTACAACTCGGATGGTTACAAATTTGTTGCCACCATGTGAAAAAGGAGACTAAATGAGTACCAATACAGAACAACTTTGTCCATGTTGTGGAAAAGCCATTTATTTACATGTAGGAAACCCATCGAGATTTGAATTCGAGATACCGAAAATAGCTAATGAAGTTTTTAAAATGACTGATAATATTCAAAACCTACTTTTATTGAATATTTCCCTTGAAGCCAAACTTGCTGAACGTAACGTTCTTATCAAAAAAATGATTAAACTTGGGTGGGAAATGGCAAGTGTGCTTAAGTACCTGTTGGGGTTTGGTAACTATATGCGTAGGTGGGGTAAACTTGTTGGTGAAAGTAAAGCAATAGAAGGCGGTGAGGAATAATATGCGAGTTAAATTTCCTAAAGATAATAAATTTACTTATGGGCAAGATTTTGGTTTTTGGACTGGTGTTCCAAGTGGAATTGAATTTGAAGCAACGGAGTGTGATAACCATTATATTCTCCGAGGAAAAGGATATGGCACTAAAGATTACGGAAATGGCGCATTGTATCTATACAAAAAACAGAGTTCTCCATTCGACATAAAAGACTTTTGTGTGTTGAATGAAGACAAGAAAGTAACTGCACAACAACTTGCCTCTCGTGATGTACTGATTGAGAAACTGGTGGAGGGACTCGGTAAACTTCGAGAACTAGCACAAGCGGGGGTGATACCAGAGCCACTACACCCCGTGACATACATGACAGATTCACAATGGAATTCCCGTAGAATGGTCAAGATTATTGAAATTGCTAATGCCCTTGTAACTGAATGGGAAGCGACCAAAGCAAAGGAGAGCGATAAATGAATAAGAAACGATTTGAGTTTTCGGAAAGGTACAAATTATTTCCCCATGAAGTAATAATTTGGCACGCCAATTCAATAGGTGGAGCGTTTCGAGATCACCGTTATTCGATGGCAGAAAAGGCAGACGACCCGTCTTACATAGACTATAACAGTGTTGGTATGTTGGTGTACTCAGCAAAGAAAGACAACTTACCCTATGTCGTATTGATAGTTCATCGTGACGGTACTTGTTCTATAAAACAATCATCTATGGATTATGAGAAGGAGAGTGTGAAGTGAGTGAGGAATTGCAACAAACTATTGTCTTTGAAATTCAAGACGAAAAAGATGCAAGGAGAATGTGTGAGATTTTAGCAATGAACGAGTATAGTGTGAAAGCTAAATTAGACCTGTATAACTCTGGGTCGCCTTATCTTATTTACGTTCAAGCAAAGTAGAGTGTGGAATGAACCTAGACGAATTGAAAGAACAATGCCTTTCCTACAAAGAGTGGCAAGGTAGCAACCCAGACGCTTACGGCAGTTGGGACTCGCAAGTTGCCGATGCAGCATTAGTGGCGCTTGCTGAAATAGAACGTCTCAGTCGTGACCTTGCCGACACTCAGGTGCGGTTGATAGTGTCAGAGAAGCGACTGAAATGGACACAGCAAATCTCCGATGGGCGCCGAGCATTGATGGTCTGCTACAGACTAGGAACACAGAAAGGTGCTGATGCAGCATTGACGCACATTGAAAAGGCAGAAGTCGCGCTGGCTGCGCTAGGCGGTAAGAAAAATGTGTAAATATTGTGAACACATGTGGGGTTGGTTACGTATGGATTATGGAGTGATATTGCGATTTTGTTACAGGTGTGGTTGTTTTGTTCCACCAGAAGGAGGTGAGAAATGAAAACGTTAGATAGAATCTTTGTTATCTTGTTTGCAATATTAGCGGGAAGGTGTATTCAGCTTACCGGAGTAAATATCGGCATAGTGCAAGCTGTCAACTATGCTGGGGCAATTTTAGGGACAGGGTTTTGCTTCGCACTCGCGAACAAGATTATCGGGGAGGACGAATGAAAATTATAAACCTGTTTAGGAAGATATTCGGTTATCAGTGTCGTAACTGTAATGGTAGTGGCATGGTAGACGTAACAAAGTGGTATGAGCCATATCCTAAAGCTGTCGAATGCTGGGTATGTCACGGAAAGGGCAGAGTCGAAGAGAACCCAAATGGAATAACATAAAACTCTCTCTTGACAAAGGATGGAAGTTGTAGTAAAATAATAATAATTAACAATAGCAAATAGGAGTTAAAAATGAGAGTTATTGATACTGAAAAACTTCCGATTAAATTGTGGCTCGATGATATTGAAGACGGGGCATTGGCTCAAGCTAAGAATTTAGCTAACCATCCATTCGCAGTCAAATGGATTGCCATCATGCCAGACAGTCATCAGGGCTATGGTATGCCCATTGGCGGAGTCATGGCAACCAAAGAAGTAATAATCCCAAACGCAGTCGGAGTTGATATCGGGTGCGGGATGTCTGCCGTTAAAACATCTCTTACGGATATAGATACCGAATCCATTAAAACTATTATGGGAGAAATTCGTAAAGTAGTTCCAGTGGGTTTTTCACACCAAAAAGAAAATCAAGGATGGGCTGGTTTTGACAATGCTCCTGATATTGCAATTATTCAAAAAGAATTAACTTCTGCAAGAAGCCAATTGGGAACACTTGGCGGAGGAAATCATTTTATTGAAATTCAAAAAGGAAACGACGGTCATATTTGGGTAATGCTACATTCTGGAAGTCGTAATTTTGGATTAAAAACTGCCACTGAATACCATAAAAAAGCACAGACACTTTGTGAACAATGGGTATCTAATATTCCAGATAAAGACCTTGCATTTTTACCTTTGGACACAATAGAAGGGCAAGAATACTTAACAGCGATGAATTATTGTCTTGATTTCGCTTTTGCAAATCGTGCTCTTATGATGGATAGAATAATGGGTATTGTTTCCGCTACTAATGTTTGTTCAGAACTAGACAGGGTAAATATTCATCACAATTATGCGATTATGGAACATCACTTTGGACAAAACGTCCTTGTTCATAGAAAAGGTGCAACCAAAGCAACATTAGGATTACGGGGTATTATTCCAGGCTCAATGGGAACAAAAAGCTATATCACCGAAGGGCTTGGAAACGCTGATAGCTTTGAGTCATCTTCACATGGTGCAGGAAGACGCATGGGAAGAAAGGAAGCAGGAAGAACTTTAAATCTAGAAGAAGAACAAAAAAAAATGGCTGGAATTATTCATGGTTTACGAACTATCCAAGACCTAGACGAAGCTCCAGGCGCTTATAAACCGATAGATGTTGTAATGGAAAATCAAAAAGACTTAGTAAAGGCGATTGTGGAATTAACTCCTTTGGCTAGCATTAAAGGATAATAATTGGTACTTGACAAGGCAGTGAATTTGTAGTATACTATATTAGTACATGAAACTTTCATGGTAAATAATTAGCATTAATGATAACTTAGCACAATGAAGTTGTAAAGGAGCCTTATGATAACATCTGAGATTTCTCAAGTATCTGCCTGTACGAACGGTGGCGGAATTGGTTTTGTGTTGGATTGGAACGAGATAGCCAAAGGCTACGGGCAAATAACGATAATCACAAAGTGCGATAAAACCCTTATTCACGCTGAAACTATGTCAAAAGAATTTGTAATAGCGGCATTGACAGCATTAGTCAATGATGCAGAGTTGGTAAGTTGAATAAAAAAGAGTCGCCAGAAGCAGTAGTCGAACGATATATGAACGGTGAACTTGACATGGAAACTTATAACAAACAATTTCACGAAGCTATGAGATATAGACCAAAATGGATATTCGATTTTACCGTTACAAAGCACATGCTAAAGTCAATTATTACCGATGCAATAGACATGCTGAAAAGAATAGATTGAAGATACCTAACTGGCACAAAAGATTATGGAAAGAAATATCCAAAGAAAAATTGGATATGATGGTATTCTGGTGGGGTTGGTGTAAAGCTTGTGAGTGTGCCTATTTAGAGTGTCCGAAATGCAACAACAATTCTTGCAACGGCGGTCACGGCACTGTGCGCATCGAAAATGGAGTATCATACACACACCCCGACCCAAAACATAGGGAACTTCGTGACAAAATTGGTGAAGAAGGAATTATTGAAGAAGCCTGTGACGTATGCTGGCTGGCGTCTCAGTATGAAAGTTTAGCACGCTTATTTGGTGAATATCCAGAGTCACCCGAAGAAATTGATTATTACAATAATAGAATTTTAGCCAGACTAGGTGTTAGTTTAGACGGAGAACTTAATGATTGACGGGGCTGACGGGTACGCCTTGTAATATCGGAATTACATTCCGAATATGCGAGGAACCTGGGTTCGACTCCCAGCAGCTCCACAAGGCAAGAGCGTAACAGGCGTAGGTTTTGGTTGGGATGCCCACCAAACAGTCTAATAGGTGCAAATCCTTACCTTGCTTTATGAACGGCGTGCTGGTGGCTCAGATAACGGACGAAAACATTCTAAAATGAAAGCGTCCCAATGATGGTTCAATTCCATCCGCGCCTCTGGGAGTAAAAATAAAATGCATGATTTATATTGCGGGTATAGTTCAATTGGTAGAACATCTCTTTACCAAAGAGAAAGTTATGAGTTCAAGCCTCATCACCCGCTACTTGACTGGACTAGCCTAAAAGGTAATTGCCAGCCAAACGGTGAAGTTCCTACGCCTCTCAACGATGCGCACTTTAGGAACTCCCAAAAGCCCACCAGTCGGCTGTAGGCTGGGGACGCCCCTCCCATGTGGAGAAGGCGAAAATGCCTTCCGGCGGGCACGATAATACACCGGAGACGAAAGTGCCAGCATATCAGAAGAAGTAGAATCAGGAGAAGAAACATGTTTACAATTAAAGTAGTTGAAGAAGACGGTAGTGAGTTTGTAAAATCCGATGTTGAAAGTGTTAGATATAATCTTCCAACAATAATAGGAAAACAAGCAAGTTTGTTTGTGTGGTATAAAGACGCTCCAGTAGAAACTTTTAGTTCAGGCAAAATATATATTATGAACGAAAACGGAAAGACTGTTGCCGACTATCACTTATTTTTACCCCCAGCCTGATTCGCTGGAGAACAGTTCTCTTCAATGTGAGTTCCTACTCGATATGGAACTAAAATAAGGTCGAGCCGGTGAGTTCTATGCACTGGAAAATGTGAGTTGCTACTCGCTATGCAACTGAAATAAGGGCGAGTTCAAAATTGAGGCAGCGGTGTGGATGAGAACACACAACATAACAGGTGGCGCGACAACCAACCGTGGAAGTATATACGCAGTAAAGAACCTTACCACAAGAAGCGCATCAGGTTCAAATCCTGACTGCCCCAATAGCATGAACGTGTTAAGTCTTGACGCGCAAACAATCATTACGGTGGAGACAAGACTGCTCTGAATAAATGCGAAAAATAAAGAGCAAAACCCAATATAGCGATTTGGGTAAGTAAGAAAATCTTGGCACAATGAAGTACTTTGCAAGAGAAGGAGAAGGGAGCATTGGTAGGGATTGCCGGAATGCTACTTGCGAAGGAAAACCGTACAAGATTGCCCCGAATAAATGTGCGAATAAGGGGCACACAACTTAGTACTTTAACATCGGGGCTTTAGTATAGAAGGAATTACATCTCTCTTGCAAGGAGAAAAAGAGGGGGCAGTACCCTCAAGCTCCATTAGGGTAGCAGCTGGTGGAACAGCTACGCGACTGAACGGGAAAAGACTTGGCTACGAGTTGAGCTTGAATTGACAAGCCCCTATCTGTATCTGAAACGTTACTTAAATGGATAGGAATCAACGCAATAAGAGGTGGTCGCACAGGATACGTGTATCGAATAGGTAGTTTGAGCGCGTTAGGAGCGGTAGTCTAATATCTACACTCTAACATTTCCGACATAAAATCCCGTAACCGAGTCCGAATCTCGGCTACCCTACTCCTCAGAGATAGAATCTCTACCTCCCCGAATAAATATGCAAATAAGGGGAATAAATGAAAGGGAAATATGAACTTAGAAATTGACTTTGATTTCATTGACATCGTTTACGAAAACTGTGATGTGGTTCGCATACCTGCCAATTTAATAAAAAATATGCATACGGGGGTGTTGACAAGTTCGTTAGATTCTTATTTACACGGAAAAGCGGAGACTAACTATACGTGTGAGTTTATCGAAATAGAGTTTCTCGAAGAGGCTGGAAGCATACTTACACTTAACGACATTAGGTTTGGTGATGAATACATTAGCAAATACCGTCCCGAACCATTTTTTGAACACGTAAAGACCGCGCCAAACACAACTCACATTGGAATTCTCAAGGGCGATGTAACGCTTTACTACATCGCAGTTCCCTACACGGACATTTCTGGCATGGGCTACCGCAACTTCTACGAGAAACTTTCTTATCCAACTTGGAGAGACAATCCAGTTTGGAGCGTCAACAAGATAAACTTGCGTGGCATGACACTGTGGAGATATTTGAAATACGAACTTCGCCTTCTTCCTTACAACTATTTCTTTCGACGGATAAAAGTGCGAATCGAGAATTTCTTCTATGACATTAAAAAGAGACGGTAATTTTCTTGTAAGGCTATTGAATATATTTTGTCCCTTGACAAAAAAATAAAGGGGTTGTTTTATATAAAGGAGAAAAATGGATGAAACTGATGTTGAAGTAGTAAAAGAGTCGAGCGACTTAGACAGGATGAATTACTGTTATATTTGCGGTTCAAAGGTTATTAAGAAATCATACCTAGCTTCGTACAACAGCGAAACAGGAGAGAAAATATATTACACAAAAGTAACATGTCCTAAGAGTAAGTGGTATCACAAACACGTGGAATGCATTTATGATGAGAATGACGAATACGTGCATATGCGCTATTGATACTAAAAGATAAAAGTGTGGTTTTATATAAAGGAGAAAAATGGGATGCTATGACACAATTCTTTTACCTTGCCCGAAGTGTGGCGAAATTTACGAGGCTCAAAGTAAGAGCGGAGAGTGTTTATTACACGTATATAAATTTAAAGACGCCCCTCAAGCCGTAATGGAAAATGTAAATCGTCATGCCCCATTTCTTTGTTCCAAATGTGGCGCTGTATTTCATGTGAAGTTTATTCCTGAAATTAAAATTATTGAAACTAATGACATTATGGGAACACCTCTACCATCAAGTGCCTTTTTTGTGTTTCCAGAGAGTGCGTCATCAAGTGATGCTGCGAATGCCTTTGCTAAATTTGCGGATGCCATTGCCAAATACCAATCTAAGTTAGATAAAAAATAGGTTGAATTTTGCTATTTGACAAAATCATAAAAGTATGATACAATATTTATTAACCGTACAAGGTAGCAATGAGCTATACGTATCGTCGAGAAGTCACTACCTTGTATGGGCACACTGCGGGCAGATGGGAAAGCGACATGTTAGCCCCATAAGCTGATTGTATTCGGTGCAATACCGAAGCCCGCTACTATGCTTCGGTAGCTCAATGGTTAGAGTTTCGCTCTTATAAGGCGCAGGTTAAAGGTTCGACTCCTTTCCGAAGCACTAAATAATCTTGACAGATGGTGTAATCGGCAACACACCAGCCTTTGAAGTTGGTATTGCAAGTTCGAGTCTCGCTCTGTCAGCCTATTTTATAACTCGCTGGTGCTAATGGTAGCATTCCCGTCTCCAAAACGGGAGGTAGTTGTTCGAATCAACTGCGGGTTGCTATAACTCGCTGGTGTAAATGGTAACATGTCTGCCTTCAAAACAGACGATAGTTGTTCGAGTCAACTGCGGGTTGCTATAGCCGATTAGTCTAATTGGTCAAAACGCTTCTTTTACACGGAAGATAGTGGGAGTTCGAGTCTCTCATCGGCTACAATTCTGTAGTGTAATAGAATAGCACACTAATCTTCTAAATTAGGAGTCTTGGTGCAAATCCAAGCAGAGTTATACGACTTTGTGGTGTAATAGACAGCACGCCCGTCCCCTAAACGGGTAGCCTTGGTGCAAATCCAAGCGAGGTCATATTTAAGAGGGAGTGTATCAGTCGTGAGGAAATATGAACTGTTTTTATTGTAAAAAAGAAATACTGATTGATACAGGAACTCAAATTGCATTTGACAGACCATATGTCAATCTCTTTGTTCATAAAGAATGTGATAAACTGATAGATGATTATGGCGTAGATAAATACATACAAGACAATAATGTACGCTTTTTAGAATTTGTAGAAGCAAATAAGGTGGAGTTTGGTAAGTTACAAACAAGTGAAAAAAAGCAAAAATCTAAAACACTTGGCAAGCCAACTAAAAAAGTTAAAAGGAAATAAGATGCGCGAATATCATAACATGAGTTGTGAACAAGGCATGGAGTGGCTCAAAGTAGCACGGAGCATTAGTCTAACCGATAACGAGGTTAGAGTGTGGATATTGATGAACCTTGTACACGATGGCTGGCTTGGGATAAACGCTGCCTTTGAAATATGTGAGGAGTTTGGGATATTCACAAAGTCTTACTTGAATGTTGCCCACGATTTTTCAAAGTTTCGCAATAAAATGGAGCTTTTATAAAATGGAAATTGTACTATTAGCGGTTGCACTATTAATAGTTGGCATTATTCTGTGGAGTAATGGCAACCAAATAATTAATAATTCCAAACGCCGTCGCCGTCGGCGTTGATATTGGGTATTGCATGTCTGCCGTTAAAACTTCTTTAATAGATATCGATACCAAATCTAAAACGTTTGGTAAACCTACTAAAAAAGTTAAAAGAAAATGAGGATGTTATAACATGGAAATTGTATTATTGGCAGTTGCACTAATATTAGTTGGCATTATTATTTTGTCTGCTGATAACACTGATTGGAGTTAAAGAATGAAAAAAATAATTGTTAGATTTCCAGATGATGCCGATGCAAACAAAGTTTTTATGTCAGTCAATAATGCAGTTCACCAGGATGGTTCTTTTAATCAAGGTGTATTGCGCATGTGTGTATTCAGCGATGGCGAAACGTATGTACTCGATAATCAATCAAATAAATCAAGTATCACAGTGTATGTGGAGAAAATGAAAGACGACAATGCAATATCTTAGTGGGATATATAAGATTGCCAATACTATTACGGGCGATTTTTACATCGGGAGCGCTGTTAATTTTCGTAGACGTTGGCGATATCATCGTTATACATTGGGTACAAATCGTCACCACAATACTGACCTTCAGCGTGATTGGAACAATCTTGGTGCTGACAGTTTTGAGTTTAAATTTATTTTATACTGCGACATCGAAAACCTACTTTATTACGAGGATGTGCTAATTAAAGGGCTAAAGCCCTCCTATAATATTCGTCAAAAAGCCGGAAGCAACTTGGGAATCAAACTTTCGGAAGAAGCAAAGCACAAGATGCGGGAGGCTTGGAAAACAAGACCTCCTATGTCTGACGAAACACGCAAACTAATGTCTGATTCGCATAAAGGTAAGCACCACACCAAAGAAACGTGTAAACGTCTATCCGAAGTTAACAAGGGCAAACATTTATCCGAGAAAACGAAGCAAAAAATGAGCAGAAGTGCTACACGTCGCTGGTCTCAGAGATTTGAAACTCAGAAAGGTGGTTATGAGTGTGCAAAATGACAAAAGGCGACAGGGCTGATATAAGTTATAGGTTGTACAAGCAACTTGATAAATAGACAAAAATGTTGTATAATGTTTTAAGCGTTTAAATAAAACTATTGATTTATTCAAAGGGAAAACAAACTTGAAAATTAAACCAGCAATAAAATGGTCTGGAAGTAAAAGAAGTCAGTCAGAGAAAATTGTAGATATGTTTCCTGATGAGATTGAAACTTATTATGAACCATTTTTGGGTGGAGGTTCAGTCCTGTATCAACTCATGGTATCTAATAAAAAAGTAGATAATTTTAAGGTGTCAGATATAAATAATGATTTGATAGATTTATGGAAGATGATACAATTGACGCCTAAAATAGTAACTGTTGGGTATAGTGATTTATGGAATGAACTAAATAAAAACTCTGACATAGAAAAAAAAAAGAAATTTTATTCTGCTATTAGAGAACGATTTAATTTAGAAAAATCTCCTGTTGATTTTATGTTTATTATGCGAACAACAGTAAATGGGATGCCAAGATATAATAGAAATGGTAAATTTAATAACGCCTTTCATGTAACCAGAAATGGTATTATTCCAGAAACATTAAATAGCATAGTTATGAACTGGAATGAACTATTAAATAAAAATAATGTTATCTTTGAGTCCAAATCTTATGAAGGAATAGTTTCAAATGATAATGATTTGTTATATTTAGACCCACCATATGCAGGTACAAAAGGAATGTACTATGGTACAATAGATTATGACTTACTTTGGAATTGGTTAAGAATCCAAAGGGGAAAATATCTTTTGTCATTTGACGGTAAAACAACTTCTTCCGATATGACTCATGCAGTTCCAGAGGACGTTTATAAAACCCATGTTTATTTATATTCAGGAAATTCCTCTTTTAGAAGGACTATAGGAACATCTAATAAGGAGTATGTGTCTGAAAGTCTATATAAAAGTTATTTATAAAATGAGTCTTTCATTTGAAGGATTCGTATTAACTTGTTAGTGAAAATCGATTTACTATAAAGGAGGCATAAGGGAATATTATAAATTTTTTCATACAATAATAAAACTAAAAAGGATATGTTAATCTATGACAAGAAAACTAATTATTGCTCTTTATGGAGATAGCGAAGGTAAAAATCAACTCAATGAGTTAGTAAAAGTAAATGGTTTTTGGGTATGGAATGGCAATAGCAAAAACTATCTGTCATTTTTAACTCGTCAATATCTTGGATGGAATGGTAAGCGTACTACAAAATTTTATGAATTCATTGAAGATTTTAAGAGTCTTGTAGATAAATATTGGGATTACGAACTGACTTATACCCAAGAACTTATTTACAAATTGATGAAGGACGAGAAAACTAATTTACTAATTCTGCATAACCTTGACGTTGAGCTTACAAAACGGCTTTCAGAAGAAGAGGCAAAAAACATTATTATAATACACCTGTCTAAAACAGAAGAAACTGGTTTAAAAGATAATTGCATGTATTTTAATGTAGATACTCCAGACTGGAAGTCGGAAATTTTAAAGTTTATAAAGAATAAAGCAGAGGAACAGGAATAATATGGAATTTACATTTGATGCAGCAGTAAGAGAAAAAATTTGGACTAAAGTTGCCCTTATGGGAGCTAGTGGCAGTGGCAAAACATATTCTGCTTTGCGCATGGCTACTGGTATGTTGAAAAAATTAAAAAGCCTTGGGCTTGAACAGAATGGACGTATAGCATTTATCAATAGCGAAGGTGCTCGCGGACGTTATTATGCGGACGAGTTTAAATATGATATTTTGGATTTGGAAGCCCCTTATAATCCAGAACGATATATTCAATGTATTGATGCAGCAGTAAACGCAGACTATCCAATACTAATTATAGATAGTACTTCACCAGAATGGGAAGGTAAAGGCGGATGTTTGGAATTACAACAACTCGCTGGTGGAACATATCAGGCATGGTCTAAGGTTACTCCTAGACACGATAGATTTATTATGGGTATTGGAGATTCCCCTATTCACATTGTCGCAACCATGCGTGGCAAAGACCAGTATGTTATGTCACAGGAAAGTGGTGGAAAGACCACGGTTAGTAAACTTGGTGTCGGTGGCAAGCAACGTGAAGGATTTGAATACGAATTTACGGCTTCGTTCTTGATTGAACAAATTGGCAATCTTGCTGTTTCACAAAAAGATAATACGCACCTGTTTGAAGATGAAGGTGCAATGATTATCTCAGAAAAAGATGGCGAGAAAATTATTGCTTGGGCAAATACTGGTAAGGTTGACCACATTACCCCAAAGCGATATGAAGAAGCTACAACTTCTATTCAGCAGGAACAAGATAATGAGAAGTTGGAAAAACTTCAGCCAATTCTTGTGGAATATTGTAAGGCTCTTGGTGGGCAAAAGAACAAAGATTTGATGACAGTTTTATATGAATACGAAAGTGAAAAAGGAAATCCTAATCGTATTAAATTATTAGCCACTGCCGAAGCACTAAAAGTTCGATTAGAAACAATGGTGGCAGAAAAGAAAGCAAAAGAATTGGCAGAAGCAGAAACCATAAATAAGGAGCAAGCAGAATGATTTATTTCAAAGAGAATTACGCAACAATTTGGGAAGTAGACAATAAGGGTAAGTATTCCATAGTACGTATGACCACATCACGTAAAGATAAGCAAAGTGGTGAATGGCTAAATTCAAATTGGAATTTTGCACGCTTTTTTGGAGATGCTCATGAAGCACTTAGCGATATTGAAAATGGTGCAAGAGTTATGATTTCTGGTACTGTAGATGTCGAACCATACATAAATAAAGAGGGGAAAAAGGTTTTTCCACAATCCCCGACCATCAAGGTTTTCCAGATTGCACCAATAGAAGGTGCGGATGTGACCCCAAAAGGTAAACCTAGGATGGACACACCCCCAACGGTAAAATCTGGCGACGTTTCAAAGGACGAACTGCCATTCTAATTCAAGTTTATTCGGATAAGGTGGGGTTTTATAGCCCCACCTCACCCATTCTATGAAAGAGGTGTCAATGATTATTCCGCGAGAATTAATCATAGAAGCAAAAAATAAACTTGGAGATAAAGCAGCCTATGTTATTGCAAAAGATTTGCAATTAGAACAATTTGATGAAAAAAATTTAAAAAGCGTTTGTCAATGGCATCACGAAGATACACCAAGTTTTATTTGGAACCCTAAAGATAATGCGTTTAAATGTTTTGGATGTGGTAAGGTTTATGGGATTATTGACCACTATATGGCATTCAACAATCTGACATACCTTGGCGCAATTCAAAAGTTATTTGAACAAGTTGGCATTGAATACAAATTTGGACAGAAGGGTGTAAAAGCAAGAGATTATAAATACCCAGAATATACGCCAGATGATAATCGAGACCTTGTTGATACGTACTTTGCAAAACGTAAAATTAGCATAAAGACACTTGATTATTTTGATGTAAAGCAACTTAGTGGTACGGTAGCCTGGAATTTCTATGATGAGAACGATGTCCTAACTACTGTTAAACAAAGACCCGCGAGAAAAGTTGAGCACGGAGAAGCCAAAGAATGGTATTTGCCTAAATATGACAATAAGCCTATATTATTTGGTATGAATAAGATTGACCCAACTAAACCACTACTTCTTACTGAAGGCCAGACCGACACTATGTCAGTATTCGAAGCCGGTTATTCAAATGTTGTATCAATTCCAGGAGGCACTGAGAATAAGGGATTTTTAGAGGAATGTTGGGATTGGTTAGAACAATTTGACAAAATAATCCTTTGGTTCGATAATGATGCACCAGGAATTAAATCAAGAAAAGATGTTGCCAATAGGCTTGGTACGTGGCGTACACTTATTATCGACCTACCTCCAACTTTAACAGATGCCGATGGTAAAGGGATTCCAGTAAAAGATGCCAATGAAGTTTTATATTATTTTGGCAAAGACAAGGTAATGACTCTGATTGAAAGCGCTCAGGAAATACCGGTAGCTGGCGTTAGCAATCTTGCAGGTGTTGGAGATTTTAATATTGCATTAGCCGATGGACTTTTTACACACCTTAAAACTGTAGACGACATAATTTATAAATTTTTAATGGGTAGTGTGGTAGTACTGACTGGAAAATCAGGAAGCGGTAAGAGTTCATTTTCTAATCAAATATTTGTTAGTGAAGCACTCAATCAAGGTTATGATATTTTTTATTATTCCGGTGAACTCGATGCTAAAGTATTGAGAAGTTGGATAGACTTAAACTTAGCGGGTGAAGAGTATGTAATTAGTTCTGATAATCAGGCTACAAGAACTATCGATACTAGTGCTAGAAAACAAATTTCTGATTGGTACAATAATAGGGTTTGGGTTTATGATAATAATACTATTCTAGCTACTGATGTATTGGACACTGGTATTAATGTAACGCGCAAGTACGGTGCTAAAATCTGGATTTTAGATAATTTGATGATGCTAGACCTTGAGGGTGCAGATGATACTTCAAGTGTTCTTCAAAAACAAAAGGAGTTTATGGCTGGACTGATTAGGATTGCTCAAACCTATGGCATTCTAATAGCACTAGTTATTCACCCAAGAAAAATTAGCGTAAATCAAACCGAACTTATTACTGATGATGTTGGTGGGTCAGGTAATCTTACCAACATGGCTCAATATGTTCTTTCTGTTCGTAGAGTATCAGAGAAAGAAAAAGAGGGCATATCTGATAACAGAGGAGGGTATAAAAAGGGATATGAACCAATTGAACATGATGTGTCAGTGGATGTTTTAAAAAATAGGTATAGTGGAAGGCTTGGTAAGGCTATGCTCAACTTTAATTACCCCGATTATCGGTTTTATTCCATTGAAAGCGAAAAATATAAGCGATACAAGTGGAATAAAAACACTAAGGCTTATATTCCAAAGTCAAAACCCTCACAAGAGGGCGAGTTCTTTTTGGAGTGATGACATGGGCGAATATGATTTTATATTAGAAAATATCAAATATAGCTTTAGCTCTGTAAATAGCTTCAACCAATGTAAGTATGGGTTTAAATTGGGTTATATAGATGTAGTAGATAAAGAAAATAATGCTTTTGCCCAATTCGGTACACTCGTTCATAGTGTTTTAGAAAAATATTTTTCTGAGGAATTAGATATGTGGGATTTGCCTGACTATTATAAGAAACAATATGAACAAATAGTCAACCTGCCATATCCACCCAACGCATACGTAAATCTAGCCCAATCATATTATCTTGCTGGCTTGGCATTCTTTGAAGATTTTGCATTTCCAAGAGAAGATTATGAAGTGTTAGCAATTGAATCGACTATAGATTTTACTCTTACTGATTTGAAAGTAACGGCTAGACCAGATTTGATTTTGAAAGAAAAAAAGACTGGCAAGATTATATTATTTGATTATAAAACTGCTAAATTGAAAACTGTCAAAGCAAAAAAGGCTCAACAAATATCTGATTATCTTGCACAGTTATATTTATATTGCCACGCACTTTGGCTTGATGAAGGCATAATGGTAGATGAGGTTCGAATTTGGTTCATTAGAGACGATTATATTTACCAAGAGTCATGCAACTCGATGGCAATTACCGAAAGTATTATGGCTTTTGAGGAAAAGATTGATATTATCAAGCAAGAAGAGGAATGGACACCATCTAATACTAAAGCAAACGAGTTCTTTTGTTATTACATATGTGGCGTTAGGAACTCTTGTCGCTACATGAAACAAGTGGTATAATAATACTTAGAAAAGGAATGTAATGAGTAGAAAAGTTATTAACGTCCCGATAGGTGTCAGATTTGGTAAGTGGGTTGTCATAGAGGATATAGGAATAATTGGTGTGCATAGTTGTGTGCGATGCCGTTGCGATTGCGGTAAAATATGTAATGTTCCTAAATATTGCCTTATTGCTGGCACTTCTACATCTTGTGGTCACTCGCAAGACGGAGTAGGATATTGGGAAATAAAAGATGATTACGCCACGATTACATTTACCCTTTCTGGAGTAACAGTTATTCTTGATAGGGATGATTTTGATATATATAAAGATTCTAAGACATATATAAACAGATACCATCGTGATGATAAATATCTACAAATAAAGCACAATGGCAAGTGGGAACTTTTTCATAGAGTTGTTATGAACGCACAATACGGACAAGTTGTAGACCATATTAATGGTAATACTATGGATAATAGAAAAATCAACCTTAGATTTGCCACTAGCCAACAAAATGCCTTTAATCATAAGGTATCTACTAACAATATTTCTGGAGTTTCTGGGGTAGGTTTGGATAAAAGGAATAACAGGTGGCGTGCTCACATTACGTGTTCATTTCACCGTTATTTTCTTGGTGGTTTCGATACTAAGGATGAAGCAATCACGGCAAGAAAGCAAGCAGAAGAACAATACTTTGGAGAATTTAAACATGAATAACTTTGTAAACTATCATAAGCACTCAATGTATTCCAATGTGATTACACCCGATTCGGCGGTAACACCTCTGGACTATTGTCGTCGTGTACTAGAACTTGGTCAAACAGTTTTATCAGGGGTAGAGCACGGGAGTTCATTGCGATACATCGAATATTATGATTTGGCAAAAGCTAACAATTTGAAGTTTTTGTTTGGATTAGAAGCCTATATAGTCACAGATAGGCTTTCTATTGATGAAACTGGTAAAAAAGATGCAACTAATGCGCATATTGTTCTTTTAGCAAAGAATGAAAATGGGCGCAAGGCTATAAATAAGATTATTTCACAAGCAAATATTGATGGCTTTTATTACAAGGCTCGAATTGATTTAGGATTACTGTTCTCTTTACCAAAAGACGATGTTTGGGTTACCACTGCTTGCCTTGCGGGTATATGGAAACTAGATAAATATCAAGACATTATTCTAAAATGCCAAGAACACTTTGGCAATAATTTCTTTCTCGAAGTTCAGCCACATCATGTTAAGGAACAGGCAGAACTTAATAAACTCATTATAAATTTAAGCAATCAGTACAACATCCCTATTATTGCTGGTATGGATAGTCATTATATTTATCCTAATCAGGCAAAAGATAGGGATGATTTTCTATTGTCTCGTGGAATAAAATACGAAGACGAAAACAACTGGTTTATGGATTTTCCTAGTTATGAAGAAGTATACAGGCGATTTATAAAACAGGGTATATTGACTACGGCACAGATTGAAGAAGCACTATCCAATACATTAACTTTTGAGCAAGTAGAAGAATATACAAGCCCAATTTTTAGTAGTAATGTTAAATTACCAACCATTTATTCCAACAAAACCCAGGAAGAAAAAGATATAATTTTCACAGAGTTGATTGAATCACAGTGGGAATTAGAAAAGAATAATGTACCAAAAGACAAGTGGAAACTATATGAAAAAGAAATAGCCAAAGAAGTTGATACCATTGTTGAAACTCATATGGCGGACTATTTTCTACTTGACTATGCGATTGTGAAACGTGGTGTTGAGATGGGTGGACACATTACCCTAACATCTAGGGGTTCTGCTCCTAGCTTTTATGTCTCAAAGCTCTTAGGGTTTACTACAATTGACCGTATCTCAGCAGAAGTAAAGTTGTTTCCAGAGCGGTTTATTACCAAAGAACGTATTCTTGATGCTGGTACTCTGCCAGATATTGATTTGAATTTAGGTAATCCAGAAGTCTTTTATCAAGCACAGAAAGAAATCTTGGGTGAAAATAATTCATTCCCAATGATTGCATATGGTACTGCAAAGCCAAAGGCAGCCTGGAAAATTTACGCACGTTCACAAGGACTTGATTTCCCAACTGCAAATGCTGTTTCTGACGATATCGAAAAATATGAAATGGCAATAAAGCACGCAGAAAATGAAGAAGATAGACAAGATATTGATGTTATGGATTACATCAACAAAAAATATGCTAATATGTATAAAGCAAGTATAAAATATCAAGGTACTATTAGTGATGCAAAGGTTGCCCCATGTGGTTATCTTCTCTATAGCAATAATATTGTAGAGGAAATTGGTCTTATTAGATTAAAAGATAATTTATGCACGCTCATGGATGGACTATGGGCAGAAGCATATCATTTTCTAAAAAATGATTTACTGAAAGTATCTGTTGTAGAATTGATTTATCAAGTATACGAAAAAATAGGGATAAAACCACATACACTACCTGAACTTATCAAATTGAGTGAAAATAATGATAAGGTGTGGGAAGTTTATAAAAATGCTTGGACTGTTGGTATTAATCAATTAGAACAAGGTTCTACTAGCGGACGTGTTGCTAAGTATGCACCCCAAAATATATCCGAACTATCAGCTTTTGTCGCAGCCATTCGTCCTGGATTCAAATCATACTATCATCGATTTGAGAATAGAGAACCTTTTAACTATGGTGTTCCTACCTTAGATAAACAAATACAAACTGAACAGTTTCCGTATTCATACATGCTATATCAAGAAAATGCTATGGCGGTCATGCGTTATGCTGGTATTCCTATATCAGAAACGTATGAAGTTGTAAAAAATATTGCTAAAAAAAGAGCAGAAAAAGTATTCAAATATAAAGACATATTTATGAAAGGTATGACAAAACGCCTTTCAAAAGATGAAGATTTGCCAAAAGATAAAGCTGAACAAATCAGCGCCGATACGTGGCAGGTTATTGAGGATAGTTCCGCCTATAGTTTTAACGCATCGCATTCGTTCTCAGTTGCTGGTGATGGTCTTTATGGTGCTTATTTGAAATCCACATATCCTCTGGCATTTTATGAAGTATTACTAAACCAATGTGAACATGATGGAGATAAGGAAAGATTGGCACTTGCCAAAGATGAAGCAAAGCGCGCTTATAAAATTAAATTTCCACCATATCGTTTTGGGCAGGACAATCGAAAAATTGTTGCAGATAAAGATAAGTGGGAAATAACATCTAGCCTTCAAAGTCTCAAAGGTCTTGGTAAAAAAGTTGGAGAGGATATGTGGGCGCTAGCACAACAGGAATTCACTGATTTTATGGAACTGCTTATTTATGCCGAAGAACATTCTATGTTGTACTCTTATTTTGAAAACTTAATTATGATACAATTTTTTGAAAAATTTGGTGGCAATAAAAAACTCTACCAGTTTCACAAAGAATTTATTGAAGGTAAGAATAGATATATCCGTACTCATAAAGATGCGACTAAGGAAAAAAGATTGGCTGGTTTGAAAGAGTATTGGAATAGCCTTCCTGACGAGCATTTTGATTTAGTTACCCAACTTTCTATGGATTTAGAAGTGCTAGGAGCCATTCAAGCACAATATAATATTCCAAAAAATTATTTATATATCACCTCAGTTGATACTAAATATGCTCCAAGGGTTGAAACCTATTGCTTGGCAACAGGCACAGTAAATTCATTGAAAATAAGAAAAAGTGTTTATGAGGATAATCCATTTGGTGGTAATGAAATCATAAAACTTGATTTTACAAAACGGAGTGACGGCAGTCTAGTATATTTTAAAAAGGAACCACGCAGAACTTTTCAAGATGGCGTATTCATGGACGAGGAGGGGAAATATGATTGGTGGACTTATAAGTATAGCATTGTTTCACCCGATGACTTGTTGAAAATTGTAGAACATTTTGCTTGACATTTATAGGAAAATATGGTATAATATCTATATAAAAATATATTCGGAGGAATAATTTATGACACGTAAAAAAGTAATAAATGAGTTAAATTTAAATAAAGACCAAGAATTTGAACGGCTAGTAGGTCATTTAAAAGTCGAAGGCGTAGTAACAAAATTAGTAGTAGAACCGGAACTTCCAGTAGAATCACCACCTTGGGAAGTTGAAAAAAAAGAGGAACTAGTTCTTGAACCAGAGCAGTTAGAGGAGAAAATTCGTTCAGTAGAATTACCAAAGAAAATTGAAAATCCCGTATCTCTCGGTGGTATTCAACTTATTAGGCAAGTTGGTAATATGAAGCCAGGACATCAGGCACCCATTGTTCGTATTGATGGCGGCGGGAGAGTCTATTTTATGAACGGCGATGTTGAGACGTACTTTGACCCATCAGAACAAGGGCGTCTATTTATTATATTCAATGAAAAATAATATTATTCTAGTCGATGTTGATGATGTGCTAGCCAACCTCGTTGAGGAGTGGCTACACGTCTACAATGAACTTGCAAACGATAATATCACTCCAAATATAGTGACAGATTGGGACATATCTAACTTTGTCAAACCAGATTGGAAGAGCAAGATATACGAAATTTTAGAAAGCCATGATTTATATAACAAGGTAGCGCCAGTAAAAGGAGCATTGGATGGTGTAAAAAGATTGATTGCTGGAGGTTATCGGGTCGTATATGTGACTGCACCAATAATCGAAACTGCTGGCTCAAAGTACTTCTGGCTTCAAAAAAATGGATTTCCAGTTACATTAGAGAATTACATTGAAGCCAAAGATAAATCTTTAATTTTTGGTCATTTTATGATAGATGATGGCATACACAATATTGAAAATACGCTTGCTAGTGACCAGTTATTATTCACCAAACCCTGGAATAAAGATTGTGAAGGTTATAATAGAGTAAATAATTGGAAAGAAATTATGGAGTGGTTTGGGACATGATATATGCATGAGTATAAACAAGGCGAAAATTTTGGTAGGCTTACATTAGTAAGAATTGCTACAGAGACAACTAATAAGCGGAAAACATGGGAATGTATTTGTGAATGCGGGAAGACTACATTTGTACTACAGGGTGGTCTTTTAAATGGGAATACGAAATCATGTGGTTGTTTAAGAAATGAAGTAGGCAGTAAGCGTAATAGGCACGGAAAATGGAATAACCAAACATTGACCAAAAATCATCGTCATATATATAACTCTTGGGTTGGAATGACTGCAAGATGTTATCACGAACATGACAAGAATTATAAGCTATATGGTGGGCGTGGCATTATTATGTGCGATGAGTGGAAAGATAATTTTTTAGCATTTTTAGATTGGGCGATTATCAATGGCTGGCATCCTGGACTCTCTATAGATAGAATCGATAATAACGAAAATTATTGCCCCGATAATTGTCGGTGGGCAACCATGAAGACACAAAACAACAATCAGAGAAGTAATAGGATTATAAACGTTAACGGCGAAACCAAAACTCTTACGCAGTGGGCAGAGACGGCTGGCATTAAAAGAGAAACTATAGATTATAGAATAAGCGCGGGATGGGATATGTCCAAATGGTTAATTCAACCCACCAAGAAGAATAGAGCGACAATATGCGAGTAATCACCTTTTCGGGTAGTGCGCAGCATGGTAAGAGTTTATCTGGCGAAATTTTTAAAGAAAAAATGGAAATAAATGGTAAAAGCGTTTTAATCATAAACTATGCAGATTATTTAAAGTTTATTGCTAAACAATATTTAGAGTGGAATGGCAAAAAGGATGAGACAGGTCGAACACTTTTACAATGGTTAGGAACGAATTTTGTAAGAAGTAGATACCCGACATTTTGGGTTGATATTGTGTGTAAGTTTATTAAAGTTTTTGTTGACCAATATGACTACTTTTGCATATGTGATGCTAGGTTCCCCGATGAAGTTACCATTATGAAAGAGAATTTTGATACCTTGTCTGTTCATGTTACAAGACTTAACTTTGATAACAGACTTACAGAAGCACAAAAAAATCACCCATCAGAAAAAGCATTAGATGGGTATATGTTTGATTGGGAAGTAGTTTCAGAAACCGGCAAAGAAAATTTAGCACGTGAATTAGATAAATTTATTGAATACTATAAATTGTTATAGTTTAAATAAGAACTGAGGCAAGATTGGCATTATACGAACAACAACAGCAAGATATTAGACTATTCAGGCTTTCAGAAGAATTTCTTACAGCATATAAAACACGTAAACCAGATTTTGGTTTTAATGGACTTGGAGAGTTAACTTATCGAAGAACTTATTCAAGATTGCTTCCAGATGGCAACAAAGAAGAATGGTGGCAAACTATTAGGCGCGTTATAGAGGGCGTTTATACCATGCAAAAAAAGTGGATTATAAGCAATAATCTAGGCTGGGATAATCGTAAAGCTCAACAATCAGCACAGGAAATGTATGAAAGAATGTTTTCTATGAAGTTTCTTCCAGCAGGAAGAGGACTATGGGCATGGGGAAGTCCAATTACAGAAGAAAAAGGTTTGTATTTAGCTCTTAATTCTTGTGCAATGGTAACGACAGAAAATATTAAAGACAATCTAGCAGAACCATTTTGCTTTCTTATGGATGCCTCTATGCTGGGTGTTGGGGTTGGATTTGATACTAGAGGAACTGGTAAACTTATTATTAGTCAACCTATTGAAGAATTAGACATTTATCAAATTTCAGATGACCGTGAGGGATGGGTTATTAGTGTTGAAAAACTTATCAATTCATATTTTTTGCCAAATCAAAAAACGGTGGGCTTTGATTATTCACTTATTCGACCCGCAGGAGAACCAATCAAAGGTTTTGGTGGTGTAGCAAGTGGTTCTGATGCGTTGAAACAATTGCACGACAATATAAAACAATTACTAAATAAAAGAATTGGTGAGAAGATTGCATCGCGTGATATCGTTGATGCGATGAATATGATTGGCAAATGTGTAATTGCGGGGAATGTCCGACGAACAGCAGAAATAGCTTTTGGCGATGCAAGTGATAAAGACTTTTTAAACCTAAAAAATTATGAACTAAATCCAGACCGCATGGATTATGGCTGGACTTCTAATAACTCTATTTTTGCAAAACTCGGCATGGACTATACTGATATTGCCAACAATATTAAAGACAATGGCGAACCAGGTGTATTATGGCTTGACAATGCAAGGGCATATTCTAGAATGGGAGATAAACCCGATTATAAAGATATAAAAGTTGTTGGGGCAAACCCTTGTAATGAACAGAGTTTGGAATCTTATGAATCTTGTTTACTAGTAGAAACCTTCCCAAATAGGAATAATGACCTAGAGGATTACAAGCGCACCCTAAAATTTGCCTATCTCTATGCTAAAACCGTAACACTCGCTAAAACACATTGGGCAGAAACCAATCGAGTTATGTTGAGGAATCGTCGCATTGGTTTATCGATGTCCGGTATCGCTCAATTCATTGCGGATAGAGGACTTGAAGAATTGAAAAAATGGTGCGAGGATGGGTATCAAACAGTCCGTTATTATGATGGCATTTATTCAGATTGGCTCGCAATTCCTAAAAGTATCAAGGTAACAACAGTAAAACCTAGTGGCACTGTCAGTCTTTTAGCTGGTGCAACCGCCGGTA